>Ga0306926_10006624_pt1 | contig 12459 bp, 9 predicted proteins | sample flu12Cox44000178_FD_203759 | JGI IMG/M metagenome (GOLD analysis project Ga0306926, IMG submission 203759) | Lab enrichment of tropical soil microbial communities from Luquillo Experimental Forest, Puerto Rico - flux8day.12C.oxic.44.000.178 (v2)... | ecosystem: Environmental > Terrestrial > Soil... | reverse complement strand
CTCGATCCTCAGCGCCACGATGATGCTCCGCGAAACCTTTGGGCTTGGCTTGGAAGCGGATTGGGTGGAGCAATCGCTCATTCGCGTTCTCGGCGCGGGTTATCGCACGACGGACATTGCGCAACCCGGCGCAAAGACGGTGAGCGCCTCGAGCTTCCTTGAGATTCTGCATCAAGAGATGCAAAGGACCTTCGAACACGCCGAGAAGTATGGCTGGGGCGTCTGAGCAGCGGGCCGCGCCCTCGATCCAAAGGCCAACTTCCTCGGCCGGTTTTTCTCATGCGTCCCGCCCTCGCCTGAGCCCAGCTTCTCCTGGCCGGTTGCGGGAAGCTTACGGGAATGTTAATTTGGTCATTCGATTTTTCGTTGCACCGGATGATTCAGGCGAAAGCACGCGGAATTTCGAAACCGCCCCGTGCCCATCGAGTGTGGAGAGCCGTCGGAACCGGTCGGATCTTGAACATTTTCCCGTTCGAGACCAAAGGGTTTCTCCAAAAGGATGCCAGAACCTTCTTCCAATCTGAACCGAGAAGCGCTGCGTGTGTCCGGCTTCACCTATTGGCGCGTTGAGGGCTCTCTGTTCGAAATGAGCGCCTTAAGGAGCGTCGGCTTTTTCAACTGGAACAGCCAGAGCTTTCTCGAACGCTGGGTACGCCGCGGCGGGATGCTGGCGATGACTCTGCTTCGCCCGGCGCTGTACTTCGCGAGCCGTACTTTCGCGACGCGCAGCCTTCACAGCGTCTTGCGGGGAATCTCGCGCGACCGGCTCGATCTGCTTGGCGAGGAATATTTCCAATACGAGTTGAAGCCGCGCATGCGGCGCGAAGCGGTCGAAAAACTGGTCGATGCGGTGCGCAGCCGTGAACGAGTGATCCTTGTCGGGCAGATGCTCGAACAAATCCTCAAACCGATGGTCGATTACTTCGCGGCTGAGGGCTGCATCGCAAATCGGCTGGAATTTCGCGAGGGCCTTGCCACAGGCCGCCTGCTGGCGCCGGTTATCCGGCCGCGCGGGCCCTTTGCATGGCTCGGCAGTGGTTCAGCTGACGGAAGCATTTCACGGGAGAGGTTGCTGGGCCAGTTGGATTGGGAGCGGACGCCGGATGTTCTTGAACGTGCTGTGGTGAGCTCGGCGCGTCCAAAAGCCCCGGAACGTGATTCGGTGGAGTTGCTTGGCACTACGCCTCGCGTCGCGCGCCTGCGCGTCCGCGAGAGCCTTGCGGGCAAGCACCTGTTGCTCATCGGCGTCACCGGATTCATCGGCAAAGTCTGGCTAGTGGACCTGCTCGAAAAGATTCCGGAGATCGGCAAGATCACGCTGTTGGTCCGCCGCAACCGTACGACGTCGGCAAAGCGCCGTTTCGAAAAAATCGTTGAAGAGTCGCCGACCTTCGACGGTTTGCAGGCCAAGCGTGGCGAGGAACTGGCCGCCTTTCTTCGCAAAAAGGTCGAAGTAGTGGAAGGCGACGTAAGCCAGCCTGGCCTCCGCCTGAACGCGGAAACCCAGGCTCGGCTTGCGCGTTCTCTCGACATCATCGCCAACAGCGCCGGCCTGACCGACTTTAATCCCGACTTGCGCGATGCTCTTTCTTCGAACGTTGACTCCACCATCCATCTGCTTGAGTTTCTGCGCCGATGTGACCATGCTTCTCTCATGCACCTCTCCACGTGCTATGTCGTCGGCATGCGCGACGGGCGCGTCAGTGAAAATCTCCAGGCCAACTACAATCCCGGCAATCATCCCGATTTCAGCGCGGAAAAGGAGATTGCCTCACTGCGTGAAATGGTTCTGCGCGTCGAAGAGCGCGCCGAAAGCGGCGAGCTCGCGAAGGCCCTTCGTCGTCAGGCGCTCGGCCGCGGCGGCGATCCAGCCAAGGTAGCGCCGGATGAACTTGACGGTGTCTTGAAAAGAAACCGCGCCCGGTGGACGCGGAACCGCCTGGTTCGGGCGGGCATGAAGCGCGCGCAGTATCTCGGCTGGCCGAATACCTACACGTTCACCAAGAGCCTGGGTGAATCGATTCTTGTTCAGCAGGGCCGCGATCTTCCGATCGCCATCGTGCGACCCTCCATCGTGGAAAGCTCCGAGCGCACGCCCTTCACCGGATGGAATGAAGGTATCAACACCTCCGGTCCTCTCTCTTATCTGCTGGGCACCAATTTTCGTCAACTCCCTTCGAACAAACGGAAGTGTCTTGACGTGATCCCGGTGGACATGGTGACGCGCGGGATGACGTTGATTGCGGCAGCCCTCGTGCAGCACAAGCACGCACGGCTTTATCAGCTCGCCACTTCTGCGATCAATCCCGTGAACATGGGCCGTTCGATCGAACTGACCGGCCTCGCACATCGCAAGCATTACAAGGCACAAACGGGCATCGAGCATTGGCTTAAGGTGAAACTCGAAACCATCCCGGTCTCGAAGCAGCGCTACGAGCGGCTTTCCATCCCCATGCAGAAAGCGGTTGTCTCGCGGATCAACAAAGTTGCGGCCTCCCTGCACCTCGGCAAGCTCCCGCTCGCCAAAACCGAGCGCGACCTGCTACGTGCCCAGAAACTGATCGAGCTCTACGAGCCGTTCATTCTGCATAACGAACACGTATTTGAATGTGAAAACGCCCGGCTGCTTTCTGCCGCGCTTTTGCCCGAAGAAAAGGCCATATTTGATTTCTCGCCGGAAACGATTGACTGGTGGGACTACTGGATTAACATCCACATACCGGCGCTGCGGCGGTGGTGCTATCCCCTTATGGAAGGGAGACCGCTCGAATCGCGCGAACCTCGCGTGCTCGATTGGTCGGCACCGCCGGAAGGGGCGTCGGCAGCCACGCGCTGAGCCGCGGCTCACTCTTATGGCCATTTTCCTGACCGGTGCGACCGGCTACCTGGGCAGTTACCTGGTGGAGGGACTGTTCCGCCATCACCGCGAGCGGCTCAACCTGCTCGTCCGCGCCAAGTCAGAAACCGAAGCACATGACAGGTTGTGGCAGTCGCTTCAGCTCCATTTTGATTTTCCCGAATTTCAAGACTGTTTGAACGAACGTGTTCGCATCTTCCGTGGAGACTTAACCGGCGAGCGCTTTGGCCTCGACGACGGCGAGTATCACTCGCTCGTGGATTCAACCGATGCGGTCCTGCACTGTGCCGCCTCGCTCAACCGCAAGTCCGAAAAACAATGCCTGAACGTGAACCTGCGCGGTTCACTTGAGGTCATTCAACTGGCACGCCGCGCTCAGAACCACCACGGCTTGCGCCGCTATTCACATGTTTCGACGGTTGCGGTTGCCGGAAAGCGTCAGGACGAAGTCGTGACCGAAGACGCTTCGATTGACTGGGCCCGCTCCGATTACGACCCCTACGCACGGACGAAAAAATTCTGTGAACACATGGTGCATCAATTGCTCCGCGATGTGCCTCGCACCATTTTCCGCCCGGCCATCGTCATGGGCGACAGCCGACGACCAGAAACGACGCAGTTTGATATGGTCCAGGCCTTCGACACGCTGGCGCGCTTGCCGGTGCTTCCGCTTCGACCCGGCGATAGAATAGACATCGTTCCGGCGAACTATGTAAGCGCCGCGATTGTAAAGATTCACCAGATGCAGCAACCCGGCTACGGGATTTATCATTTGTCTTCAGGCACGGCTTCCGAGACTTACCGCGAGCTGACGGATGCGCTCGCCGCTGCGGGTCATTGGCGCAAACCGGCGTATCAGCCCTGGCTCGGCGGACCTTTTTCGAAAACGGTAAATTGGCTTTCCTACAGGGGTGGAGTCGTGGGTTATGGCGCTTCCTTGCTGAAAGTGTTTTGGCCATACCTCGACTGGAACACGGTGTTCGATAATTCGCGCGTGGTGCAAGAGATGGGCGAGGCGCCAGCCAAATTCACAACCTACGCTTATCCGTTGCTCGAATTCAGCCGGAAGAATAAATTCAAGTATCCGGCCAAGCCTTGGCCCGCGGAGGCGGTGGGGCGAACGGCGAAGAGTGTCGGGATCCTAAGGGCATGACTGACCTTCTACTCGTAGCGTGGGTCAGCGCGCTGATCGAGCTCCGGCGCTTCGGCTGGATGTTCGGTCTCGGCAAGCGCTGGACCCCTGGGGAAAAGCTGAAGCTGCTTTTTGCGGGTTACAATGGCACGCGCAACACCGGCAGCGACGTGCGCGTGCAAGAAATGCTCCGCCAAGTGCGGCATGTGCTGGGCGCGCAAAATGTCGAATTCAGCGTGATGACGCAGAATTTCGACCGCACGAAAAGCTACTTCGATGACTCCCGTCAGGTCTACCTGCCGGATGTCTACCCGCCATTTCTGTTCCGCGAGGTTCACGCCAACCACGGCGTGGTTGCGTGCGAAGGCTCGATGTTCAAGAGCAAGTTCGCCAATGCGCTCACGACCATGATGATCGGCTCGCTCGGCCTGGCGGCCGCGGAAAACAAATTGTCGGTTGCCTATGGCGGTGACGCAGGCCACATGGACGACTTGCTCGAGCGCATGTGCGCGCGCTACACCAGGGAATCGCTCGTGATCACGCGCAGCCTTGAGTCGCAGCAGTTGCTCAACCGCCTGGGCGTCCCGAACGAACTGGGCGCCGACACAGCCTGGACGTTTGAGCCGCACCCGCCGGAATACGCGCGCAAGGTTTTGCGCGAAGCTGGTTGGGATGAGAAAACGCCGATTCTCGTACTTTGTCCTATCCACCCCTTTGTGTGGCCGGTCAGCGCGTCGATCGGCAAATACCTCGCGAGCGTTACGACCGGCGCTTACAAAGACAGCCAGTACCGCACCGTCTACTTCTTCGAATCCGGCGCGGAAGTAGACCGGAAATTCCGCCACTATCTCAACGGCTACATAACCGCCGCGAAAGCGTTCCTCGAAAGGCACCGCGTGTTTCTTATTCTTGCTGCGATGGAGCGTCTCGACGGGGTCGCCTGCCGCGAAATCGCCTCGGAATTCCCAGGCACGCCCGTTTTCACTTCCGACGACTACGACATGTTTCAGTTGGTTTCGATCCTGCGCGCCTGCGCCTACATGGTCTCGTCGCGGTACCACGGCATTGTCACCAGTATGCCGGCGGGCGTGGTGTCCGCGGGGGTAACCATGGACGAACGGATCCGCAATTTGATGCGCGAACGCGGCCATCAGCATCTGCTCCTGACCGTCGATGAACCCGACCTTGGGCTAAAATTGATCGAAGTGATGGAACGCCTGGTCGTTGAAGCGGACGCCATTCGCGACGGCATTGGCCGCACCGTGGTAAGCAATCTGAAATCTATGGCCCGCATGGGCATCTTCCTTGAAGAAGAAGTCAGGAAGACCTATCCCGAATTCCCCTTGCGACAGGGTATCTTCAGTTGGGAAGACAATTTGCCGCCACTCTCGCAAGACCTGAAGAAGCTGGTTCGGGAATTCGACGCCACCGCAGCCGTGCTCGCGGCGGGACGCTGAGCCTCCATGGGAAATTTTCTGGAAAACCTATTTGATCAGTTGCGAAAGGCCGCCGCTCGCGTGGTGATGCGTGAAGTGTGTGGCGCTGAGTTTGTGAGCGTCTCGGGCCGCGAATTGCTCGACCAGGTAGCCCGGATCCGCGCTGGCCTGCGCCAGAACGGCTTGCAACCGCGCGACCGCTGCGCCCTGCTGGGCCCCAATTCGATTCGCTGGACCGCGCTCGACCTCGCATTGATGGCCGAAGGCGCAATCGTCGTCCCGCTTTATTCTCGACAAGCCCCAGCTGAACTCGCTGTGATGATGAAAGACTGTCAGCCTCGCTTCTTTTTTGTGAGTGACCCGGCACTCGGCGAAGGTGTGGCTCAAGCGTGGAGCGAAGCGCCCCGGCGCGTCTCCTTTGACGAGACACTGCGATCCGTTCCCGCAGAACAAGGCATCTCCGGTGCTCCGCATCCGCGGAACGACGATGATTTGGTAACCATCATCTATACTTCAGGAACTTCCGGCGAGCCGAAGGGTGTCTGCCTGAACACCCGCAACCTGAATCACATGTTGTCCTGCACCACAGGCTGGATGGATCGCCTCGACTGGGAGGGCCGCGAACCCATGCGCGTCTTTCAGTACCTACCGTGCAATTTCGCGGCCTCCTGGATTGTGATGCTGTCGTGCCTGACGCGAGAGACGGTGTTGACCCTCTCGACCGACCTGAATAAGGTAGCGGACGAGATTCACTTTTCGGCGCCTCACTACTTTTTCAACGTGCCCACGCTCCTCGAACGAGTGCGACGGGGTGTTGAAGACGCGATTGCGAAGCGCGGCTCGGCGATTCGAATGGTTTATCGCAAAGCGTCTGTGGCCTGGAAGAGAGAACCGGAGGGGCAAGGCGGAGGCCTGTGGCTGACGCTCGGGCGCGCACTGATTTTCGACAAGATTCGCGCGCGGTTTGGCGGAAATCTCCGCGGGCTGGTCTGTGGCTCGGCGCCGCTGGCCCCGGAAACCCAGGAATTCTTCGCCATGCTGGGCATTCCCATCTGGCAGGTGTATGGACTCACCGAAACCTGTGGCATCTGCACCATGGACGACCCGCAAGTCCCGAGCGAACCCGGACGAGTCGGCCAGGCTGTCCCCGGCATCGACCTGATGGTTGGCGAAAACGACGAGATTGTGGTGCGCGGACCGAACATTTTTCCCGGTTATTGGAATCGCCCCGAGGAAACAGCGGCGGCCCTCAAAGGCGCCGTGTTTCACACCGGCGATCAAGGCGAGGTCAATTCGAAAGGGAATTGGCGCATCAGTGGTCGGATCAAAAATCTGATCATCCTTCATTCCGGGCACAACATCGCCCCGGAGCCGATCGAAGAAGAAATTGCGCAGCGCCTCGAAGGAGCACAGCACGTTGTAATTGTGGGGAATGGCCGCGGATATCTTTGCGCGCTGATCACCGGGACGACGGAAGCGAGTGCGGCGCAAGCAGCAATCGATCAGGTAAACACAGAACTACCCCACTACCGGCAAGTCCGGAACTTCTCAATGATTAAGGACGCCTTCACGTCCGAAAGCGGCTTGCTGACCGCCAATGGCAAGCTGCGCCGAGACGCCATCAACTCTCGGTTTCGCGAAGAGATCGAGCGCATGTACCAGAAGCACGCAGCTGCGGCTGGCGGGAACGCATGATCAAAGAATTTCGCGGGCGAGCGCTTCGTTGGGAATGGCGCGAAGGCGTGCTGGAACTGACGCTGGACCGCGAGCCGCTCAACGAAATCGGCTCCGTGATGCTGGAAGACCTCGAGAAATTCGTCGCACAGTTCAAAGGGCTGGCTCCCGTCACCAATGCCTGCATCATTACCAGCGCACGTCCCGGCGGATTTTGCGCCGGCGCGGACCTGAAGGAATTGTACGAACGAGCACTGCCGCTGCCTAAAGCGAAACGAGCGGCTGGCGTGCGGAGCTTTCTCGGGCGAATCCACCAGGTGCTGAACGCGATCGACCGGGCCCCCTTTGTCACGTTTGCCGCGGTGCATGGCTTGTGCATGGGCGGCGGGCTCGAACTGGCGTTGACTTGCGATCTGATGGTTGCCGACAAAATGGCGCGCTTCGGTTTTCCGGAATTGCGCCTTGGCTTGATTCCAGGCTTTGGCGGTATTCCGCGATTGCGGCGAGACGTCGGCAACGGGTTTATTCGCGATTTGCTCTTTACCGGGAGGACCGTGAAAGCGGAAAGCGCGCAACAAGCGGGGCTGGTAGCGCACCTGGCTGGTGAAGGCTATGCGCTCGAGGTGGCGCGCTCGATGGCGCAGCAGGTGACCAAGTTTGATCCCGAGACCCGTAGGGCCGCAAAGAAATTTATCAAGCCGATTCCGACGTCGGAACTGAAAAAGGAGATCGAGCTTTTCTCTAAATTGTTCAACCGGCCCGTGGTCATGGAAAGCTTGCGCCAGTTTGTTGAAAGCGCCGACCCGATGAAGCACCTCCCCGTTCCGACGCGACAGTCAGCGTCGTAAGGTTTACAGGAACAGCGCAAAGAAGCTGCAACATCGCACGTTCCGCAGAATCCGGATCAGTGCCGCGACGTTCGCTAGCCTTCCTTAGCATCTCTGGAGATCTTGGACCTGGAACCACCAATGCTCGATTCGGGCACCTAGCCGAATGGCGGATGCGCGGGGCGCGCGAGTCATGCATTCTGCGCATGGAGGCAGCAACCATGTCAGCAGAATGGATGGCGATTTCGAATCAGTTGGCGCAAGCGACCGAACAGGCGGGAGCCCACGCTGTGGCAGTGCACAGCGTGGCGCGCGGGTCCTCAAGCGGTGTAGTCTGGCGGCCGGGCGTGATTGTTACCGCGGAACACGCTTTGCGCCGCGACGAAGAAATTCAAGTGACCTTGCCCGGCGGCAAGGTGGCCGTCGCGAAATTGGCGGGACGCGACCGCTCGACGGATCTGGCCGTGCTGAAGTGCGCGGAAGCGACAGCAGCGGCACCGCTCGGAGACAGTAACTCACTCAAAGTAGGGAACGTGGCGTTGGTCGTCGGTCGGACGCGTGCCAGTGGGCCCGTGGCCGCGCTCGCGTTTGTGAGTCTCGCGGTAGACGAGCGGCCGGTCTGGGGCGGAACCCCGCTGTCGCCTTATTTGAGGCTCGACGTGGCTTTACAACGCACGGGGGTCGGCGGAGCCGTAGTCGACGCGAACGGACGCATCGTGGGCATCGCGACACCCCGATTCTCGCCCGGCGGAGCCGTAGCCCTGCCGGTCGGAACGGTTAACCGGGTTGTCGATGCGCTGCTCGAAAAGGGCCGTATTCCCCGCGGCTATTTGGGTGTGGGGTTGCAGCCAGTGCGCCTGCCGGAAAACCTGCGGCAGATTCTACAGCGCGAAGGAAAGACCGCCGCGATGGTGCTCGAAGTGGAAACGAACGGTCCGGCGCACAAAGCCGGCGTGGTGATCGGCGACATTCTCGTGTCCCTCAACCGCAAGCCCGTCATGCGCCTGGAAGACGTTCAGGCGCATCTTCATGGAGAGAACATCGGTAAGGCGATCAGCGCAGAGTTTCTGCGCGGAGGCGAGAAACGGGTTGTGAACATCGCTGTGGGCGAGCGCCCAAACGGAGGCGATTGAAATGGGCATCGCAGGCTTGGGGGAAATCGCGGAACACGTCAGGCGTTTCACGGTGCTGGTGCAGCCGGGCGGACGCGGCAGTGGGTCCGGCGTTGTGTGGAGCACCGATGGGCTCATCATCACCAATGCACACGTGGCGCAAGGCAAGCGGCCGACCGTGACGGTGTGGGATGGCCGCGAGTTTCGCGCCGAGGTCACCCAGCGTGACCGAAGGCGTGACCTGGCTGCCTTGCACATCGCCGCGGACGATCTGATTGCGGCGTCGCCGGCAGATTCCGCGAAAATACGTCCCGGAGAACTAGCGATCGCGGTTGGCAATCCGCTGGGGTTTGTCGGCGCGTTGACAACCGGTGTTGTCCACGGCGTCGGGCCCCTGCGTGGATTGGGGACGCGCCTGTGGGTGCAGGCGGATGTTCGCCTAGCTCCGGGCAATTCCGGGGGGCCGCTCGCCGATGTGCAGGGCCGCGTCATCGGGATCAACACGATGGTTGCGGGCCGGCTGTCGCTGGCAATTCCGAGCAACGAAGTCACGCAATTTCTGAAAGGCGAAGCGCCCGGCAGTTGGCTCGGAGTGAGTTTGCAGCCAGTACGACTGCCGCGGCCGAGTCTATATCGCTTCGGCCTGGTACTTGTCGACATTGAACCGGGAAGTCCTGCGGCTCGCGCCTCGTTACTGCCTGGCGACATTCTGGTGGGCAGCGAAACCGGCGCGTTTGTTTCGGTCGAAGACCTTGCCGCAATCCTCGACGGGAACGAGGCACGCGTGCTGCGCCTGGAATTCCTGCGCGGCGATTACACGCGAATCCGCAAAGTCAGCGTGCAGGTTGGCGGCCGGGGAAGGGGATCGATCGCGGCGTGATCCGCGTTTTCATCTTTGCGGAATCCGCGAGGTCGCGGGAGCGCCTCGAAGAACTGCTCGATGCGCGAGGAATCGAAGTCGTAGGCACGGCAAGCAGTCTTGAAACCGCTGCGGAGGCGCTCGCCGAACAGGACGCAGACGTGCTCCTCGTTGAGGTTTCAAACGACTCCGCTGAAGAGTTACTCGAGACCCTCGCGGTTACGGGCGTAACGGGGGAAACCGCGGTCGTTGTCCTACTCGACCAATCGGCCCCGGTCTGGGCCAGTCAAGCGGTACAGGCAGGCGTTCGCGGCGTTCTTTCGGGTGCAGCAAATGCTGAGCAACTCAGAGTGGCCATCGAGGCTGCAGCCAACGGACTGTTTGTGCTGCACCCCGATGAAGTGCGCCCTGAGCGTGCGTCCCGGGCGCGGGCCCCAGCCAACCTGGAATTGTCGGAACCCTTGACCGCCCGCGAACGCCAGGTTCTGCGAATGCTGGGAGCCGGTCTGGGAAACAAGGAAATCGCGAGCCGCTTGAAGATTTCCGAGCACACGGCAAAGTTCCACGTTGCCTCGATTCTCGGAAAATTAGGCGCCTCGTCGCGTACCGAAGCGGTGGCGATCGGCCTCCGCCGTGGCCTGATTCTGCTGTGATTCCTAGGGACAGGATGGGATTTTCCCTCCTGCTTCAGGAATGGTAAATTTATGAACTATGCGCACCCTGGAACAGACCACCGAGGAAATCCTGGAACTGGCGACAAAGCATTTCAAGGCGGCACCGGGTTCCCTGAAGCCCGAAGATGATTTCTACAAAAAATTGGGAATCGATAGCCTCCAGACCCTGGAGATGCTCTCTCGCCTCGAAAATCATTTCCACATCGAACTGCCTGATTACGAAGTCCAAGGTGTAAGCGATTTCAGAACCCTCGCCGAACGCGTCCACGCCCGCCTGTAATGCTGGATCTAAGAAAATATTCATCGATTGGGGAGGCACTGCGTGACGCGCTGGAGACTTGGCCGCTCGAAGTGTGCCTGATCGAGTCTGACCGCGGGGAAGAAAAGCTGCGCCTGACCTATGCCGACTTCAAGAGCCGCGCCTTGCCGCTCGCAAAATCTTTGCAGAATTCCGGATTCACCGCCGGCGCCCGCGCTTCCATCATTATGACGAATCAGTCCAAATGGCTGCTTTCAGCGTACGCGATCTTTTATTGCGGCGGCACGCTCGTGCCCTTGGACTACAAACTTAGGCCCGATGAGCAATGGAAGCTGCTCGAACACTCGAACGCCAGCGTGCTAATCACCGAGTATCCGATCTGGCGCCAATTGAGTGCTTCGCCGACACGCGCCGCTGCGGAAAACGTAAAGCTCGTTCTGGTTACCGAGGCGCCGGCCAACGCGGATCTGGCTGGGGCCGAGCGATGGGAATCGGTGCAAGATAAAGGCGATCCCGTGTTCGTGCCGCGAACAAGAGCTGATCTTGCCTGCATCGTGTACTCCTCCGGCACCGGTGGAACTCCCAAAGGCTGCATGATGACGCACGAGAACTACCTCGAGCAGTGCATCGCGCTTACCGCCTGGTATCCCTTCTGGCCGGGTGTCAAATACCTCAGTATTTTGCCAACGAATCATGCAATCGACTTCATGGTCGGATTCTTTGGTCCTTTTAGCTGCGGTGCGGCAGTGGTGCACCTGCGCACGCTGCGTCCGGAATTTGTGCGCGAGGCCTTTGCCAGGTATCAAATCACCTACGTAAGCCTGGTGCCACTGGTGCTGAAGAATCTTCAAAAGGGCCTCGAGGCTCGCTTCGAGGCGTTGCCGCGATCCAGGCGTCGGGCGTTTGAAGCGCTAAGAAGCATCAACAAGGCCTTGACGAAAGACCGGCCAAGACTCGCGCTCAGCCGGCGGCTTCTCAATGAAGTACATCAGGCGTTCGGCGGCAAACTGCAAGCCATCATCGTCGGTGGTGCGTTCACCGAGCCACAGACCCTCCAGTTCTTCTACGACCTCGGAATTCCCGTCGCCAACGGTTACGGACTGACCGAGGCTGGTACCGCCGTAACCGTGAACGACTTGAAGCCATTCCGTCCGGACACGGTCGGCAAACCGCTCCCCGGCATGGAAGTGCGTATCGCCAATCCCGACACGGAGGGAATCGGCCAGGTGGCGGTGCGCAGCAAAACGGTCATGTCCGGCTATCTGAATGAACCCGACCTGACCGCCGAAACGATCGTCGACGGCTGGCTGATGACCGGCGACATGGGGCGCTTCGATGCGTACGGGCATCTGCAGCTATTTGGCCGCAAGAAAAATATGATCGTCACCGAAGAAGGCAAGAACGTCTACGCCGAAGACATCGAACAAGCCTTCGAAGGACTTCCGGTGAAGGAATATTGCGTGTTCGCGGCGAACTACCTTTGGCCAAGCCGCTCCATGGTGGGAGAACAGCTGGTTCTGGTTGTACACTTGGAGTCAGGGCAAGCTTTCACCGACGCGCTCCGCCTTGAAATCGCCGCGCGAAACAACCGCCTCATTAACTACAAACGTGTTCACGGCATCATTGTTT
>Ga0306926_10006623_pt1 | contig 12460 bp, 12 predicted proteins | sample flu12Cox44000178_FD_203759 | JGI IMG/M metagenome (GOLD analysis project Ga0306926, IMG submission 203759) | Lab enrichment of tropical soil microbial communities from Luquillo Experimental Forest, Puerto Rico - flux8day.12C.oxic.44.000.178 (v2)... | ecosystem: Environmental > Terrestrial >... | reverse complement strand
GATCGAGCAATTCATCACCGACTTGCTGACCACACCGCGCGGATGGACTCTCATCATTGTCCGCTGGGGGATCGGGTTTTTGTTCGCCGCGCTTGTGCTGTCCATCAGCGCGATCTCATTCCCGCTGCTGCTCGACCGCGATGTCGGCGCGGCGGTCGCGATGCACACCTCGCTTCGCGTGATGGCGGCGAATCCGCTGCCGATGGCGCTGTGGGGATTGATTGTCGCCGCGCTCTTGGTGATCGGCTCGATCCCGCTCTTCGTCGGGCTCGCAGCGGTGATGCCGGTGCTCGGACATGCGACCTGGCACCTGTATCGGCGTACGGTCGAACCGGATCGCAGTCCGCACGGGGATTACCAGCCGGTGCCGGGCGAGCGTCCGCGCCGTTCGGCCGCCGATTTCCCATCCGCGCTGTTCCCGACCCATTGGTGGGGTAAATCGGACGTTGGAGAAAACGGATAATCGGCGACCGGAATCACGCCGTGGATACTAAGGTCACCTACAGGTCGCGCGCTTGAACAAACGGATCGCCTTTTCTCGGGATCATGTCCGCTGCCTGCGGAAGCTGACGTAAGAGCTACGTGAGCGAATTCCGGGTTTGTCCCGAACCGGAAGTCGAGCGCCCGATTTTGCTGTGACGCACAATCCTCCCATTCAAGGATGTGGTAGGGTGTAGTCCTCGGTTGAGGGCACCATGAGGCGACGCGCCTTCATCACTCTTCTCGGCGGCGCGGCGGCGGCGGTTCCAATCTGCTCAGTAAGATCACTTGATCTGGATAAGAGTGGCTGTCATGCGCCAATTTAATGCGCTGAGTCTCGAATTAGGTTTAATCCTTGCCTGCCTCGGGATCACCACAGTCCGGGCAGACCTCCAAATTGACGAGACGCTTGAGACATCCGGACCCTGGACAATCGGGTACAACAGCAGCCTGAAAGGCTGTGTCGCTTCGGCCACCTCTGACGACAGAACCACGGTTTGGATTGGGTTCGATGGTAGGGAGCCGAATATTCCTGCTTACCTTGCATTCACCAATCCGAATTGGGGCTCCATAGAACCTTGGAAGTTGTATGAGCTCCAAATCCAAGCGTTGGAATCCCATCGCTGGAGTGGCTACGGCAGCGGTGTCGAGCGCCCGAACCAAAGAGGGTTATTTGTATTTGGTGTAAAATGGCGATTACTACGAGAGTTCGCTCAAGCATCTAGACTAGTGCTTTCGCTCAATAAAGAGGTTATTACACGCATCAACATTTCTGGCTCATCGGACGCCCTCACAAAGCTAATATTATGCCAGCAACATCAAATCATGGCGTCGAAAAGTCAAGGAGGCATAGAAGCAATCAGATTGGCTGAAGAAAAACAGAAATTAGAACGCGATCGATTAATCGCGGACCGCGAGCGCATTTCGTGGGAGGAAGCGGAGATATCAAGAAGTGAGCAGGGGGTGCGAGAGCACCTTGAGACTGAGGAAAAAGAGAGGGCTGAGCAAGCCAAACTAGAACGCACGGAACGGGAACGTCGTGAACAGATTGAACGCGAGAATGCCGAACATCCAACAAAGGGACGTGAAGCTGGCGAACAAGCTGACGCCAAACAACTCGAGCGGCAGGAAAGCGAGGCTGCGGCTCGGGAGACTCGGGAGAAGGCTAGCCGAGAACAAGCAGAGCGTGAGCGAGTTGCACGCGAACAGCGAGATGCAAAGGAACAAGAGAAGGAGCCAGACAAACCTGCTCAGCTGCCTGCTTCTAGTCTATCCGATAACAAAGTCGCAACGCTTGCTACACCAGTTGAGCAACCCCCAGCCAATCCTAAGTTTAAAGGCGGCGCAGTCGAGAGGGCAATCAAACAGCAGCTGAAGCGGGTCGGCTGCTACGCCGGCCGCGTCGACGAGGATTGGCAAACCGAGCTAGTACGCGCTGCTGTTCAAAAATTCGCGAGGCTGGCGCGGCTTCCGGTTCCCCCTGTCGAGCCGACAATCGAGCTGCTCGATGCGATTAGAGCCAGGTCCGAACGCATCTGTCCCCTTGAGTGCGGACGTCGTCAGTTTGAGAAGGATGGCCGTTGCATAGCGAAGAAATGCCTGGCCGGGTTTGAGCTGGATGATGATGGCGATTGCGTTCTCAGACGAAGGCCGGCGACTCGGCACGAGGCCAACGAGGATGGGGATCGCCCAAAAGTACGGTCATACGAAACGAAACAACGAGCCAGAGCGGATTCTGAGCAGGATCCGCATTACAAAAAAAGAATCATGACACCCACTAGGCACGTCGCTTGCGGACCCAACGGCTGTAAGAAATTGCCAATCGGCTGTCGTGCCATACGACCGCCTGATGGTGGCAATGGAATGGGTGGCAAGATACGTTGTCCATGACAGCGAAGCACGTCGTCATGCGAGGCTAAGGTGCCAGAAGCAGCATCGGCATAATGGCGGAGCAGATGGGCACGCTAATCCCAGGAGCTTTCCCAAGCCGCATCGACCAAGGCCGCAAGGCCCAAGCTACCGCGCCCATCCTCGACTCTACCATGGCTGCCAAAGGCTGGCGCTGCCTCATGTCCGCAGCTGGAGAAAGCGGACAATCGGCGGTGGAAGGGGAATGCCGGTTATGACCCATCTCGGACCTGAGCGACGCAAGAATGGTGCATTGCACAGTAGAGTCTCGCCCTCTGACCCCAGTCCACCCCCCTCTCAACGTCGGCACGTAGGTGGTATATTTCGGCCGCTGGCGTGATCCGTCATGAGAGGAACCTCATGAGACGCGGGCCGCTCGTCAAATCGGTTGCGTTGATGGCGCTCGCTAGGTTGGCGCAGGCGGCGCGGCCATGAAAACGCGCCGCAAAAAGACAGCAAGGCCCAACCGCGGTAGGCAGGCGACCGGTGGACGCGCCCGACGCTCCTCGGCGGCCAATCTTAAAGAGCAGCTCGACCATACCCGCGAACGCGATGAAGCGCTTGAGCGAGAGAAAGCCACGGCGGAGGTGTTGCGTGTCATCAGCTCCTCGCCCGGCGAGCTGGAGCCGGTGTTCCAGGCGATGCTGGCGAACGCGGTGCACATCTGCGAGGCAAGATTTGGACTTCTGTACCGGATCAAGAATGGCGCCGCGCGGATTATCTCGAAGCTCGGAATACCGCCCGCTTTGGAGGCGTACCTACGGCGTGGGCCCCATCGACCGCCGCTGAATCGGCTGAATCCGCTAACCCCGATCGGCCGGGTCATCCAAACCCACCGGACGGTCCATATTGCCGATTATCGTGAAGATCAAACCTACCTTGACCGCGACCCAATTACAGTCGCTGCGATTGAACTCGGCGGCATACGGACGTTGCTCGTTGTGCCGATGATCAAAAACGACGAGTTGATGGGCGCGATCGTCATTTTTCGTCAGGAGGTGCGGCCGTTCACAGACAAGCAAATCGAGCTAGTGCAGAATTTTGCTGCACAGGCCGTCATCGCCATTGAGAACGCGCGGCTGCTCAGCGAGCTGCGCCAGCGCACGGACGATCTTTCCGAGGCGCTGGAGCAGCAGACTGCGATGTCGGAGGTTCTCGGTGTTATAAGTAGGTCGCCGACCGAGCTTGAGCCTGTGTTCGAAACGATCGTCAAAAACGCGGCGCGTCTCTGCCACAGTGTGCTCAGCGCAGTCTATCGCAGCGATGGGGAACGCGTCCACTTAGTCGCGCACGATCAGTTTTCCGCGGAATCGGTGGCGGCGGTGCAGAAGGGCCTATCCCGCCTTGCTCACGAGCAGCAATCTGATCGCGATCGCAGTGCGCGAGCGGCGTGTCGTACATGAGCCGGACGTGCTCGTCTCCGGCGGTTACAGCGAATTGCAGCGAACATCCGGCTATCGCAGCATCCTCGTCGTGCCCATGATGCGCGACGACGCCGCCATTGGCGCCATCGCGGTCATGCAGCTCGAACCAAGGCTGTTTCCCAAGGCACAGGTCGAGCTTGTGCAGAACTTCGCCGCCCAGGCGGTGATCGCAATCGAGAATACGCGTCTGCTCAATGAGCTACGCGAATCGCTGCAACAACAGACTGCCACCGCCGACTTGCTCAAGCTGATCAGCCGCTCGGCCTTTGATCTTAAGGCTGTGCTCGACACACTGTGCGAGTCGGCCGTCCGGCTTTGCGATGCTGATCATGCCTGGCTATTCCAACGCGACGGTGAAATCTTCCGCTGGGTGGCTAGTTTTGGTCACGCGCTCGAGGTGCACGCACGAATCAGGGACTATTTCAAGCACCGGCCTGTCCCAGTGGATCGCGGCAGCATCACTGGCCGAGTGGCGCTCGAAGCTAGAGTTGTCCACGTTCCTGATGTGCTGACGGACAAAGAGTACACCTGGAGCGGTGCGCAGCAGATCGGTCGCTACCGGGCTGCGCTTGGTGCCCCACTCCTACGCGAGGGAACGGTTGTAGGCGTACTCTTCGTAGCAAAAACCGTGCCGGAACCATTTACCAACAAACAGATTGAGCTGGTCACCACGTTCGGTGATCAGGCAGTGATCGCGATCGAGAACGTGCGCCTGTTCGACGAAATCCAGAACAAGAGCCGCCAGCTCGCGGAGGCTAGCCAGCATAAATCTCAGTTCCTCGCCAATATGAGCCACGAGCTGCGCACGCCGCTTAACGCCATCATCGGCGTAACCGAGATGCTGCGTGAGGATGCCGAGGCGCTAAAGCAGGACACCGAACCCCTCGACCGCGTACTCGGTGCAGGTCGGCACCTTCTCGCCCTTATCAACGACATCCTCGACCTGTCCAAGATCGAGGCCGGGCGTATGGAGCTTCAACTCGAAACGTTCGCGCTGATACCCGTGATCCAAGAGATGGCCAAGACGATCGAGCCGATGGCCACGAAGAACGGCAACCGCCTCGTCATCGAATGCCCGGAGGACCTGAGCACGATCCACGCCGACCAGATCCGCTTCCGGCAATCCCTGCTCAACCTGGCGAGCAACGCAAACAAGTTCACCGAGAAAGGCACCATCACCATCGCCGCTCAGCAAGAACAGGAGAATGGCCGCGACTGGGTCACCATTGCGGTCGCCGACACCGGCATCGGCATGACGGCGGAGCAGATGGTCAGGCTGTTCCAGGAATTCTCCCAGGCCGATGCCTCCACCACCCGCAAATACGGTGGCACGGGTCTCGGCCTCGCGATCAGCAAACGCTTCTGCCAGATGATGGGCGGCGATATCACGGTCGAGAGCGAGCCCGGACGCGGCTCAACGTTTACGATCCGGCTGCCGAAAATTGTGGACGCTCCGGTGGCTGCCCCGGCTCAAACAGGAGAGGCAGCCCTGAAAACCTCTCAGGGTCGACCGATAGCTTAATATCAACGAATAACAGCCGCTCTTTCAGGTCTCCACGACACCGAGGCAGGGTGAATTACGGCAGCGCGAGCGGGCCATCGATCCCGTTGCCATGACATCCTCGCGACGCGCCTCAAATCTACATCTCTCGCTAGATGCGCGCCGTCATGGTGGCACTGAAGCTCAAGTTTGCGGTCGTAAAAAGCTTCCAGCTCGGGTCGATGACCCACGCCTATGATAGTCGTGTTGCGCAGCCGTTTGTGGATTAACTCCATCAGGTCTTTTTGACTCGCCAAATCAAGCGCGGAGGTTGCCTCATCCATTATGACAATACTTGGCCGGGCGATAAGCAGCCTAGCGAACGCGAGTCGCTGCTTTTCTCCCCCCGACAATGTCCGTTCCCATGGAATGTGCTCATCGAGCCGATCAACCAAATACTCGAGACCGACAACCTTCAGAGCTTTCGCAATCTCTTCACGGTTGACCTGGTCTGCAGGCGTGGGATAAGCGGTAGCGCACAAGAGGGTACCAACAGGGATATACGGCCGTTGCGGGACGACAAACATCTTTGTCCTGTCCTGCAGCTGTACCTCACCATGGCCCCAAGGCCACTGACCGCAGATAGCCCGCACCAGCGAACTTTTTCCCGTGCCTGAAGGGCCCACCAGGAGTACGCGCTCGCCACGGGTGATTGTGACCTCCGTCTCCCTTACCAGCGGCGTGCCATCTTCGAGCGTAACCGATAAATTACACAGGCGTAGCGCAGCTTGATTTGTTTCACCATGCCGTATCCTGGGAGGACCATTGCCGTTCTCCGCTGACTCCAACATGTCGATCGAGATCATGAGGGAAGAGACACGTCGTGCGGATGCCGACCACTCGGCAAAACGCGGATAATTATCGACCAACCAGCTCAAAGCCACTTGCACGATCGCGAAAGCCGATCCTGCCTGCATGACCTGCCCAAGTGTCATTGAACCATCCAAGAATTTCGGAGCGCAAAGCAGAATTGGCAGGACTGCAGCAAGGTAGCCGCTCGTCTGGGACACGATGGTGGCTCGAACCGCTTGAAGGCTGATGTCTCGCCAGCGACGCAACACCGTCCCAAATGACTCCTCAACGGTTCGGCGCTCCTCGTCTTGACCACCCATAAGGGCAATACTTTCGGCATTTTCGCGCAGACGAGTCAGAACATACCGGTATTCCGCCTCAGCCTGGTTCTTAGTTTCCGACACGGTAATGAAGCGGCGGCCCACTAAGACCATGGTTCCGCTTGCGAGCAGTGCATAAACCACGGCTGCGATTACCAGAAAGCCCGGAATTGTGATGGTGGCGCCAGCCAACTTGAACGAAAGGGACCCACCAATCGTCCACAGAACGAAGATGAATGTTACCGCTGATAGGACGGCCGAAGCTAGACCGACCGCGAAGTCAACGGGGGCCTCCGTCGCAACTCGCAGGTCATCAGCCAGACGGTATTCAGGATTGGTGTGATCGCCGCCCACCAGATTGAGCTGATAATAGCGATTCTTGATCAGCCACTGATCCAACAAACGGCAGTTAAGCCATGCACGCCAGCGACGCTGTATAGTCATACGAGCATAAACGCCTAGCACGCCGAGGCCTATACTAATCATCATAAGAGCCAAATAAATGGTCGCTTGCGACAAAACACCCGCCGAATTGCGCTGCTCGAGCGCATCGAACATTGCTCGGTTCCAGAGATTAACTTCAAATGAGATACCCAGATTTAGCAGAACGAGAATGAGGATGCCCGCGGTCAACACCCATGCACTTCGCTCACCGTTGCACTGCCGCCAATAACCCAAGGCAGTGGCCCAAAACCGCCGCACCATGTATCGGCGTCTACCAAGATCATAACACTGTGCATTTCCGCGTCCGCTCATGTCGTCCGAAATCCCCCATCGCTCGAAGTTTTCAATACCGCACTTATTTTTGTCAGCCGAGTTTGTGCTAACGGGTGGCTGCGTCGGTAATTTTGGAATAGTACAGCTTGACGCGCGGCAATCGCTCTGATGATGCGAGCTACTCATTAACTGATGGTAAAGGCATCTCGCCGCGACGTTGCACAGGGATGCGAGTTGCGCGTGATTCCGCCGAACTCATCCTGTAAATCACAGGAAAAGCTCGTCCTAGTTGCGATGTCGGTGAAATTGATCCTTTATAGCGTCAGCTGCGGCTTGATTTATTCGTCTAGATCCTATGTGCAGCCGATCGGGGAGTCATTCTACAAAATAACCATATTCAACACTCGTTAGGTACCCCCTGGCGCTAGCAGGGCAAATAAACATGGCAGGAGTATGCACAGGGTTGCGGCCACATCGAGGCTCCCCCATGCGACGAAGTTCCGTTGCGTTTAGCGACTGTGGCTATGAGCGCCTGGGGAAAACTGCGTGGTATGTTTGTGCCACTGCTTGGGCTTTCACCGATGCTATCACCTTACCTCCAGGCCGGGTTGAACATGATCCTGCACAATAAGCTCACCAGGCTCGTGCCGGAACAAATCTTGGAAATAAAGCCCAGATGCGGTTTAACTTGACCGAGCTACCACGTGGAGTAGGCCTTTGCAGGTTGGAGCGAAAATGAAGAAATTCATGGCGATCTATATGGCTTCTGGAGCCGACTTTGAAAGGATGATGAAAAACTCCACCCCGGAGCAGCGAAATCAAGGGGATGGAGGCGTGGATGAAGTGGATGAATGAGAACAAGGCATCCATTCTGGAGGGTGGGGCCCCTCTGGGCAAAACGAAGCGCGCTGATGCCACAGGTATTTCAGACACAAAGAACAACATCGGTGGCTACTCTATCGTGCAAGCCGAAACTCATGCCGCGGCAGCGAAACTGTTTGGCAAGGAGTACCCACATCTTCAAATGCCAGGTGCATGGGTGGAAATTCTGGAAATCATGCCGCTTCCGGGGATGTGATCCAGCAGTAATCAGGCTGCTATGCTACCGAGAAGACGGGCTGCGCCAGCAAGCGCGGACGCCACGGTGCCGCGACGCGACGGTGAGTCGTGTTGACGCCGTGCCCCCTAGCACGCAGGCGCTTAGATCGCTCACGAAATTCGCCTTGTTTTTCCCTTTCCACGTAAGAAGGGTACGACATCATCGCCGGCGAGGGGCCGAGCCATCACCTGCGCAACGCCGTAACGTTGCGCCCTGATGGAGATAACAGAGTCCTTGCCCAACGCCAGCCGCTCCAAAACAGTACGCCCGCGGTCGCCGCGGCTTGGGTTTTCTATCACCGCCAATCTGAAGGCGTATGAGAGGAGCGCTGCCTTGTGGTCTTCCGACGGTTCGCCGATATTGGCGAGTATCTCATTAAGCCGGTGCAGGGTACCGTACGCAAGGTTGCCCGGTTTCAGGCCGTGTCCGGCAGTGGCTGCCTCGACATGGTTGATGACCGCGCGGACCTCCTTCTCATTTCCTGTCCACGTGAACTCATAGTGGACTGCCTCATCGCTGTCTTCCGCGAAGGCATCGATTGCAATCTGTATCATTGCCTTGGCCACACTCCGCGCCGAGCAGGCCGCTGCTTTAAGCTCGCAGTTTAGTACCGTCCTGGCGTCGCCGGGGGTATCCAGAAGCCAGGCGAGCTGGATCGCACGACGCATCTCGGCAAGCCTCTCGATCAGGTCACTGTATGCCTTTGAAAATGTCCTACAGGGACTATATTTTGTGCATGATAGGCGAGGACTGTAATGATCAGCCGCCGCAAAATCGTTCTTGGTGGGGCCAGTCTGATCTCCTGCTTTGGGAGGTTCTCGCATACTTCCATGGCTCGAGCTGCTTCGCCCGGCCAATTCGAGATCGTCAAGTCAGACGAAGAATGGCGGCGTGAGCTTACCAGTGAGCAACACGCGGTGCTCCGTCGGCACGATACGGAGCGCGCCTGGACAAGCCCGCTCAATAAGGAATACCGGTCAGGCACCTATGTGTGTGGTGGGTGCGACCTGCCACTGTTCTCCTCAAGCACCAAGTTCGATAGCAAAACGGGTTGGCCGAGCTTCTGGGCTCCAATCGATGGGGCAGTTCAAACATCAGAGGACCGCAGCTTCTTTTTTTTGGTCCGCACCGAGGTTCATTGTCACCGCTGCGGAAGCCACCTCGGACATGTTTTCGACGACGGGCCCCAGCCGACGGGCCTCCGTTATTGCATGAATGGTGTTGCGCTTAAGTTCGTCCCCGGTTGAAAACTCAGCCATTTTTTCTTAGTCCAACGCCGCAGCTGCGCGGCAGGCGACGACGTAGATTGGAGGGAAGGCGGATGGTAAAGCCTCCAAAGCCACCACCACCAAGACCGCCTAGACCGCCGCCGCCACCTCCACCGCCAATGATTGCTCGGGTTGAGTGGAAGCGGAAGGCTAGAACGGTGATAGCCGATAAAGCGCGTGATGGGTGCATGAGTCGCTCGGGTGCATGAGTCGCTCGGCTCGGCATATTCCGACGTCTCAAAGGAAAAGACTCGAATGACGCGCGCACCGCGCATTGCCATCGTCGGTGGCGGGGTCGGCGGCCTTGCGGCAGCACTGGCCCTGGAACAACGGGGCGCGGAAGTTGTCGTTTGCGAGCAGTCGCCCGCGCTAAGCGAGATAGGCGCTGGCCTTAACCTCAGCCCCAACGCGCTGATGGCGCTCCGTGTGCTCGGCGTCGAGGACGCAGTCATTGCGCTTGGATCGGAGTCAGATTTTATGACCATCCGCAGCTGGAAGAGCGGGCGGATCATCTCGCGGATGCGTCGAGGCACGTTCCGCCAGCAGTTTGGCGCGCCTAATCTGACTGTGCACCGCGCGGATTTGCTCGACGTCCTGCGCGGCGCCCTCAAGACGGCTGACATCCGCCTTGGAGCCCGTTGCATCGCCGTCGAAGCTTGCGATCGCGGCGCTGTGGCGCGACTGGCCGACGGCGGCGAGATTGAGGCCGACATCATCGTCGGCGCCGACGGTATTCATTCTGTTGTGCGAAAGAGCCTGTTCGGCCCTGACGCGCCGCAATTCACGGGCTGTATCTGCTGGCGTGGTATGGCGCCTGCCAGCGCGGTGCCGCGCGACATTGCCATTGCGGAAGGCGCGATGTGGATGGGCCCGCATGGCCATGTCGTGCACTACCCCGTACGACGCGGTGAACTCATCAACATCGTCGCGCATTTCGACAGCCATTCCTGGACTGAGGAGTCGTGGACGCGGGAATGCGACCTGTCGGAGTTGACCACGACTTACGCCGGCTGGCATCCCGATCTCCTGCGCCTCTACCCCTGCAGCGTGCGCTGGTACAAATGGGCGCTCTACGATCGCGATCCGGTCAAGCGATGGAGTAAAGGGCGGGTAACGCTGCTTGGCGATTCCGCGCACGCCATGCTGCCTTATCTTGGTCAGGGCGCGGCAATGGCGATCGAGGATGCCTGTGTGCTCTCAGCCGCGATTACTCGCCACGCTGACGACCTCGACAAGGCATTGCTCGCTTATGAGCAGGTGCGGATGCCGCGTGCGCGGGCAGCCGTGCTCGGATCGCGCGATCGGGCCCGCGAGAATCATCTCGCCTCGCCCTGGGCGCGGCTCAAACGCGACGTGAAATTCGCATTGCGTGAGCGTTTCGGTCGCGACAATACCGTGTTTCAGACTGCATGGCTCTATGGTTACGATGTCAGTCACGAGCTGCGTTGATGGCAAGGCCGCTCGCGTCGAGCCGACAAGCATGAAGCGAGGTTGCTTTTGACAACGGCGGTTTGCGGCGTACGAGGCGTTTAGAAGCCAATCCGTCACGCAAGACGCATCCAGCAGTATACTACGGGGGGAACAATAACTATCGACCTCGTCCGGATGCGGTTAAGCCGCGGTGATCCATAGGGGGACGCGATGCAGCAGATATCGGACTGGCTCGAAAAGCTCGGCTTGTCCGAGTACGCCCAGCGCTTTGCCGAGCACGATATCGATGTCTCGGTACTTCCCCATCTGACCGATCAGGACCTCAAAGAGCTTGGCGTCTCGCTTGGGCATCGGCGAAAAGTCTTGGCAGCGATCGCAACGGGCCTGCCGTCGTTGCAGCCTGGCCCAAAGCCCCAAGACACCGCCGAGCGCCGCCACCTTACCGTGATGATCTGCGACGTGGTTGGCTCGACTGCTCTATCGGCCCGACTCGATCCGGAGGACATGCGCGCCGTGATGGATGCCTATCACGCCGCCTGCGGATACTGGCCTGTTTTGGCTATCCCTACGCGCATGAAAACGATGCCGGGCGGGTTCGACGGCTACCGGTCCTGGCCTTGTTGACCTTCCGGCCGGAGTTCAAGCCGCCGTGGATTGGTCTGCCCAATGTCAACAACTTGACGCTCGGCCGTCTTGACCGCTCCAACGTCGAAAGCATTGTCGCACGGGTGACGGGCGGCCGCTCGCTGCCCGCCGAAGTGACAGAACAAATTGTCGTCAAGACTGATGGCAACCCGCTGTTCGTAGAGGAACTGACCAAGGCGGTGCTGGAAGCGGGCATCCTCGTCGAGGACGCCGAGGGCTATCGAGATCGGACAGATTGGAGCTGCCATTGGGCGTGAGTTTTCCTATTCCTTGATGCGCGCGTTGGCCGGGCGCAACGAGACGGCATTGAAGGACGCGCTCACCCAGCTCGAGGGCGCGGAACTTGTGTTCCGCCGCGGCGATCCGCCGGAAGCGACCTACAGCTTCAAGCACGCGCTAGTGCAGGAGGCGGCCTACGAGAACCTGCTCAAGAGCCGCAGGCAGGTGCTGCACCGGCGCATTGCCGAGACTTTGCGCGATCGCTTCCAGACAACGGCCGAGACCCAGCCTGAGGTCGTCGCCCATCATTTCACGCAGGCGGGGCTCAGCGAAGCTGCCATTGACTGGTGGATCAGGGCGGGTGACCGGGCGTTGGACAGATCCGCCAACAACGAGGCGATCGCGCATCTGGAAAAAGCGATTGGACTAGCCGGGGGCCTGGCCGATGGTCCTGACCAGCGACGCCTCCGCCTGCGGTTGAAGACCACCTACGGTCACGCATTGCTTCATGGTCGGGGGCACAGCCATCCGGCGACGATTGCTGCGTTTGCACGCGCCCGCGAGCTTGCCGCGGAAATCGAAGACGCCGCCGCGAGGTTTTCGGCCTATTACGGCAT
>Ga0306926_10006621_pt1 | contig 12461 bp, 9 predicted proteins | sample flu12Cox44000178_FD_203759 | JGI IMG/M metagenome (GOLD analysis project Ga0306926, IMG submission 203759) | Lab enrichment of tropical soil microbial communities from Luquillo Experimental Forest, Puerto Rico - flux8day.12C.oxic.44.000.178 (v2)... | ecosystem: Environmental > Terrestrial > Soil... | reverse complement strand
TATGGATTCGACGATCACATCGCCAGCAACGCGATCGAAGTCCACATCCACAACCTGCGTCGTAAGCTCGGTCCTCACTTCATCACCAACCTCAAGGGACGCGGCTATCGCGTCGAAAATCTCCGTTAGCGGGGAGCGGCCGTGGTCGCTGCGCCGGCGCATGGCGATCGCCGCGGCGAGCGCGGCTTGCGCCGTGTTCCTGCTGCTCGGCGTGCTCGTCTATCGTGCAGTGGCTGCCAACACCGCAGTGCAGTTCGATGAGCTGTTGCGCCAGCAGGCTGCGCTCGCGCTGCGTTACGCCGATCACGAATACGGCGAGGGGGACGAGGTCGTGCCGCCGGCGAGTGCGCCCGCCATGCCCTTCGATGTCGTCTACCAGATCGGCACACGTTCCGGTCAGATCCTGTACCGCTCGCCGGGCGCTCCGACGGCGCCGATCACCGCGAGCGATGCCGCAGGCTGCACCAACCTGCTGCTCGCAGGGCGCGCGTGGCGCGCCTGCTCGCTGAGCTCTGCCACCACCCCGCTCGTGATCCACATGGCCGAGCCGCTCGGGTACCGCGCCGCGCTGCTCGCGCGCACCTTGCGCGCCGTGGCTGTGCCGCTGCTGATTGCCCTGGTCCTGCTCACGGCGTTGATCGGCCTGGTGACCGAACGCGCCTTCCGCCCGGTGCGCCGCATCGCCGCGGAGCTCGCGGCCCGCGGCGATGAGGATCTCTCACCGGTGAACACCAGCGCGATGCCGGTGGAGACGCATGCACTCGGAGTCGCACTCAACGGACTGCTCGCCCGGCAGGCGGAGGTGCTGGCGCGCGAACGGCGCTTCACCGCAGACGCCGCGCATGAACTGCGCACCCCGCTCGCCGCGCTGCGCGTGCAGGCGCAGGTCGCGGCACGTGCGGCCACCGCCGCGGAAACGCGCGGTGCGCTCGAGAAGCTGCAGGCCAACATCGACCGTACGACCCACCTGATGAGTCAGCTGCTGGCGCTGGCGCGGCTCGAGCCCGGTTCCTCTTTCATCCCCGGGCAGACGACCGAGGCGCGCAGGGTCATCGATCTGGTGATCGAGGATCTGTCGCCGGCCTCGCGCGAGAAGCAGCTCGCGATCACGGTCGCCGGCCGCGAGCAGCAGCTGCCGGGTTCCCCCGAACTGCTGTACCTGCTGCTGCGCAATCTGCTGGAAAACTCCATTCATAACGTCGGCGTCCGCGGCCGCGTGGCGCTCGAGGTGGTCGCGCGCGAGCGCCAGGCGGTGCTCACGGTCAGCGATGACGGACCGGGTATTCCTTGCGCCGAGCGTGCACGGGCCTTCGAGCGTTTCTACCGCATCCCCGGCAGCGCGGCGGGCGGCAGCGGTCTCGGTCTGTCGATCGTAGGGCGGATCGTGGAGCTGCTCGGCGGCGAGATCGAGCTCGCGAGCCCTGCGGCCGGCACCGGCCTGATGGTCACGGTCACACTGCCCTTCACGCTCGCGCACGTACGTCCGGCCGCGTAGTGCGGGCATGAGGGAGCGCCGAGCGGCGGGGCGTCACCGGTGCGCGTCGCTGCGCCGGTGCTGCGCAGCTCGCGCGCTGGTGCTGGCCACCCTGTGCGGCTGGATGAGCCTGGCACGGGCACAGACAGACGAAATCCAGGTGTATGACGCCGAGATCACCGCGCCCGGTCACTTCAGTCTGACCTGGCACAACAATTTCACGCCCGCGGGACGCACCGAGCCCGCATTCCCCGGGGGCATCGTCCCGGATCACGCCCTCAACGGCGTACCGGAATGGGCCTACGGCGTGACGCAATGGCTGGAGGCGGGACTGTACCTGCCGATCTACACCATCACCCGCGATGGCGAGCTGCGGTTCGATGCCGCCAAGTTGCGGGCGCTCCTCGTCGTGCCGCACGCGCACGACCGCACTTTCTTCTACGGCGTCAACTTCGAGCTCAGCTACAACGAGCCGCACTGGGACCCGAGCCGCTTCACGGGTGAGATTCGCGGCATCGTGGGCCTGCACCTGGGGCGTTTCGACCTGATCGTCAATCCGATCGTGGATACCGACTTCAATGGACTGGATAACCTCGAGTTCGTGCCGGCGATACGGGCGGCCTGGAACCTCAACGGCAAGCTCGCGGTGGCCGTGGAGGAGTACGCGGACTTCGGTTCGCTGCAGCACTTCAAGCCCAGCGAGCAGCAGTCTCACACCCTGTTCGCGGTGCTCGACTACGGCGGCAGCAATCACGGAGTCGAGTTCGGTGTTGGGCGCGGGCTCACCGCCGCGAGCGACAAATGGGTGATCAAGCTCATGCTGATGCGGGATCTGTGAGCAGCGGGTGGCGCGGATCGGGGCGCGGTGTCGGCACGCTCAATCTGATGTCTGGATGTGCCCACGGCCGGTGTGCAGCTCGAGCTGCAGGCCTGCGCCACGCGCGCGGTGGGTACTTGTGAGGTCGTTCACGCGGATGTTGCCCTTGTGCAGCTTGACCACTATGCGATCGAAGGCGGCGGCTGGCACGTACAGTGACGCCATGCCGTCGACGTCGGTGAGCCAGCCGCGGCTCTCGATGCGGTAGCGCAGCGCCGGTTGCGGCCGCGACGACCGCTCGATGCGCGCCGCCAGGCGGCTGCCCGGCAAACCAAAGCCGTGCAGCTCTCCCTCGATCGCGAGCTCGTTGGGCGGCGCATCGAGCACCGTCAGAGTGATGTTGGCTGCGTCTGCCATCACCTCGAGAACGCGCGGTGAGTCTTTCGATAGCGGCACACGCGCCGCGAGGCCGGTGCCGTGGGGCGCGGCGTAAAGCGCAAGCAGTACTCCCACACCGGCAAGCACCGCCGCGACTGCGCTCAGCCATCGCCAGCGCTCACGGGCCGTCGTTGCAGTGGAGGCAGCGTGTGCGAGCGCTGCACCGTTTGTGGTCTCAGCCGGCTGCGGAGCTGGCAGGTGCAGCACGTGGTATGCGAGGACGTGCAGCACTCCGAATGCGAGCAGCGCCGACCAGATGATGTCGGAGAGGAAGTGTGCCCCGGCGGCCATGCGCCCCACACCGAGCAGCAGCCCCAGGGTGAGTCCGCCGGCGAGCGAGGCGAGCGCCCACGCGGGACGCCGGCGCTTCCAGATCCACCAGCCGGCCGCGCACATGAAGCCGACGCTGCAGTGACCGCAGGGAAATGAGGCGCCTGCCTCGGAGCCAACCAGCGGTGACGGCACGTAGTGCAGCGGTCCACCGAACTCGATCAGGTCGCGCGGCCGCGGATGCTGCCAGTGATCCTTGAAGATCGCGTTGGCGAGCAGGCCCGGGCCGATCGCGGTGCCGAGCAACACCAGCACTGCAGCGCCGCGCCAGCCCTGCCAGGTGCGCGCGTAGCTCGCGGCGAGCGCAGTGAGTGCCGCGAGCACCAGGGTCGCCGTCACCGCGGGGGCGGCGCGGTACAAGAGCGACCAGGGCAACTCGTGCGCCAACGGCCAGTGATCGGCGGGCGCGGAACGGTAGAACACGCGCGCGATGGCAATGTCGAGTGCGCCACTCGCGAACAGGCCCGCCGTCAGCAGCGCGATTGCAGCCAGGCAGACGGCCTCCCGCCGTCCTTGATGTCGCTGCCCGGCCCCCGCCTCCGGCAGCGCGGTGCTGCGCCTGCCGCTGGACACACCCTCAGCGTGGCACTCTCAGAACTGCCACGCCAGCCCGGCGAAAAATCCGCGCCGCATTCCGTATTGCGGGGCGAACACGCCGATGCCCGTGCCGCTGCGGATCTGGTAGACCTTGTCGAACGCATTCACGACATCGAACCGTGCCGTGAGCAGGCTCGAGCCGAGGTGGAACTCATGGGTCGAGCCCAGGTTGACCACGGTGTAGCTCGCGGTGTGATCGCCATTTGGAATGACGCTGCCATCGGGCAGTGTCAGGGCCTGGCGCAGGCCCGTACCGAAGATAAAATCGGCGCTAAAACGCGTCCCCTGCCACAGGTAGGACGCGCCGCCCGAGGCGGCGACGCGTCCCTCGTGGTCGAGATGGATGTAGTTGCTGGCAATGTAGGCGAGATCGTCCGGGCTGAAATTGAACTGTGCCGACTCGACTTCCTTGCCATGGCCTGCCTGAAACGACAGGTTGCCGTAGGCGGAAAAGCTGCTCACCGAGTAATTGCCCGTGAACTCGATGCCGTCGATGAGGCCGTATCGATAGTTGAAGGGGGTGAGAACGATGGGGGCGCCGAACTGCCCTTCATCACCGAGGTGCTGCGCCTGCTTGTAGAAGTAGTCGACCCCGAGCGTCAATGCGTTGCTCAGCAGCTTCTGTTGCACGCCGAAATCGTAGTAGTTGGCGCGCTCGGCGAAGGGCGGCGTGTTGAGCGTAACGGAGCCGGGCGGTAACGCGGTGGTGCCGGTGAACTTGCTGATGGTTGCGGCGCCCACCAGCTCGAAGGGTGGCGGGCTGAAGTAGCGCGAGTAGCCGCCGTGCACGGTGGTGTCGGAGGCGACCTGCCAGACGAAGTTGATGCGCGGGCTCATCTGGCTGCCGCTCGAATAAGCGCTGTAGTGATCGAAGCGTACCCCGTAGTTGACGGTCAGCGGGGCGAGCGCCTGCCACTCGTCCTGCAGGTAGACGCTCTCCAGGCTCTGCGCCTGAGTGCCGTTGTCGGGGATCGTCAACGGTACGTCGCTCGTTTGCATCCCCGCGGCATCTACCGGCAGGACCTGCGAGCTGGTGAAGCTCTCGGCGCTGTCGTGCTGCAGGAAGAAACCCGCACGTACCGTGTGGGTCGTCGATAGCTTGTACGCGGCATCGGTCTGCCAGCTGACCGCGGTGTCGTCCTTGAACGCATCCTGCGCGATGCCGTTGTACAGAAGGTCCCCGAGCGGGTCGGGCGTGAAGTGCAGGCTGGTATAGCGGGCGGCAACCGAGGTTTCGAAGTTCAGCGCTCCGGCAGAATGCTGCCAGCTCACGATCGCATACTCGGTCCGCTCCTGCTGATTCTCGTCGAGGTTATCGCTGAGGAACTGCGTGACGCCCTGAACTTCGAGACCCAGCGTCGGCTGCAACCCGCGTTGGTTCGGAATCTGGTAGGCGCCGTCGGAAATGCCGAGAACGAGCGAGAGCCGGTTGGCCTGATCGAGAATCTTCTCGAGATAAGCGAAGCCGTGGTACTGCTGGGTGTGATCGTGCAGCGGGTCACGGCTTCCGTCCGGTGACTCGATGCCGAGATCGCTTTCCTTGTAGTCCCCGGTGACGTAGTAGCTGAAGCTGCCGCTGCCACCGCCGTATTCGAAGGCGGGCTGGATCGTGCCGAAACTGCCGCCGTACACGGACACATAACCGCCCGGTTGGAGGAGGCCACTGGTGCTGGTGAGGTCGATGACTCCGGCGGTGCGCAGTCCATACTCGGCCGGCAGAGCCCCGGTGATGAGGCTCACCGCGGAGATCAGTCGTGGACTCAGCGACTGGCTGAAGACGCTGATGCCCTCGGGCAGGATGACGCCGTTCAGCCGATACTGCAGCCCATTGTGGTCGCCTCGGACATGGAGCGGCCCGAAGGAGTCCTGCACCACATCGGGGGCCTGCAGCAACACCTGGCTGAGAGATTGATTCTCCCCCATCGGCGCCGCGGCGATCGCGTGGTTGTCTATCGTGTAGGTCGAGGCACCAGTCTGGGTCTCGATCGAGGAACGAGCCTCGTTCAGCCGCCTCGCCGTGACTACGACGGGTGCCATGCTGCCCTCACTGTCCGCCGCGGCCGCTGCGCTCGCCTCAGTGCCTGCGCCATCGGCAGCATTCGGTGCGAGATCGGTCTCGCTCGCTGCGGCAGCGGCAGGGCTGGCGGTGGCATCCACCGCGCACGCGGGCGGTGCACTCAGCAGGCTGGCAGCCAGGAAAATGAGGGTGGCCGCCAAGCCAGGCTTGGCGAGCCGGTAATGGGCTGTGACCATGAACTTCTCCGCAAGACTGAAATCGAGCCACCCTCGATCGCTCGAGAGCGGCCCAGGATCGAAAGGTCAGTTCAGGCTTGCGGAGGTCCCCGGCTGCGGGGTGTCGGAGTGTTGACCGCGAGGATCGCGTAGCTGGGGTCGAGTGCTGACAGGTACCCGCTCGGGCAGACCGCCATGGCGGGAACACCGGCGGCTGCAGGGTGGGCAATCTGCGCGAAGCCCTCGCAGGATGGGCAATAGGCAGTGTTGAGCCCGTGCGTATCCGCATGCAGGGCGGCGCCCGCCGCCGAGTCGGTATGACTCAGGTGACTGAGCTCATGCAGCATCGCGCCGTGCTGGACAAACACCAGCAGGAACGAAAGCAGCAGGGCAAGGGAGGGTCGGCGCATAGGTACAGCAAGCGGCCCGCGGGGGCCGGCCCGGAGTCTAGCGTGGCACAGCGGCGGCTCGCCAGGGATTACCGCTCACTTCATCGACCGGCCGGACGTCTCGCGCGACGGAGCGATGCCGTTGCCCTCGCGCGCCGCAGCTACCCCGGCACGAGCTAGGCTGAGCGCAGGGCGCCGGTCAGCAGGCCGGCCGGGTCGATGATGCCGTGCTGCTCGAGCCAGGCGCGGGCATCCCCGGCATCCTGGTCGAACCATGCGCGGGTGCTGCCGAGGCGAAAGCTGTAGCCCCACGCATCCATATCGGTGAACAGCTTTTCGCGGCCGATGTGCGGTAACTCGTCCGCGAACAGTACCTGCAGGTAGCACACCGCGGACTCCTCGAGGTCGTCACCACCGGCGTCGCGGTCGAGTCCGGCGCGGCGCTCCGGACTCATGCAGACATAGTGACCTGCCTCGTGCAGCACCGAGTGCAGCGGCGTGTCGAGGCGGGCATGGAGAGTGTCGGCCCGGAGTCCTGCCTCGCTGTCACCCCAGTAGGAGCCTGGGATCGCCTCCCCGGCCGCCACCAGGTCCAGTGTGAGGCCGTAGCGGGCGAGCAGCAGGGCTAGCGCCACGCGGTCGATAGCGTTCAGCAACAGCACCGCGGGTATTGGCTGTGGCGTTGTCAGGGGCGCGGGCACGGCTGTCACTCACCGGTGGGCGTAGCGATTCACAGGCTCGCCAGGCGGCGCATCACCATGTCGGCGAGATCGCGCGCCATGTCCTGCCGCAGGATCTCCTCCTCGTGATTCTTGGCGAGCAGCAGCCGCTCATCGAAGCTGTAGGTGCGCGTGGCGGTCAGCTCCTGCGGCGGCAGCAGCTCCTTGCCGGCGGCGCTGACCGAGAATCCGACGGTATAGGTCACCTCGTACTGGTTTGGCTGATTGGTCGCCGACACCGACAGCACGCGGCGCGCCACACTGTCGCGCAGGACGCTCACCACGGCCGAGGCCTCATCCCTCTGCGGGCTGAGCTGCGCGCCGTTCGACAGCAGTGCGTGCCGCAGGTACTGCACGAAATCGCTCTGCCGGTCAGGAGCCTCGACATAGGGTGTCCTTACCACCGCCGGCAGTGCCGTGCGTCCCTGCAGGTGGAAGCCACAGCCGGCGAGCAGCGCCGCAGTGACCACGCAGCTCAGAAAGGTAACCCTCGGCGGGCGGCTCACATTGACATCCGTTTCCCGGGGTGCCGCACCGGGGCCCCCGGGAAATCGCGCGTCTTGCTGGCCGGTGAGCGCTCACGCACACCGCCAGCGCGATTTCCCGGGGTGGTCATACCACCACGTTGACGAGCTTGCCTGGGACGATGATGACGCGCCGCACGGGCCGGTCGGCGACGAATCTCCTGACGTTGTCGTCGGCAAGCGCCGCGGCGCGCACCGCGTCCTCATCCGCGCTCACCGGCACACTGATGTGCCCGCGCAGCCTGCCGTTCACCTGCACCACGATGGCGTGTGTCTCCTGGGTGAGCGCCTCTTTCTCCGGCACCGGCCAGCGCTCATCGATGAGCGCACTCGTGTGCCCGAGAGCCTGCCAGAGCACGTGACACACGTGCGGGGTGATCGGTGACAGCATCAGCGTGGCGAGCTTCAGAGCCTCGTGCCGCACGGCACGGCCCTGCGGGGTGGCGTCGGTGAAGCGCTGCACTGCGTTCAGCAGCTCCATGACCGCGGCAATGGCGGTGTTGAAATTGCGACGGCGGCCGATGTCGTCGGTGGCCTTGGCGAGCGCCTGGTGAGCCGCGCGTCGCAGCGCGCGTTGCGCCGGAGTAAGCCCATCAGTCAACAGGGCAGGCGCAGCACCAGCTGCCACGTGCTCGTACACCGCGGTCCACAGGCGGCGAATGAAGCGCCACGCGCCCTGCACGCCCTCGTCCGACCATTCGAGGGTCTGCTCGGGCGGTGAGGCGAACATGGTGAACAGGCGTGCCGTGTCGGCACCGAAGCGCTGCACCAGTCCTTCGGGGTCCACGCCGTTGCCCTCGGACTTGGACATCTTCGCGAGCCCCTCGTGCGTCACCGCTATCCTGCCGAGGTCCGGGGTTATCACTTCGTTGATCACGCTGCCGTCGCCAGCACGGCGCGTGTCGACCTCCGCGGGGTTGAAGTAGCGCTTGCGGGCCCCCTCCGGCTGATAGGAGTACACGTGGTTCAGCACCATCCCCTGGGTGAGCAGGTTGCTGAATGGCTCGCCGAACTGCAGCAAGCCGAGATCCCGCATCACCTTGACCCAGAAGCGCGCATAGAGCAGGTGCAGAATCGCGTGCTCGATGCCGCCGATGTACTGATCGACCGGCAGCCAGTACTCCACGCGCGCGTCGACCATCGTCGCCGCGCGTGGACAGGCGTAGCGCAGGAAGTACCAGGACGAGTCGACGAAGGTATCCATGGTGTCGGTTTCGCGCCGTGCCGGGCCGCGGCACTGCGGACACTCGCACTCGTAGAAGGCAGGGGACTTCGCGAGCGGGTTGCCGCTTCCATCGGGCACCAGGTCCTCGGGCAGGAGCACCGGCAGCTGATCCTCCGGCACCGGCACGACACCACAGGCGGCGCAATGAATGATCGGAATCGGACAGCCCCAGTAGCGCTGGCGCGAGATGCCCCAGTCGCGCAGCCGGTACTGCACCCGCTTCTTGCCGAGGCCTTTCTGCTCGAGTGCGGCGGCGATGGCATCCATGGCCGCCCGCGAGTCGAGCCCGGAGAACTCTCCTGAGTTCACGGTCACGCCGTACTCGCTGTATTCGGCGACCCACGGTGCGCGTACCTCCGCATACGCACCGCTCGCAGAGCGTACGACCATGGTCACCGGCAGGCCGTGGCTGACGGCAAACTCGAAGTCGCGCTCATCGTGAGCCGGTACGCCCATGACCGCGCCCTCGCCGTAGGCCATGAGCACGTAATTGGCCACCCAGATCGGCAGTGGGGCAGCGGTGAAGGGGTGCAGCACGTGGAGTCCGGTCGGCATGCCCTTCTTCACCTGGGTAGCGACGTCGGCCTCGATGATGCTGCCCCGGCGGCATTCCTCGATGAAGGCTGCGAGTCGCGGGTCGCTGCCCGCGGCGGCCTGCGCCAGCGGATGCTCGGCGGCGATGGCGAGAAATGTGGCGCCGAAGAGCGTATCGGCGCGGGTGGTGAAGACTTTGACCACACCCGCGGAGCCTGCCGCCGCGGCGGTGTCGGCTGCATAGGGAAAGGCGACCTCACAGCCCTCGCTGCGTCCGATCCAGTTGGCCTGCATTACCCGCACGCGCTCGGGCCAACCGGAGAGCGCATCCAGCGCCTCGAGCAACTCATCCGCGTAGCGCGTGATGTTCAGGTAGTACATCGGGATCTCGCGCTTCTCCACCAGCGCGCGGGTGCGCCAGCCGCGTCCCTCGATCACCTGCTCGTTGGCGAGCACGGTCTGATCCACCGGATCCCAGTTCACGACTCCGGTCTTGCGATAGGCGAGACCCTTTTCCACCATGCGCAGGAAAAGCCACTGGTTCCAGCGGTAGTAGCCGGGGTCACAGGTGGCGATCTCACGGCTCCAGTCGATGGCAAAGCCGAGCGACTTGAGCTGTGCGCGCATATGCTCAATGTTTTCTCGCGTCCACTTTGCCGGCGGCACGCCGTTGCTGATGGCGGCGTTCTCGGCCGGCAGGCCGAAGGCGTCCCAGCCCATCGGTTGCAGCACATTGTGGCCCTGCATGCGCAGGAAGCGCGTGAGCACATCGCCGATCGTGTAGTTGCGCACGTGCCCCATGTGCAGCCGCCCGGAGGGGTACGGCAGCATCGACAGGCAGTAGAACTTCGGTAGCGCGGGGTCCTCGCGCACTTCGAACGCGCGGCGCTCCTGCCAATACTGCTGCGCGGCGCGCTCGACGGCCGCGGGGTCGTAGCTCTCGTGCATTACGTTATTGGTTATGGGAGACGCAACGGTACGAAGATCTGCGCGTCCTCACGTTGAATCAGCAGCGCCACGTTCTTGCCCGCGGCGCGCGTCGCGTCCTCGAGCTCCTTCACCGAATGCACGCGCTTGCCGTTGATGCCGAGGATGATGTCGCCCGGCTGGACCTCCGCCGCCTGTGCCGGTCCCGAGACCTCCTCCACCAGCAGGCTCCCCTGGGTGTTCGCCTGCTCCTTCTCACGCGCCTCGAGCGGGCGCACGGTGAGACCGAGCGCACTCGCCTGGCCGGCGGCTTGCTGCTTGGGCTTGCCGCCGCGGTAGGCGACGTTCTGCGGCTGCTCCTTGAGCTCCGCGACCTTCACGCTGAGAGTCTGCTCCTTGCCGTTGCGCCACAACGCGAGGTTGGCTTCGGCACCCGGCCGCATGGCGGCGACCTGGCTCGAGAGCTCCCCGTAACGCTCGATCGGGCGGCCATCGACGGCAAGGATCACGTCTCCGGGGGCGACCCCGGCGTGCGCCGCGGGCCCGTCCTTCTCGACCGAGGAGACGAGCGCGCCGCGTGGACGGTCGAGTCCGAAGGACTCGGCGAGCTGAGCATTCACGTCCTGGATGGTGACGCCGATGCGCCCGCGCACCACGTGCCCGGTCTTGATGAGCTGCTCCTCGACGTTACGCGCCACATCGATGGGGATGGCGAAGGAGACGCCCATGAAGCCGCCGGTGCGGCTGAAGATCTGCGAGTTGATGCCGATCACTTCACCCGACATGTTGAACAGCGGGCCGCCTGAGTTGCCGGGATTCACCGGCACGTCCGTCTGGATGAAAGGCACGTAGTTCTCGCCCGGCACCGAGCGCGCGGTCGCGCTGATGATGCCCGCGGTGGCGCTGTTCTCGAAGCCGAACGGTGAGCCGATGGCGAGTACCCACTGTCCCGGCTTGATGCGCGCGGGGTCCCCGAGCTTCACGATCGGCAGGTTGTTGCCGTTGATCTTGATGACCGCGACATCGGTGCGCTCATCCGCTCCGATCACCTTGGCGGGGAACTCGCGCCGGTCGGTCAGTCGCACCGTCACCTCATCGGCGTTCGCGACCACATGGGTGTTGGTGAGGATGTAACCGTCGGAGTTCACGATGAAGCCCGAGCCGGCGCCTCGCGCCGGCGGTTGGTGGCCCTGCTGGCCCTGCTCGGGCGCCGGAATCCCGAAACGGCGGAAAAAATCATAGAAGGGGTCGTTCGGAGAGAGGCCCGGGATGCCAGCGTTTGGCTGCGCCTTCTCCACGACCTCGACGTTGACCACCGCCGGCCCGTAGCGCTCGACGAGCTGCGAGAAATCGGGCAAGGCGCGTACCACCGCTTCGCCGGGCCCAGCGGCGGCTGGCTGTGCCGCGGCGGCGAGCATGCCCGCATCAGCCGATGCACCGCCCGCAGAAGGGGGCGCGTCCGGATGGCCGGACTGTGCCGAAAGGCTGCGGGAACACCCCTCGAGCGCCAGCAGGATGGCGCAGGCCGCCAGCAAGCGCCACGGGGCCCGGGCGCAGCGGGATTCTGAGGATTCGGAGCGGGTGTTCATAGCAGCACTTCCCTCGCTACCGGGCCTGCCGGTGGCGCAGCTTCCTATCATTCCGCACCCACAGCCCGTATGCCAGCGCCAGCGCGGCCAGGCTGACGGCCGGCCAGTTTCCAACACGCGCGTAGGGCGACAGGCCTGCGTAGGGAACAATATTTGAGACCAGCGTCTCGGGCCTGAATTCCGGTGCCCGGGCAAGGAGCTCCCCGTGGGGCCCGATGACCGCAGAGATACCGTCATTGGCAGCGCGCACCAGGTACCTGCCCTCCTCGATCGCGCGCATGCGGGCAATCTGCAGGTGCTGGTGGCGGGCGGTCGAATGACCGAACCACGCGTCATTGGTGACATTCACCAGGGCGTCGGCGCGTGGCAACGCCCCGAGCATCGAGCTGCCGTAGGCGTCCTCGTAGCAGACGGTGGTGCCGAGCTGCAGGTGCGCGGCGGTAAGGGGGGGCTGGTCGGGCGCGCCGCGGGTGAAGTCCGAATACGGCAGGCTCATGAGGCGCATCCAGTTGCGCACGAAATGCGGTACCGGAAAGAACTCGGCGAAAGGCACCAGGTGATGCTTGTCGTACCAGCTGAACCGCTGCGCGTCGAGTGCCAGCACCGAGTTGAAGTAGCGCAGCGCTCCGCCCTGCTCCGGGCTCGCCTCGGCCCGCAGCACGCCCA
>Ga0306926_10006620_pt1 | contig 12461 bp, 7 predicted proteins | sample flu12Cox44000178_FD_203759 | JGI IMG/M metagenome (GOLD analysis project Ga0306926, IMG submission 203759) | Lab enrichment of tropical soil microbial communities from Luquillo Experimental Forest, Puerto Rico - flux8day.12C.oxic.44.000.178 (v2)... | ecosystem: Environmental > Terrestrial > Soil... | reverse complement strand
CGATCAAATGGAGCTGCGAGCGCTCCGAGGTCATCCTCGCCGATGAGCACGGGCGCGACAATATCGGCGAGATCGAGCTCGCCTTTGACGACAACGCGAAAATATTGGCGCTACGGCTGCACATGCTGGCGAGCATCGGCGCCTATATCGCCTCGGACCGCCAGCTGCTGACACCCTTCGGCATGATCGGCACCGTGGTCGGCGTCTATGACATACCGGCCGCCCACGTCAGCATCGATGCGGTGCTGTCGAACACCAGCCCGACCGCACCTTATCGCGGCGCCGGCCGGCCCGAGGCGATTTATCTGATCGAGCGCGCGATCGAAGACGCCGCTCGCGAATTGGACCTCGATCCGATCGAGCTCCGGCGGCGCAACATGATTTCTCCCGCGGCGATGCCCTACCAGACCGCCCTCGGCCCGAATTACGATTGCGGCGAGTTCACGAAGAACATGGAAACGGCACTCGCCGCGGCCGATTATGCGGGCTTTGCCGCGCGGCGCGAGGCCTCGAAGAAGCGGTGCATGCTGCGCGGCATCGGGCTCGCCAACGCAATCGAAGCAGCCGCCGGTCCCGTTCCGGAATACGCCGAAATCCGCTTCAACCCCGGCGGCACCGCGATGCTGCTGATGGGCACCAAGGCGCACGGCCAGGGGCACGAGACGGCTTTCAAGCAGATCCTGTGCGAGCGGCTCGGCCTCGACCCGAACGACATCCAATATATCGACGGCGACACCGATCGCGTGGCCTTCGGCATGGGGTCGAACGGCTCGCGGTCGATGGTGGTTGGCGGCTCGGCGCTGACCCTGGCGGCCGGTAAGGTGATCGACAAAGGCAAGCGGCTCGCGAGCCATCTGCTCGAAGCCGCCGAGGCCGATCTCGAATTCGCCGACGGCAAATTCACCGTCGTCGGCACCGACCGCGCCATCCCGTTGACGCAAGTTGCGCGGACCTCGTTCCAGCCGGCACGCCTGCCCCCCGGAATGGAGCCGGGACTGTTCGAGCACGCGACCTATGCGCCCGAGCGCGCCACCTTCCCGAATGGCTGCCACGTCTGCGAAGTGGAAGTCGACCCCGAGACCGGTGCCGTCAGCCTTGTCGGCTATGTTGTCGTCGACGATGTCGGCACGGTGATCAACCCGCTGACCCTAAAGGGCCAGGTGCATGGCGGGCTCGCCCAGGGCATCGGGCAGATCCTGATGGAGCAGGTCGCCTATGACCGGGAGTCCGGGCAGCTGCTCTCCGCCAGCTTTATGGACTATGCGATGCCGCGCGCCGATGTGATGTGCGATGTCGCGATCCACGAAAATCCGGTCCCGACCAAAACCAATCCATTAGGCGCCAAGGGTGCGGGCGAAGCCGGCTGTGTGGGCGCATTGCCGGCGGTGATGCTCGCGATCATGAACGCGCTGGAGCCATTGGGTGTGCGCGAGCTCGATATGCCCGCCACCAGTGAACGGGTGTGGCAAGCTGTCCGGCGCGTCCGCGGCAAGCCTGATTGACTCACAGCACCTGGCCGCCGTCGACGGCGATGGTCTGGCCGGTGACCCAGCCGGCGAGCGGTGAACACAGAAACAAAGCCACTTGCGCCACCTCCTCCGGTTTGCCCAGTCTGCCAAACGGGATGCTTCTCAGGATGCGGCCGTAAAGGTCGGGGTTGTTCAACCGCGCGCGCTCCCAGGTCCCGCCGGGAAACTCGATCGAACCGGGGGCGATGCAATTGACCCGGATGCCTTTGCGCGCCAATGCGGCGGCCTCGGTCAGGGTGTAGTTCACCACCGCCGCCTTGACGGCTGCGTAAGGCGGGGTGCGGGGTGTGGCACGGAGCCCAGAGATCGACGAGATGTTGAGGATCGCACCGGAGCCCGATTTTTCGAGGTGGGGCAGAGCCGTGCGGATCGCCCGCACCGTCGCCATCAGATCGACCGAGACGCTGACCGCCCAGCCCGTCTCGTCGTCGGACGCGCCAAAGCCCGAGGCGTTGTTGACCAGAATGTCGATCCCGCCGAGTGCGGCCGCCGCGTCCTCGATATAGCCCGGGATCGCCGCCGCGTCGGCGAGGTCGCAGACGGCCGAATGCGCCTTCCTGCCGTGCCGAGCGATCTCCTCGCGTGTCGCAGCGAGCCGCTCCGGACCGCGGGCACAAATCGACACCCCCGCACCGGCCTCGGCGAAAGCGAGCGCGATCGCGCGGCCGATCCCGCGGCTGCCGCCGGCGACGATCGCACGCTTGCCGGCAAGATCGATGTTCATGTGATCGCTCCCCACATTTCGTCCGAGAGTTCAAGACGAGATCATTTGTATCATGCCGACGACCCCGCCGTCTGGGTTGCGGCCGAGCGAGCGCGCTTCGCCACCGACCGTTCGATGACGAAATAGAACGTCGGGACGAGGAACAGGGTCAGCAATGTCGCTGGGAATAGCCCGCCGGCCACGACCGTGGCGAGGCTGCGCTGCACATCGCTGCCCACACCGGTCGCTAGCGCCGCAGGCAGCGTACCCACCGTCGCGACGGTGGCCGTCATCAGCACCGGCCGCAGGCGTTCGCCAGCGCCGATCAGCACGGCATCAATCAGCGGAATATCGCTATCGCGGACCCGATTGAGGTTGGCCACCATGATCACCCCGTTCATGACGGCGACGCCGAACAGCGCGATAAAGCCGACCCCGGAGGCGACGTTGAGCGTGACCCCGGTGACATGCAGCGCGATCATCCCGCCCAATGTCGCCAGCGGCACGACGCCGAGAATGAGCGTCACTTGGCGCAACGCGCCGAATTCCGCGTACAGCAACACGATCATCAGCCCTAGGATCGAGCCGAAAATTAGCCCGAAACGCGCCTCGGCGCGCTCTTCGCTCTCGAACTCTCCGCCCCATGCAAGGCGGTAGCGGCTGGCGTCAAACGAAACCTTCCCAGCAATGGCCTTCTTGGCCTCCGCCAGCAGCGCCGGCAGGCTGCGGTCGCGGTAATTGAGCTTTACCATCAGGAAGCGGTGGTTCATGTCGCGATCGATGGTGCTTTCGCCGCTCTGCAACTGGATACGCGCGACCTGCGCCAATGGCACCAGCGCACCGGTGCTCGAAGTCAGCGGCAGGCTGCCAATGGCCTCGGGGCTGTTGCGTGCCTGCTCCGGGAAGCGGACGGTGACGTCGTAGTGTCGTTCGCCGATGAACACCTGGCTCACCGCACCGCCGCCGATTCCCGTCTGGATCAGCGCCGAAATGTCGGCGACATTGATGCCATATCGGGCCGCCGCCTCGCGATCGACCCTGATCACGACCTGCGCCAGCGGCGGCCGTTGATCGACCAGCACATCGGCGGTGCCGGGCACGGTCTGGAGGACATCGGCGATTTCCTTAGCAATGCGCCGCAACTCGTCGAAGTCGTCGCCGAATATCTTCAGCGCGAGTTGGCTGTGCGGATCGAATACCTTGTCGAGGACGCTATCGATGATCGGTTGGCTGAAAGCAATCTCGTAGCCCGGTAGCTGGGCTAAACGCGCCGCCATGCGGCGCACAAGTTCCTGCTTGCTGCCGCCCGACGTCCAAGTGGCGTAGGGGCGCAGGGTGATGCCCGCTTCGAGGTGAGACGGCGTCCACGGGTCGGTTCCGTCGTCATTGCGGCCGACATGGGTCACGACGTTCGCAACCTCGGGGAACTCGAGCACGGTTTTGCGCAAATCAGCATCCATCTCCGCCGCTTTTGCCAGCGAAATTCCGCCGGACATCTCGGCGTGGAGCCAGATCGAGCCCTCGTCGAGCTCGGGCAGGAATTCGCGCCAGACCGTCATGCCGAGTCCGACCACTGAAACAGCAGCGGCGGCGCTCAGCAGGTAAGCAATGCGCGGCCGATGCAGGGAGCCCAGCAACATTCGTCGGTATCCTGCCTCGAACCAGCTCAGGACAGGGTTGCGAAACACGCGCCGCGGCTTGCGATAGGCGAGGTACGCCAAGCCAGGCACCAAGGTCAGTGCCAATAGCAGCGCGCCCAATTGCGCAAAGCTCACCGCATAGGCCATTGGGTAGAACAGCTTCGCCTCGATCCGCTGAAACGCAAAAAGCGGCAAGTAGGCGGCAATGATGATCAGCGTCGAAAAGAAGATTGGCCGCGCTACCTGGCGGGCGGCCGCGACCGCGTCCTCTTCTGTAAGAGGCTCGTCGGGTTCTGCCTCGCGGCGCCGGAGGATGGCGTCGATCATCACGATGGCGCCATCGACGATGATGCCGAAATCGATTGCACCCAGCGACAATAGATTGGCCGGAATATTGGCGAGTTTCATCATTATGAATGCCGTCACCAGGGCAAACGGGATAGTGACGGCGACAATCAGCGCACTCCGAGGACTACCGAGAAAGAGAATGAGGACAAGGAGCACCAGCCCAATGCCTCGCAAGATCGTATGCGAGACCTTGTCGATTGTTGCATCGACGAGGTTCGAGCGGTCGAGGTAGGGCACGAGCTGCACGTCCTCGGCCTTTAGGCGCTCGTTCACCTCTACGACCTTGTCGTGAATGCCATTCATCACCCGCGAGGGATTGTCACCGCGGAGCAGTAGGACAGTACCCTCGACCCCATCGTTCTTGTCATTGTATCCAAGGATGCCATGGCGTTCCTGGTTGGCGAGCTTGAGCTTGCCGAGATCGCGCAAAAAGATCGGCGTGCCGTTGCGCTGGATCACCACGATGGCGCCCATGTCGTCGAGCGTCTGGATGAGACCTAGGCTGCGGATAACAAAACCGAGCTCGCCTCGCGGCACCACACTGCCGCCGGCGCTGCTGCTATTGGCGCCGATGGCGTCCGTGACGTTCTTCAGGGACAGGTTGAAACGCAAGAGCTGCTCTGGATCGAGCTCGAGCTGAAACTGGGTCGTGATGCCGCCGAAATTCGCGACATCGGCAACCCCGGGCACCTGCTTGAGTGCAGGGATTACAATCCAGCGCTGGATCTCGGAAAGCTCTCTGAGGCCTTTCGTGTCCGACTGCAGCGTGTAGTAGAAAATTTCGCCGGTAGGCGAAGTCACCGGGTCCAAACCTGGCGTCAGGCCGGGCGGCAGGGTGACATTCTGAATCCGCTCGTTGATCCGTTGACGCGCCCAATAATCGTCGATGCCGTCGCGGAAGACGAGTGTGATCAGTGACAGTCCAAACGTACTCTTCGAGCGCATGAACAGCATGCCGGGGGTGCCGTTGAGCTCACGTTCGAGCGGGATCGTGATCTGCTGCTCGACTTCCTCGGCCGCGAGCCCAGTTGCCTGGGTAATGACCTGTGCGCTGACGTCGGCGATGTCTGGATAGGCTTCGACTGCGAGCCCAGTCCAGCAGTAGTAACCGTAAATCGCGGCAAAGACGCAGATCATCGCCACGACTAGGCGCCTCTGGAGGGCGATTCGGACCAACCGATCAATCATTGAGCAGTACTGCGCCCTTGACGACGACGCGCTGACCCGCCTCCAAGCCATGCGCGAGGACGACTTGGTCCCTCTGCTGGAAATCGATGTCCACAGAGCGCGCCTCGAATGTCCAGGGCGCAACCTCGACGAAGACCTGATCGGCCTCATTTCTCAGCACCACGGCCGTCGCCGGGACGACCCTTACCGTTTGCTTCGGGGTCACGAACGTGGCGCTGGCGAACATGTTCGGCTTCAACCGCATGTCCGGGTTTGGAAACGCGATGCGGACCTTGGTGCGGCGCGTGTCCGGATCCAGAATGTCGCTGACGAAGAGGACCCGGCCCTTGAAGACTTCGCCGGGATAGGCAGCAAAGACAACGTCGACGGCCTGACCCTGCGCCACCAGGGCGGTGTCTTTCTCTGGGACGTTCGCCGTGACCCAGATTTCATCCAGATTGGCGATCGTCATTATCGCGGCGGTGGCGTCATTGAGATGGGCGCCTCTGGCCACCTGGAGATCGACCACGCTACCCGACACCGGTGCTTTCAACGAAAGCTTGCGCCCCTCTTCTTTGAGATCGGCCAACACCCCGATCGCCCTCAGCCGCGACTGTGTTCGTTCCAACTCGGCCTGTGCCTGGGCATGATCGTTCTCGGCCTGTTGGCGGTCCTTGACGGACCCAGCGGAGTATTTTTCCAGGGCGAGAGCGCGGTCGAGAGTTTGCTTGGTCATCTTGACTGCCGAGCGCGCCTTGTCCTCGTCAGCGTAGGCCTGTGCGAGATCGCTCGAATCGATCACCGCGAGCTCCTGCCCACGTTCGACACGGTCGCCAAGCTGAATCTTCAGATCGATAAGCCGGCCGGCGACCGGCGGCAACACCTTTACGGTGCGCGCAGGCTCGGCTTCGACCATGGCCGGCAGTTGCAATGTGCGTTCGATCTGCTGCAGTGCGACCGTACCGATGGTCAACTTGCCGCGCAACGGCGAGCCTTCCGGAACGAGGATCCGCGAACCGTCTCTGACGAGACTTGGCACGGCCTTTTGTGAAGCGGCCATCGGTGCCCTAGCCGGTAGACTAGGCAAATTCGCCACCAGCTTATAAGCGCCGACCCCTAGAGCAACCGCCAGCAAGATTAGCACCAGCTCCAACCCGAGGCGCACGAGGCTGCGCCGGGAGGTCTCGCGCCGGCTATTCGACGTGTCGAATCGAGTCGTCTGGGGCATCTCGAGTCAGTCAATAGATCGCGTCGCTCCCACAGCTGGGGAGAGTCGCAGGCGAAGCGTCGGGCCGAGCGAGTGGTCCGCGTTCTGCCGGTGAGTACCGAAATCAGGCGAGGGGCGGCGCGCGCGCCTGGAAGAGCCGATGCGGAGAAGTCGCTGAGAATGCCTCCGCCTGAGCCCAAAACCGCACCCCGATATTTCCGGCGAGCATCGGCAATGACGGTGCCGCGGCAGGCCTGACGGATTTGCCGACGGCAATGACCGCACAGATGGCACAGTAGTCGGACGCAAGGCCGATCGGCTTCGCCGGCCCCGCAGCGGCAACCGACCCGGTTACCGATGCTGCAACGGTGGTGAGCGCGGACGGGGTGGCGCGACCGGATACCCACGGAAATTCTGCGCGATGGACGTGCCCGAACGACAGAGCAAATTGAATCGCGAGCGCAAAAAGCGCGCAGCACGATCCCGGCCTGATGTTTGATCGGACCCAACGCATTCAGGCGGCCGCCTCGGGATTCCCTCCCGCCAGTCGATACCACCACGCCCCAGAAAACGCATCAAATTTTATATTTGTGTCTGCTATCTCACCGAGCGTCAGATCGAGAAGGCCTCTTTGATTGCCCGACCCCGGGACCGGCAGCATTTCCGCCGCTGCAGCTCTGAAAGGCTCACCCTGATCAAGAGCCCCGATGTCGAGGACAGTGCCGGGCGCTTAAGGAAGCAGACCGCGGAGCCACGTGTGGAGCCTGCCGGCTCGATATCCTCACATCTGCCGAGCCGGTCCGGGGCAGACGCCATACCGTGTTCACGTGCCCTTGAAGGCTCAGCAAGTCCTGCGCCCCAGCATTTCCAAAAATCAGCCGCAGTTGCCGAGGGGGGAGTCGGATTTTCGCACCCCCGCCCGGGGGGTCCCCCCTCCCGTACCTGCGGGAACTGTTCGTGAACCTTTGCTACCGAAATTGCTACCGAAGTTGGTAGCACGGGATGGCACATGGCGGGTGAAGAACGTTTCGAGGCCGAGAAAATACCTACAGCGACTTCGAGGTCCTAGACGAGACGCGATGGGATGGCCGGCACCGAATTACGCTCGGCCAACCTTCGCGACTCAATCGAGCTTCTCGGTAACACTCTTAAAGGTGTTCCCCGTCAGGAGGGTCACCTCGGCTGATGCCTGTCCGTTCTTCAGTTCCGGAACGATGCTGACCGCTCGGGACCCGGAATTCGCGTTCACCGCTGCCTCGGCGGCCGCGAGCAGCGGCACTTTTGCCTTTGCCACGGCTGCCTTTTGCTCTGTTGCCTCGTTCAAATCAATCGCGTCCGTGATCTCCTGCGCCTTGGCGATAGCCCCGGTCCTGGGATCGGCGACGACCTCCATAAAATCGTTGCCCTTCATCGTGTAAATCACCAATTGCAGTTTTCCGTCCTCGATCTCGAACTTGGCCGAGATCGGGGTTCCTTGCGCCTTACTGGCGCTCAAGGCGCCCTGCAAGGTCGCCTTTGCGGTTTTCAGCGCGGCGGCCAACGCCGCCGTGTCGCTCTCGCGAACCCACGCAATAGCTCCTATAGCGCTCCAAAAGCTAATTGCTGCGCTCAGCGGCACCAATAGAACACCTCGTGACATCATTTTTTTGTTCCTCCCTTGGTACAGGAATGGGCCGCTCTCACTGCGCCGCCCTCCTCGGCCAATGCAGTCGATTACGAGACATATCCTGCGTCAGCTTCCGGATGTCGGTTCACCTGGCCGACCCGACGCCTTATTTGAATAGATCATTATCATAGATTAGAGCATGGAGCACGGGAGCGGACAGCCCGTCTCCCAAATATGAACAGGAGTATGCCGGCCGCAGCATAGGCGCCGCGAGGGCTTCTGCAGGAGAGCGTTCGACCCGCAGCGACACGCGCAAAATTCGCTCCGCCATCCTGCTGTCCTTCGACTTGCCGGATTTTGACCGCCAGCCTTGTCGGCGAGGAAAGAGCGTGATGACCGTTGAAAACGTTTCAAGACCCCGTTTCACCCACGCCGGTGCGCGGGTTGGCGCGGGCCGTTAGCGCGGGGTGCCCAACCGCTGGCCGGCTGCACTGGCGGCTGAGATCCGCCGGCTCGGCGACGAGGTTACCCGGCTTCGACAGCGCGCCGCAACGAGCAAGAAACGTTGCCCGCGCTGCTGCGCCGGTTGACCGAAATAGAACGCGTTCTGAAGGGGACCGACTTGCATGTGCCGGCGCGAGCGACCCGTCGCGCCCATTAGGGGATTACTGAGGCCGGCTCGGACGGCCACTTGTCACTGATCGCCCGACAACGGAAGCCGTCACGGGCCGCATGAGGCACGCGGAAGTGGGACGATATAGCAGGGTGCATCTTTCGACAGCCGCCGCAGAGCGTTTCAGTTAGCGCGGTCAACTTATCGTTCGAACGCCTGCGAGAAACGGGGAGCGATTTGCCGTTGCCAAAGATACCCAAGAGCGCGATCTTAGCCTCAAAATCGCCGGGAATTCCGGGGAATGTCGGCTAAGATTGTCTGCCTGGTCCTCCGTCCAAGCCCAACGACCCAAACCGGGGAGGTAGCGTATGTGGAAGAAATCGATCCTCGTGCTCATCGCTTTTGTCCTCGGGCCTCATCTCGGTTATGGCCAGGAAAGCAAAACCGTGCTCGACGGCGTCAGCAAAGCCATGGGCGAGGTTAGGTCGCTACAATACTCCGGCAGCGGTGCCTTCTTCTCGTTTGGCCAGAGCTTCACCCCCGGTGATCCATGGCCGCGCTTTGGCCTGAAGAGCTACACCCGGACGATCGATTACGAGACGCCGGCATTGCGCGATGAAGTGGTCCGGGCCGAGGGCGATCCGGTGGCGCGCGGCGGCGGGTTGCCAATCCCTGGCGGCCAGCGCTTGACGACGGCGGTGAGCGGCACGCTGGCCTGGGGTCAGCTCGCCGAGGGTCCGGTCAATCCGGCGCCCGCGGCGGTCGGCGATCGGTTGCATCAGCTGTGGATCACGCCGCATGGCCTCATCAAGGCCGCTCTTAAGTACAACGCCACCACGCCGGCACAGGAAGAAGGCGGCGAGAAAACGACGACGATCTCGTTCACGGTGCCAGGCCAGTTCAAGGTCAGGGCGGTGGTCAACGACAAGAACCTGATCGAAAAGGTCGAATCCTGGAACACCAATCCGGTCCTCGGCGACATGCCGACCGAGACCGTCTACGCCGATTACAAGGATTTTGGCGGTGTACAGTTCCCGACCAAGATTACCCAGAAGCAGGGCGGGTTTCCGACCCTCGACCTGACCATCAATGAAGTCACGCCAAACGCGCCAGCCAATATCCAGCCGCCCGACAATGTCCGCCAGGCGAGCATCAAGGTGCAGGCCGACAAGGTGGCCGATGGCGTGTGGTACCTGACCGGCGGTACCCACCACAGCGTGCTGGTCGAGATGAGCGATCATCTAGTGGTGATCGAAGGACCGCTGGACGATGCCCGCGCCAACGCCGTCATTGCCGAGGTGAAGAACCTCGTACCGAACAAGCCGATCAAGTACGTGGTCAACAGCCACCACCACTTTGATCACGCCGGCGGTCTCGGTGCTTTTGCCGCCGAAGGCGCGACAATTATCACGCACGACTCGAGCAAGGCGTTTCTGGAGCAGAGCTTGGCTGCGCCGCGCACGATCCACCCTGACAAGCTGGCGCAGAGCGGCAAGAAGGCTGCGGTCGAGGGAATGCCGGAGAAACGCGTGCTGAGCGATGCGACGCACAGCGTGGAACTCTACCGGATCCAAGGCAACACGCACGCTGATGGGCTGATCATGGCATACCTGCCGAAGGAAAAGCTGCTGGTCGAAGCCGATCTCTATACGCCGGCGCCGCCCAACACCGCGCCGCCCGCACAACCCAATCCGGCCAGCGTGAATCTGTACGACAACATCGAACGGCTAAACCTGGCGGTCGATCAGATCCTACCGCTGCACGGTCGCAAGGTGCCGCTCGCTGAATTGCAGCAGTGGATCGGCAAGGCGTCGTAAGCCAACCACAGCATCCGGGATTGTAGAGCGGGCGAACGGCATCGGGCAAATCACAGCTAGGGTCCTCGATCGAGACGGAGCCGCCGTTATCCGGGTTAGTGCAGCGGTTTTGTTGTCCGTCCAACTTGTGCGGACGCGCTTGGAGGTCAGAGCCGTCAGTGCCTCCCATTCAACGGCTGCGCGGTGGCCTGCGCGGCCCGTTATTCGAAATACGCTTATTTAACCTCGGCGAATGTCCGGTTTCGGCGCGTCTCGGTCGTTGCCCCGAACCCCGGCGAACGTCTCCTGAGCGAACCCACAGCGGTCACTCGACCGAGGCGGCGCGTACTGGTGTTCATGCCCCATACCTGCCGTTCGCGATACCCGCCGGGAGCGGCTCAATTGGGTGGACAGCGGTCGTTCGCGTACCCGATATCTGAACGCTAGATCGGCCCATAGCGAACAGTGTAGGGGGCTGATTCGCTAAGTCGAATGTCGGCGAGAGGTCACTGTGGTCGATTTCACCGTTGAATGTGAATGGCTCGGACGGTTGACAGCAGCCATCCGCGCCAGATTCTGCACCGGGGTGAAGCGCGGTCGGGGGAGCGCCGGGAAGTGGGTTGCCAACGCACACAAGAACGCGATCCTAGCCTGAAAACCTCGGGGGAATCTGGAGAATGTGGAAACAAACGTTCAGCTCGCGTTGCCCGGCGTCGGCCTTGGGGCTCTGCCTTGCGGTTGCAGGAAGCCCTGCTCTGGGTGCTGAGCATACGTTCGATGGCGATTACTCTGGAAAAAGAGTTCTGACAAAAGGTTCGGCGGGTTCAGACTGTCCACCTGAAGATGATGTATTTGTCACCATCCACGGCGAAATGCTGACTTTTACCAACAGCGCATTAAAAAAGTTTACCCAACCCTTCTATCCTGGTCCGGACGGATCATTCGGCCAGACTTATACTGATGTGGGAGGTCGAGCCGTGCATTATCATGGGCGTATAGTTGGAGACATTATAGATGCTAATGCCGAAAATCCCCCTTGCGAGTACCACTGGCATCTGAAGAAACGATAATTCTGGGAAGTCCCCCTCGTCGCAAGAGTCGAACTTTTTCAGGGCACTGTCACTCCACAAGGTCAGTTGACGATGGTCAGCCAGCAGGGTCAGACGTTCCAGGGGCCAAATCGATCCCAATTTTGTCCTGACAAGTCGGGCGACACGCCCGCCGGCTCCGCCCCCTCCGAAGCTACGAGCCGCCGTCTCGGGGCCGCTACAAGAAACGCAGGTGAAGCCCGCTTCGACGGCTTGTGGCGCGACTAAAAACGGGTGTGCAGTACACAAGGGACGTTTCCACACAACGCATTCGCAGGAGCAGCGTGCTCACCATGTCGCCTCTTACCCGTTATTTGTCCCGCCTGCTCGGTGTTTTCTGCTGGTGACGGCGGTGTCACATTGGACGCAACCCGAGTTCCTCACGGTTGTCTCTCTAGGGATGTTCGATCAGCCGGGGCTATTGTGGGTGTTCGGAATGCTTACCTTCACGTCCGGGCTGGCGGTCGTGCTGGGTCACAATGACTGGAGTAATAATCCGGCGGCGCTTGTGTCGTTCCTCGGGTGGCTGCTGACAATCGAGGGCGCCGCGTTGCTGCTGATACCAGCCGCCGGTTGGAAGGCAATCCTCGGCGCGCACTTTCCGTCACATGCCGTTCTCGGCACGATCATTTCCGCAGTGATGGGGGCGTATCTTACTTATGCCGGGCTTGTTCGGCGGCGGTAAGTGTTAGCATATCGGGCTCCATAGGGAGGCGAATGAGCGGACTTCTGGAGTTTATGGGGCAGTTCGGAGCGGAGATCGC
>Ga0306926_10006615_pt1 | contig 12463 bp, 13 predicted proteins | sample flu12Cox44000178_FD_203759 | JGI IMG/M metagenome (GOLD analysis project Ga0306926, IMG submission 203759) | Lab enrichment of tropical soil microbial communities from Luquillo Experimental Forest, Puerto Rico - flux8day.12C.oxic.44.000.178 (v2)... | ecosystem: Environmental > Terrestrial >... | reverse complement strand
TTCCTCTTCTCGTTGCGCTTTTTCGAATTTAATAGCTAGTATGTGAACGCTGTGCGGCGACACTGTCTACGCCGCAGACGCCCTGCTCAGGCCCGGCGTAGACGGGGACGACTTCAGATAACCGCCGATCGGGTCGCGTCGTGAGACCCAGGTCTAGTGGCCCCGCCGCCGCGCCAAGGGTCATTATGTGGACCCAATCGGTAGCGGGTGGTGCGTGCTTGGCCACTCCGGTGATCGACAGCGTCCGCGCTCACCTGATGGTGATGCCAGCCTGAACCGGCACCTGGCTGGCACTCGCCTGGGTGCGGCGGCATCTTTGGCGTGTTCGCCGCCGCCTCAGCGCTCGTCTTCCAGCACTGCGCCGCTGGCAGCCCACCCCCGCCGCGCACCATCTCATACGCGCCAGCTGCCGCCGCCGTCTCGGCAGCGGCAACGGCCCAGCCCTTCTGCCCGGCAGCGAGCCTTTAGGCTTGCTTGAGCCGAGCTGCCTGGAAAGCGGGCATGGCCGGTTCTGAGGGGGCGGCTGCGCGGCGACGCGCCGCCGCTACCCGACGAACCCGAATTCACCGCCTTGCGGTACTTCGCGCCCAACGGCACTGACCACCGCACCCATGCCTGGCAAGGAGAAATGATCGACAGATACATACGCTGGTGCAACGCTCGCGCCCGACCCGAGCGCAATTTCGCTGTTGACTCAGTCATTCGGGCCTGGACCGGTTACCAGACCAACGTTGCATGACGCGGCATTAGTCGCTGAGCTCATGCCGGTCATACTGATTCCTTCCGTTGGGCATTCTTGGCGGCGACGAAAAGTACATACGTTTGCCTGTCAGTACTTTCAGTAGGACGCGGCGCCGAACGCAGTCAGGAATTTCCTTCGCCTTCTGCGGCCGCGAACCTGATCAGCCAGCTCCTTATCGACCCGCCCAGGCGAGTCCGGGCGGTCACCTTCGCGCCGGTGGAAGGAGCGCGTTGCAGATGTCGGCGATGTTGACGATTCCGATCCAGCCGGTGCCGTCGGCGACCGGCAGCTGCCGGAAACCTCCTGCCACCATGGTTCTCGCCGCATCGCGGATGCTCATCACTGCGGGAATGGTGGCCGGGTGGGCAGCCAGGAGGTCGTGGATCCGGGTCTGGTTCACGTCCATGCCGTCGGCCACCGCCCGGGCGATATCAGCCTCGGTGATCACGCTGATTGGCCGGTCGCCATGCTGGCCACCCAGCACCACCAAGGCGGCCGAGCCAGCGTGCTTCATCAGGTATGCGGCCGCCGCAACGTGGTCGTATTCCCGCACCGTTGCCCTTGAAGGCCTGGTGATGTCCGCAACGGTGGCCGGAGCGCGAGCTGGCCGCGGGGGCGGCCCTTGGGCAGGGGCCTTTGGTGTGCTCGGCTCCATTGCTGGCTCGTCGGCGGAGCCGGCGTGAGCCGGGTAGCCTTCCGTGCGGCCGTCGAGCGTTCTTTCTTTGAGGGGTGACATGTGGTTGTCCTTTCGCTTGCAGTGGCCGGGGCGGCCAGCGGGGTCAGTGTCCAGGCCGTGTCACCGGCGGCCGGGCACGGGATTTATTACATTCGGTGCACAGGTTTTGATCTGTGCGTGATGCTGGGCGGCGCGTGCGGGGGCTGCGCTAGTGCAGGTGGGTGCGCCTGAGCGCGCGGTCATGACGATCGTGACCGCCACGACCAGGGCAGCGAGGGCGTAGAACAGCCACAACGTGATCCTGGTGAGCGGCCCGGGCCGCGGTCGGCGGCGGGCAGCCGGTGTGCCGGTGAGAGGCTTGTTTACTGTTGTCATTTCTTTTCTTCTTTCGGCGTCATCGCCTCGCCACAGATCAAGACAGCGCGTTGATCATCTGCAAGCTCTTGGGCAAGGCTTAATGGATCGGGGTCAACTCAGCTCAGTTGTCCCAGGGTTGCGCGATCACAGCAGGGCCCGCCGGCCCGACGAAGGTACCGGCCAGCCAGGCCAGCGCACCCGATCCCTGACCCAGGTCGGGAGAGCTGGACACCGCCACCACGGAGAGGCCATCATTGCCGTAGACGATCAGCCCGAGGTTGCCGTTGTTGTCCCACGGCTGCGCGATCTGCGTGTAGCCCGACCTGGTGAAGTCGCCGGCCAGAAAGGCCAGCGCACCAGATCCCTCGAACAGGTCGGTGTCGCTGTCCACCGTCTGAGGGGTGCCGTTGACAGTCCCGTAGATGATCAGGCCGAGGTTGCCGTTGTTGTTCCAGAGCTGCGCGATCTCCGTGTGGCCCGACCCAGTGAAGTTGCCGGTCAGAAAGGCCAGCGCAGCAGGTCCCTGATCCATGTCGAGGTCGGTATACAGCTGCGGGGTGCCCTCGGTACTCCCGTAGATGAGCAGCTCGAGGGTCCCGTTGTCGTCCCGGAGCTGTGCGATCTGAGTGTTGCCGAAACCGAGGAAGTCGCCGGTCAAAAAGGCCAGGGCATCCGGTTTAAAGCCGATGACGTTGCTGTACACGGTCTGAAAGGTGCCGTTGGCGTACCCGTAGACGATCAGCCCGAGGTTGCCGTTGTCCTCCCAGACCTGCGCGATCTGCGTGTGGCCCGAGCCGGTGAAGTCGCCGGCCAGAAAGGCCAGCGCACCCGATCCCTGGCCCAGGTCGGGAGAGTCGAATACCTTCTGCGGGGTCGCGCCGACGATCCCGTAGCCGATCAGCCCGAGGTTGCCGTTGTTGTCCCACAGCTGCGCGATCTCATCGTTGCCCGACCCGGTGAAGTCGCCGGTCAGAAAGGTCAGGGCACCCGATCCCTGACCCAGGTCGGGGGCGCTGAACATCGTCTCGAACCCGAAGCCGACGAGCCCGTAGCCGATCAGCCCGAGGTTGCCGTTGTTGTCCCACAGCTGCGCGATCTGCGCGACGCCCGCCGGACCGGTAAAATTGCCGGTCAGCCAGGCCACGGCACCCGGCCCCTGACCCATGTCGGGAGAGCTGAACACCGTCTGCAGGGTGCCGTCCAAATACGCGTAGAAGTTAAGCCCGAGGCGCTTGCTGTCCTCGGTGATCTCACCAGGCCCGGCGAGTATCTGCTGGTCTGTCATGGTCGTTTGCTCCTTGTCGTGAAGTGCTTTCCACTCCCTATTGGCTTGGCCGGCCGGTGGTGACCCGCAGGCGAACCTGCGGGTGTGCCGACCAGACCAGTAATAGGCGGCGTCGCACCGCTGCCGCATCGCCCAGACGGGCCAATATCACCTGGCCGCGGCAGATGGCCCGACCGGGCCAGATTCGCAGCGGCCCGGTGCGCACGCTCCAGGCCGCGCCCGCCAGCGGCCGGGACATGGGACAACAAACCGCCGCAAGGACACGGTTTTCCGCAATGATCATCGACGAGGTGTTCATGGGCGGCAGGTCGGCGCAGGAGCGGCTGGCGGCAGCCCCATCCGGTGTTCCGGTGGTGTGGGTGGGAGTTCAGTGCGATCCCGGCGTTGCCGAGGCCCGGGAGCGTGCTCGACTGGACCGGTGCCTGGGATGGCCCGCCTTCAAGCCGGGCGGGTGCATGGAGGTGTCGTCTACGACTTGGTCGTGGGCAGCGCGGCGGCGAACGCCGCCGATTGCGCGAGCGCTGTTGCCTCTCACCTCACCCTCAAGGACTGAAGGACCCCGCACGGCCCCAGCTTGACGCGCGTCACGCGCTTGCATGTTCCGCTGCCCAGGTCGTCGTGCTCGGTCAGCCCGCGCCGAGCAGCCCATCTGTACACCGCAGCCCGACCAGCCCATCTACAGCCTCGCGGAGCAGCTCGGCGAGCCCAGTGTGCCGGGCCATACTCCTCGATCGTGATCTCTCCGGCTGGCCCTCGCCGTCATATCAGCGGAAGCTGGGGTGAACGTATGATGTTCACGCCGGTCGGCTGCGGAGTCCGCCCGCTTTCTGGCCGGTGCGGTGAGCGCCGACCTCGACGAGAAGCCCTGGGCTGATGGCCACGCAGACGCTGACGCTGAACAACCTGCCCGCGCAGGTGTCGAGTTTCATCGGCCGCGACGCTGAACTGGCCGCGGTGCGCTCCCTGGTGGCGGGCTCGCGGCTGGTGACGTTGACCGGCGCGGGCGGGGCGGGCAAGACCGATTCATGACCTTGAAAAAGGACAAAATGCCATTTCAAACCCTTGACAACCATAGGAGCATCGTTATGCGTACTTATTACGAGAAGGCATTTGCCGTGCCGCTAGCTTTAAAGCTCGGGAACTCATTTGTCAGTGCATCGCATTGGCTGCTGACCCAGGCAGACTTTCGCCGTAGCGAGGATGCGGTCTGTCCGTGTCCAGGTGGCGGTGAGGATCGCCACAGTCGTGGCGGCCTGTCCAGGGGCGGCTCTCATGGCGGCTGCCTCGCGTCTACAGTGGCGTGGGCATGCCCAACTTGAGCGCCTTGGCTTGCCTGCGTCCCGCGGGTGCTGTACAGGCGGTGGGCGCGGATGGTGGCCGCCGGTTCGCAGTTGGCAGGGTCGCCGTGCAGATTTGGGGCGGCTCAGTGATCTTTGGTCCTTGACTGTGGGCCTCAGTCGGCTCTGCTGTGTTGGCATATGCCCGATAAGGACACCGTGGCACCCCATCGATGCGCGTCTCTAGAAGGGCCGTTGCACAACAAGTTGGCTCTCTTGTTGGCTCTTGTGAGGAGTAACTGTATTCGAAAAAGCTTGACTACCAGTCGGGACGGCCGGATTTGAACCGGCGACCCCTTGACCCCCAGTCACGTTCCGGGCGTCGCTGGGCGTGGCTCAGTGTCGCTCAGTGGGCACTTGACCAGGCTTGACAGTCGCCTGGCGTAGCTGGGTGTCGCCTGAAGTCGGCCTGCGTTGGCTCTTGGTTTGGCTCTTCCTGGGCGGGGCGAATCGGCCGTTGTTCAAATGCCTGTCGCGTGTTCGACGTCCGTGCTTACGGGCGCGCGTGCCTTCATGGCCGGTCGATCTCTAGACGGCGGTTGACGGCAGCGGCAATGGCCTGCAGGTCATCTGGGTCTGAACTGACCACAAGGTCGTGGCGGCGTATGGCTCCCTCCACCACGCACACGTCGACGATGTCGGTGGTGGCGGCGCGGGCCGCAAGTGAACCGACCGAGCGGGCCTGGCCGTCGTCGAGGGCCTCCACGTCGCATCCGGCTAGCAGTCGGGCCAGCAGTGCCTGGCGGCCTCCTCCCCGCCACGACTGCGCTACCACGGGCGCGGGAACCGTCGGCACTTCACGCAGCGCCAGCAGGGCACGGTGACGGGCCCAGATGCGGCGTTCTGCCCGGTCCGCGGCGATGAGCGCGCCGGCGTCGTAAGTGATGCCCATCAAGCGGTCCGGCGCCGGGTGCTGCTACCGGTCTTCCCGGCCCGCTCGAGTGCCGTAGCCGCCCACTCCTCAGCTGCGGATACCTCCTCCGCGCTGAACGACCCGTGGTCCCGCTCGAACTGGCTGACGGCGGCCAGCCCGGCCCGAATGGCGAACTCCTTTCGTGCCGTATCCGCGAGCCACGCGCTATAACTCATTCCGGCCCGCGCCGCGGCAGCCGCTATCTCGGCATCGAGGTCGGGGGGCATCGAGATCGAGCGCTTCTTCCGTACCGCCATGACCATCATGGTAGCACAGCGGTAGGACAGCAGTACCTGTCAGAACGCCGGCTCCTCTCTGAAACCAGCTATTTTCCAACTTGCCGAAACAGGGGCGTCGGTTCGAGGCATGGGAATCACGCAGGGAACGCAGCAAGGGCACCTGGCATCGGAGGTGGTGTGGGCCTCTTTGGGCCTCGGCCTTTGGGGTCTGGGTAGCAATTCGCGGCATCGCCGTGCCGCAAACGCCCGGGGAGCCCGGATGAGCTATTCCCGTTGCCGCATCACGTAGAGGTCGTGCTCTTGGATCTCCGCTGCCCGGGCCACCATTTGCGCTACGTCGTCGGATACGTCGATGTTGCGGCCAGAAAGGACATCGGCTGCTCCTGATGCAAGATAGACCACCAGGCGGGCCGGCACCTCGGCGGAGACGTCCTCTTGGCTGGCGAACCATTCCGTGTAGGTCTGCTCGACGCTGGGTTCGCCGCAGATCAAGCCCCACTCGGTCATTGCCGTGCGCACAAAGCCGGGACTGATGGCGAAGACCGCCACCCCCTGGCCACGGGTCTCGGCAGCGATGCTCTCGCTGAGCCGGTACAACGCAGCCTTGCTCACGACGTAGGCCGACAGCATGGGCCACGCTTCGAAACCGGCTCCACTGGAGACGTTGACGATGCGGCCATGACCCCGGGCGAGCATGCCCGGCAAGACCGCCCGCGCGCAATACAGCGGCCCGCGCACATTGACCTCTAGCGTCTGCCACCACTCATCAGGGTCAGTCGCCGCCAGTAGCCCGATCGGGCCCGGTTGCGCCGCGTTATTCACCAGCAGATCGACCGGGCCGAGCGCCGCCTCCACCGTGGCGGCCACGTCCTCCACCTCGTCACGGCGGGTGAGGTCGCACCTTACCGCGACCGCGTGCCCATTGCGGTCTGCGATCTCCTCCGCGACCCCAGTGACATCGTCATGCGAACGTGCGCAGACCGCCACGGCCGCCCCGGCATCACCCAAGGCCAAGGCTATGGCCCGGCCGATGCCCCGGCTCGCGCCGGTGACCAGCGCCACCTGCCCATCAAGACGAACCAGTGGCGGATCCTCCCACATGGCCATAACCCCCCTGTCCCCGCGCTCAGGCACCCCCGAACGAGCGCCACCTATCGACGACGACGCGCCCAGATCTTAGCGTCACCCCAGCCCGGTCCTGCCGTGTTGGCACATGCCCTGTTAGGACGCAGTGGCACCCATCGGCGCGCGCCTTTAAGAACTCCTAACAGAATGATCTTGGCTGTGGTTTGATCTTGCTGGTCCGTGACGGCTGTCCGGGGGGAGGCGGGGTGGCCCAGCGCAGGCCATGGGAAGTCGAGGACGGGTTGTGGGAGCTGATCGAGCCGCTATTACCGCAGGTGGAGCGACGGTTCCGCCATCCTGGCCGCAGGCGCTTGGATGACCGCAAGGCGCCGTGCGGGATTCTGTTCGTGCTCTATACCGGGATTCCGTGGGAGTTCTTGCCCCAGGAGCTCGGGTACGGATCGGGGATGACCTGCTGCCGGCGGCTGCGGGACTGGCACGAGGCCGGAGTCTGGCAGCGGCTGCATGAGGTGCTGCTGGCCAAGCTGAATGCCGCCGGGATGATCAACTGGTCCCGGTCTGCCGTCGATGGCTCGCATGTGCGGGCGCTAAAAGGGGGGCCAAGACCGGGCCCAGCCCGGTCGACCGTGCCAGGACCGGGTCGAAGCATCATGTGATCACCGACGGCCACGGTATCCCGCTGGCGGCCACCTTGACCGGCGGGAACCGCCACGGCGTCACCCAGCTACTGCCGCTGATCGAAGCGATCCCGCCAATCCGCGGCCGCCGCGGCCGGCCCCGGCGGCGGCCGGTCAAGGTGCTCGCCGACAGCGCCTATGACCACGACAAGTACCGGGCCCTGGTCCAGGCCAAGGGCATCCGCCCGGTCATCGCCCGCCGCGGCGTCCCCGCACGGCTCCGGACTGGGCAAGTACCGCTACGTCGTGGAGCAGGCCATCGCGCTGTTGCACTCGTTCCGGCGGCTGCGGATCCGCTGGGAGGTCCGCGACGACATCCACGAAGCATTCCTGAGCATCGGCTGCGCCATCATCTGCTGGCGACGCCTCAAGATCCACGCATTGTGTTAGGACCTCTAAGAAGGCCATTACAGGACAAGATAGCTCTTTTGTTGGCTCTTGCGGGGTGAAAGTATATTCGAATAAGCTCTACTATCAGTCGGGACGACCGGATTTGAACCGGCGGCCCCTTGACCCCCAGTCACGTCCCTAGCGTCGCTGGGCGTGGCTCAGTGTCGCTCAGTGGGCACTTGACCAGGCTTGACAGTCGCCTGGCGTCGCTGGGCGTCGCCTGATGTCGGCCTGCGTTGGCTCTTGGAATGGCTCTTTCCCAGGGAGGCTGGTCGACCGCCGACCGGACAGCAAAAGACTGTGAATAACGCGGGCCGAGCCGCCGATCTGGCGCGATGTCCGAAAGGTGGCGGCAGGCACGTGGACCGGGCATCATGTGCTGAGTCTTTATGCTTGCGGGTGGTCAGATCGACAGTGATGTGGAGGCGTGATGAGCACCGTGACTAGCCGTCCATCGGCGTCTGAGAGCCGCCGCTTTCCTGACGGATTCCTTTGGGGCACGGCCACTGCGGCGTACCAGATCGAGGGGGCTCTCAACACGCACGGGCGCGGTCCTTCGATGTGGGACTCGTTCGCTCGTCAAGCTGGCGTGATCTACGATGGTTCGAACGCCGAAGTCGCGGTCGACCACTACCACCGATACCGCGACGACGTGCAACTGATGAAGCAACTCGGCGCGACGGCGTATCGGTTCTCGATCGCCTGGCCCCGCATCTTCCCGGAAGGCACCGGCGACCCCAACATCAGGGGTCTCGACTTCTACTCACGGCTCGTCGACGAGTTGCGCGCTAACGGGATTGAGCCGTTCGCGACGCTCTACCACTGGGACCTGCCGCAAGTGCTTCACGACAAGGGTGGCTGGCAATCTCGCGACACGTCGCAGGCGTTTGGCGACTACGCGGGCTACGTCGCGGCACAACTCGGCGACCGCGTCCGTTACTTCTTCACCATCAACGAGTTCTCCACGTTCGTCGAGCGCGGATACGGAACGGGCACGCTCGCACCCGGTTTGCAACTATCGCCCGCCGGATTGAACCAAGTCCGCCACCACGCTGTGCTCGCGCACGGCCTCGCGGTCCAAGCCATCCGCGCAGAGGGTCCCGCCGGGACGAAGGTCGGCCCCGCAGAACAGGCCATCGACGTTCAGCCGATCATCGAAACACCCGATCACATCAAGGCAACCCGAACGGCGATGCGTGAACTCAACGCGGGGTACCTGACCGTCATGCTCGAAGGAAAGTACACCGATGCTTTCCTCTCTCAGGCTGGCGCCGACGCCCCCAAGTTCACAGACGACGATCTCCGAATCATCGGAAGCCGCACCGACTTCGTTGGTACAAACATCTACGCCTCGCACCACCTCGTGCGCGCCTCGAACAACGACGCCGGATTCGCCCTCGTGCCCTACCAGGGCACGCACCCAAACGCGCTCTGGCCCGGCATTCCTAAGAACATCGTCTCGCTACCATTCACACCCGAGTCGATGTACTGGGGAACCAAGCTCCTCGTTGACCTATGGAACGTCAACGAGATCTACATCACCGAGAATGGCGGCCCCTTTACCCACGAAGCTGACGCCGAAGGGACAGAGCCCGCCATCGAGGGCGTCGAAAACGATACCGACCGGATCGTCTGGACACGGGCGTACCTCAATCAGTTGCAGCGTGCGACCGCCGAAGGCGTCCCCGTCCGCGGGTACTTCCATTGGAGTCTGATGGACAACTTTGAGTGGAGCGGAGGCCTACGACCGCGCTTCGGCCTCTACAGCGTCAACTACGAGACGCAGGAACGCAGGCCAAAGCTAAGCGCCGAGTTCTTCCGCGCATGCGCCGCCGCAAACGCAGTCGCCTGACAGCAGCGTACGACAGACGCGCCATAGCTGCCGATCCCGCGCCACGGCCCCCACATCCGAGTCTGAGCCTCGATCGACGCCAGATTCGGCAGGGCGCACTATTACGGGAAGACAGTTGCCGTGCCGCTAGCTTCAAAGCCGAGAACTCATATGTCAGTACATCGCATTTGGCTGTTGACCCAGATGGCACTTTCGCCATGGCGAGGATGCAACCTTGGTTCCAGGTGGCTGTGAAGATCGCTACGGTCGTGGCGGCCCCTCCGAGGGGCGGCTCTGATGCCGGCCGCCTCGCGTCTACGGCGGCGTGGGCAGGCCTGGGTTGAGCACCTGGCCTGCCCGCGTCCCGCAACTGCGGTACCCCCGGTGAGCATCCGGCCTGCGGTGAGCGGGTGGGCGGGGGATGGTGCGGGCCGGTTCGCGGTTGTCAGGGTCGCCGCGCCGGGACGGGGTGGCTCAGTGATCTTTGGCCCCATGACTGGCCGACGTGCCTGGCTCTGCGGTCTGGCACATGCCCTGATGGGGCACCGTGGCACGCGCGCGGCGCGGGCCTCTGAAGGGCGATTGCACAACAAGATGACTCTTTTGTTGGCTCTTGTGAGGCGTAACTATATTCGAAAAAGCTCGATTAACAGTCGGGACGGCCGGATTTGAACCGGCGACCCCTTGACCCCCAGGAATGTTTTCGGACGGCAGCGGCCTGCAGGAATGCGTCCCGGCCCAGGTCAAGGCAGTGCCCGGGCGAGCTGACGCGAGCGGCCGGGAGCAGGTGCGAGCGGAACGCGCTCCCATACGCGCTCCCATCTCTGACCACGCCCCACCCGCGCGCTCGGGCTGTTGCTGGAGTTGAGCAGCAACGGATCGGCTGTGGCGGTGGCGGGTTGAGGAACGGGGGTTAGCGCCGCTGACGGTCCCGTCTCGTTGCGGTCACGGCTGTGCGCGGTGGAGGTCAGTTTTGCGCGCGGGCTGCGTCGCCCATGCGTTGGATGGCTTGGCGCAGGATGGCTGGGGAGGTGGCGAAGTTCAGGCGGACGAACCCGGCGCCGCCGTGGCCGAATACGTGGCCGGAGCTGAGCGCTACCCGGGCACGGTCGAGGAACATGCGGGCTGGGCCGGCGAGATCGCTGACGATGTGGTCGTCGGCGGTGGCGTGCGGGTCGTGCAGGCCGAGGGCGCGGCAGTCCAGCCAGGCGAGGTAGGTTGCCTCCGGCGGCCGGCAGCGGATCTGTGGCAGGTGGGCCGCCAGGAGTTCGCCGAGCAGGTCCCGGTTGGCGGCCAGGCCGGCTAGCAGACTTGTCAGCCAGGGGTGGCCGTGCAGGAACGCGGCGGTGTGGGCGATGACGCCCAGGTGGCTTGGGCCGTGGCTGACTTCCTCGGGCAGGCGGCGCAGGTCCTTGGCCGCGTCGGGGCCGGCGATGAGCAGTGCCGCCTTGAGGCCGGCCAGGTTCCACGCCTTGGACGCTGAGATCAGCGCGAAGGCGCTCTCGGCGCCGTTAACGCTCAGGTATGGGGTGAACTGCGCGCCCGGGAGTACAAGGGGGGCGTGGATCTCGTCGGAGATGACGCGGACCTGGTGCTGGGCGGCGGCTGCTGCCACGGCTTCTAGCTCGGCGCGGGTATGGGCGACGCCGGTGGGGTTGTGCGGGTTGCTCAGCAGCAGCGCCGCCCGCCCGGACATGGCGCGCGCCGCGGCCAGGGCACGGCCGAGCGCATCCAGGTCGAGGCGCCCGTCAGCGTCGAGCGGGGCTTCGATGACGGTGCGGCCAGCGGACTTGGTGAACGCGTAGAACGGCGGGTAGACCGGCGCGCAGACCACGACGGGGTCGCCGGGTGAGGTCACGAGCCTGAGTGTCTCGGCGATGCCCATCATGACGTCGGGGACGATCGCGGTCCGGCCGGGGTCGAGGCCGTGCCAGTCCCAGTAGAGCGCGGCGTAGTCGCGTACGGCGAGGGCGTAGCCAGCACCGGCTGGGTAGCCGGTGTCGCCGGCGTCGATGGCGGCGTGCAGCGCGTCGGCGACCGGCGGTGCGAGCGGGACGTCCATCTCGGCCACCCATAGCGGGAGGACGTCGGCCGGGTAGGCGCGCCACTTCATGCTGGTGCGGGCACGCAGCCGTTCGATGGGCAGTTGCTCCAGTGGGCTGGTGCCCGCGTCGAGGCTTCCGGCGAGAAGACTGGTCATGGCACAAACGATAGTTGCGGTGGAGCAGAAGATGTTTGCGACTTCTTGCTCAGAAAGACCATACAGCGGGAAGATTCTAGATATGGATGCCATAGATCGCGAAATCCTTGCCTTGCTGCAGGCCGACGGGCGGATCACGCTGACGGATCTTGCCGACACAGTCCGGTTGAGCGTGTCCCGTTGCCAGCGGCGGGTACGGGAGCTGGAGCGTACCGGCGTCATCCTGGGCTATCAGGCCAAGGTCGACCCCGCCGCCCTCGGCCTGGGATTCGAGGTGCTCGTGTTCGCGACCTTGTCCCGGCCGGAGCTGGTCGGCGACTTCGACGAGGCAATCGCGGCCATCCCGCAGGTCATCGAGGCCCAGCGCCTGTTCGGCGAGCCGGACTACCTCCTGCGAATCGTCGCCGCCAGCCCGGCCGCCTACCAGCAGCTATACGATCACCGCCTCGTCCACCTCCCCGGAGTCCAGGGCCTCAGATCCACGCTCCTGATGAAACAGGTCGTCCCTCCCCGCCCCCTGCCCACCCGTGGCAGCTGAGCAACATCCGCCGCGTTTCCGAAGCTGCGCCGCGCCGTGCGGCGATGCCGAAGGTGCCCGTGCCGTGCAGATACACGCTTTCGTCGGGAGAACCGCCCAGGCGAAACGAGCACCCGTCCGCTGATTAGGCGCGGGGATGGCGGACTGGCCAGCGGCAAGGGCCACCCAGTGCTGTCCCGCGCGGTCCCAGAG
>Ga0306926_10006612_pt1 | contig 12469 bp, 9 predicted proteins | sample flu12Cox44000178_FD_203759 | JGI IMG/M metagenome (GOLD analysis project Ga0306926, IMG submission 203759) | Lab enrichment of tropical soil microbial communities from Luquillo Experimental Forest, Puerto Rico - flux8day.12C.oxic.44.000.178 (v2)... | ecosystem: Environmental > Terrestrial > Soil... | reverse complement strand
GCACTGAGCGAAGAGATCACGGTCGACCCCGAGGAGCTTGTCGAGGCGCGCTGGTTCAGCCGCCAGGAGATCCGTGACATGGTCGCGCGCGCCGCCAACGGCGATCCGGACCCAGCGACGACGGTGCCGTCGTTGCCCGGGCCGGTCGCGATCGCGCATCAGATCTGCCGGCGATGGGCCAACGGTTTTGACGACATCTAGCTGCAACCGGGCTCGCAATCGTGACGGACGACCAGCGGTTTCACCTCGAAGAGGCGACGATCGACGAGCTGCACCAGGCCGTCAAGAATGGAGAGACGACCTGCGTCGCTGTGGTGCGGCACTATATCGAACGGGCGAGGGCCTATAACGGCGTCGCGAGCGTTCTGGTAACCGCGGACGGGGCTGTGGTCCCCGACGCGACCGGAGCCGTACGCGCGACCGCACCCCTGCGCTTCCCGACCGAGACCGTCAACGCCTCGGCGATCCTGCCCGATCTCGACAAATACATGGGGCCGCCCATCGAGTTCGGCCGCATGGAGGCGACCGCGTCCAACCCTGCGGTGCAGCAGCAATACGGGATGATCGCGGGCAAACCCGATGCCGGACAGCTCAACGCGCTGGCCACGCTCAACATCAGGGGCGAGCGCTCAGTAACCTGCCGCGGCGACTTCGACCGGCATCCCTCGGAGGGGCCGCTGCCGCCCGGGGCGCCCCCGGTCTGCGAGATGTTTCGGCGGCTCCCCGATGCGCTCGAACGCGCCGCCGAGCTCGATGCCCGCTATGGTCGCAACCCGCCGCTCGACGAGATGCCGATGTACGGCGTCGTCTTCAGCTTCAAGGATCCGTTCGACACCAAGGACATGCGCACGACCGCTGGCGGCGACGCGGCCTATGACCTCGATTTCCCGGCGCGCGACCACGCCCTGGTCGAGCAGTTGCGCAACAAGGGGGCGATCATCTTAGCCAAGGCCGTGTGCACCGAATACAACGGACGCGCCGGCGATCCGGGCGGGCGGCACAAGCCCGCAAAAGTACTGCCTTCGGTGCTCGGCTATCAGCGCTCGAGCTGGGCCGGCAACCCCGCGAACCCCTACGACACGACGCGTGCCGCGTCATTGGGCTCGAGCTCAGGCTCGGGCGTGTCGGTCAGCGCCAATCTCGTGATGTGCAGCCTCGGCGAGGAGACCCGCGCCTCGACCCGCGGCCCGGCCAACCACAACGCAGTGGCCCTGATCCTGCCGCACAAGGCACTGCTGAGCTTCAACGGCGGGGCGATCGGCGCCGACATCTATTGCGACCGCGCCGGCATCCTCGCCCGCACGATCGGCGACGCCGCCAAGGTGCTCGATGCTCTTAAGGACCCCGAGGCCGGCTATTACGATCCGCGCGACCCCTACACAACCGTGCCGCGCTCCTCGGTGCTGCCGACACCCTATGCGAGCCACACGAAGGTGTCGGGGGCGGCGGGCTCGCTCGCGACCATGCGCATCGGGGTGATCCGCGAATCGATGCTGATACGTCCCGGCGAGAAAGCGACGGTGCTGATCTGCATGGCCGCCGCCGCGGAGATCAAAGCGATTCTAGGAGAGAGGCTGGGCGCAAGACTGGTCGAATCCGCCGATCCGCTGTGGGAACGCGACCGCGACCTCGAAGCCATGAACCCGGATTTCCGGCAAGCGCTCGCGCGGCTCGTGCCGGTCTTTATGCCCGACCTGTTGTTCCGTCTGGGGCCAGAGGGTCAGCCGTTGTTCAAGGAATTCGCCGCGGCGATCCGCTCCACCGAGTTCGCCCCGGGCAAAGTATTCGGCAGCGGGACGATGACGCCAATCGACTATTGCGTCGAATTGGCCGAAGGACGGCTGGCACCACCCGCCAATCTCGACATCGCCACGATCCAAGAGCAGGAGCTGGCGATGATGTTCGGCTTCCATGTCAATCAATACCTGTCGCGCCGCGCCGCGGACTGGCGGGCATGCGGCTTTACCGAGACGCTCGCCGATTTCGCCTCGCTCAACGCGCGGTCAAAATTCTGGGGCGACGACGGCCACGCCGGCTTTAAGAACTGGGAAGAAATCACCGACCCGCGTAACAAGCTGGGCGGGCGGCAGGGTGTCGATGAGCGCATCATGCTGCGCGAATTGCTGCGCCGGGTCGACATGATGGTGATGTTGGAGAACCGGCTCGATGCGCTGGTGCGCCTGCACACGCCGTTGCCGCCGGCCAAGATCGGCGGCGCCAACGATCCGCTCGGCGGCCGCAACAACCTGCGCCCGGAATCGTTTTATGGCCCCAATGCCGGTCTGACCGAGGTGCTGATCCCGGCGGGCTACGTGACCACCGTCTACGACCCGATCTTCGCGCTGAGCGCCGACCGCACGCGCTACGTCCCGGTCGCCGGCGACACCCCCACCACCTTGCCACCACCCGGTCTGCCGTTTTCGCTCGTGTTCCGGGCCGAGCCCGGCAAGGAAGATATCGTTCTCAAGATCGCGGCGGCCTACGAAGCCGCCTCGAAGCGCCGCATCCCGCCGCCGGCTTTCGGCCCACTGCCGACCGGTTGACCGGATGCCGCTACTGGCCGGACTGGGGGTCGTACAACTCGGGGGCGGTCTGGCTGCCGCGGTTTGCGGGCGCCTGCTCGCCGATGTCGGTGCCGATGTCGCCTGCGTCGATCCCGACAATTCGACGTTGCTCGCCGATTATCTCAACCACGGCAAGAGGATCGTCACCGACCTGGCGGCGGCGCTTTCGGCAGCCGATCTGGTCGTCTGCGAAGGCCGGCCGCAGGATCTTTGCGCTCAGGGATACGATGCCGCCGGCCTGCGCCGGCTCAACCCAAAGGCGGCGCTGGTCTTCATCTCCCCCTTTGGCCAGACCGGACCGCAGGCGAACGATCCGGCGGCCGATCTCACCTTGTTCTTTGCCAGCGGGATGGCCCGGCTACTGACCGGCCAGGTCGATGATCTCGCGGAACCGCCGATGCGCCCGGTCGGCGAGCAGTCCGCGTTCATCGGCGGGCTCGCTGCCGCCTGCGCCGGCATGCATGCGGTGCTATCGGCGCAGCCCGGAGTTGTCGTTGACGTCTCGATAGAGGAGGCGCTGGCGGGAATGGCGGCGACCGAGCTGGCGCGCGCCGGGCTCGGCGGACAGATCTGGTCGCGCCACCGCCTGAGCGACGGTAACGGCGCTACCGTCACGATCCTGCCGGCCAGCGACGGTTATGCCGCGATCTCGCCACGTGAGGACCGCCAGTGGGCAGCGTGGCTCGAGGTGATGGGTTCACCCGAGTGGGCCACCGATCCGCGCTTCGCCACAAAGACGGATCGGGTCGCCAATTGGGATGCGCTGCATGCGTTGATGTCGGACTGGAGCCGCCGGCACGGCAAGCAATCGATCGCCGACAGGGCGCAGGCGGCGCATGTGCCGAGTTTTCCGTTGCGTGAGCCGGCCGAGCAGCTCACCTCGCCCCAGCTCGCCCATCGCGGCTTTTGGCGGCCGGTCGCCATCGACGGCCGACCCGTCCGGGCGCCGGGGCCGCCTTTTGGGCTGGCGGTCACGGCCGGAGGCCAAAAGGGACACCGCCCAGCCGGACCGATGCCGCTCTCGGGCATTCGTGTGCTCGACTTCAGCTGGGTCATCGCCGGCCCGACCGCGACCCGTTACCTCGCGGCGATGGGTGCCGAGGTGATCAAGATTGAGGCGCCCGGCCGTGGCGACCCGAGCCGCGCCTCGGAATTGCACAGCGTGCTCGGCCAGAGCAAACGCAGCGTCGTGCTCGACCTGAAGAACGAGGAGGCTGTCGCCATCGCCCGCGCGCTGGCCGCCAAATCCGATGTCCTGATCGAAAATTTCGCGACCGGGGTCATGGAGCGGCTGGGGCTCGGCGCCGAAGCCCTGCGCGCCCTCAACCCCGAGCTGATCTATGTCTCGGCCTCGGGCCTCGGGCGCACCGGGCCCGAAGCACACGCCGTCGCCTATGGCACCTTGCTGCAATGCTATGCCGGGTTTGCCGGCCTCAACCGCCATCCCGATGTTGCGCCGCGGATCGGCTTTGCGTGGCTCGACCCGATGTGCGGCCTGATGCTCGCCTTTATTGTCGCCGCCGGGCTCTGGCATCGGCGACAGACCGGCGGGGTGGCGCGGGTCGATTTTTCGATGATCGAGGCGATGCTGTGGACGATGGCCGAGCCATTGCTGGCGACGCAGCTCGTCAACCCGCCACAGCCGCATGGGAACCGTTCCGACCGCTACGTCCCTCACGGCGTCTACCGCTGCGCCGGAGAGGACGACTGGGTCAGCATTGCGGTCATGACCGACGAAGAATGGCGCCGGCTCTGCGCGATGGTCCCCTCCCTGTCCTCGATGGCCGGCGTGAGGTTTCACGAACGCGCCGGACAGCGAGCCGCGATCGATGAGGCCCTCACCGCCTGGCTGCGTCCCAGAGCCGCCGAAGCCGCGGCGGCCGAATTGCTGCGCGCCGGCATCCCGGCGGCGGCGCTCGCCACCTCGCTCGATCTCGTCGGCAGCGATCATCTGCGCGAGCGGGCGTTCTGGGAACCCCACGGCACCAATGTTCTCCCCGGTCTCCCGTGGCATGCCAGCTTTGGCCGCGCCTTCGGCCGGGCACCGGAGCTCGGCGCCGACACCGAGGCGGTCTTGCGTGAGGTGCTCGATCTGTCGCCCGACGAAATCGCCGCGCTGCACCCATCGGGCGCATTCGGCTAGGCAGTCGTCATCCTGACGAAAGTCGGGATCTATACCAGAGATGGATACCGGCTTTCGCCGGTATGACGAGGGCGGAAACCAGTGCTATTCGATTACCTCGTCGGCGAGGTCAAGCATGCTCGGAGGAACGGTGAGGCCGAGCGCCTTGGCGGTCTTCAGGTTGATGACCAGCGAGTATTTGGTCGGCTGCTGAACCGGTAGGTCGGACGGATTGGCGCCCCTGAGGATACGGTCGATGTAGGATGCCGCCTGAGCATGCAGGTCGACCGGGTCGAACATGTACGACATCAAGCCGCCAGCCCTCGGAAACTCGACCGTGCTGATTAAGGGCAAACTGTGACGGGCTGCGCCGACGATGATCACGTCGCGATGTGTAATGTTGAAACTGTCCGGCAAGCAGACCAGGCCGCCGCCTGGCTCGCGCGCCTGGGAGGCGATGGCTTCTTCGATCCCCGGATCATCGTGCACCAAAGCAAGCGTGACGGTCATCCCGAGAGACGGGGCGGCGGCCTCGATCGCGCGGCTGAAGAATGTGACCGCAGGCGCAGTATTCGGGTTGAAAATGACGGAGACCCGGGTGACACGAGGCGCGACCTCCTTCAGCAATTCGAGCCATTTTCCCATCAGAGGCGCGTCAAAGGCGCTGAACCCGGTGATATTGCCGCCGGGTCGCGCGAGGCTCTGAACAAAGCCCTGTCCGACGGGATCGGACACCCGTACGAAAACGATTGGTATTGCGCGCGTCTGCTGCCGCAGCGTCGCGACCGACGGGGTAGACGTTGCCAGGATTGCGTCCGGCGACAGGCCGACCAGCTCCGCGGCATCGGCCGCCGACAAAGCTGGATCGCCGGCGGCAAATCGGTAGTCGATCTGGATATTCTTGCCCTCGATCCACCCGAGACGCCCGAGGGCCTGCGTGAAGGCGTTGACACTTGCCCGAGCAAGCGGGTCGTTCTCGCTGAAAGCCATCAGCACGCCGACACGGCGCATCCGCTCCGGTTGCTGGGCGTGCCCGGCGAGCGGCCAGGCTGCGGCAGCGCCGAGCACGGCGATGAACCCGCGCCTTCTCACTCGATCACCTCGTCGGCGAGGTCGAGCATGCTCGGAGGAACCGTGAGACCGAGCGCCTTGGCGGTCTTCAGGTTGATGATCAGCGAGTATTTGGTCGGCTGCTGGACCGGGAGGTCAGCCGGACTGGTGCCCCTGAGAATGCGGTCGATGTAGGACGCTGCCTGCGCGTGGAGATCGACTGGGTCGAACCAGTAGGACAGCAGGCCGCCAGCCTTGGAAAACACGGGCACGCCGATTACCGGCAAACTGCGATGGGCTGCGGCGGCGATGATCACATTTCGATGTGTCTCGCTAAAACTTTCCGGCAAAATGATGAGGCTCCCGCCCGGCTCCCGAGCCTGGGTCGCGGCGACGTCTTCGATGCCCGCGTCATCGTGCACGGGGGCGAGTGTCACCGTGATCCGGAGGGACGGGGCCGCGGCCTCGATCGCGCGGTTGAATAATGGCGCGAAAGGCGCTGTAGCCGGGTTGAAGATGACGCCGACTCGCGTGATGCCGGGCGCGACCTCCTTCAGAAATTGAAGCCACTTCCCCATCAGTTCCGCGTCGTAGGAGCTGAACCCGGTAACGTTGCCGCCGGGATGCGCGAGGCTCTGAACAAAGCTCTGCCCGACGGGATCGACCACCAGCACGAAGACGATTGGTATCGTATGCGTCTGCTGCCGCAGCGCCGCGACCGCTGGCGAGGCGCCCGCCAGAAGCACGTCCGGAGACAAAGTAACCAGCTCTGCCGCATAGGTCTTGTAGAGGGCGGGATCGCCAGCGGCAAAGCGGTAATCGATCCGGATATTCTTACCCTCCACCCATCCCAAGCGCGCTAACGCATCCGCAAAGGCTTTGACACTTGCTCGAGTCACAGGATCGTTCTCGGGGAAAGGCATCAGCACGCCGACACGGCGCATCCGCTCCGGCTGCTCGGCATGCCCCGCAATCGACCATGCCGCCGCCCCGGTAGAAACCGCAATGAAGTCGCGTCGTCTTAATGATTTGACTCGCATATGCCTCACCGGTTCAAGGTACTTGTCGATTTCAGCGAAGGTTACTCGATCACCTCGTCGGCGAGGTCGAGCATGCTCGGCGGTACGGTAAGGCCGAGAGCCTTCGCAGTCTTGAGGTTGATGATCAGCGAGTATTTTGTCGGCTGCTGAACGGGAAGGTCGGCCGGACTGGCGCCTCTCAAGATGCGGTCGATGTAGGATGCCGCCTGCGCTTGCAATTCGATCGTGTCGAACCAGTAGCTCATCAGGCCGCCGGCTCTGGGAAACTGAGGCGTGCCGATAAGTGGCAAACCACGACGGGCTGCAGCGGCGATGATCACATCGCGATGGGTCTCGTTAAAACTGTCAGGCAAAACGATGAGGCCGCCACCCGGCTCGCGCGCCTGGGCGGCGATGGCGTCCTCGATCCCCACGTCGTCGTGCACCGGAGCGGGAGTCACCATAATGCCGAGGGACGGGGCAGCAGCCTCGAACTCGCGGTGGGACAATCGGCCGAAAGCGGTGTCCGGGTTGAAGATTACAAGGACCCGCGTAACGCCCGGCGCGACAGCCTTCAGCAACTGAGCCCATTTTCCCATGATCGCGGCGTCGTAGGAGCTAAACCCGGTGATATTACCGTCGGGCCGCGCGAGGCTCTGAACAAAGCCCTGCCCGACGGGATCGGGGACGAACACAAAAACGATCGGTATCGTGCGCGTCTCGTGCCGGAGGGCCCTAACCGCCGGCGCAGGCATGCCGAGAATGGCGTCTGGCGCCAGGCCGACCAGTTCTGTCGCATAGGTCTTGTAGAGAGTTGGATCGCCCGCGGCAAAACGATAGTCGGTCTGGATATTTTTACCCTCGACCCACCCGAGACGTCCCAACGCATCCGTAAAGGTCGACACAATTCTCTGGGCGAACGGGTCGTCCTCGGAGAAACCTATTAACGCGCCAAGGCGGCGAAGCCGCTCGGGCTGCTGGGTGTGCCCGGCAGGCGACCATACTGCCGCCCCGACAAAACCGGCGAAGAACGCGCGCCGCTTCATGCGCCCTCTCTAAAATTCGCCGCTGCGATAGGCCTCGTCGAGCCGCCCCGCGTCCTCCGCCGACGGCTCCTCCCAGGCTTCGCCGCGGCGGCGCAACGCACCGGTAAAGTTCGCCGGCCGCTTCTCGTTAAACGCCCGTCGCCCCTCCTCGCCGTCGGTCGTGGTCTGGATCAACATCGTGTTGATCAAATTCTGCACGTGCCAGGCTTGGTCGGTCGGCAGGTCGCCAAAGCGCACCACAAACTCCTTCATCATGCGCACCGCGACCGGCGGCAAGCCGACGATGTGGCGGGCGATCTTTTCCGCCCGCTCCATTAGTTGCCCGTGCGGGACGACCTCGTTGACCAAGCCGATCCGCAGCGCCTCCTGCGCGTCGACGGGATCGTCGGTCAGCAACATCTTCATCGCGTCGACATAGCGCAGTTGGCGGATCAACAGGCTCGCACCCGGCCCGTGGCCGAGCCAGCCCTGCGACAGCAGTGCAAATTTGAACCGCGCATGCTCGAGGCTCGCAATGCGGATGTCGGTCGAAGCGAGCAGGATGTAGAGCCCTGCGCCGGCGGCCCAGCCGTTGACCGCCGCGATGATCGGCTTCCACACCCGCGGGTAGTGGTCACCCATCCGCCCGTCGACCCCGGTCTTCTGGCCGTGGACGGTGCCGGCGAGCGGCCAATAGATGCGCTGGGTGCGCAGATATTCGCGGTCGTCCGCGGTGAGGTCCGGGCGTGGCGCGAGATTGTGCCCCCCACAGAAATGCCGGTCGCCGGCACCGGTCAGGATCGCGCAGCGGATGTCGCGGTCCTCCCAGAGGTCGATCCAGGCCTGCGAAATCGCGTCGGATGTCGCCTTGTCCAGAATGTTCGCCTTGGCGGGGTTGTTCAGCGTGATGTAGGCGACCCCGTCGCGCTTCTCGTAATCGATGGCCAAATCGGCCTCCCTTTTTCGGCATTCACCCGGGCGACGATATAATCACGGTTCGATTTGGCCCCGCCATATCCGAAGGAGGGCTCGGCATTGGGCGAGAACATCGAAAAACTGGCGGAATTTGTCGCGCAGACGCAGTGGCGGGACGTTCCCGAGCCCGTGCAGCGGCACACAAAGCTGGTATTCCTCGACACTTTGGGGGTCATCCTGGCCGGCGCCGAGCGGCCCGAGGTCCGGCAATTGCGCGAGCGTCTGGCGGCGACCGGCGGCAGCGCCGCCACGGTCTATGCGCGCGGCTGGCCGCACCATGATCCGCGAACCGCGGCATTGCTGAACGGCATCGCTGGCCGCTCGATCGAGTTGTGCGAAGGCCTGCGCCTAGTCTCCGGTCAGGCGGCGATGCAAATTCTGCCCGGCGTGCTCGCGGTCGGTGAGGCCGTGCGGAGCCCCGGTCACCAGCTGCTGGCCGCACTCCTGCTCGGCTACGATGTCGCCGGGCGACTCGCCGGCGGGTTCACTCCGCGGCCGCTCGCGCATCAGAACGGGCAGGTCTCGCTGCTGGCGGCCGCCGCCGCCGGAGCCCGCCTGCACGGGCTCGACGCGTCCGGGATCAGCCGCACCATGCGGATCGCTACGACCTTACTGCTGACCCCGAGCTATACCAACGCAGTGGCTGGTGCGACGACGCTCAACGTCGCCGGCGGCATGAGCGGCTTTGCCGCGGCCCTCGCGCCAGAGCTCGCGCTCGCCGGGTTCGAGGCGCAGGAGGATGCGGTCGAGGAGGCGCTCGGCCAGCTGGTCGGCAGCGCCTTCACCCCCGACGGCATGCTCGACGAGCTCGGCACGCGGTGGGAGATCACCCGTAACTATTTCCGGCTCTACGCGTGCTGCAACCCGATCCACTCCGCACTCGATCGCCTGCGCGAAGTTCTTGAAGAATTGCACCCGAGCCCGGATCAGATCTCGCGCATCGATGTTGCGACCTATCGTTTTGCGTCGGTCATGCGTAATCCCGACCCGCCCAATTACTTCGCCTCGAAATACTCTCTGCCGCATACCGCTGCGGTCATGGTCGTCAGAGGGAATGCCGGTTTCGCCGAGCTCGACGACAGCGCGCTTCGGGATCCCGTCATCGCCGCACTGCGCCAGCGTGTGCAGGTGACGGAAGATCCGGCGATGAGCGCCGTCGCACCCCGGCTGCGGCCGGCGCGCGTGACCCTGACCCTGACCGATGGCCGGCAAGTGACGCGGTCCGGCGACAGCCAGCGCGGCGATTTTCAGCGGCCCTTTACCGAAGCGGAGATCCGCGCAAAATTCCGCGAGCTTGCCGGTGTCGTGCTGACCCCCGAGGGGGTATCTCGCGTCGAAGACGCGGTCGAGCGCTGCGACGATTGGGAAAGCACCGACGTGCTCACCGAATTGCTGCGCCGGCATGGGCGGCCTTAGCCAAGCGCATTACCCCCTCGACAGCCGCATCGGGTTTGGGATGTCATAGTGCGCTTCGCTCGAACGGGAGGGAACATGCTGCGTCGTCGAGAGCGTCTGTTTTCTAATCTTACGCGGTGCTCGTTCGCATTGGCGGCTTCGTTGCTGTTGTTTTCGCCAGTGGCGAGGGCGACATCGCCAGGCCCGATAGACGTCATACGGCAGTTCTACGTTCAGCTACAGGAAGTTATGCAGCACGCCACCACCCTGGGAGCAAGGGGCCGCTACCAGAAGCTCGAGCCGATTGTGCTTCGGATGTTCGACGTGCCCTACATGGCGCGGCTATCGATCGGGCCGTCTTGGGCGAGGCTAGCGACAGATCAGAAGCGGCGCGTCGCGCAGGCCTACGGCCGCTACCTGACCGCGCTTTACGCTACCCGGTTCGACGGGTACTCCGGCGAACGGTTCGAAGTTCTTGGTGAGCAGCAGATCAAGCACGCCACGATGATCAAGACGCGCATCGTAAAATCGAATGGTGAACCGGTTTCGATCAATTTTGTGATGCACGACAATGACATCGCGTGGCAGGCCAGAGACGTTTATCTCGACAGCGCGATCAGCGAGGTGGCGACGCGGCGCTCGGAGTTCGCCGCGCTACTGCGCACCAGCGGTGTCGACGCCCTGATCGCCTCGTTGAACAAAAAAGCCGACGACTTGCAGATTTGACGGTGCGCCAAGCCGACTGAGCTGCTTCTATCACCCCTCCCAGCCGGCCCGTTCCTTAGCCAAAGCGGCGCTCGCCAACCGCACAGGCTGAAAGGATCATCGGCCCTTTGGCGCGCCACTTAATCTTAAGCGCGAGAGCCAAGATTTCTTTGCGCCAAGAGGCACTAGTCCAGTTTGATCCATAACCATTTTCGCTGGCGGATCCGGCCAATCATAGGAAGATCGAGGTGTTGGGACATGTTGGCTGTTTCGCCGTGCCGCCAGAACTATGCGGTCCAGAGACGAACCGTCGGTAAGGGGCGATGAATGAGGCTATCGGCCGGCTAATCGTGGCCGGAAACGTGGCCGAAGTCTTCGAGGGGGGGGCACCCGCGTCGTGAAACTTTACCGAGCTCTCCGAGCTCATGCCGACGACGTTGGCGATGATGCCGAGATGGCGTTCGAGCGGGGTCGCGACGGTGGCCGCCATCGTCGCGGGGCTGGTTCCCGGCATGCTTGCGCTGATCGTAATGGTCGGATAATCGACCTGCCGCAACGGCGCCACAGGGAGCCGCAGGAACGCAAAGAACCCGGCGAGCACCACGGCGATCGTCAACAGCGTGGTCGCGACCGACCTGGTGATGAACGGCACCGATGGGTTCACGTTGCGGCCCCTCGCAGGTCATCCCCATTGTCGCCAAATTTTGACGCGGATAGGGCGGCTGAGGGGCCTCAGCGCAGTTCTCCAGGTTTGGCGGCCATACCCTTCACGCTATCTCTATAGGGTAGTAGTTGCCTCCCCTATCCCGCAAGCGTCGTGCTCGAGTCGGCCGCACGGCATAGGCTCAGCCCTCCGAGCGGGTACGCAGAGACTGCGTCACGTGTTCAGCAGATCCTCCCGGATGGCTTTATATCATGATCGATCATTTGTTCGGCGGCGTCCGCTCCCTCTTCTTGATCGAAGGGGACTTCCTCCACCACTGGACCGGCGCCCTTTGCCGGTAGGAATGCGATGCCCGGCCCCTGCTGGTAGATCCGGCCATCTCTGATGTAAACCGGGATGCCGAGCCCATGGGCGAGATTGCGGGCGGCACCACGTAGTTGGTCTGGGGGTCATCATTGCTCTGCCTTTACTGCGCATCGAGGGTGAGGCTTGTCATGAGTGTGATCCTACGCTGGCTCGTTGTGAGCCGGTGTGAAGTTAGTCACATTCTGTTAAAATTTTGCTTTCTCGTCCGCCCATTGCCTGCCCCGCCGGCGCTTTGTTTGCGCTGTGCCTCCTGGTATCGGATCAAACCCGGTGGACCGTCGCCGCCATACAGAGCGGGGACGCTCGGTGAGCCCGAACTCGCAATAACCTCGTGACTCTTGCCACACATCCGCAATATTTCTCTCAATCATAAAAAAGAAAACGTGGTCAATATACGTCATAGTTCAAGGGTTACGCATCGATTCGTGAATGTCATACTGATGCCATAAAGGATGCTGATAGTTTGTGTCTTCGCACATTCGGGCGATTTACAGCACGTCAGCGAGACTTAAAGGCTGTCGGTTGGTTCGAACCAACCAAGCGAGCTTATCCGGCTGGTTTAGCCTGGCGAGGGAGGTGTAAAG
>Ga0306926_10006610_pt1 | contig 12469 bp, 9 predicted proteins | sample flu12Cox44000178_FD_203759 | JGI IMG/M metagenome (GOLD analysis project Ga0306926, IMG submission 203759) | Lab enrichment of tropical soil microbial communities from Luquillo Experimental Forest, Puerto Rico - flux8day.12C.oxic.44.000.178 (v2)... | ecosystem: Environmental > Terrestrial > Soil... | reverse complement strand
TGTGGCCGATCCAGCGACCGTTACCGCCTTCCCGCCGACCGGCACCCCAGCCTCGGCACCACCACCGCCTCCCACCGCCGTAACAGTGACGGCACAACCGACCTGGCCGACATACCCCGCCGACGCCTGGCCGCACTTCGTGAGTCTGCTCAACTCCCGAGGACTGTCGATCGACCCGGCACAACAAGCCTTCGATGACCGCGCCAACCGCCACTTATGCCTGGTGCTGTTCAGCAACAACGATCCGACTTTTCGCGCGAACACCATACAAAGGGCCATCGAACAAAGCGAAGGCGGAACCTGGGGTCCGGCTGAGGCCACTTACGCCATACCCGCCGCGATACAGGCCTATTGCCCACAGTTCGACAACCAGTAAAAAGTTTGGGTGGCCGGGGCTGCACGTCCGAACGCCCGAAGGGGAACCTAGTCGGATCCGTGTCTGGTGCGGTCTCAGAACTAAAGAATTGAGATGGCATAGCCGGGATAGGTTGCGCGCAGAGAACTGCCAGTTGGCACTGTCTCAAAAGTTGACTCAAAACCACTGTCGCATATTGATATGTTCTGAGACTTTTGAGACACTGAACGTATGGCAACGACGACAGCCCCTGAAGCGATTCGAACCCAACTCGGCTACGCCCGTGTCAGCACCGGACACCAGTCCCTCGACCAGCAAGTCGATGCGCTCACCGCAGCGGGTGTCGAGGCCAATCGGGTCTACTCGGACAAGTTGTCCGGAACTTCGACGCGGGAGCAGCGTCCTGGCCTAGCTGCGCTCCTGGACTACGCCCGAACAGGTGACGCCATAGTCGTCGTGGGCATCGACAGATTGGGCAGGAACGCAGCCGAGGTCATGATGACGATCAGGGAGCTGTGCGAACGGAGCATCGTTCTGCGTTCCCTCCGCGAGGGCATCGACACCTCCAATGCAACGGGCCGAATGGTTGCCGGCGTGCTGGCTAGCTTGGCGGAGCTTGAATTGGAGTTAGGCCGGGAACGTCGTGCAGCCGCACGCGAAGCGCGTCGGGCACGCGGGCAGTCCATCGGTCGGCCCAAGGCGCTTGATGACAAGAAAGCCGCTCTGGCACAACGGATGCACGCCAGCGGCGAATCGGCTAGCACCATCGCGACCACGCTGGGTGTGAGCCGAGCTACGGTTTACCGCGTGCTAGCTGAGCAGACTGAAGACACGGACTAACCGTACGTCCTATTCGGCGGAAACTGATTCAATCCCAACTTGTTGAATGTGGCCAGGAGGGCGTGGTCTGCAGCCATGCTCTTCGAGGCGGTGATTGGGTGTGGCTCGCTCAATCCCTGTCGCCTTCTGGCTGACTACTTACTGGCTTGCCAGCCCGGTCACCGCCGACCCGCGGGGAGTGGCTGAAGAGAGGCCTGCGTTGCCGAAAGTTGGTGTGCCTTCCTCGCTTTCACGCTGGTTCGAGTGAGGAAAGGTTGGTGCCGGTTTCGGTGACGAGGAAATCCAGTATCGCGCACCGAGCATCATCGCAGGTCAAAGCATGTCTTTGGTCTTGGATTTGGGCGCCGCTGCCAATAAAACTGCCAACCCCCTGACCAGGGGTTTTAATCCCAGAAGCCTGGAGCTAGGGCGACTTGAATCGGAAAACACCCGACGAAGGGATTACAGGCTTGCACGCTACCGTCCGCGAATCGGCAAACGTTCGTGCCGTTGACGGTCTTGCACTGCACCGGCTGTGGCGCTGGTGGTGGCGGGTCGGCGTGAGCGGTCGGCGCGGACAAGCCGAGCACCAGGCCGGACACTGCGACCGCAATCAGTTTCTTTTTCATGGTTTCGTTTCTTTCGATGTGCAGGGGTGGTCACCATTGGCGGCCGTGCGCCCGGGGGGTGGTGCTTATACCTGAGGCGGCTCATACGGGCGCGGCATCTCAGGTAGCCGCTCAGCGCCCCCAATCAAATGCGCCTCTTGACAACGCCAGCACGTGTACGACGGCACACCCGCAGGCACATTCTGCACAGCATTACACCGTTTGCAACTCTTGGCCTGCATCCCATCGGGCGCTGGTGCTGGCAGTTTCGGCAGCAACGCCACCACCAGAACGAACCCCACGAACACGACACCCAGCGCAAACCAGGCGGATTGGTTGCGGTTCTTCCCTCGGGCAATGGCCTGAGCAATCGCCCCGGAGATCAGGAAGAAAATGAACCACCCCAACCCGAGGTGATGCGTTCCGCAGGCAATGATCGCTAAGACGACTGCCGCGAAGACCATCGCCCCATCAACAAATCGATGCTTCATTTCCTGCTACCTCCACCCCGGCCTCATGCCGGGTGCTGTGTCCTCAGTTGTAGTCAACTGACTACAACAACTGTAGTCAGTTGACTACAGTTTCAGTCAACGTGATTTCGCTCACCCGGCGACCAGTTCGCTTTGCGGGACTGGTCCGCGGTGACCGGACCCACCCGAGATCGAAACCGCTGCTCGGCGATCTGGCCGCGCGTGAGCGGCTCGTATCCGAGATCTTGTTCCCGGTGTTGGAGCCCCCCAGACTCGACGCATGACGTCGATGGACAACGATCTCGAAACGCTCTCTCGGAACGAGCTCGTGCAGGAGGTTGTCCGCCTGAGGAACGGTATCCGCCGGCACCGAGACAGCACGGACCATGGGCTCTGCTGGCACCATCCCCAACTCTGGAGTCTCCTGCCCGAATCCACTGATCCCTTGCCGAAGGTGCCGGAGTGGCCACAGTTCTTACGAGGCTGCATCCGCTACCGGCAGTCTCTCGACGACCACCTGCCCGCCGCTCCCCGGACGACGGAGGAGTACGACACCTGACCGGTCCCGCCGGGCGCTGGTGCTGGCGGGGCTTTGTCCGACACCGAAACTCGGACCCGCTCCTCGGCTTACACTGCCGAAATGTTCTGCGAGACGCGCTACGCGATGAACGGGAACTTGCGCGTCGCCTATCGCGCGTCTCGCGAAGGCCCTCGCGACATCGTGTGCCTCCCGGCGTGGTCCAACAACTGTGAGCTCATGCCGGAACTACCGTCGATGCAAGGGTGGGTCGCGGCGATGACATCGCTGGGTCGGCTGATCTTGTTCGACCAGCCGGGCACGGGAGCGTCCGATCCCGTCACGGGCGGTGCGTTGCCCACGTTGGAGCTATGGGCGGACAGCATCACTGCGGTGCTCGACGATCTCGGGAGTCGCGAAGCGGTCCTGCTCGCGATGTCGGGCGCGGTCGCGACGGGTGCGCTGTTCGCGGCAACACATCCGTCCCGCACCACCGCGCTGGTCGTGATGGAGGGTTACGCGAATCCGCTGGCTGAGCACACCGACGGACCCACACCTGAGGAGATCACTGCCGCCATGGTCGCCATATGGGGCACAGGCGAGTTCCAGCATCTGGTGAATCCGGACATGCCGTGGAACGAGGAGATCCGGGCCGCGTGGGCTCGGGCGGAACGCCTGGCGTCAAGCCCAGGAGCCATTGCCCTCATGGTTCCTCTGCTGGCCGAAATGGACGTGCGGGCGTTGCTTCCCACAGTCCGCGTCCCGACTCTCGTCCTCCATCACACCGACGACCCCATTATCCCGCCCGAGTGGGGCAAGGACGTCGCTGATCGCATACCGGGCGCGGCATACGTTGAGCTTCCAGGGCGCAACCTCGTCCACTTCTACGAACCCGACTGGCGCGCGTCATTCCAGGAGATCGCCGAGTTCCTCACCGGCCATCAGGCCGACGTGGCCGGTGATCGCGTGCTCGCCACGGTGCTATTCACCGACATCGTCGACTCCACGCGGCGCGCCGCCGAGATGGGTGACCGTGACTGGCATGCCTTGCTCGACGCGCACGACGCCGTAGTCCGGGCGCAGCTCGCTCGGTTCCGAGGCCGCGAGGTGAACACATCGGGCGACGGCTTCCTTGCGATGTTCGATGGCCCTCAGCGGGCGATCCGCTGCGCGACGGCGATCCGCGACGCGGTGCAGGCGTTGGGCATCCAGGTGCGCGCCGGGTTGCACACCGGCGAGTGTGAGGTGCGCGGCGATGACATCGGCGGGATCGGCGTGCACATCGGGGCGCGCGTGAGCGCCCTGGCAGGGGCGAATGACGTGCTCGTGTCCAGCACGCTGTGCGACCTTGTGATCGGGTCAGGACTTGAGTTCGAGGAGCGCGGCACACACGAACTCAAGGGTGTGCCCGGCGAGTGGCACCTCTTCGCCGTCGCCTCTGGCTAAAACCGTTGACAGGCCGTCAGAATGGGTACGGCGCTCGGACCCACTCTTGCGCCCCTACCCCCTCGCCGACCGCCTCCGCTCCTGAGGGGAGCATTTCAGGTGGGGTGTTCGAGTTCTGTTCGGGCCTGGTCGATTTGGTCGAAGGCGTACGCCACCATCGCGGCGGTGGTCATCGTCTCACCCTTGCGGGCGAGCGATTCGTAGGTCGCCTCACCGAGGACTTCGCGGAGGTGGGCGATCGCGGTGGTGAATTCGGGGAACGCCGTTGCGGCCATGGGACTGAGGGCGAAGCCGGCGATGGTGGCCGCCGGTTCGTAGCGTCCGAGCCGGTAGAAAAGAGCAGCGAGGCTGGCCAACGGGACGCGGATCGTCGTGGTGTCGCCCGCATTGTGGAAGTTGCGGATTGCCTGAGTGAGGTGATCGAACCCGGACACCGGGTCGCCGTGCTCGGCCTCAAGTCGTGCCAGATTGTTCGCCAGGACTGACGCGCCGGAGCGGTTGCCGCTGTCTTGGGCGATCACCAGACCCCGGCGCGAGGCGTTAAGCGCCCCGACGGGATCAACATCACGGAAAGCCAAACCGTAGGCCCAGAGCGCCAACGCGAGACAGCACGGGTTGCCTGTTGCCTCTGCAGCCTCGATTAGGCCATCCGCGCAATCCATCGCCTCCCCACCGGAACCGGTCAATGCGAGGGCGACAACCAGCCATGGCCGGATGTAGACGCGGGTGTCGCGGCAGCGTGCGAGCTGGGCCCGGCACCACTCGGCCAACCGCTCGGGCTGCCCGGTGACTAGGTATACAAGTCCAAGCCAGGCTTCGATGCCGCCCGGCAGCGCCTCGCGGCTCCTACCGACAACGATCTGGCCGGCGTCGCAATAGCCGACAGCCGCCTCGATCCGTCCGGCCGTCCAGCACTGCGACGCAATCACGTACAGGTACGCCAGCCGGGGGTGGTCGGCGACGCGGGCGGACTCGATCAGCTCCTCAGCCCAGGCGATCGGCTCAAGGGTTGGGACCAAAACGCCGAGCAACCCCGCATAGGTGGCGATGGTGGCGGCGACGTCGAGATCGCCGTGGTCGGCGGCCCATCGAAACGCGGTGCGCAGATTGGCCAGCTCGACAGTGAACCAGTCGTAGGCCGCACGCTGGCGGGGGCTGTCCCACAGGGCCTGGATGTCGGCTTCCCGTCCGGCGAAATAGCGGGCATGGGCAATTCGGACCTCGGTGGCCTGCCCACCGGCGACGAGTTGCTCCTCGGCGAACTGGCGGATCGTTTCCAACATCCAAAACCGGGTCCGCCCCGACGAGCGGTCGGCGACCAATAATGACTTTCGCACCAGCGCATCGAGCAGATCCAGCATGGCGTAGTCCCCCGATTCATCGAACCCGGCTACCGCGCAGGCACTTTGGAGATCGAAGCCGCCCGCGAACACCGAACACTGTGTCAACAGCAGTTTTTCGGCGTCGTCGAGCAGGTCATAAGACCAGGCCACCGCGTGGCGCAGGGTGTGGTGGCGGTGTAGGCCGCGCCGTGACCCGATCAGCAGTTGGAACCGATGATCCAGACGATCCCGCACCTCGCTGGCGGTCATCGACGCCATCCGGGAGGCCGCCAACTCGATGGCCAACGGGATGCCGTCCAGGCGTCGGCAGATTTCCACGACAGCGTCCGCCTCGCCGGGCTGGGCCAGCGAGAAGTCCGACACGACACTGTGGGCACGGTCGACGAAAAGGTTCACCGCCGCGGATTCGGTTCCGGAGGTGACGTCGAGCGATGGGACACGCCATAACTGTTCGTCGCTGACCCCCACTCCTTCGCGGCTGGTCGCCAGAATCGTTACGGTCGCCGAGGCGGCCAGGATCGCCTCGACCAGATCTGCGACACTGTCGACAACGTGCTCGCAGTTGTCGAACACCAGCAGCCGCGACCGGCCCTCCAAGGCGGAGGCGACCGACTCGGTCACTGTCTTGCCCGGTTGCTGGGTGATGCCCAGCACCGCGGCCACCGCGTCGGGCACCGCCGCCGGATCGGCGACCGCGGCCAGTTCGAAAAACCAGACCCCGTCGGGGAATTCATCGGCGAGACACGCCGCGACCTCCACCGCCAGGCGGGTCTTGCCGACCCCACCGACACCGGTCAACGTCACCAACCGATGAGCCTTTATCGCGGCTTGCAGCTCGGCGACCTGCGACTCACGCCCAATGAAGCTCGTAGTCTGTGGACGCAGGTTCCCCGGACTCGGATCGAGGGTCCGCAACGACGGAAAGTCCGTGCGCAGGCCGTCTGCTTGGACCTGAAAAACCGTGATCGGAGTCGGCAGATCCCGCAACCGCCGCGGCCCCAGATCGACCAGATCAACCCCACTGAGCAGCTCCGCCGTCGACCCGGCCAACAGGATCTGACCACCATGTCCGGCGGCCATCACGCGTGCGGCTCGATTGAGCACCGTTCCGAAGTAGTCCCCGTCGCGCAGCTCGGCCTCCCCGGTTGCCAATCCCATTCGCACCGGCAACCCCAACTCCCGTTGCGCGTCGATCGCGGCGTTCACGGCCGACATCGGCGACGCGAAGGCCGCCACGAAACCATCGCCCGTGTGGCTGAACAAGAACCCGTCATAGGCCTCGATCGCCGTGCGCAACACCTTGTCGTGCACGACGAGCGCCGCCCGCATCGCTTGCGCATCGGCCTCCCACCGACGGGTCGAACCCTCCACATCGGTGAACAAGAACGTCACCACCCCCGACGGGGCAGCCGCCGTCATGGCATCGCCTCGGCCCACTCGATATGCCCCTCGAAGCCAAGCGTTCTCGCCATGTCGCGGTAGCGATCCCGGAAGTCCGCATAAGCGGCGGCATCGCCATGCGCCCGCGCCAATAGTGCCCGCAGCCGCAGCAGCCAGATGTCGCGTATCACCAGACCCTCATCGGCTGGCGCAGAGGCTAACCGTTCGATTGCGGCCTCGGCTTCGGCCACGTCACCGTCAGTCCCGCGATCCAGGAGGGTCTCCACCAGAACACCGCTTGCAGGAATGCCCCACAAGAGCAGCCGTCCCTCGCGGAACAGATGGTCGACGGCGGCGCGCATTAGCGGTATGGCGTCATCGCGATCTCCACGCCGAGCCCTCTCACGCGCCAAATACACGTTGACGAGCCGTAAATCGCACAGGAGGTATCCGCGCTGCAGGAAGTCTTCGCTGACCTCGGCCAGGAGCTTGTGTCCGCGGTCACGCTCGGCATCCGTTGGGCGGTGGACCAGCGCAACGCCCAGCGCCAGCCGGGTGACGGCCACTGCGACGTCATCACCGGATCGTTCCGCAATCCGTAGTGCATCCTCGATCTCGCACACCGCGGAATTGTCAGGACTCAGAACGCCAGAGGATATCCCTGGGAAGTAGCCGTAGCCGACGACCGCGGCGTAGGACATGGGGTCGGCACTGCGGGCCATGTCCAGGGCATGCCGCAGGTCGTCGCGCCATCCGGGACGGCCCAAAGAATAACCGGCCAAAGACCGCTGCAGAAGAGCGACCGCCAACGGAGACCCCAAAATGAAGTTGCCTTTAGACGGGTCACCCTCGGCCAGGTCGATGGCTGTCTGTGACCAACGCCGCACGTCAGCCATCTCGGCGCTCTCACCCTTAGCGTAGATCGGCGCGTACGACACCCCCACCGTCAAGGTCGCATCACCGAGCGACTCAATGAGAGCCACAGCCTCGGATGCCAGCCGCGACGCCTCGCGCATCCGGTCCTGAAACACGTAATCCATCACCAGCCCCGCCATCCCGATCGCAAGCGACGCCTTATCCCCGGCGGCGGTGCACAACTCCCGCAATTCATCAAAGCGGTCCCCGGCAACGTTCGCGTGGACTCGCCAAGCGATCCCGCACAACATGCTGCGCGGGGCGATGCGCATGGCCGTCCGGTTGGGGTCCTCGGCGTGCAAGGCGTCGGCGATCCGTGTGGCGCGCTCCCAACTCAATCGTGCTGCGGCGATGTCACGGTTGGTCGCCCACGTGGCGGCACGCATGTGCCAGCCGTAGGCGGCGTGCAGATCACCGGCGGCCTCCAGGTGCTCGGCGATCAGCGCCGCGTTCTTATCGGCCGATTCTGGGTCACGTGATTCGATCGCGGCCGCGACGCGCCGGTGCAGCTCGGCCCGGTCCAATTTGAGCTGAGCCTCGTAGGCCACCGCGCGGATCAACGGGTGGTGGAACACATACTCGGGTTGTCGGGTGAAGCGAATCTGATCGATGAACTCGCCCCTCAACAAATTCTCTAGGACTGGATCAACTCCCAGCGTTTCCAGTAGCTCCCGGCTGAACCGTGAGCCGATCACAGCGGCTGCGCTCAACGTGCGCTTGGCTGCCGGATCAAGTCGGTCGATGCGAGCTGCGATGGTCGCCTGCACCGTGGCGGGCACCGTGGCCGCACTGACCTCTGCGGTCGACACGTATGCGCCGGTCTGTCCCTGCAGCACACCGCGCTCGGCCAGTTCGCGCACAATCTCCTCGGCGAAGAACGGGTTACCGGCGGCCCGCTCGGCGATCTTATGGCCCAGCTCGCCAACCGAGGAGTCGTCACCGAGCAGCTCGCAGACCAGCGCCATGGTTTCTGAATCACTCAGCGGCGCAAGGGCGATGGTTTGAGCACCGTGCACCCGAGCCAACGCCCCTTCGTACTCCGGTCGGTAGCTGATCAGCACCAGCGAGGGTGTCTGCGGGATTACCATGACGAAGTCGGCCAGCATCGACTCGCTGACCTCATCGATCCAATGGGCGTCCTCGATGATGTAGACCCTCGGTCTTTCGCGGGCCAACGAGGCGGCGTTCACCAGCGCGGTCAACCGCCGCCGACGCGCATCTGGGTCGATCTTCGGCAGCTCAACCTCGGGATCGGTGATGCCTAGCAGGTCGTCAAAGAGCACCAAGTCCTCTGGCTCCGCGTCGGGAAACTGCGCCCGTATCCGCGCTCGGGCGGCCTGCGGGTCGAGACCCTTGACGCCGGTGATCGCACGCAGCAGCCGCGCCACGGCATGGAAGGGGACCTGGCTGGTGTGCGATTCGCAGAAGCCGGTGAACACCTCCACACGCCGGGTCGCTGCCATAGCAGAGACTTCACGCACCAAACGGCTCTTGCCGATCCCAGGTGAGCCCACCAACCCGACCACCGCGCCGTGCCCGTCGACGGCACGGTCCAACAATCCCTCGACCGCAGACATCTCCCAGGCCCGGCCAACAAGATTCGACTCAGCACGCCTGGCACCGCGACGTCCATCGCCCATGCCCATCAGCCGATAGGCCGCGACTGGCTCATCGGCACCCTTGATCTGGACCAGCTCAGATTCGCCGAGAGTCACAGTGCCATCAATGAGTCGCGCTGTGGATGCGCTGAGCATCACCCCACCAGGCGGGGCCACCGACTCCATCCGTTGTGCCATGCCGACTTGCTCACCAATCGCGGTGTAACCGAAAGGCCCCGAACCGATCTCACCGGCGATCACCTCACCGGAATTAAGTCCCACCCGCAACTGCAGCTCCACACCGTCGCGCTCTCGGACATCGAGGGCGACCCGCTTCGCTTCCTCCTGAACGCCCAAGGCAGTCAGACAGGCCCGAACGGCGTGGTCCTCCATCGCCACCGGCGCGCCGAACACGGCCATGATGCCGTCGCCGGTGAATTTGTCCACCGTGCCGCCGTAGCGTTTCACCACCACCGCCGCACGATCCACCAGCCCGGCCATGATCTCGCGCAACCGCTCCGCACCGACGGCGGCCGCGATGTCCATCGAGCCCACCACGTCGGCGAACAGCACCGTGACCTGCTTGTACTCCGCATGGGTGTCGGGCTCCGTTACCGGCGCACCACAGCCGTCACAGAATCGTGCACCCTCACGCGGCTCGGTGCCACACGTGCGGCACGCGGTCGCAGCGGTCATCCAACCCTCCGCCCATCCCGGGCCCCCGCGTTTTCAGGGTCTAAGGATAGGCCGTTGGACGCTCCACGACGGGTCGTTGGCGGTCACGGTGACTGCTAACAGAGTTTTGAGAGGCTCGTATTTCCTCTGATTTGAGACATGTTCGGTATTGCGAAAAGTGGCGTGCCGCATGAGGCTTCGTAGCCTGGTTCAATCCCAGTATCGCGCACCAAGCATCATCGCAGGTCAAGGCATATTTTTCGCCTAGCTGGCCGGGCTGCTGCCAACAGCACTGCCAATAACCTGTGACCGCGTTGACGCGGTCACCACAAGCTCGGCGCGCCGCGCCCCGTGGGGCCTGTAGCGCCACCAACGCGGGTAGGTGTTATGCGGTCTCCCACCGATCCCTACCGTCAGCCCGGGCGCACACCAGCCGGGCACCGGTTGACGACTGCGCTGTTGCGCCGCGAGGAGCACAGAATTGGCCTGCGCGGGGAGCGCGACTCGTCGGGGTGGGGCTGGGATCAGGGTCCGGCACCGGTCCAGGGGTCGACAGGCCGGTGCTGGTTGTCGCGCAGCCCTGCAGCAGCTCTGCGATCTTGTCATGTTCCGCCTGAGTGACCCACAGGTTATAGAGAGCCTTGACGTCGACCTGCCGGGCCACGTACGTGCAGCGGTAGGCCTTGTTCGGCGGCAGCCACGTAGCGGCGTCGCCATCGCGCTTCCCCTGGTTGGTCGAGCCATCGGTGGCCTGTAGATTGCGGGGATCGTTCGCGAAGTTCTGTCGCGTCTGCATAGGTAGCTGTTGTGCGCCCGTCTGCCACGCATCCTGCAGGGCCACCACGTGATCAATCTGGACGGAGTGGAACGGGATCGTCGTGTCCGTGTAGGGATCGTGGAGGGTGCCAGACAAGACGGTGCATCCCCGCGATGTCAGGTCGGTGAGATCGCGCCGGAGTATGTCATCGCGGGTGTCGCACCCGTTATGGCCCCCCGGCACGTTCACATCGTCGGTCCAGGGTGGCCCGAATTCGTCGCGGCTGTATCCGGTTTTTGGGGCGCGGCCTTTGACCTGAAGGGTTTCCAGCTTTTGCAACGCCGTATTCCACGGGTTGTCTTCGGATTTCCGATGATCTAGCCACAAGACAATGCCTGCCGCGACGATCACGACCACCGCAACGGCCACAGCGATCCACACCCACCGCGGGAAGCGGGAAGCCTCCTTGGTGTGGTTGGGGCCGCGCCGAATCGGTGGTGATGGTGGATACGGTGGGTAGGTTGTGTAGGTCATCTCAGTTACCTCCGGCCGGGGTAAATGCGGCCTCTTGCCCATCATTTTGTTGCTTCCCTTTGGTTACAGGGGTTTTCACCGGTCGCGCGACTCGCATGCGACGCCGTTGTGGTCCTTGTCCAGCGCGGGCCGGTAGGCCGGGTCGCCCTGGGGAATGTTCCAGCGGCCATCGGCATGGGCCTCGGCGCAGTTCTTGTAATAGACCGCTGGCTGGCTCGGGGCGGTGGAGGACCGAGTGGTCGGATAGTTGGGTCCCGTGTTGGACGGACCGTGCTTCGCCAGGGCTAAAACGACGATCGCCACGCAGACCACGATGACCGCGATCAATAGCCCGGCGACTACGTGCGCCAGTCGGTCGCGCGCCGTCTCACTAAGGGCTAGTCGCCGCACCAGGTGATGGAGGTTGGGCATACCCGCGGCCATCACACCCACTCCCCTCGCGGCTCCGCCGGCGGCGGCATCGGCGGCAGCGGTGGTGCTGGCGGCGGGTCAGACCACCGCGCACCATCCCACCACCGATGCTGATCGGGGTCTGCCGGGTCTTGATACCACCCCGGCGGCGGCAACGCAGGCCACGCCCGCGGCAACTCAGCCGAAGGCAGCTTCGGCAGACACAACACAATGATGATCCCGATGACCCCCAACAGGGCCCCCAGCGCGAACCCCTCCCCACCGGAACGGTTTTTGGCCTGGTTGATGGCGCACGCGACACCACCCTGCAGACCAATCAGGACGAGGATCCCAAAGAGCGTGGTCATAGGGACACCAGCGCATACAGGAAAAAGAACGCTAAGCCGGTCCCGCAGAAGGTGGCGAACGTGAACGCAACCGTGCTCACCAACGACTGCCAATCTGCTTTCGTCATGCCTGGGGCTCCGCTCGCCGCGGCATCGGCTCTGCAACAGCTCGTCGCAGTGCCACCGCCGCGCTCGCTGTTGTGATGAGCTTTGCAACAGCTCGTCGCAGTGCCACCGCCGCGCTCGCTGCAGCGATGAGCTTTGCAACAGTCGCACCGATGTGACATGACCGCCTTATCATGCCAGCAATCGTAG
>Ga0306926_10006609_pt1 | contig 12470 bp, 10 predicted proteins | sample flu12Cox44000178_FD_203759 | JGI IMG/M metagenome (GOLD analysis project Ga0306926, IMG submission 203759) | Lab enrichment of tropical soil microbial communities from Luquillo Experimental Forest, Puerto Rico - flux8day.12C.oxic.44.000.178 (v2)... | ecosystem: Environmental > Terrestrial >... | reverse complement strand
CCTTGTATGTGCCAGCGACTTCGGGAATGCCTTTTCCGATCAGTGTATGCGCGATGATGAACTGCGGTTTGCCGTTGTCGCGGCGTTTCGCTACGTCGAATGCGTCGAGAACCTGTCGCATATCCTGGCCGTCGATTTCCTGGACATCAAAGCCGTACGCCTTCATCCGCTGGCCCGTGTCCTCGCACTGCGTTAGCTTTGCCGGGGCGTCGAGCGTAACGGCATTGGAGTCGTAAATGAAAATCAGATTGTCGAGACCCCAAACCCCGGCGAGCGCGCACGCCTCGGAGGCGACCCCCTCCTGCATGTCGCCGTCACCGCACAAACAGACAACGTGCTGATTGAAAATTCTGTGCTCATCCGTGTTGAACCGGGCGGCAGCCATGTTCGTTGCCACAGACATGCCAACCGCGTTGCCCACGCCCTGACCAAGCGGTCCGGTGGTGCATTCCACTCCGGGCGTCACGCCGAATTCGGGATGTCCCGGCGTTTTGGAATGAAGTTGCCGGAACCGTTTTATTTCCGACATCGGCAAATCGTAACCGCTCATGTGCAGCCAGGCGTAAAGGAACATGCTGCCGTGCCCGGCGGAGAGCACGAAGATATCGCGGTTAATCCAGCGAGGCTGGTCCGGATTATATCTCAGGGCGTAACCAAAAAGCACCGCGCCGATTTCCGCGCAACCCAGTGGAAGCCCGAGATGCCCTGACTGCGAAGCTTGCACAGCGTCCATGCACAAACCGCGCGCCTGATCCGCTGCTTTCGAAAGTATTTCGGTGTCCAAATTCATGCTAGGCTTATAATCGCAGCGCAGCCATTCGTCATTCGGATTTCATTTCCAACAATGAATCAACGCACTCTCGTTCAAATTGCCGAGCGACTCGAAGGATTGGCAGGCAAACTGCCTGAAAAAATTCAGCGTCCAGTCCTGCGTGAATTGATACCGCTAAAGCAATTATTCCTCCAGCAGCGGCGACCGCGCTTTCTCTTCATCGGGTCGAGCAAAACGCCCATGCCAGAAATCATCGATGTGCTTTTTGCTCCCGACTCGCACGAGGGTATGAATGTCACTCTCACGCCGGTGCATCGTTGGACCGAGTGGACGATTCCCGGTCACGGAACCGTCTCGATTCTGGACGCGCGCGATGCCGACAATTCTGCTGAAGAACAAATTCAAGACGACCTCAGGCGCGAACCTGCCGATGTCGTTTTCTTCTTCGACGACGGCGAATCGAATGTGAATGAACCCATCGCCTTCCTGTCAGGCGAGACTAAAATCATTGGTCTTTCGGTGGGGTCTGCGAGACGAGTGGAAGAATTGGAACAAGCGCTCGATGCGCAGCCGAGTGTTCGCGAGCGTTTGCTCACCGTAATTCGAATCACGGAAAAGCAATCCGCGGAAACGCGGCGGCTGATGTCGTTACTTGCGGCGCAGTTGCCAAACCAGGCGAAGATCGAGATGATCCGCATTTCGCGCGATCGCCATGCACAGCTTCATGTCGCGCAAATGTTGATAAAATCGACGACCGCGATCTGCGCTGCGATCGGCGCCCAACCGATTCCGTTGGCGGACATGCCGGTTCTCACCGTGCTGCAAGTGATGATGGTCTCCGGAATCATGTACATCAGCGGCAGGGAACGAAGCCTGCGCGCTGCGACTGAGTTCATCGCCGCACTGGGAGCAAACGTCGGCGCAGGCATGCTCCTTCGCGAAGGTGCGCGCGCGATGCTGAAGTTTTTCCCGGGGTGGGGCAACGTGGTTTGCGGGATGGTCGCGGGCGCGGGCACTTATGCGATTGGTCGCGCCGCGACGGCGTACTTTCTCGAAGGCGCTTCCTTAAAAGAGGCGAAACGAACGTACCTTAAGAACCGAAGAAAACGGTCGCGTCGCGCGCTGCCGTCCCATGAATAGGGGAACGCGTGCTCCGCAGTCACATTCGTCGGATTCGGTACGTCCGGGCCCGCAAAATACGTGTGTGAATAACTTGTGAAGAAGTTGGTCGTTTCGACGCATTTTTGTTCACAGAATTTTGTGAACAAGCCTAGGACTTTCCCTTGCTGTTTCGTGTGGCGCACTCCGCGCCTATGAAGCTTTCAGAGATACGCGCGACGCTCAAGGAAATCGGCCTGTCGCCGGCAAAAGGTCTCGGCCAAAACTTTCTGCACGATCAAAACCTCGCTCGCTGGATTGTCGATCAGGCGCAAATTACTCTGGCAGATTATCTGGTCGAGATCGGCCCAGGCTTGGGTGCGTTGACAAGGTTTCTTCTCGAAAAAGGCGCGCACGTTCTCGCGATCGAAAAGGACGCGCGACTTGCAAAGTTTTTGCGCTCCCGTTTCGGCGACGAGCGACTTGAAATCGTCAACACTGATGCTCTGAAGTTCGATCCGTGCGTTTTTTTCGCGCATCGTTCCGTGAAGTTGATTGGGAGTCTGCCGTACAACATTTCGAGTCCATTGCTCTTGAAGTTCCTTGAGTATCCAAGTCCTATCTCGTTGTGTGTGTTGATGTTACAGCGAGAGATGGCGAAGCGACTTTCCGCGTCGCCCTGCACGCGTGATTACGGAGCGTTGACGTTGCGCGTTCAGTTGCATCATCGTGTGAAATACCTGCGCAGCGTTCCTGCAACTGTTTTTGTACCGCGGCCTGATGTCGATTCCGCAGTGGTGCGAATCGTGCCGCGCGACCCGCTTGAATTGCCCGAACACGACGATGAGTTGGTTTTGAAATTGATTCGTATCGGGTTTTCTCAAAGACGAAAACAGCTCAGGAAATTGCTGCGGGAATACGCTCGCGACTGGAACACGTTCGCGAGCTGGTTGAACATCGATCCGAACGCAAGAGCGGAGGAATTATCGTTGATGCAATGGATCGCTCTTTCGAATTGCATCGCGCCGCCTCCCTGCCGAGAGATCGGCTCGACGCCCAACGAACGGTTCCCGTTGGTCGATAAAAATGACCGAATCTGCGGCCACGCAACCCGCTCTGAAGTACATGCGAATAACTTGCGCCATCGTGCCGTTCATATCCTCATTTTCAATCAGGCCGGGGATGTGTACTTGCAGCAACGCTCCCGTTGGAAAGATCGGCATCCATTGAAATGGGACTCCAGCGCTGCCGGCCACGTGACTGCCGGAGAAAATTACGCTGAAACAGCGCGGCGCGAGTTAAAGGAAGAGCTAGGCATTGATGTTCCGCTTGAAAGAATTTTTAAGCTCACTGCTTCATCGCGCACCGACCACGAGTTTATTTCGGGCTACCGCGGCGTAGTTTCAGAAGGCCTTACCCCTAACAAGTGCGAAATCGAGAGAGGCGTTTTTTTTGCGCCGGCCGTGATTGATGGCTGGACGTCAGCCAAACCCGACGATTTCGCGCCGGCGTTTTTAGAATGCTGGAAAACTTACCGACGGAAAATGCATTCCGAGCTCGAACAGTCTATCCGCCCAGAAATTTTCTCCGCGGCAGACGGCGCAGCATCGACTGCTTGAACTTTCGAGCGGCGCGTCGTGCAGCTTGTTTTCCGCCATACACGTTATCACTGAACATCCTCGTCACCACACGATCGCCGCGAAGGAAGTGGACCTGAAAGCCATGGGTCTGCTTCTTTGCACGCGGTTTCGTGTCGATTCGGCGGATGTTTTCTTCCGATTGAGGATTGGGACGTTTTCGTCGTGGCATAATTGACTAACGACAACCTAACCAAGTCATCGCCAGATTCAACGGGCCAATGAAATGGCGCCGCGCGGCGTGTCCGGCGGTGGCAGATTCCAGGCGCGCCATTTGTTTTCGTACTCCGCAGCAGGGAGCAACGCATAGCAGGGATGTCGCTTCGCTCGCAACCAGGTGATCACTTTTACAAGGTTGTCTTGCGCCATCGTCGTGCAACCGGTCGTAGCCCTGTTGACGCCGCGCCGGATGTGAAAAAAAATGGCGCTACCCTGTCCGGGCACAGGCGGCTCGGAATTGTGTCGGATCTCAATCAGCCAGTGATAGGCGAAATCGCCCGAGCGCATTTTTTCGTGAGTGTAATTGTCCGGCGGACTTTTCGGATCGATTACAATGTGGCGATTGTAATTCGGCGAACGCGGATCATCGCTCCAAACATCTGCATCGGTGACTTGATGATACGGATAGTCAGCGCCGGCCGGCAGGTGTGCTTCGTATCCAAAGACCTGTCCGATCGTAAAAATTCCCGCGGGTGCGCGGCCGTCTCGTTCTTTTTTGCGAAGGCCTGGCTCGTTTTGACCTGCGATTCCTGTTCCCCACGCGAGACCATTCTTGCCGAACAACACGGGAAATGGTCCTGCCACGACCTTCCAGTCACCCCCACGGGGGCGCTCAAACAGTCGCAATTCACCCCGCATCGAGTTCCACGTCGGTGCGATTCCCAGCATGAGCTGCGTGCAATCCTCAGGAACGCCATCTGCCCAAGCATTGCTTGTCGGCCAAATTAGCAGGAGGATCGGTAAACAGCGCAATATCGACATAAAGCACGTATCACACTCGACCAACGGTCAGGCCGTTCCGGCTGTTTCTGCCGCAGCAGTGTCCGCAGGGAGATATTTCATACCGATGAGCCAGAACACGCCTGCGACGAACATCATTACCGTGACTGCAAGAAAGGCGACATCCATGTTTGTATGATCAGCGATCGTCCCAATCAATGGTGGTGCAATCGCGTCTCCCAGCGCATGAATGATCAGGATATTAACCGCAAAGGCCGTGGCTCGAACCGACGGACGCGTGACATTAGCGAGCGCGGCGTTTGACGGCCCGGTATTGAAGAAAAGGAAGAACAGTGCGACGAACATCAAAACCCAAGCCATGGGAAATGGCGTCAGCACAACCGCAGCTGAGAACGGGAACGCAATCATCGCTCCAATTCCCGATACCAGAAAGTAAGCTCCGCCAAAGCGTTTTCGCAGCAAATCACCTGCAATGCCTCCGAGAAGGGTTGCGGTCAGGCCTGCAATAACCAGCATGCCTCCAAATATGATACGACTCTCTGGTTGCAAGCCGCGATGCTGCAAATATCCGGGAATCCAGAATGAAAGGCCGCCCAGCGCAAAGGTCAGCGCAGTCATCGCAAGCGTATTCCAGACGTACGACTTAATTCGTAGTAGACCAAGATAATCGCGCAGACTAGCGTGCGCTTTCCCCTTTCTCGTCTCCGTGCGCTCGCGGGGATCCCGTTGCAGAAAACAGGCCAAGCCAAGAAGAATTCCCGGTGGCGCAACCGCAAAGAAGGCTGCCTGCCAACCCCAATTCTTGGTAACAAAACCACCAATCGCATAGCCCAATGCGCTGCCGACGGGAAGGGCAACGTAAAAGTAGGACAGCATGCGACCGCGCAGTTCCAACGGGAAACAATCGGAAATAATGGTCGGCGCTGCCGGACCGTAGCCCGCTTCGCCCACTCCAACTAGCAACCGCATCGCAAACAGAAAGGCGAAAGTGCCAGCAAATCCCGAAGCTGCTGTTGCACCGCTCCACAATATTATGCTTAGGCCGATGATGAGCCAGCGCGACATACGATCGGCAAGCCAGCCGAAAATTGGCGCTAATATCATGTACGTGACCAGAAACGCTGTGCCCAAAAGGCCAGTCAGTGCATGCGCATGGGGATCAGTCGGCGCAAAAAAATGCGCTCGAATCTCCGGCTCGACTGAGGAAAGCACATACCGGTCGATGTAATTGAAAAGATTGATGGCCAGGAGGAGAAAAAGTGCGCTGCGCGCGCCGCTCATCGGTTTTTGCCCGGTAGGTTGCATCGACAATTGCGGATTGCAGTTTGCTGCGCGCCGATTGTAAATCATAAACGATGCGGCCCCAATCCACTGCTGAACGTGCGCTCTACTTCTTTGGACGGCCGCTGGTGCGCTGCTTTTACCGCGTCACTCCGCTCGGTTTGGAAAATCTGCCGGCGGGAGGCTTTCTTTTGGTGCCCAACCATATTACTTGGGTGGACGCTCTCATCCTGCAGGTCGCCTGTCCGCGCCCGATTCGCTACGTCATCGATCAGGAATATTATCACAAACCGATCTTACATCCGATCCTGCGCACGCTTGGCTGCATCCCAATCAGCAAGCGCCAGTCGCATGCTGCTGTGCGGGCTGCTGCAGAAAAGGTCGCCGAAGGCGAAATCGTGTGTGTGTTCCCGGAAGGCGAGTTGGAACGAAGGGGAACGCTGTTGCGTTTGCAGCGCGGTTATGAAGTCATTGCGCGGCACGCCAAGGCCCAGGTCGTTCCTGTTTGGCTCGATCAACTCTGGGGATCGATCTTTTCTTACCAGGGCGGGAAATTTTTCAGGAAATTTCCAAAGCGAATCCGCTACCCTGTTACGGTCGCGTTTGGAAAACCACTCGAGGCAAAAGCAGCGGATGTCGCGACCGTGCGCGAAGAATTGCTCAAGCTGGGCGAATTTTGTTTCAGTCGCCGGCCATCATTGGATCGTCATCTTGCTGAAGACTGCGTGCGCGGTCTGAAGCGCAGACCGTTTGCGACGGCAGTCATCGATGGAATCGATTACACAGAGCTGAGCCGCGGAAAATTGCTCGGCGCAGCCGCAGCGTTCAGCCGTTATTTGCGAAAAGAATTTCCTGACAAACGAATCGCGATCGTTTTGCCCGCAAGCAAAGGATCGATGGTCGCCAATTTGGCTGTGTTGCTTGCGAACAAAGTTCCTGTCGACCTCAATTTCACAATCGGACGCGCGGCAAACGAATCCTGCTGCAGGCGTGCCGAACTACGGGTCGCGATCTCGGCGACGCCGTTCATCGAACGCGTGAAAGATTTTCCATGGCCGGAACGCGTCGTGAAGCTGGATGAACTCCTCCCGCGTATGAAGCGCCAGATTGTTCTCTGGTGGATTTTGTCGTTGATCTTACCCGCGCGTTTGCTTTTGCGGTTACTGAACATCCCGAAAAAGGGCGGACACGCCGAAGCAGTATTGCTTTTTACAAGCGGAACCACCGGCGAACCCAAAGGCGCAGTCATGAGTCACCGCAATGTCGTGGGAAATGTCTCGCAATTCCGGGAACTGCTCGATGCCAAGAAAACGGACGCGATTCTCGCATCGCTGCCGTTTTTCCACACGTTTGGATCGACTGTCACACTTTGGTATCCGCTCATCGAAGGTGTGCGCATCGTCACTTATCCGAATCCATTGGACGCGGGGAAATGCGCGGCGCTGATCGACCGACACAAGCTGACGTTTCTGCTGCTGACGCCTACTTTTCTCCGCCTCTATTTGCGTAAAGCCGAACCGGAGCAGCTCAAGACGTTGCGCCTCATCATCACCGGCGCCGAAAAATTGCCGCTCGATCTTGCAGCTCATTTTGAGGAACGTTTCCACAAGAAAGTTTTCGAAGGCTACGGGCTTACCGAAACTGCACCGGTGGTGAGCGTTAATTTGCCCAATCCCGAGCCACCGAAGCCGGGCGAGCACGTCCAACCGTCAAGCCGTTTGGGATCGGTTGGCAGATTGGCCCCGGGCATCGCCGCCGAAATCCGTGAACCGGAAACCGATCAGAAACTATCGCTGTACAACAGCGGAATGCTTTGGCTGCGCGGCGTCAACATTTTCGAAGGCTATTTGCATGACCCGAAACGAACTGCCGAGATTCTGCGCGACGGCTGGTTGAAGACCGGCGACGTCGGCAGGTTCGATGAAGACGGCTTCCTGTACATCGAAGGCCGCCTCTCGCGATTTTCAAAAATCGGCGGTGAAATGGTGCCGCACGAAGCGATCGAACACAAAATTATCGAGTTGCTGGGACTATCCGGAAGAGACGAACGCCCCCTCGCGATTATTGGTGTGCAGGACGAGGCCAAAGGCGAAGCGCTGGTGCTGCTGAGCGCCATCGATATTGATGTCGCCGAGCTGCGCAAAAAATTGCAGGAAGCGGGAGTTCCAAACTTGTGGATTCCTAAACAAGTCCAACGCGTTGAAGCGATCCCAGTCCTTGCTTCGGGCAAACTCGATTTGAAAAGATGTCAGGACCTCGTAACGGAAAAGTAGGGTGGTCGCCCGTTCCTCGAGAATGGAAGAGGAAAAGTTCTAGAACAATAGCGAACCACCGATTGCAACTGGTCCGCTATCTCGCCGATGAGAAGCAAAAGCGCCATCGTCATTGCGATATCGCTTCTGATGCCGGTGTGCCAGTTCGCCTACGCTGCTAAGCCTAACGAATCCGACGACCGGGCAACGATTGAAGCATTCACTCGAAAGTTTTTGCGCGCGTTCGAAGACCTCGATATGCAACAGTTCATTTCCTGTTTCGCGGACAGTGCGACAGTGTTTTTTCCGATTCCGGAACCGCCGGAACGAGTCGATGGCAAGCAGGCAATCCGGCAACGTTTCGAAAGCGTTTTCGCCTCAATCCGCAGCACGGCGAAGTCGGGTCCGCCATTTCACCATCTCGTCCCTGAGGATCTTTCGATTCAATTAATGCCCGGAAGCACCGCCGTTGTCTCATTCCATCTCAGGAATGAAGAGCGGGTCGCGCGTCGAACTCTTGTGCTTACAAAGATGAATGGGCAGTGGTTCATCAACCATCTGCACGCTTCGAACGCTGCGGTTGCCGTGAAATCAACGAATCACTGAGGAACAGCCGATTCTTCTTCTTTTATTCGCCACGGCGAAATTTTCCCAAAAAGATCACGCGTCGCGCCAGCGATGTCTTCGGCCTTCGACACGCCGCTGTCGATTAGCGCGCGTCCTGTGCTCGCCCAAATCTTTCTCACAACGAGCGCTCCGTTTTCGCGAACGATTCGTCCGAGATGCTGGACGGCCGCGGCGGTGGCAGATCTTCGGATCATTTCCGGTGAATGGCGCGAAGTCAATTCGCAATAACGCCGCGCGACTTCGCCCACGCGCAATGTGAGAAAGGCGTTCGCCGCACCGTTCGAAACGCATTTCACCAGGAGCGCGGAGATGCCGCTTAAGCCTGGAATTCCGCTTTTAAGAGCCGGAACCACCGACACTGCAAGCGGTGCGACCATTTCTCCGAGGTCCAGCGATTCGAGTCCGCTAGCGATAAAAGCTGTGCCGCCAACATTCGCATACAGCCGGACCAGTTCGCGAGGCGAAGGACGCTGCACGTAAATGTGCGCGATCCGACGGACCATTTGAATTTGTGTGAACAGCACGATGAGCCCGTCGAGTCTGCCATTTTGCATCAACGCGGTGCTGAGAAAAACTGTGCTGGCTGTTCTGCGCACAACCAGGTCCGCTTCCTTGGACAGGTGCGCGATGGCGGCCTCAACCTCAGCGTCCGTCCCTAGTGGCAGCTCGCGAGTACGCGGATTATTCGCCAGCCGCGAGCGCAACGTTTGCAAATACGCCTCGTGCTTTGGCCCGGACGTCTCCTTCGGCGGCATGAGTGCCGGGGGCAACTGCGCGTAGGCGATCACGCAATAGAGCGCAAAAAATCCCGCTGCCAGACAAATTCCCCAGAACACCACGCTACCCGCGACTGGGTGAATTCTATCCGCGAAGGAGATCAAACTCATCGCACCCGCGATAATCAGCGACAGCATGGAAACCACGCCTAGTGCCAAAAGCGCCAGGATGATTCTTCTTAGACCCGAATTTTGATCTGCTGAATGTGCGCTCATTTGTGAGTATAACTCTCCACCGAGTTCGATCGGCTGCAATGCGGAATCGGGGAAATAGGACGAGCTAGGCGGGCAGTCCTCTGCGCGCCACACCGGCAACGAGCGGCGCGCACGGGAGTGACGCGCCCTACCTGGAAGATCTGTGCAAATCTGCGTTAATCTGTGGACGATACATCCGATCGCATATGGGGATGAAAAATACGTTCGTTGTGGTTTCCTCGGTTGGTCCTAATCGCGATCGATCGAAAGGTACGCGCGAACAGCCATTCTGGGATGAGCACGCAGCTTTTATCGATCAATTGGTCGGCGATGGATTCATTTTGATGGGCGGCCCTTTAGTCGGTCGAGATGGGCTGCCGCAAGGCGCGGTCTTGATCGTCAACGCGCAAGACGAAAACGAAGTCACAGAAAAGCTGAAGGACGATCCCTGGTTCAAGCGCGGCATTCTAAAACTCGAGAGCGTCAAGCGTTGGGAGATCTTTATCGATGTCCGCAAGTAGGCACCGCTTGCCGCACTGACAACGCGCGAGATGAGATTTTCAGTTCGCACTGCAGCTGATCGCGCGCGAACCTGACGTCATGCAATTCGCTCGATCAACTCTCGTTTTTTTGAGCTTAACCGCTCTCGGAATGGTGTATGTCTGCACAATGCGCGCTGACGAGAAGCCGAAGATGCGCGCCGTCGTCGCGCACGAATACGGGGCGCCCGATGTGCTCAAAATTGAACAGGTTCAGCGACCAGAACCTGCCGATGATGAAGCGTTGGTGCGCGTGATCGCCAGCAGCGTGAACCCAGCCGATCCGCTCACACTCAGCGGGAAATATGCGAAGGAATTCGGCACACATCTGCCGTTGATTTCGGGCTACGACATTGCCGGCGTCGTGGAGAAAACGGGCGCGAACGTCACTCAACTCAAAGTAGGCGACGCTGTTTACGGTTATCCAACCTTCGGCGGCGGCTGGGCGGATTACGTAAACGTCAAAGAATGGGAAGTCGCTGCGAAACCAAAGTCCCTCAACTTTGTGGAAGCAGCGGCTGTCCCAATGGGTGCCTTGACAGCGTGGCAGTCTTTAGTAGACGTCGCAAAACTTCAGCCAGGGCAAACAATTCTTATACACGGGGGATCCGGTGGCGTTGGCAGTTTTGCGGTGCAGATTGCGAAAGCCCGCGGTGCGCGGGTCATCGCGACCGCCTCGACAGCAAACCAGGACCTTCTGAAGCAGCTTGGCGTCGATGTGGCAGTGGATTACACGAAGACGAAGTTCGAAGACGTCGCCAAAGACGTGGATGCCGTACTCGATCCGGTGGGCAAAGACACGCTCGCGCGGTCTTATGGCGTGGTAAAGAAAGGCGGCATCGTCATGTCACTCGTCGCGCGACCTGATCCAGCCGAGCTTCAGAAACATGGAATTCGCGGCGCGGGTATTTCCTCTCATGCGGATGCCGAAGATCTCAAAGAGATCGCGCAACTAATCGATGGTGGGAAAATCAAACCAATCCTGACAGAAGTTCTTCCGCTTAGTGATGCGGTAAAGGCGCAGCAACAAGCAGCGACCCATCATACGCGCGGCAAAGTTGTCCTGCGAATCGCAGACGAGCCAAAAAAATAAGTTGCCGCTTTGTTACTGGCAGATCGTTACAACGCGCCGTGAAGAACTTTCTCGTCAATCGCGAGGTAATCAGCCCGCGGCGGACTAAACGTATCGAGCACGCGCGTCGCGGAAAGCGTTTCCACGCCATGCGAAACATTGCTCGCGAGGTAAAAAGAATCCCCGGTTGAAAGCTCATGCGGCACGCCGTCAACGATCAGCTGCATTTTGCCTTCGAGAATGTGAACGATCTGTTCCTGCGGATGCGAGTGCGCTGGCATCCGACTACCTGCTGCGAGCGTCGCTAGCATCTGATACATCGTGTTGCCGTGTGCGACCGTCCGGCGCGTGATTCCGGGACAAATTTCAATCGTCGGATTCTCTGGTTTCATTTCAGAATCTTACGCAGCTACGTTTCTCGCGCGAGTCTCCACGAGCGATCGCCGTGCTCACTTCTTTCGCGGCGCAGGCGCTTTGGAGTGCGTTGGTCCGCCACAGGACGGATTCGCCGTGGCGAACTCGACACCGCTTTGTGAACAAGACCTCCTTCCGCCAGGTAGTTCTGGTCCCAACGATGTCCGAGAACGTTGGAGCACCAGCGAAATTTCAAATCTGTTACTAAATAAATCTGATCACACTTGCCACTTGTCGCTAATCACTGGCAAAATGTGCCCCATGAAAACATTTACATTATTAATAACAATTATGTTTGCAGCACTGATCGTTGCTCCTTCGTTCGCACAAAGTCCTGCACCGGCTCTCGCCACCTCACCGACCACGGCAATAAGCGCAGTGGCAGCTGCAGCCGGTCAGCCGAATCCGCAGGAGATGATGAAACAGATGGTCGCGATGGGGAAACTCAATGAGAACCACAAACTTCTCTCTAGCATGGATGGCAACTGGAGTTATGCCATCAAGATGTGGATGAGCCCCGACCCGAATGCCAAGCCACAGGAATCCAAAGGCACCGCCACCCGCAAAAGCGTTATGGGCGGTCGTTATGTGGTGATGGATGTGACCGGCAAAATGCAAATGCCCGATGAAACCGGGAAAATGAAAGACCTGCAATTCAAAGGGATGGGCGTCGAGGGTTACGACAACGTGAAGCAAAAATTCGTCGCTTCATGGATCGATAACATGGGAACGGGTATCCAGTTTTCCGATGGCACGTACGATCCCGCGACCAAGACACTCACGTACACGAGCGAAATCGAAATGATGCCTGGAATGAAAACGCCGGTTCGCGAAGTGCTGAAGTTGA
>Ga0306926_10006608_pt1 | contig 12470 bp, 13 predicted proteins | sample flu12Cox44000178_FD_203759 | JGI IMG/M metagenome (GOLD analysis project Ga0306926, IMG submission 203759) | Lab enrichment of tropical soil microbial communities from Luquillo Experimental Forest, Puerto Rico - flux8day.12C.oxic.44.000.178 (v2)... | ecosystem: Environmental > Terrestrial >... | reverse complement strand
GTTCCCGGCGGCACGGTGATAGTGGTGGATCGTCTCATCTACGGCATAGGCGTCGATCTCGCCGGCGCGGTAGCGGTCGATCGCAGCCGCGACGTGGCTGAGCAGCTCGGCCAGCTGCGATTGGTGGTAGGCGCTCACACGTTCCCGCGCGGCGCGCCGTTCGGCCTTGGTGCCCACGATCGGGACGGTACCGTATTCGAGCCGACCGGCTGCGGGCACGGGTCACTAGCCGCCACCGACGCAGGTACGCGGATCAACCTGGGGCTATCTATTGCCCACTATGTCCGGATGCCGCAGGAGGGTTACAGCACGGGTCCTGCGCGCAGACGCTCCAGTTCTGGTTTATCCCAAGGGGAGCGCGCCAGCACTGGGCGGCCGGTGCGGACTCAGGGGTGGAGAACGAGGCGGCCGTTCACCGAGTGGCTCTCCAGCCGTTGATGTGCCACTGCCGCGCTGGAGAGAGGGAGCGTCTCGGCATCGGCCTGGGCGAGCCCGGCAGCCGCAGCGCGGATCGCAGCTGTAGCGGCAGGCCGCGCCAGATCCTTGTGGCCCGGCAGGAAGGATCCCACCGAAAAGCCGAGAACAGCCAGGTTCCCCCGCCAGATCCGGTTGCTGTCGATGTGGTGATTCCAGTCTCCGCTGGCGTTACCGACCAGGAGCAGGCGTCCCCCGGCGCGAGCAGATCGATGCTGGCGGTCCGGACCGAACCGCCGACGGGGTCGATGATGATGTCGAAGCGCTCACCTGCCAGGCGTCCCGGCAGCTCAGCGGAATCGGTGACCTCGTCGTAGGGAAGTCGTGTCTGGCGCGCAGCATCCAGGTCGCTGCCGCGGACGGTACCGACGACCCGGGACGCGCCGAGCTGGCGGGCGATGCCCGGGAAGCCGGCCGCCAGGCCGCCCAGCGCCCCGTGCACCAGGACCCGCTCGCCGTCGTGCATGCGTGCGATCTGGGTTAGGGCGAGGTAGGCCGTAGCGCCGTTCGGCACGACCGCGACGGCTTGAAAATCTGGTCCATGACCTCGGCTCCGGTCGTGATCACCGGCCGCAGCTCCCGCCGGTAGATGACCTCGGTCGTCCGCGAGCTGGCGTGCCCGGCCAGCCGCGCGATCTCCTCCACCGGCACGCCCTGATAGCTCATCATGCTGACGAACGAGGTCCGCAGCTCCTTCGGCACCCACCGCGCCCCCAGCCCGGCCGCCGCCGTCACTCGCCGGAAATCCCGCCGCAAGTTATGCGACTCATAACCCGTCCCCACCGACGTGGTGAACACCAGCCCGTGCTCCTGCCACAACTCCTCGGCCTGCGCCCGCTCCGCGGCCTGCCGCTCCCGCTGCCGCCGCAACGCCTCCACGGCGATCTCCGGCAGCTTCAGCGTCCGCCGCGACCGGTTCGTCTTGGTGTCCCCGTGCGCCCGCACCGACCGCCATACCGAGATCGTCCCGGCCCCCAGGTCCACGTGCTCCCACGTCAGCGTCCGGGCCGCCTCCGACCGGACCCCGGTCAGCAGGCACAGCACGATGAACGCGTGCAGCCGCGACGCCTCCGCCGTCTCCAGCAGCGCCGAAGCCTGTGCCAGCGTCAGCGACCGCGACGGCCGCCCCTCCAGCCCGCGAGGCGTATCCACCAGCGCCGACACGTTCCGCCGGACCAGATCCTGCCCCTCCGCATGCCGAACCGCCCGGGTCAGGCAGTTGTGCCCCTTCTGCAGCGTGCGGGTCGAATGCGTCGCCGCCATCTTCTTCAGCGCCGTCCGCACGTCCGGCACGGTCAGGTCCTTCAGCGGAATCCCCCCGATGACAGCCAGCAGCGGCCGCAGCGAATCCCGGTTCGCCTCCACCGTCTTGACGGTCCGCCCCGGCAGCCCTTCCTCCAGCCAGTCGGCCACCGCCTTCTGGACCGTGTAGCCCGCCGAACTCCGCAGCCCAGCGTCAAGCTCGGAGTGCAGCGTCTTGAGCTTGTCCTTGACCTCAGCCTTGGTCTTCCCGCTGACCTTCCGGCGGATCCGCTTCCTGTCCGCGTCGAAGCCGAGCGAGATCACCCCGCGCCAGCGCCCGGCGCAGGTCTTGTGCAGGGCAGTTGCCCCGGTGGTCGAAGTAGATGCCGTCTTCGCCGTAGCCACGGCGCGAAGCCCCAGCCATACCGGAATCCTACGACTTGGCTCCCACATTGGCTCCCCAACCGAGAGCCAGAAAATCAAACAGGCCATCTGACCTGCAAGAACTCGGTGGAGCTGAGGGGATTTGAACCCCTGACCCCCTCGATGCGAACTGAGCGTGCAACCCGGCAAACCCGCTGCTACACGACGTTCCCGCACGTCAACGGCTTCCAGCCGAGCGTGGTGACCGCTTCTGACCGCAGCTGACAGAGTCCCACCGCTCCCATTCCGCTCCCAAAATCGGACACCGGGCCCCCGCAGCGGATGCACGCGGCCCGGCCTGGGAAGAATGCCTGCGGCCTGCCGCCTGTGCCGGAGCATGTTCTCCTGGGTCACCGGCACCCTGCGTCATCCCGTCAAGCCTGAAGTCACCAGAACTTTTCCGGCACCTGACCCATCCGGCCGTCCCCCGGCCACGAAGCAACGGCATGATAGGCGATCCCGGGCCGGCCAGGGCCCAGCCGGGAGTGACACCGGCTGGGCCCCTGGGCGGCGGCCGGCGCCGCTCCCCGGCGGCCGATACCGGCGCCGCGGCCACTTCACCGTGCTCAGCTGGCACAGCTCTAAGTAGTCATTCCGATTGCGTTCAGTTAATGCTGCCCGTCGCGGACGTCGCCAGCGGCGACGTGCCGGCCAGCCAGTCACCGAAAGGATCCTCATGCCCAGTCACGATGCACAGCACGCGCCGGCCCCGGGTCGCCGCCTGTCCCGGCGCTCCGTGCTCGCCGGGGCCGCGGCCGCCGGCGCTGCCGGCCTGGCCGCCACCGCCATGGCCGCGGCTGCGGGCCCGGCCGCGGCCGCCGTCACCAGCAGCTCATCGCCGCACAAGGGCGGTGAGGTCACGGCGCCATCCGGACCGATCGTGGTGCACGTGCGCAATGCGACGTCCGGGGACATCGAGGTGTTCTCGGGGACCAGCCAGACCCGGCTGCGTGATGCCGGCCTGGCCGCCCGGATCGCCCGGGCCATCGGCTGAGCCCGTCCTTGCCCTGCCGCTGCCATCTGCCCATTCGAGCCAGTGAGGTAAGTCAATGTCATCGCACCGCGAGGCGCCGGAGATCTCCAGGGACCCGGTGGCCGACAGCACCGACGTGTACGCGTTCGTCAGCCCCGATAACCCGGGCACGGTCACCCTGATCGCCAACTACATCCCGCTGCAGCTCCCCTCCGGGGGGCCGAACTTCTACGAGTTCGGCGACGACGTCCTGTACGAGATCCACATCGACAACAACGGGGACGGCCTGGCGGAGATCTCCTACCAGTTCCGGTTCACCACCACCGTGCGCGACCCCGATACCTTCCTGTACAACACCGGCCCGATCGAGTCGCTGAGCAGCCCGAACTGGAACCGCGTGCAGACCTACGACGTCGCCGTGGTTTCCGGCGGGTCGTCTACCAGCCTGGGCACCGGCCTGCCCTGCCCGCCGTGCAACATCGGGCCGCTGTCCACGCCGGGCTACGCCGGCCTGGCCGCGGCCGCGGTCAACAGCCTGGGCGGCGGGATCCGCGTATTCGCCGGGCAGCGGGCCGAGGAGTTCTACGTGGACCTGGGCTCGGTTTTCGACCTGGCCAACCTGCGGCCGTTCCAGAACCTGCACGCGCCGGCGGGCCTGCTCGGCGCGATGCAGGGAGTTAACGCCACCAACAACCTGAACGTGGACTGCATCGCGATCCAGGTGCCGATCTCCTCGGTGACGATCAGCGGGCACCCCACCATCGGGGTGTGGACCACGGCGAGCCGCCAGAGGGCCAGGATCTACGACGCCGACATGGGCCAGTACGTGAACGCCGGGCCGTTCGTGCAGGTCTCCCGGCTGGGCAACCCGCTGATCAACGAGGTGATCATCGCGCTGGGCGACAAGGACCGCTGGAACGCCCTGCCGCCCGCCGGTGACAAGCAGTTCGCCCACTACTACGCCCAGCCGGGCCTGGCCTCGCTGCTGCCGGTGCTGTACCCCGGCGTGCTCCCCAGCCTGGCCGCGCTGGTCGCGTCCGGGAAGCCGCGCGCGGACCTGGAGGCGATCCTGCTCACCGGGATCCCCGCCGGGATCATCGACGGGTTCACCAACTTCACCGGGCCGGTGCTGGCCGACATGCTGCGGTTGAACACGACGATCAGCCCGGCCGCCAAGCCGAACATCCTCGGGCTGCTCGGCAACGACCCGGCCGGCTTCCCGAACGGGCGCCGCGTGATCGACGACGTGGTCACGATCGAGTTGCGGGCGATCGCCGGGCTCACCTACCCCCTGGTCGCCCCTTCCTACAAGCCGGACCCGGCCGCGGGCCAGATCAGCGACTTCGCGCCCTCCCCGCCCGCTATCGGCTCCCCCCCGATCGGCACCTTCCCTTACCTCGGGGTTCCGTACAGCGGGTACAACGAGCCGTCCTGACCGCACCAACCCCCGGTATCTACCGCGGCCTGGTACCGGGTCAGCCGGTGCCGGGCCGCGGGCACGCCGACGTGAGGGAGCAGGAAATGACCGAGCCAGCAGCCGGGCCATCAGATCCCGGCACCGTGGTCATGGAACTCGGCGGCGACACCGGCGCCCTGATCTTGTACACCCCGTCCGGCCTGAACGGCCGGGAAATCAAAATCAGCCGGGACGGCGATCGCGGCGCCCCGCGCACGCACTCACGGGTCCGGCCGCGTCACCAGGCGACCGTGACCGCGTACGCGGCCCTCTACCCGGGCCTGCGCGCCGGGCAGTACACGGTCTGGGGCGATGAGAGCACCCCGGCAGCCACCGCCGTCATCACCGGCGGCCAGGTCACCAGCTGCCGCTGGCCGGACTGAACCGGTCCCCGCGGCCGCCGCTTAGCCACAGACGGCAGATACGACTAAGACAGCGAGCATGGAGTCACCCCACGAAAAGCGGGGTAGCCCGGTCGACCCGTACCGGATGACGTTCCGGGCCGATGACGGGTCTGCTCGCGGCTGCGGCCTGCTCTGTGATAGCCGGGACCGTAGGGCCACGGCCCGTCCGGATCATGAGTATTCGCCGAACGGGCCGTGGTTCACCCTCGCGGGCTCGCCGGCCGCGGCCTGGGGTGTGGGCGCTGAGGTCAGGGGGACGGGGGCATCAGGACGGTGTTGATGATGTAGACGGTGGCGTTGGCGGTCTGCACGTTGCCGCAGACCACGTCGGCGCTGTTGACCTCATAGGTGGCGCCCATTCTGGCGGGAGCGATGGTGGCGCCCTCCAGGGTCTTGATCGGCGTGCCCGCGGCCAGCTGGGCCGGGGTGTAGCGGCCCGTGGCCACGTGGTAGGTGAGGATCTTGGTCAGCTCGGCCTTGTCGGCCAGGACCTTGGCCAAGGTGGCCGACGGGATCTTGGCGAACGCGGCGTTGTCCGGGGCGAACACGGTGATGGCCGGCGCGGAGTTGAGCGTGTCGGCCAGGCCGGCCTTGGTGACCGCCGTGACCAGGGTGGACAGCACCGGGTTGGCGGAGGCGGCGGTGGCGACCGGGGCGGTGGACATGCCGGTGAAGCTGCCCGCGCCGGGCGTGGGCACCGCCGAGCAAGCAGGCCCGAAGTCCATGGCCGCCGCCCCGGACGCCGGCGACGACGCGGCCGGCCGGGATGCCGGGGCCGAGGCGGCCGGCGGGGATGAGGACGACGGCGATCCCCTGGAGGTGCATGCGGCCGCGCTCAGGGCGAGCGTGACGGCCAGGGCGGAGGTGGCCAGGAGACGGTGGTTCATTGTTTCCCCTTCTGTTTCCCGTGGCTGCCGTCAGGTGACGGTCACCACGACGGAGTCCCGGCCGGTGGCCCCGGCCGGGAAGACCCCGGCGCGCCGGGAGGTCTGGGTGGCGCCGGTGCTGTCGGTGGCCCGGACCTGCAGCTGGTGCGGGCCCGGGGATGCGTCCCAGGTCCACGCCCACTGCTGCCAGGTGCCGGTGCCGCCGGCGGCGGCCAGCCGGGCGGTGTGCCACCGGCCGTTGTCCACGCTGACCTGGACCGCGGCGATGCCCCGGGTGGGTGCCCAGGCCACCCCGGCCACGGTCACCTGGCCTGCGGTGAGCTGGGCCAGCGGCCTGGGCACGTCGATGCGCGATTCGGTGTGGATCGGCGCGATGGCCGCGTAGCCGCGCCGGGTCCGGTAGGCGCGCCGCGCGGCGAAGGTGGTCAGGGTCAGCCGGGTGACCCATTTGGTGGCGGCGGTGTAGCCGTACAGGCCGGGGACCACCATCCGGGCCGGGAACCCGTGCTCGACCGGCAGCGGCTGGCCGTTCATGCCGACCGCGAGCAGCGCGCAGGGCCCGTGCGCGCCGGGACCGTCCAGGATCGCCGTGACCGGCGTGGAGATGGTCATGCCGTCGGCGGCGGTGGACAGGACCTGGTCCGCTCCGGCCCGGATCCCGGCGCGGCGCAGCAGCGCGGCCAGGGGCGCTCCGAGCCACCGGGCGTTGCCCGCGTACGGGCCGCCGACCTGGTTCGACACGCACACCAGGGTGATGTCGGCCTCGGTCAGCGGCATCGCGAGCAGGTCGGCGAAGCTGATCTGCAGGGGCCGGGCGACCATGCCGTCGACCCGCAGCGTCCAGGTCTGCGGCGGTATCTGGGGCAGCACCAGGTCGGTGTCGACCCGGTAGAAGCTCGCGTTAGGGGTGAAGAACGGGGTCAGCCCCGGGATCCGCAGGCCGGTGCCGGCGGGGACGGCCGGGGCGCGGACGGCCGGCGCGGGCAGCCGCACCCCGGCCCGGGACGCGGCGACGCTGAACCGCCCGAGCAGCGCGTCACCCAGGCCCCCGGCCGCGGCGGCCAGCCCCGCCGCGGCCGCCCCCGCGATCAGCAAGCGGCGCCGATCAGGGCGTCCCGGGGAATCCACCGGGCTCCCGGTTTGCGGGGATACACCCGGCTGGCTGTCCGCGGCACGGAGCCCGGGCAGGTCCGCCCGCACGGCCCGCGCGAGCACGGCCAGCGCCGGTGCCGCGATGGCCACCCCGGCCAGCGTGGGCACCACATCGGGGCCGCCAGCACCGGGCAGGCCGACCGCCGCGGCGGCGCCGATGGCGGCGAACACGGCGAGCCCGGCCAGCCCGTAGGCCAGGCGGCGGACGGCCAGGACGCCGATCAGCGCGGCGAAGGCGGCCAGCAGCACCACGATCCCGGCGACCAGGGCTTGCTTGTCGTCCGAGCCGAAATGCGCGATCGCGAAGTCCTTCACCGGGACCGGAGTCAGGTTGATCGCGGCCTGGCCGACCGCGGTCACCGGGGCACTGGCCGGGCCGGTCGCCGCCGCTGTCAGCTGGGCCACGCCCAGTGCCACGCCGGCAGTCAGCGCCCCGGCGCCGGCCCGCCGCGCGCCGTACCATCCCCGTGCCTTCATCACGCGCCGCATTCGGGACTGCCCGGGGACCCGGATTGGTGGCTTACCCCATCGGTGACCCGGCCGTGCTAGGGCAATCCGGAGGCCGATGCGCCCCGAATAGCAGACATGAACACGCTCGGGACGGGGAACCGGCGGCAGGGTTCCGGCCCGGACGCAGGAGAGGACCGGGACCTGGCCGGCCTGCTGGCCGAGGTGGCGCGCGGTGATCACCGGGCGTTCGAGCTGGTCTACGGCCAGCTGGCCGGGCCGGCCTACGGGGTTGCCCGGCGAATCCTGCGCGACCCGGCGCAGTCCGAGGAGGTGGCCCAGGAGGCGCTGCTGGAAATCTGGCGCACCGCGTCCCGGTTCGACCCGGCCAAGGGCAGCCCGGCGGCCTGGGCCATGACCATCGCCCACCGCCGCGCGGTCGACCGGGTCCGGTCCGAGAACGCCTGCTCGCTCCGCGAGCAGAAGGCGGCCCCGGATCTGACCGCCGCCGACGACGACGTGGCGGACACGGTGGCCGCCCGGCTGGACCGCCAGCGGGTGCACCGCTGCCTGCAGGGCCTGACCGAGCTGCAGCGCGAGTCGATCCGGCTGGCCTACTACGGGGGTTACTCCTACCCGCAGGTCGCGCAGCTGCTCGGGGTGGCCCTGGGCACGGTGAAGACCCGGATCCGCGACGGGCTGATCCGGATGCGGGACTGCCTGGGGGTGACCTGGTGAAGATCCTGCCAGACCAGTGGCACGTGCTCACCGGCGGTTACGCCCTGGACGCCCTCAGCGGGCCGGAGCGGGAGGCGTTCGAACGTCACCTGCGGGGATGCGCGTCGTGCCAGGCCGAGGTCCGCGGGCTGCGCGAGACCGCCGCCCGGCTCGCCCTGTCCGCCGCCGTCGAGCCGCCCCCGCGGATGGAGCAGCGGGTGCTGGCCGCCGCCTACCAGATCAGGCAGCTCCCGCCGCCGGCCCGCGACCAGGCCTACCGCGCCCGCCGCAGCCCGCGCAGGCCGAGGCCGGCCAGGGAGCGGCCCGGCCGGGCCGGCCGCCCGGCGCGGACCTCGCGGCTGCTCGCCGCCGTCGCGGCGGCCGGCCTGGCCGCGGCCATCGCGCTCGGCGTCACGCAGAGCCCCACCCAGCATCAGCCCGGCAGGGCCAGGGCCGGCAACGCCGCGATCACCGACGTGCTGGCCGCGCCCGACGCCCGGACCGAGACGAAACAGACCACGGTGGGCGGGACCGTCACCGTGGTGACCTCACGGGACAAGCACGACGCGGTCGTCATCACCACAGGGATGCCGTCCCTGACCCCGGCGCAGGTGTACCAGCTATGGGTGATCGGCCCGGCGGGCGCCCGCTCAGCCGGCCTGCTCTCGCGGACCGGCCAGGCCGGCCCGGTGCTGGCCACCGGGGTCACATCCGGCGACCGGATCGGGATCACCGTCGAGCCCGCCGGCGGGACGTCGAGCCCGACCACGGCCCCCGTCATCGCCATCCCGGTGCCCGCATGACCAATCGCATCCCGGCATGATCGCTCAGGAGACATCACAGCCAGGCCAATCCGGGCCCGGTACGGGTGCGAATGCCCTCCGCAGCGGCGCGCCACCGGGCGCGCCCGGTTCACGGCAGGACATGCCTGCCCTTCGTGAAACGAGTTCACCTGGGATGGACCCGGAGAGCAGGCCTGCAGCTGGCCGGGCTGCCGGTGGCCGGACTAGCCGCGGCATCCGGGACCGCGCTGGCCTCGTCGGCTCCGCCGTCGACCCGTGGGGCGGCCACCGGGCCGTGCTCACCGCCGCCGGCACCGTCAACCGCGAGGACTGGGACCTTACCTGGAACCTGCCGCTGCCCAGCGGCGGGCTGCTGGTCTCCAAGGAGATCCGGATCGAAATCGAGCTCGAAGCGGTGCTCCAGCCGTGAGTGTCCCCCGGCCGATCACCCGCAGCCTGGTGCACCGCACGGGCCATGACCGCGGCCCGCAAGGCCCGCGCCGCCGCGCGAGGCGCGGTGACCGGTCCTGCAGCAAACCCGCAGCGGACCCGCGGCAAACATGCGGCGACCATGCCGAACCGGGCCGCGCGCAGCCGTGTCAGATGTGAAGGACGGTGGGCGCCGTAGCCCTTGAAAGGAGGACCCGTGCTGACACCCGAGGCGATGCTCAACCTGGCAGCGGGACTGACCGACGCCACCGCGGAGGGCGACGCAGAATCGCTCGCCGCCATCGCGTGGCAGCTGTACGGGGAAGCGGGCGAGAATCTCGCGGAGATCGGCCGGCTGCGGGCGGCCATCCACGCCGCCTGGAGCCGGCCGCAGGAAAAGGCGTCACCGGCACCAGTTGCCGCCTGAGCGGGACCGCTGGCCTGGCGCCTCCGACATGCCGGCCACCGCGGTAAGACCGCTCACCTGGAGTGGCACCCGGCCGGGCAGCGGCGGGTCGGCCACGCGGATCCTTCACGGCGGCCCGCCGGGCAGCGACCAGCAGGCGTGGCTATCAGGGCCGGTGCGTGCTCGCCTCGATACCGCGCGGGCCCAGCTCGGCGTCAAGGTCACCAGCGAGGAACCTCCCGGCAGAGACTCGACGGTCGTCCCCGCTTGAGATAGGCGGCGATCGCCCGCCCCACGTCGGGAGGAAGCGGCAGCGGTCCGAGCGACTGCCCTTGCCCGCACCACCAGCTCTATTGCCCGCCAGTCGATGTCATCGAGCCTGAGCGCGGCCACCTCGCCACGCCGAAGCCCCAGGCGGACGAGCAAGAGCACCATCGCGTAGTCCCGACGGCCAAGGGCGCTGCGGCGATCGCAGCTTCGAAGGATCGCTTGGACCTCAGACTTGGCGATTCCACGAGGAAGCGAGGATTGTCGGCGGTGCACGGCGAGAGCCGCCTGCGAGAAGTCCACCTCGACGAGGCCCTCGAGGAACAAGAAGCCCAGGAAGGACGGCAGCCCGGACACCGTGGACCCGCCGCGCCGGATGAGGGCGACGTTGCCGATCACCCCTACCGACCTACCCCCGCACATCGCCGGGATCACGGTCGCGCACCTGACCTTGTTAGTGGTGCGCGCCGACGGGTTCGCCGGCGAGCAGTCAGTGCTACGTACCCAGAAAACCTGGTCCATCAGTACGAGCACCCCCATGGGGAACCCTGCACACCAGGACAAACGCTGATTCCTCGCGGGAGGCCGCTCAGTCCGCCAGGGAGGAACTACCGGGCGCGAAAATCAGCGTTAGCCGCACCCACCAGGGGTTGGCCGCACCCAAGCGCCGAATCCGCCTTTTATGACGCCACCGCTCCCACGCGCCTCACGAAAAGAGGGACATCACCGCTGGTCAGCGAGGTGGGTTGGGCAGGGTCGGCTCCCGTTTCGCTCCCAAGACAGGAAAGGGCCAGGATGGACAGCCAAAAATATCCGCGAAATAGCGCTGCTACCTGCAGCTTTGCGTGGAGCTGAGGGGATTTGAACCCCTGACCCCCTCGATGCGAACTGAGCGCGCGCTCCGGCAAACCCGCTGTAGTACGACGTACCCGCACGTCAGCGGCGTCCGGCCGCGTACGGTGACCCCATCTGACCGCATCTCACAGCGGTCCGCCGCTCCCATTCTGCTCCCAGAATCGGACACTGTTGCCGACTGTGAGCAGGAGGTCGGAAGAGCTGCGCCGACGGCTGGGAAAGTGCGAACGGGTCGGTCTGCCTCTGCCCGCAATGCGGCCGCCAGCTCGATCCCGTACGCCTAGACGGTGTACTACTGTCCGCCTTGACTGAAGACCACCATCCGTTCAGGTGGCTTCCCAGGGTGGCGATCGCGCCTGCCGATCACGCCGGGCTCGCGCATCACCTTGCAGCGCATCTGGATGAGCGTGAAACCGCCCGCGGCAGCGCAGAGCATGCGTGCGTCCGTGGAGTAGGCGGGCCGACACGCAGAAGGCGGGGCGGTGGATCTCGTTCAGCTTCCACAAATGTGACGGCAGCGTGGCAGTGCGATCGCTCCCGCGTACGCTATGACCGCTAGGCCCGCACCTGTGCCCCAGTACGGTCGCTGGACATGCACAAGCCTTCCCATATTCATTGGCCTGGCCTGGGTAGCACGGCGCGCTGCGCCGTGCGATGGTTAGGTCACGGTGGCATGAGAAAGGGGGCGGGGATGCTGGAGGCGCTGATAGCGATGGCGGCGCTGGCCGGCAACACGGTGGTGGCCGCTGCCACTACCGACGCGTGGGAGGCGGCCAGGCGAGGGTTCGCCCGCCTGCTGGGCCGCGGGGATCCGGACCGGACCAAGATGGCCGAGCAGCGGCTCGATCAGACCCGCCAGCAGCTGGAAGGGGCTGATGGCGAGGAGCTGGAGAAGGCTCAGGCGGACCTGGCAAAGGCCTGGCAGGTGCGACTGGCTGACCTGCTGGAGGAGAATCCCGGCGTCGAGGCTGACCTGCGCGCGCTGGTGCAGGAGATCCAGGCCGCGCTGCCTGCCGGGGTGGTCTCCGCGGCCGATCACTCAGCCGCGGCCGGGCGGGACATGAACATCGACGCATCCGGCGGCGGGTTCGCCGCCGCAGTGTTCCATGGGAACGTGGCCCTGCCGGGCCCTACGGACCCGGGTCTGGCTGGCGGCTAGCCGGGCCCGGGCCAGCCGGGATCTTCGGGGCCGGGTCAGCCGTAGCCAGCCACGGCGGGACTGCGATCGGCACGGTGGAGTATCAGCGCGCGGATGTGGCGGTCCTGCCGGTGTCGCTGGCTCCCCGGCCGGCGTTGCTCGCCGGGCGGGAGGAGCTGCTCGCCGGGCTGGACACCCGGTTGTCGGCCGGCGATGACCGGTGGCCGCGGGTCGTGGCGCTGTGCGGCCTGGGGGGCGCGGGGAAGACCAGCGTGGCGGTGGAGTACGCCCACCGGCACCTGGCTGAGACCGGCCTGGCCTGGCAGTTCCGCGCCGAGGACCCGACCGTGCTGACCGGTGATTTCGCGCGGCTGGCGGCGCAGCTCGGCGCCCGGGAGTTGCTCGACGCCCGCGACCC
>Ga0306926_10006604_pt1 | contig 12473 bp, 7 predicted proteins | sample flu12Cox44000178_FD_203759 | JGI IMG/M metagenome (GOLD analysis project Ga0306926, IMG submission 203759) | Lab enrichment of tropical soil microbial communities from Luquillo Experimental Forest, Puerto Rico - flux8day.12C.oxic.44.000.178 (v2)... | ecosystem: Environmental > Terrestrial > Soil... | reverse complement strand
AAACAAACAGAAATATTGTAATAAAAATCGCTATCGAACTGCGATTTATTTGACCTGTCCCTCTTCCTCTTCCTCTTCCTCGGCAAACCTGAACAACTCGCCGACAACGGGAGATTTTCGCGCACGCGGGTTGGATTTGCTGAAAGGGACGCCAGGCAGGACATGTGAATAATACAATACAATAATGTAAGGATAACATCGCTCAATCGCTCGCCCTGGCCTTGCTCCACATCATTTTCTCCACCAAAAGTAAAACGCGGTTTTTATGCTCGGCCCAATTCCCACCCGAAATCGATTACACAGCATATTTGTGTTGCGATTATCCAGCCAGCGCTCTAATTTCGCTCGCTCATGAAAGCTAGACATCTCGGAATGATAGCCGTTTCGGTTGCTTCGATTTTTTTGGCGTCATGCAATCAAGAAGCTGGAATCTCAGATCAGCAGGTTTCGGACTACATTAAGATCCAGATTCCGCCTTATTTAACCGTTAAAAGCGTGACGTTGCAAAGATTGACCGCCGCTTCGCAAGGTGTAAGTGTGGTGCAAACCTACAATTTCAAGCTAGCTGGCGCACCTGAAGAGCCGCTTTTCGTATCGGCGAGCTTCGACTCAATACCAGAACGCGATCTTATCTCGAAAGGGTTCAAAGAAACCTCTGCAGGCAATCAACTTTTGGAAGGCGGTCGTAACGATCTCAAAGGACTGGATCAGATCCAATATTTGAAGCAGGCAAATCAGCCTTCAGATACGATAACGATCTATGGAACCGTGGGCGCCAGGAAAATGGTAGATAAGGTCGACTTTGGAGGATTCTCGGTAGCATCGGGGTTAGAGAATTTGGGGAAACCAAAGGGCAGCTTTCCTCCAACCTCTTTGATCGTCGGGAGCGCCGCTTACAACGAGGTTCTCGATGGCGTTGTTAGAGCGCAAAACGCAGAGTTGGCGAAGATTCGAGCCGCTGAACAAGACAAGCGCGTTTCTGACGCAGCGATGTTGGCGGCAAAACAAGCAGATGATGCAAAAAGGAAGAGAGAGCTTCTTGCGGCCACTGCAGCAGGTGCACATTATCGTGGAACGTGGTTCATTCGATCGAGCTCGAGAATTATTGATCTGGAGTTTACCGATCAGGAAATGGACGGCAGAATTCTGCGCGCAAAATTTACTCTGCCTGACGATCCAAGCCAAGCGCTTGAGTATGAAGGTTACTTGGAGCCCATAAGCTCCCCAAATGATACTGCCGGCCCGGTCCGACTTCATTTCGTTCGCGGAAGCGCCAAGCGAACTGACTGGGGTGGTAGCTACAGCAACCTCTTTGATCAGTATGCTGAATTTCATTTCGAACTTGTGAGCGATCGCTTGATTCATCGTGGACAGAGTTCTTCGGAGTTACAGATCGAATTATCCAGATCGAAATCATCGGCTTCACCCAATGATGCATTGCAGAACGAGGGCAACCCGGCACAAAGCGAAATTGATCACATCAGGACCCGAACTAGCCAGATCCTGGAGCGTCTGCGGGATCCGGGGACAACCCAGGACCAGAAGGCTTCGCTTCGAGACGAAGCCGGCAAATTGGCTGATCGATTGGACGCCTTGCTTGGGAAAAAAGGACAATGAGAATTCCAATCGCTTTCGCTCTTCTGACTTTGATGGCGTTATTGGCTCCTGCACAGGAGGATCCCAGCGCGCTTCGCGATGAACTTCGCGAAATTGCACGGCCGGAGAAAACGGAGCGCGTCCCGAAGGCACCTTCGCAGAAGCCCACGCCGGCGACTCAGCCCAAGCAAACCTCTATAAGAGCTAATAGTGCCGCGCAAAAGGTCCGGGCGCGGGAAGTCCGGCCGATTCTCCCGCTCGCCGGTACTTATCGAGGGGAAATCGAAGTGGCGAACGTGGGACAGAGACCGGTCCGGTGCGCGGCCCAGCTACGATTTGATCCTGAGCTAAATCGTGGCGTGATTTCTATCGATTACCCAACGGCTCAACTCGTTCGGACGATCAATGGGAAGCTGCAAGATAACGTCTTCCGCGGCCGGAGCGAGGGAGGGTTCTCAGGAATCGTATACAGCTATGCGGCAAATTTTATTCTCACATTTGCTCGCGATCATCGAATGGTTAGGATCAGAGAAACCCCAGTTCATCCGCCTCCAGGGTACGCAGATGACGGACAAGCGACGACCTTACTTCGTTCCGACTGAGGGAATCGCATTGCGGCGCCGCGAAGTGGCCCGCCTCCCGGCTCCCAAGCCGTCAAGAAAGTGCAAACGAGCGCAACTTGCGAAGTGGGAAAAAATGCGGAGCGGGCGTCCCCGTGCGCTGCCATTAATTCTAGAGTTGAACGGGTCGACGCCACCCGTTAACCGGATGAGTGCATGAGAAACGCAGTTTTTTCTGCCGTAGTTATTTTGACCTGGGTCGCTCCGTAGACTCATGCAGCTTCCGACGCGGACCTCTCCCGTAAGATTCTGGGGAGTTGGCTGGATACAGCGTTTTAAAAAGGAGTTATTGGCCGGTTGCTGGAAGAGACACGTCGCAATGCGGTTCAGGGACTGAACCAGAACCTGGCTCCGAAAGCGGAAAACCCGCGCCAAGTTAATTCCATTCCGACCTTTGTACGCTCCGCGCTTCTGTGGTGAATTCCTCCCTGGAAATCAGCTAGCATTCTTGTCGCTTTGGACTTCTCCGTGTTTGCCAAAGCTTTCGGCGATGGATGGGGTCGATCGGGCGGTACCAATCAGATCGCTCTGTTCGGATGACTCAGATCGTTTGGTTAGTTTAACGCTTACAAGCTTACTTATACCGTGCTCTTCCATAGTCACCCCATACAAAATGTCCGCTTTGGCGATGGTTCGCTTGTTGTGCGTGATGACGACGAACTGGCTCTGTTGGAGGAAACGATCGAGAATCTTAATGAATCGGTTAATATTCGATTCGTCCAGGGGCGCGTCCATTTCGTCCAGCACGCAGAAGGGACTGGGCTTAACCATGTAAATCGCGAAGAGCAGGGAGACGGCGGTCATCGTGCGTTCTCCGCCGGACAGCAGCGAGATCGATTGAAGCTGTTTACCGGGAGGTTTGGCTATAATTTCGATCCCGCTTTCAAGAGGATCCGCGTCATCCACCAGAAGCAGGTTGGCCTTCCCGCCACCGAACAGTTGGCTAAACATATCCTGAAAATTAGCGCGCACCTGTTCGAAAGTGTCGGCGAACAATTCCTTGGTTGTGACGTTGATCTTGCTAATTACCTCCAGCAGCTCGGTTTTGGATTTGACGAGGTCGCCGTGCTGCTCTTCGAGAAACCGCTGGCGTTCCTCCAGTTCATCATATTCCTGGATCGCTTCAAGGTTGACCGGCCCCATGGCGTCCAGGCGTTCCGTGATTTCGGCGATAGCGCTCTGGACGAACTCCCAATCAATCTCGGAACCGGGAATGGTGCCGGGGTCGGGCGGTGAAGTTTCGGTCCAAACGTGGGGTTTGTCGAGTCGCTTGAGCTGTTCACGGATTGCCACATGAAAAGCGTACCAATCGGGTACAAACTGGGCCAGATCGATCTGGTAGCGATGGGAGACATGTTCGCGGACATGCTCGAGTTGAAGATTGAGCTGAGTAGATTTCACCTCGTGCTGGCCTCGTTGATCGTGGGAATCAGAGAGTTGTCTGCGCAAGAGCCTCAAATTCAGTTCCACGGCTTCTAAGGCACGCATCCGCTCCGCGCGATCGCGGAGGAGGTCCGCGACTTCGCTATCAGCGGTGGATTGCTCCGATCGCAGCTGCTGGATTTGATGGTTCAAGGCATCGTTGCCGGCGTTCAACTGTTCAATCCTAGCCGTGTAGTTTTCGATCTCCCGCAGTCCGTTGGCGATGAGATCCTGGAGTTCAGCGAGTCGGAGCGTCATCGGCTGCTGCTGCCTTTGTAAATCATCTCGTCGCTGACGTTGGGTTGCAACGCGAACGCGAAGCTCGCTAAGCACATCGGCCGAAGCGTCCTCATCCCGACGAAGGACTTCGGCCTCGGCCAGGGCAGTTGCAAGTTGTGCCTGTATCGAAACAAGTTCCTCGTTATTTTTTGCCAGTTCAGTCTCGAGGCTCTGCACCTTCGAAGTTGCGATGTCCAAACGGTTCTGAACGTTCTCACGTTCCCACAAGAGACTTTTTACTTTTCCTTCCGCCTCGCGCAGTTCGCGGTCGAGCAAAGAGAGCTGGCCCTGCAGAGTCGAGGCACAAACCTGCACGCGCTGAAAGCTTTCACGATCTTCGTCTACAATCTGTTGTTTCATTTCCAGAGCGGCCAGTTGCTCGGTTCTCTGCCTCTCGAAATGGAGCAATTCCGCGCGCGCGGAGGCAACTTCCCGCTCGAGTTGCTGGATCTGGATTTTCCTTTGCAGGACCGAATTGCCATTCTCATCATTTGCGCCAACGAATAGGACTCCTTCACGGGTGATATAGTCACCTGAGAGTGTCGCGACGGCGATTTGGTGGGTCTTCCGCTTGATCTCGAGGGCGGCGGCCAGATCGTTCGCGAGTGCGACGTTTTGGAGTAAATGATTAACAACCGGCGCGACGTTGGGATGAGATCTGACCCGTTCAAGCGCCCAGGCAATCGCCATTTGGGGAAGCGCCTGGTATTGAACGGCTGAGATCGTTTCCTGGGGTGCAACCGTGATCAGGGCAGCGCGTCCGAACTTCCCGCCGGCAAGGGTGGAGGCGATCGATTCGGCGATCAATGGGTCGCGTACAAAGACGGTTTTGAGGTATTGACTCAAAGCCGCCTCGATAGCAGGAACAAGATCGGGTTCGACTTCGATAAAGTTTGCGAGGGCACCCAAAATCGCGGCCCGGTAAACCTGCGGATTATCCAATCCTTTCAGGACGGCTTGAGTGCCTTCACCAAGACCGGCTCCTTCCTGGTTGAGTTGTTTGAGGATTTCGAGCTTTGAGTCTCGCTCTGTTACAGTTTTCTGGCTGGAAGCAATGTCGCGCTCGATCTGCTGCAATTGCTTCTGCGCATTGAGCAATTCGTGCTCGTGATCCTTGAGCGAATCCCGGCAATTTTGAACGTTTGTCTGGGCTGCCTCCAGCTGTTGTTCCGTTTCCGAATCCTGCGCTTTGAGGTGTTCCTTTGCGGCCTCGGTTTGCCTTAATTCCTGCAGAATCAAGTCCAGACGCGTTCCGCCTGCTTCGCGCTCATTGAGGGTGGCGGAGAGGTCTCCACGCAACGTAGCAAGCCGCCTTTCGCGATTTTGAATCTGTAATTGAAAATCGTGGGCTGACCGCTCCACGTCCTGCCTGGCGGATCTGATTTTGTCTGCCTGTCGCTGCTTGTCGTTGAGGAGGTGCTCTTCCGTGCTTAATGATTCGGCGATTTCGCCGAGCTGCTGCTCGGTTTCCGCCAGTTGCAACTTCTGAACGGCTGATCTTTCCCGGGCCGCGTTGACATCTTCCCGATAGCGTTCGAGCAAAGCGGACGATTCTTGAATGCGTTCGAGATTGAATTCGATCCTGCCGGAAGCGGAGTGGAGCTGATTCTTCAAATCCTGAACTCGCTGGCGTGCTTCAGAAATCTTTTCTTCCAGAATCTCTACCTCGCGGCGCTGCTCGCTGAGGCCGAATTCCTGCGATTCAATCTGTTCCTCGAGTGAGCGTTGCATTTCCCGCAAGCGCTCGATCTCCTGCTGCGCTGCGTCGAGCGCGCTGTGCATTTCGTCGCGCACTTTTCGACTGAAATGTGTGTCGAGGGTGCGCAGTTCGTCGAAGAGCGCTTTATACCGGCGCGCTTTTCCGGCCTGGCGCTGCAGAGAGCCGATCTGGCGCTTGACCTCCTTCATGATGTCGGTTAGCCGGACAATATTTGCGTCCGTGTATTCCAGCTTGCGAAGCGCCTCTTTTTTTTGCGCTTTATACTTGGTGATTCCCGCAGCCTCTTCAAAAATAGCCCGCCGGTCCTCCGGACGGGAACTTAAGAGCAGATCAATTTTGCCCTGCTCCATAATCGAATAAGCGGTTCGACCAATCCCGGTGTCCATGAAAAGCATTTGAATATCCCGGAGCCGGCAGGGGACCTTGTTCAGGAGGTATTCCGAATGCCCGTCTCGGAAAACTCTTCGCGTAATTTTGACTTCGTTGTATTCGGTTCCGAGTTCCTTTTCGCAGTCGGCGAAATTGAGGGAAACCTCGGCCATACCGACGGCCTGTTTGGAGTCCGTGCCGCTGAAGATGACATCTGCCATTTCCCCTCCTCGAAGCGCTTTTGCCGATTGTTCGCCGAGCACCCAGCGGATGGCGTCCAAGACATTCGATTTACCGCAACCGTTTGGTCCGACGATTGCCGTCACGCCCGGATGGAAATTCAGAACTGTTTTATGGGCGAACGACTTGAATCCAAGCAATTCGAGCGATTGAAGGTACATGGATATTACTTGGGAAAGTAGGCGGGGAGGGTGGATGTGACAAGTTGAATTATACAATCGCTTGCGTGATCTCGGCGTCTGACCTCAATATGTTGGGGTCGCGCGGCGAGCCGCTGCGCTAGTAAACCGGAGAAGGCTTCGCGCTGAGGTCGCCGTGGAACGCAGCAGTGTCAGAAGCAGATATCGCAGCGGGGGAGGCCTAACCAAGTTTCTGGATTCTGAGCTCCATCTGCAACAAAATGGTAAATTGGTGGAAACAGGAACAAAGACTGCCGACGTCGGGTGTGATCCGCCGACCTATCAGATCACTCGGTTCATTTTGCTCCGACTTCTTGGACTTGTCTATGCGATCGGTTTTCTGGTTGCCGCTCAGCAGCTCATCCCTTTGATTGGATCGCGCGGACTGCTTCCACTCGATCTTTTCGTGCAGAGGGTTCATGAAGCTCTGGGTTCCAATTGGGCCGGATTTTGGAGGCTTCCCTCGATCTTCTGGTTCAACCATTCCGACACGGCCTTGATGGTAGTCTCCTGGACCGGATTTGCGCTCGCTTGCACAGTGATACTCGGGTTCGGGAACTCGATCATTTTCTCGGTTTTGTGGTTCCTTTACCTATCGACAGTCCACGTTGGCCAGGAATGGTACGGTTATGGTTGGGAATCGCAGCTCTGTGAGACCGGGTTTCTAGCCATCTTTCTGGCACCATTTCTTGATCCTCGGCCGTTTTCGAGGAGCCCGACCCCGGTTCCTGTGATCTGGCTTTTTCGTTGGTTGCTTTTCCGCCTGTTGATCGGCGCTGCTTTGATTAAGTTGCGCGGAGATTCCTGTTGGCGCGATTTCACTGCCCTCTACTACTATTTTGAAACGCAGCCGTGTCCGAATCCACTCAGTCGCTGGTTTCATTTTTTGCCGAGACCGATCCTGCAGCTCGGGGTTGTATTCAATTTCGCTGCGGAGCTGATTGCGCCATGGTTTATCTTCTGGCCCCGGCTGGCACGGCATATTGCCGGCGTGGTGATTGGACTTTTCTTCGGGGCGCTTATCCTCAGCGGAAATCTTTCGTTTCTTGATTGGCTGAGTCTGGTCGCGGTCGTCGCGTGCTTCGACGACAGTTTTTGGAGCAGATTCGTGCCGCGGCGATGGCGCGAACGCCTAAAACCCGCGTCCGTTCGTCTGGGGATGCCGCGACTCATCGTTTCCTGGGCAATCGTTTGCGTGGTCGCCATTTTGAGCGTTCGCCCGGTGGAGAACTTGATTGGTAGCCACCAGATCATGAATACCTCGTTCGATCCTTTTGAATTAGTGAACACTTACGGGGCTTTTGGCAGTATCGGCAGAGAACTGAATGTTGTCGTTTTTGAGGGAACCGTTGTTGAGTTTCCTTATCGCGATGCGGATTGGAGAGAATATCGCTATCGAGGTGTCCCCGTAGACCTCAAGCAGATGCCCCCCATCATCGCGCCCTATCAACTGCATTTCGACTGGCAAATGTGGTTCGCTGCAATGGCTACGCCAAATGAATACCCCTGGACGATTCATCTTGTCTGGAAGCTTTTGCATAACGATCCGCTGGCGCTGCAATTGTTTGCCAGCAATCCGTTTCCCGATCATCCACCGCTATTCGTCCGTGCAATCTGGTACAGGTACAAGTTCGCGCCGCCTGGAAACCCTGAAGGACGCTGGTGGCAACGCGAAAAAATTGGAGACTGGTTTCCGGCTGTTTCCCTTGACGATGAGCGGCTGACTACCTGGATGGAGTTAGAAGGCTGGATGGCTGCAGAGAAGGCTGACTAGCCCGCAAAAATCTTGCGAAGCCGCAGCGCAGAATCGGCCCGGCCGCCGCGAGGACGGATTCTGTTGCCGGAGGCAAGGAGCGCAGTGAGCAGATTCGGTTCGGAACACCGATACAGTCTCGGCAAACGTCGCAAATCGCGCTTATCTTCGCGCCATTCATGACGGCCATCGACGTTTCGATCAAGAACATTACTATTAGCCTCATCGCAATCGGGCTTTCGTTCGGGTTGCCTGCAAACGCCGAGCAGCTGCCTGTGCACGCCCCGCAAACGTTACGCGGATGGAAGAGCGCCGCGTTGTGGCCGGCAGTCGCGCAGGCAAAAGTTATTTATGTAGGCGAGACTCACGACAAAGCAAAGGACCACGCATACGAACTTCGTCTGGTTCGCGGCATGATCCGGCGACGAATTGCCTTTGCAATCGGTTGGGAAATGTTTGATCACACTCAACAGCCTTTGCTGGATGCCTGGGATCATGACACCATCGGCCTCCAACAACTTTTTCGTGAAACTGGTTTTGATCGTGGCTGGGCGATTTACTCTCCGATTTACGGCAGAATTCTGGAGACTGCGCGACGGTCTGCGCGAAACAATGTGGCATTAAATGCATCTCCAACCCTGGCAAGAAAAATCGCTCACGGGGAAAAGCTTTCCAGGCAGGAGCGAGCTCTGCTGCCTCGCGATTTCACGACAAATCAGGCGGCTTACCAAAATTTCCTAAGTCTGATGGATGAGCACCCCGGCTTAAAGGCCGAACATCTCCGCTCTTTCTTCGCGGCACAAAATGTCTGGGATCAAACGATGGCTGATCGCATTTTGCGGTTCGAACGACTGCGGGGCGAGGCGAAGCTGTTGGTGCTGACTGGCCGTGGCCATGTTGCCGGCGGCTTCGGCATTCCCTATTACGTCGGACAAAAGAGGGCGCTGCCGCAGCTGATCCTGTTGCCCTAGCCCGCAAAAAGCGGCGCCCCGCACCATCTTTTATGCTTCCGCCATTCTGGTCTTCGACGGCAGTAGAAAAATGGTGCGGGGCCAGAAAGCTCTTAAAAAGGCGCTCCGCGTCCATTTAAGAGCGCGGACTAAAATATGTAAATCGAAACAGACTGTTCTTAAACTCTTCTCTCGCCTTTATGGGATGGACGGCCTCCGTGCCGTCCCATTCTTCTCCTTGCTTATCAAGGTAGGGTTGCATTTCCGAGGCGACCGGCCTTTACGGTGAGGCCGTAAGCTTTAAGGCGATCAATGTTGACGGTCCGCTCGGAGATCGGACCCTACCATCGCCCCATCACAGCGCTATCCGGGTTGCATCCAGCATCAGATTTCGTGAACATCCTGATGATCCCGCTTAAGAGGCGAATTGCCAGGGATCAGCTGAGAACATTCTTAGCTATAACGCGATGGCGATCGGCAATTTTGAACTGCCAGGGACGTTGGCCGGTTTAGCCAGAGATGCCGAGTTGCAGCGAGATCTAGGGCCAGTTTCTCGGGAGCAGGGCTGAGCGGGAAGGGGATCCCCTGGAGGGCGCCGGTCCCTCGGCGCCGCGCTGATCGATGGAAACTTTGTTTGGTCGAGAAAAAGTGTGCGTTGACTGTTGTGGTCTTATCGGGTTCCGCCTTGGGAGGCTGAAATCTGACTTGACAATCGCATGAAGACTGCGCAGGTGTGATGTGTGTTCGGTAGTCTGCGACTTACACTGCTCCCTTCGCTTGGCGTTCGGCATATTTTTGCCGCGGAGGGAGCTTATCTCGTGTAACGGTGGGCTGGGCGGCTTGCAGCCTAATCAGCGTCGCTCAGCCTTGGCAAAATTTTTTATCTAGCTTCAATTAGTTGGCTGACAGAAATCGAACACCGGGTATCCGATTTCGGCCTCTGGAAGCCACCCGCAACAGAGACAAAGAATTATGATCCCTGATCCCAATCAGAAATATCGTCCCTTTCCGCCGATCGACCTCCCTGACAGAGGTTGGCCAAACCGGAGTCTGACAAAGGCTCCCATTTGGTGCAGCGTCGATCTGCGTGACGGCAACCAGGCGTTGGCTGTTCCGATGAACGTCTCTCAGAAACTCGAGATGTTCCACTCGCTCGTACAATGCGGGTTCCGAGAGATCGAGGTGGGCTTTCCGTCAGCATCTAACACCGAATTTCAATTCAACCGGCGCCTCATCGAAGAAAATCGCGTTCCCGACGATGTCGCCATACAGGTGCTTGTCCAGGCACGCGAAGATTTGATTGAGCGCACGTTCGAATCCTTAAAGGGTGCGAAAAATGCAATCATTCATCTCTACAACTCGACATCTCCAGCGCAGCGCCGCGTGGTGTTCGGTTTGGACAAATCACAAATCCTGAAGATAGCGGTGAGAGGAGCAATTTGGATACAGGAACGCTTGGATTCGCTGAAAGATTCGAATGTGACCCTCCAGTATTCGCCTGAGAGCTTTTCGGCCACTGAAGTGGAGTTTGCGAAAGAAATCTCCGAGGCTGTCATGGACGTCTGGCAACCAACACCTGAACGGAAAATGATCTTGAATTTGCCCGATACGGTGGAGGTTGCGATGCCCAATATCTACGCCGATCAGATCGAGTGGATGAACCGGAACATCGAGCATCGGGATTCGATTGTGCTGAGTGTTCACACTCACAATGACCGCGGCACCGGTGTGGCTGCGACCGAACTTGCGCTACTGGCAGGCGCCGAGCGCGTTGAGGGTACGTTGTTCGGGAACGGGGAACGGACCGGGAATCTCGATATCGTAACTGTGGCGCTAAATCTCTATGCGCACGGCATTGACCCGGGACTCGATTTCTCTGATATCAACAGCCTGCGGAATGTATACGAGACTTGCACCGGGATGATGGTGCCGGTTCGACAGCCCTATGCCGGCGAACTTGTATTTACTGCTTTCAGCGGGTCGCATCAGGATGCGATCAAAAAAGGGCTGAACGAGTGGGCGAAAAATAAAGGAGACCAGCTCTGGGACGTTCCCTATCTGACAATTGACCCCGTGGATATCGGCCGTGAGTACCGAGAAGTAATCCGCGTTAACAGCCAGAGCGGCAAAGGTGGAATTTCCTATCTGCTCGAGAGCGAATTCGGAATTGAATTGCCGAAAGAAATGCAGCGCGAATTCGGCCCGCTGGCCAATGATGAAGTCGATCGTCTGGGGCGCGAAGTCACCGCTGCGGAATTGAAAGACATTTTCTGGCGCGAGTACGTGGATCGGATCGAACCCTGGAAGCTGGAAGAATTTCACGCCGACGGTTCATCCGGACAGTTACGCTGTCAGGCGGCGGTCCTTCGGGGTTCGGAGCGGGTCAACCTGGTCGGTTACGGTAACGGTCCCATTGCGGCCTTTGTCAATGCCTTGCAAGCTACGGATGCGCCGAAGTTCGAAATCGGCTATTATCGCGAGCATGCCCTGAGTTCGGGTGCGGATGCCCGGGCGATTGCCTACGTTCAGATCAAGCCGGCTGCCGGCGTTACAAAGTGGGGCGTGGGAGTCGACACGAATATCGAGTTGGCGTCGATTCAGGCAGTCCTCAGCGCGCTCAACCGGTCTATCGGTGAATAAACTAAATTAGTCAAAACCAAGTCCCTTACGGTCATGAAACTCTCCACAAAATCTATACGCTCTCTCTTCGCCGCCAGCAGTTTGTTCGTTGGTCTTTCCGGTTCGTTATGGGCGGCGGATCCCAAGGCGGATGCTGCCTCCGGGGCGGAAAACGCCACAATCAAGGGCGAGGTCATCGACCTGGTCTGTTACACCGAGGGCGGCCTAAGCGGCGAAGAGCACGCCGGCTGTGCCAAGGTCTGCATTAAGGCCGGTTTGCCAGTGGGTCTCAAAGCCACCGACGGTAAGGTCTACCTCCTTGTCGGCGACCATAAGCCGATGAATGCCGAGTTGGTTGAATATGCGGCGAAAACGATCACAATGAAAGGGACGGTCGTCAGCCGCGACGGGATCAACATGCTGGAGAACGCGGAGATTGTGAAGTAACGATGAAGCTCCGTGCGAGATAGCGCTGTGATGGGGTGGCGCTGGTGTCCTGTCCCCGAAATAAGCATATCTTTCGTTGCGATCAAAATGGGCCGCCGGCAAGGCGCGAGGAGGGCGCATATCTAGAGCGATACGTAACCGATCCCGCAGCCGCGGGACAGCCGCCGGCCCATTTTCATCGCAACCCTCCGGGCCGCGGCCAGTTGGCTGTTTTTCCGCGTTGCTCGCTCCTCACGTATCGATTTAGATATGATCGTCGCTCGCGCCTTGAAAAACAGC
>Ga0306926_10006603_pt1 | contig 12473 bp, 19 predicted proteins | sample flu12Cox44000178_FD_203759 | JGI IMG/M metagenome (GOLD analysis project Ga0306926, IMG submission 203759) | Lab enrichment of tropical soil microbial communities from Luquillo Experimental Forest, Puerto Rico - flux8day.12C.oxic.44.000.178 (v2)... | ecosystem: Environmental > Terrestrial >... | reverse complement strand
AGCGCGCCCGCGCGACCTTGCGTCCGCGCACGGTGAGCTTTCTCGCGTTGTGGCCACCCATGGCGGAGCTGCTCTCGCGCCGGCTGCGCGCACCCACATGCGACCTGCCTTCGCGCTCGTGCTGATAAGTCTCGCCGCGAGCTTCCTTGCGCGCCGTCCTCGCACGGCTGCGCCGGTTCTCGCTCTTGCTTGCGTATTTCGATGTGCCAGCCTCATGCAGCGCAATCGCAATGGCCTGCCGGCGGCTCCTGACCTTGCCGGCCCTGCCGCCGCGGCCGCTTTTGAGCTCGCCGTGCTTGAACTCGTGCATCACGCGGCCCAGTGTTTTTCGCTGTCGGGGAGAGGATCTCGGCATGGCTGCCTCCGCTGTCTGAAAATCGCTCCTTTGCGGAGAACGTCAGAGCCTCGCATGAGTTCCAGGCACGCCCGTCACTGTGCGATCCGGATGTTCCTCTCCTTCACCAGCCGATCCCATTTCGCGATGTCGGCGGCAAGCAGCGCGCGCAGCTCCTCGCCCGAGCCGCCGCGCACCTGCATGTTCAGCGCCTCGAGCTTGTCCTTGACGTCCGGCGCGGCCAGGGCGCCCCGCATGCCGGCGCCGATCTCGCTCACGATTGCAGGGGGAGTGCCGGCCGGCGCAAAGGTCGCGATCCAGGTGGCGACGTCATAGCCGGGAACGCCGGACTCATGCATGGTCGGCACGTCGGGGAGTCGCGGCACGCGCTCGCGCGTCGTCACCGCGAGGGTACGCAGCCTTCCAGACGCCATCCCCGCGTGCGCCGTGGCAAGGTCCGCGAAAATCATCTCGACCTCGCCCGCCATCACCGCGGTGACCGCCGGCGCGCCGCCGCGAAACGGCACGCTGGTCACGTCGATCCCGGCCATGGCCTTGAACAGCTCGAGCGCCAGCAAGGTCGCGGTGCCGCCGGTGGCGTGATTGAGCTTGCCCGGCCGCTCCCTGGCGAGCGCGATGAGCTCCCCGACCGAGCGCGCCGGCAGCGCTTCGTGCACCAGCAGCGCTTCGGGAATGGACGTGAGCCACACCACCGGCTCGAAATCGCGCTGAGGCTGATAGGAAAGGTTGCGATAGACCACCGGGTTAATGGCCATGGTGCCATCGTGCGCGATGAGCAGCGTATATCCGTCCGGCGCCGCGCGGGCCGCGGCCTCGGCGCCAATGATCATGTTGGCGCCCGGACGGTTCTCGATCACGACCGGCCTGCCCCACAGCGCGGTGAGCTTGCCGGCGACGATGCGGGCAGTGGCATCGATCGACCCTCCTGCCGCGGTCGGCACGATGATGCGCACGCCGTGCTCGGGATAATCCTGCGCGCGGCCGGGTGTCGGCGCGGCGAGCGCCGCCGCGATGACCATGACCGTGGGGTACAGGGCGGGGACCACAGACCATCGGCACTTTCGCATTCAGGATTCCGCGCGCGGGTTTTGACCAGCGTTGCCGAGGCTTCGCCGATCGGCTAATCAATTTGCTTTAGCGCGCCCGTAGCTCAGCTGGATAGAGCGCTGCCCTCCGAAGGCAGAGGTCGTGAGTTCGAATCTCGCCGGGCGCGCCAGTCGCCTCAAAGTTTTAACCGACATTGACGACACAAAGGGTAGCCGACTGTCCGCAGAATGTCCGCGCAATACGTTCGATGGGCGTTCCACCCGTGGACGCCGCAATCCCTTAGTGTGCGACGATGACCCTCCGTCGACCAGCGACAATGTAGTGAGGCCGCCGGCGCTGTAGGTCGGCGCCAGCGGCCTGCCGCCGTGCTGGTAACACGGCGACGGACCGAACCAAAGCTGACATGGAGGCTGTGCGCGGGTGAGCTAGAGGCTCCGTTTCGCTTGCCAACGTGGATTTGTCAGCACCTATTATGAGGACTTGATCTCGACTAGCCGATGAACCTTGGCGCGGCGCATGGTTAGCCTTCACCTTCCCATCCTGTCTCTCATCAAAGTCGTAAGCCGCTCAGTTATCGGGTCGAGGGCGGGCGCGCAGTCTTCCGGTATGCCTTGTTCTGTCTCACCTGGTCCCCCGTTCATTTCTGACCCGGTTTCGACGAGAGGTTGCTCGCAAAAGGACAATGAAAGGTCGGGCCTTTTTGTCCTGCGCACTTGCGGTTGCTTACGAAAGACTTGAAACACCCTGATCCTATCGCCCTCAGCGACAAAATCGATTTCGCCCTTTTCACCGAGACGTTGCTTCAAATCATCTCTTACCGAGTTCTTGGCCTTTTGGGTCTCAGTCCTGAGGATTGAAAGCTTGGTTGATTTGTCGAGGTACTCATCCCAACTCACTAAACTCCGAACCCTCTCTATGGGGAGATAACCGATGGTCCTAGTCTTGGCTGCCTCCTGATCTGCCATTGTCCGGCCCTCCGGGCTTGTACATATGCAAAGGTACCTTCAATGCGTTCGTAACCATGCGTGGTTTACGGACGGTTAATGACTGCCTAGCCCCGGTCCCGCCTGACAGCGTTGTTCTCCACCGGGGCTTTCTTTGCCTTGCCAGCCACAGAGCACTGTGAATTTCACCAGCACCGTCATCCCATCTGAATCATTTTAGAAATACCTTCCCAACCTCGCCCATCCCACCCCAGCCCCTTGGGCGAGCTATAAACACCGCCAGGTGTTGGCCCCGATTGGTGGCCCAGTCGGGGCCTGAACCTGGCAAGCCATCGGGCGCCGAATCCGCGCGCACATCCACGTCTCGAAAACGAATCGTTAGGAAATGCACCATAGCCTGAACACCGCAAAGGCGTTCCGGATCAAGGTCTCGCGTGCCGGATCGCCAATTTTTTTGCGTGGCGATCTCAAGGTAAAAACTTATGCCCCGGCGCTCTAAAGGGATGGCAGCACAACGAGACAGCGGCACGGCTCAGGAATGCCTCGATGCTGCTGCACACTACGAACAACGAGCGGCATCGGCCATAGACCCGGCCTCAAAGGCCACGTTCGCAGATGCCGCTCGATGCTGGCACGAACTCGCTCGATGCTGGCGCGAGCTACAGAGGCAGCCCGCTCCATGCGCTGTGCCTGCACGAGCATTACCCCACTTGAATCATTGAAAAATAGCTTCACCACGGCTCGCCTCTAGCGTCGCGCCTGGACTTTCTGCTCCATCGGCCGGGGGCGTCGATATTCCCACAAGCATGACTATCTCTAGGTTGCCCTCATGCCCGCTGTATCCAACCCTCGCAAGATGCTTTGTCCTGGCTGCGACCGAGGCATGCAGCTGGTCCAAACAATCCCGCAATCGGGAGTGCTGTCAGAAATCGTGGTCTTCTATTGCAAGCGCTGCAAACACGCTGAGACGATTGCAGAGAAGCGCGCAGCCTAAGTTACTTCCCAACAGGACCTTACCAGACCGATGGACCCCAATAGGCTTGCAGTCTGCCGCTAGAGTAGAAACGGTAGTTGTATGCTTTGGGGTGCCGGCGTGCTTGCATTAGGGTCGGCTTTCGGCTTTCCAAATCCATCTGGCGAGGAACTTCGGGCTTTGCTGGCAGTCCCTCACCCACCGGATTTTCTGAGCTGACCTCTGACTCGCTTGCGACTAGAGGCGCAGCAGACTCTATATCGATTGTTGCAAGAAGTGGCTTGGTCTGGTCAGTAGCAACGGCGGCAGTTGCAGGCCCCAGATCGTTGCCTGACACGGGCGGCAACAGCACCGCGTATGCGTGCTGGCTAATCACGACGACGCGAGCCAGGACCGCTAGTCCAAGAACAATCAGAAACGCGGCAAGTATACTATTTGTTCGTGGCATAACGTAAGACATGCACTGCAAACTTGACTCATGTAATTTTACCCAACTCGCCTTGCGCTTCTTTTAAAGGGCATCCCCCATTTGGCTCTGACTGATTGGCGTTCGACCGTATGGCATCTGGCGCGCTCATACACGGCATTGTTACATGGGTATGGTTAATGAGCGTTCAGCTTTGTATGGCGCAAATACTCACGTTGCCATTGCGCTTGAGACCAGTGATCGGCAATACTCACAGTCTGGATCGGGATCGCTCGTCTAAGGGAGTGTAGCGTGAGCTACCGATCACTTGCCCTTGTTGCCGCAGTAGCAGCATGGTCATCAATGCACGTTGCGACTGTTGCGGCGCAGCCCGCTTATGTGGCGCCTGGCGGCATCGCCATTGGTGCCGGAGCTGGGCCGGTATACCTGACGCCCGGAGTGCCGATTAATCGAGCAGCCGCGCACGTAGGACCCGGTTATGACTATGGATACCGTGGGGTAGCCGACTACGATTTACCCCACCACTATGGATACGGACGCGGACCAGCACCCCCGTATGAATACGGACCAGGTCACCGTTACGATTATGGATACGGGCCTGGGCCGGGTGACTACCGATACGGCCCACCGCCTTACGGACGTTATGGATATAGACCAGGGCCGCGTGACTACGGATACGGCCTACCGCCCCGCAGCGACTATAGTTATGGGCCGGGACGCCGCTACAGTTATGGATACGGACCACGGCACCAGTACGACGGCCCACTGCCCCGCTCTGAGCCACCGCCCCGCTCGGACTATGGATTCGGCCCACCGCCCCGTCACAGCTACGGAGACGGCCCAGGACCTCGCTACGATTATCGATACGGACCAGGGCCGCGTGACTATGGATACGGTTCACCGCCCCGTTACAGAGGCCCCGCTCGAACATCAGCCCATACGCCAAAGGCTGATGCGGCCAATCCGCAACCGCTACCGCACATGCCCGCGCCTTTTGCCGGTCAACAATGATTCCTGCGCGCTGCATCAGGGCTCCTTGGAAAAGGCGTACGCGCCAGCGCTACGGCTCCGCGAGGCCCGACGCATCAGCGCAATCTTAGGCTGAAGCCTGCCGAGTACCGGCTTTCATCGCCGGAGGCAGATGTGGAGAACCAAGACCAGGGCGCGAAACCGCCGGTTCGTGGAGCGGGAGCGGGGCTAAAGCGTCAAATTCGGTAACACATTGGAAATTCTTTGTCCGGCGAGTAGTCGGTCAATCGTCATTGCCCGAGGACATAGGAGAGTTTCCATGCGAAATCTTCTCTTTAATGTTGCCATTTCTTGCCGCGATGGCCAGCCTGTTTATTGTGTTGTTCTGGGCGCAAGTCGGCGGTATCGCAAGTGCCCTTGCTCCGAGCAAGGCGGGGCCTTCACGTCCAGCCCATACATCCAAAGGCTTCAGCCGGTTTATTAAACGTACCGGCCGCGCGCGTCGTCGAAGGAGAGCCCTGGCTGCTTCTGAAGCCTCCGACCGGGCGCTTGTTGGCGCAGAGTCGCTCACATCGATTAGGTAGCACAAATTGCCCCTGCGACGGCGCTTCCCCACAAGCCGCGCCGTTTGCAGCGCAGCCGGCTGGTTGTGCGGGAGCGGGGCTAAGAGGCCCTCGGTCGCGTAAAGTGACATCCTGTGATGCGCATCACAGAATTTTCATCCGTTACCGGGTAGCTTCTGCACTAGGGTTCGACGGGGCACTGGTCCCGAGGGTGATAGGGGGATTTTATGCGTAACGCTCTCTTCAATTTTGCAATCGCGGTCACGATGACGACCGTGTTCGTCGTGATGTTCTGGGGGGTTCAAGTCGGAACCTCCGCAGCCGCCGCTACTCGGGCGAAGACAGGGACTTATGCCGTCACGTCCGACCACTACACGCCAATCCAACGGCTTCAGCCTGTCTATTGACGGGTCAGCCAAGGACAGGAGCGCCCCGACCGCCAGACGGAACACGACGGGCCGGGGCTGCCCGCAGCACCATGGTTGGCACGCCCGGTGCCGATGACAGGGCGACATAGCGGCAGCCGAGCACGCATTCAGCGCGGCTAACGGACGCAGGATTTCGTGCGGATGGCCGCTTCAAGATAGTGCCCCGGCCGGGTTGATCTGGCGGGTCCGCCCCGAGCTGAATTATCGCTTCTTGCCCGCTTAACAGCAGGGCCGCCCAGTGGCTTGGCAGGGGGGCGGGGGGCGTGCATCAATGGTCCGCCATGGAAATTCCGACCGACGTTCCCTACGACGTTCCGACCATCGCGACCATCGTGATCGCCGGCATCGCTACAGCGGTAGCGATCCTATGGTGCGCCCATCTATTCGAGCGGTGGCGGCAGCGGCGGTGGAGTCGCCACGCCTAAAGGAAGCGGGGCCGCGCAGGTCAACACCCGAACGACCCCTAACAGACCACGGGGTTCAGACCGTGGTCCGGGCTACTCGCGGGATATGCGGCCATTGCGACCAAAACCCGACTCTCGTTGCCAAAATGGTGAGGGGAAGCGGGGCCGCTGAGAGGCTGCGCCAGCATGCAACTCGGCGCCGACGGTCACTGCTGCATCTTGACATAGGACCGTCTGCGAGGCTGCGCCATCCTGTAGCTCGGCGCGCCCCCAAACACGGCAACAGAGCCGCTCGGGGCCTCCTGGGCGGCTTTTACAGCGGACATTGTTGGCGCACCTGCATGGTGGTCGCCAACAATGTCCAGACCCGGAGCAACGGGGTAGATGATCAGATCAACCCTTGCGCACGATGGGCGGAGGGGCCTTGCCCTTACCGATGCCGACACAGCCAGAGACGCTCACCGCGACGAGAGTTGCAACCAAAGCAAACAGTACTTTCTTCATTGGAATTCCCCTTTCTTTCACGCCCACGCGAGGCACACTTTCGTGCTTCGCTGCACCGTTAGTCGCCCGCTGAACCCAATAGTTCACCGGCTCCGGAGACAGTGGGGCACTTCAAAGGGGACTGTGTCCTTGAGGACACAGTTACGGGGCCTGCGCAGCAAAACCTCCGGCGAGCAGGAGCTACTCAGCCGACCGGGTGGGAACGGCACGGGCCCCACCATCCTCATAGGGTACTACCGGGTCATACCCGGTCATACCCAGCGACCTACCTTAGTCGGACTGTGGCATTTTTGCAACACAGTGCATTAGGTGATCTTCAGACGGCCCCTTTTTGGGCAAACCATCGGTTCGCGCCCGACATCCTCTGCCAGACCCAGGACCGGAGGCAGGTGGGGCCCGCATCGCGCTAGTCGGCGGCGTCGCAGCGGTCATGTCAGCGAGTCCTAAGTAGCCGCTCGCATCTTTCCCTTTGAACAGCGCCTCGCGGGTGAAGTCCGTGAGGTAGGGTGAGCCTCCCTGGAAAAGCCCTCCCGAGTACGCGCCGCTCACGCCGCTATTGCCGATGCCGCCGATCTCCGTCGCGCCGGCCGCGGTGCCGTAGGTCACCCAGAAGTCGCTCGCGTAGCTCCTCCGTCATCGCCTCCAGCCCGCGCACCCGCTCGCCCTAGCTGAAATGCTCCGCCCTCCGCCTTTTCGTCCCAACCGCGCAGCCCGCCTGCGCGGATGGAAAGAACAACGGCCCGCTGGTTTCGTTCGCCGCGGGGCTTTTTGTTGTCAGTTGTGCGATGCCGCGAGTGTTGTGGGGTGCCACCGCAGCCCGCTCGCGAGAATCACGAAGAGAAGGGCCTGCCGCCTTTCGTCCAGAATCCTGCCGCGTCCGCCCAGGCTCTCTGACACTGTGCCGCGAACTCCGTGTAAGCCTGAAAAGGATTCATCGCTGCCTTTTGGAAGGCATCTGCGCTTGGCCAACTGCCCCCCGTGCCGAAGCTAGGCAAGGACTTTAGCTTTGACAGCATCGCTGACGGGTCCGGTGATTTAAGCTGCTCCTCCCACGCATCCATCAGGCGATCCATCGTTTGAATCTGCATTTTTGTGATGCTTTGCATTTGTGCGCGGGTGGCATCGACGATTTGCTCCGGCCAACCGAGCGCCCGAGCAGCCGCAGCCATCTTCTCGATAACTTGCTCAATGCCTTTCTCGCTGGTGTTGACTGTCTCGGTGCGCCAATTGGACATCGCGTCAAAGGCCGCGTTCAACGCCTTGCGCGCCTCGGTTGAAAGCCCAGGAACCGAGCTAGGATTGAATTTTTGGGTGCGTTCCTCTGTCGGCATCACTGCGTCTCCTTCTCACTGATTGTAAGGTTCCCATTTTGGCGGAACCTGACCATCGAAAATAGGTGCTTTCGTTAGCACAATTATGAAATAGACTGCCGAGAAAGCCGTGAAAGATGTTAGCGCGGCTGCTGACGCGGCCTTGAACCCCGCCGCGCGCTCCAGCTGGGCAATAAACGGACGAACCTTCGACCGCATCCGCTACCGAACACCACGACGCGAGCGTGTCATACGCCCGAGCAACGCCTCGACAAGTTAGAAGCGCTCCTCGCGATTGACGCATCGCGCCTTAAGGTCGTAGTGGCCGCGGTCGTCGTGAGGGCTGTGTTCGACTTGTGTCGCGCGGAAATCTCTAGGATAAGACCGCCAAGCCGAATTTGATGACACGAAGACCGTGCTGTCGGGATAGCGGTTGACCCGGTGTTGGAAAGCTCGCGCTGCTTGGCGTTACTGTAGCGGCGGCATTCCTGGGGCCGCACCATTACCGCTCCAACGCGGATGGAATCGGTCCGGGTGGGCGCGGCGGGACCAGCTCGTTGCTGGGTGACATTTCGGGGACTGGCGCGAGAGGGGCCGCTGCTGGAGGTCTCATCGCTGCGGACGCGCCGCCCGGCAAGACTGGCGCGAGAGGGGCCGCTGCTGGCAGTCTCATCGCTGCGGACGCTCCGCCCGGCAAGACCACCACAGTCGTGCCGACTCGAACGCGACCATAGAGGTCCATTACATCTTCATTGGTCAGCCGGATGCATCCCGAGGAAACAAACGTGCCGATGGTCGAGGGCTGATTGGTGCCGTGGATGCGATATACGGTGTTGCCAAGATAGAGGGCGCGAGCACCGAGTGGGTTGGTCTCGCCGCCGGCCATGAAGCGCGGCAGATAGGGCTGACGCGCGATCATCTCTTCCGGCGGTGTCCAATCCGGCCACTGCAACATCCTCGTGATCCGTTGCGCTCCGGACCAAGTGAAGCCTTCACGGCCCACACCTACCCCGTAGCGCAGCGCTTTGCCGCCGCCGAGCACGAGGTAGAGGTAGGTGTTCGGCGTGTCCACGATGATCGTGCCCGCCGGTTCGGTGGTTCGATAATCAACGAGCGTACGACGGAACTGCGGTGGCAATTCTTTCCTCGGCTCAGTCTCGGGCCGCACCTCGGCCGGGAACGCGGCCATGTTGGGCGGCGGCCCGCTGCCTTGCGACGATTCGGGCGCACGCGGATCGACTGATCCCTGACCAGGGCTGCTGCGCAACCGCGACCGCATCGCCTCTTCCCGAATGGCATCCTGTTGGGCCGAGCCCGGCATGGCACCGGGCGTGCCGTAATACGGGGGCGCCCCTGCGTTCCCGTAGTCTTGCGGCTGCACGGGCTGGTAGCCCTGGCCGCCAGCGACCGGTGCCGACATCGTATCTGCGGGATAAGCGCCAGCCCCCTGCCCATATCGGGCATTGACCGGCCGCTGATAAGCGGGTCCCACCCCGACCGGCGGCAGCGGCACCTCCTGCATCGGCGCGTTAGGCGACGGCAAATCGTGAGCAGCCACAGCAGGAGCTTGCGGCGGATAAGCCTGAGCGGGCGGATAGTATTGAGCCAAAGCCTGCCCGCCGAACTCACTAATGGCGATCAGGTATATCGCGATCGAGCCTGCCGTTCGGATAATCATGCACCCCCTAGTGACTGCCAAATTCCCCGCCCACGAAGTCACTTATGAATCCCGGCGCATCAAAAACCATATGCGGAAAAAGTCACCAATGTATTGACAAGGCAACCTAATTTCCTGGGTAGGCGGGGTTGGCGGCATCGTATCGGGATTCAAGGACGATGCCCTGATCCCCCGATCTGACGTCATGATACGCGCTGGTCGGCAATCTGCCGGATGACGGCCTCGGCCTGCTGCTGCCACGTCATGCGGGCTTCTCAGAAAACCGCAAAAATGTGATGGCCATCACAGCAAGTGGCAGGGAGCCGACTTAGCCTCCAATTCGTACCCCGGAGGCTCCCATGCGCAAAAACATCAGTTTGGCAACTGCCACGACATTGGGTTTGGCTGTCGGCTTCCCGGCATTTGCAGGGGATGCTCCTGTCGCCCTGATTGAAGGGCTAACTAGTCCTTCGCAACGAGTGGAATTAATGACCTATGCCCATGTCGGACAAGTCATTCACCTCAGCACTGATCAAACCATGGTGTTGAGCTATGGGGATACATGTATCCGGGAAACTATTACGGGTGGTACGATCACGATCGGAATGGGACAGAGTGAAGTGCGCTCGGCGGCAAGCTTAGAAAGGGTTCAGAATACCTGTGGTCGTCGCAAAGCTGACGTCAGCCGGGCGGACGGCATCGCCGGTAGAGCTTTTCGTGGTGGCCTTCGTGAACCGTCCGACTTTTGAGCTATCGCTCACCAGTTCAATGCAAGCTCCCATTTTGTAACCGAATTCAATTCCCCAACCCTCCTTCCATCTGGCATCTTGGGTTGGGGTTAGAGCCGGGGTGATCAGGAGGCTCTCATGCGCAAACAGGTCGGTTTTACAATTGCTGCCGCGATATTCAGTTTGGCCGTCTGCTTCTGGATCATCAGGTTCATGCAAGCCCCCATTTGGTAGGTCGCACCCGCAAATGCAGCCAAGAGCGTGTCGCGGATTGGCTGGGCCTTTTTCGTTTCAGGTCCGTCGGCTGCCAGCTCACGATAGCTGTGCCTTGACAGAGCAAGAGCCATGAGTGCGGATGCTTGCGAACACTAGCAAGGCGGAAAGCACGAGCGATATTTGTCGCTCCTGCGGCTCTCGCAGCGAAGGTGGCGGCGACCACAAATATTCCGATCATCTTCGAAACCGGCGGCGATCTGGTCCCGCTTGGGCTTCCTTGTAGGCTGCTGCCGAGGTGACCGTTTTGGACGCTTTGCTGGATTGACCGCAATCCCGGAAATTGGAATAGCCTCTCGCATCACACGACCGCCCGACGTCATCGCGTTTCATTGAGATGAGGAGATTTGAAATGCTTTCTGTCAAGCCAACTATGGCTGACGAGCAATCAATCTCGCGAGTTTTTAACGGCGTGACGCTGACAGGCACCTATACGCTGCAAGATGGCATTGTAACGCTCAGGACTGCGTTCGGCAACAAAACGGCTCAATTACTCGGGTCTGATCCAGACACGCTTGCCAGCATCATGCTGCGCGAGTTGTACCAGGATTATGGGCCGGACAACACCAAACACCACCCGTAATACAGTCTCACTAAGACCAGCAAAGACAATCTGGCGCCCCGGTCCCACCGGCACAAGCATGACTATCTCTAGGTTATCCTCATGCCCGCTGTATCCAACCCTCGCAAGATGCTTTGTCCTGGCTGCGACCGGGGCATGCAGCTGGTCCAAACAATCCCGCAATCGGGAGCGCTGTCGGAAATCATTGTCTTATATTGCGAGCGCTGCAAACTCGCGGAAACGATTGCGCAGAAGCGCGATCGGTCGTTGCAAGGAGTGGATTGCCCTGGCCAGTAGCGACGGCGGCAGTTGCGGGCCCCGGATCGTTGCCTGGCACGGGCGGCGGCGGCAACAGCACTGCGTATGCGTGCTGGCTAATCACGACGCGCCAGGAGTGCCAGTCCAAGAACAATCAGAAACGCGAAAAGTAAACTATTCGTTCGTGACATAACGCAAGACATGCCCTGCCAGCCTGACTCTGGCTGCTGCAGGCCGCTCAGGATGCGCAAGCTATTCTTTCGATCGGTCCCAAGCTAGGACCTGGTACAGGATGATGGCACCGAACGTCGCGGTGCCAATGCCACCCATCGTAAAGTCGCCGAACTTGAGCGTCAGGTCCCCAGCACCAGCAGTGAGCGCCGCCGCGACTGTGATCAGGTTCCTCGGGTTGGCAAAATCGACTCGGTTCTCCACCCAAATCCGGCCCGCCATGGCGGCGATCAGGCCGAATAATACGATTGAGAGACCGCCAATTACAGGACCGGGAATTGACAGGATCAGAGCGCCGAACTTGGGCGAAAAGCCCAGGAAGATAGCCACGATGGCGGCGATCACGAACAGTACAGTCGAGTAGACCCTGGTTGCCGCCATGACGCCAATGTTTTCAGCATAGGTCGTCACCCCGGTGCCGCCGCCGAAGGCGGAAACGATCGTCGCCAGGCTGTCGCCGAGAAATGCGCGCCCCAGATAGGCATCAAGGCTGCGGCCGGTCATGGCGCCGATTGCCTTGATGTGCCCGAGATTCTCAGCCACCAGAATGATCGCAACGGGCGCAATCAAAAACATTGCGTTGGCGTGAAAACTGGGAGACGTGAATTTCGGCATTCCTATCCATGATGCCGCGGCGAGCGCGCTGAAGTCGATCGGCTTACCCCATCCCAGCCCGTTCGCCAGCAGCAGATAGACAAGATAGCCGGCGATGGCGCCGAGGATAATGGGTAGTCGTCGCCATAACCCCGTCGTGGACACCGCGATCAAACCGATAATCAGGATGGTGATCAGCCCGATCCAGGCGTCAAACTGACTACCGCTCACCGCCTTGACTGCTAC
>Ga0306926_10006600_pt1 | contig 12475 bp, 7 predicted proteins | sample flu12Cox44000178_FD_203759 | JGI IMG/M metagenome (GOLD analysis project Ga0306926, IMG submission 203759) | Lab enrichment of tropical soil microbial communities from Luquillo Experimental Forest, Puerto Rico - flux8day.12C.oxic.44.000.178 (v2)... | ecosystem: Environmental > Terrestrial > Soil... | reverse complement strand
CGATCGGGAAGGTGGTCAGATAGCGCAGCGAAGAATATCCGGTGCCGAAATCATCGAGGCTGATTGCGATGCCGAGACCCTTCAGCTGTTGCAGGGTCGCGAGCGCGCCGGCCTCGTTTTCCAGCAATGCGCTCTCGGTGATTTCCAATTCCAGCCGTTGCGCGGGCAGGCCTGTCGCCTCGAGCGTCCGCGTCACCACCCCGAGAAGGTCGGATTTGGCGAATTGCACCGCCGAGATGTTCACCGCGACCTTCAACCCGGGGGGCCACGCAGTCGCCGCCGCGCAGGCCTTGCGCAACACCAATTCGCCCAGCGGAACGATGAGGCCGGTTTCCTCCGCGAGCGGAACGAATTCCATCGGCGGAATGTACCCCTTCACCGGATGCCGCCAGCGCGCCAGCGCCTCGTAGCCGAACAGCTTGCGCGTCTTGACGTGGAGGATCGGCTGATAGTGGACCTCGATCTCGTTGCGCGAAATCGTGTCGCGCAGGTCGCACTCCAATTCGCGGCGCGCATCGGCGTCGACGGTCATTTTCTCGTCGAAGAAGCAATAACCGTTGCGGCCATCCGATTTGCTCCGGTAGAGCGCGAGGTCGGCCTGCTTCATCAGCGTGTCGGGGTCGACGCTCTCCGCCGACGCCATCGCGATGCCGATGCTGGCGCCGATGCTCACCGTATTGCCGTTGATGTCGTAGGGCGCGTTGATAAGAGCGATGATCCGTTTCGCGAGTTCGACCGCGGCGCCCCGCTGGTCGGGCTCGCAGGCCTGAATGACCGCGAATTCGTCGCCGCCGAGCCGCGCCACCACGTCGGTTTCCCGCAGCGACGTCCTCAGGCGATCGGCGGTCTCTCTGAGCAGCGCATCGCCGGCGGGATGGCCGAGCGAGTCGTTGATGTTCTTGAAGCGGTCGAGGTCCAGCATGAGGACGGTGAACGTCTCGTTCCGTCGGCGCAGCCGCGCGCCGGCTTCCTTCTCCATGAAATAGGTACGGTTGGCGATGCCGGTCAGCAAGTCGTGGTGCGCCATGAAGGCCACTCTCTCCTCGCCGCGGCGGCTGTCGGTGATGTCCTGGTGGATGGCGACCCACCCGCCGCCGTCGATCGGCTGGTGGGTGACTTGGATCACCTTGCCATCACGCAATTCGTTCACCACGCAATAAGGCTCGTTGCGGGCGACCTCGGCGATGCGGGTCTCGATATATTCCTGTGCAGCCTCTGGGGAACTGCCGGCGGCCACCCGCGCCTCGAGTATCGCTCGCAGCGTCGTGCCGGGACGCATATCCTCCGGACCGAGCCCATACATCGCGGTGTAGCGCGCGTTGCAGACGATGAGCCTCTGCTCGCGGTCGAACATGCACAGCCCATGGGCCATGTTTTCGAGCGTCACCTCCAAGATGCGGTTCTTTCTCGTAAGGTTGCCGTTCTGCCGCATCAGCAGGCCGGTGCCGAGAAGTATGATCAAGATCACGACCAAGGCGCCGGGTCCGAATGTGTAGAGGTGCTGATACCAAGCCTGCAAGCGATCGCCGCGGTGGTAGCTGACCAACACCACGACAGGCGGTCTCGAGACGGCCTTATATCCAACGATGCGGGGTGATTGATCGCTGCGACTCACCGTCTCGTACGTGCCCGCCTCGGAATCGCGCAGATGTTCGGTGATCGGCCGGCGGCCGATCGACGGCCTGCTGGCGTCGATTGCCGGTTCCCGGGCGAAGACGCCGCCGCCGCGGTCCAACAGCGCGACGGCGCCGCGCGGGCCGACTTCGAGCGAGCGATAGATGCCGAGGAAATAGGCCTGATCGAGCAGCGCCACCGCGAATCCGGCAAAGCTGCCGTCCGGTTTGGCGAGGCGCCGCGAAACCGCGATGAGCCAGCGGTCCGAGGTATTGGCGCGAAACGGCGCGGTAATCAGGAGTTCGTCTTCCTGGCCGTCGCGATTGACGGCGAAAGGCGGGCGTTCGGCGATATTCGTCAGCGCCGGGCGGCCCTCTTGAGAATAGGCTTCGATGTCGCCGCGCTCGTTGGCCCAGATGATCGCCACCAGCACCAACGACGTTTTCTGCAGGCGCCTCAAAGCGTCGTTTGCGCCCCGCCGCAACGACGCCTCGTCCGCGCCCGGCACGGCGATCGCCGCCTGCAGATCGGCACGGATGAGTTGGGCCTGGCGGAGCGCGCGATCGACCGCCTCGAAGGTCAGCGCGGTGTGCTCCGCCAGGATCTGCGCATAGTTGCGGGCGGATTGTGCGGCGAGGTTGATCTCGGCGCGATAGCGGGCGTGCAGATCGGCAACGAAGACGGCCGCGATCGCAACGGCAAAGAAAATGCCGAATGCGGCGATGGCGCTTTTCGGGCGGCTCGCCAGTTTGCGCGCAATAGTCTGGCGCAGCCCTTCCAGGCTGTCTGCGAAACGCCGCGGGAAAGCCGATAGGGTGATTGCCATGGCCGGACTGACGTTCAGGGGTTCGAGGCAGCCGGCCTGTTCTGACTGAAATTCTGAAATGGGCGCTTAATTTAGATGATTAAGGTTTAGTTTAGAACATGATCACGGTAAAGTTGCGTCGTTGTAGGTATAACTGTGGGCGAAACGCGTGATTTTACCAACCGTTTATCTTCAATTCGAAACGATACCTCTTCAATACCGAAGATTCACCACATAATCCCGCGGGGAAGGCTACACCCTGTCCGCAATAATCTGATTCAAAGGTTGCATAAGTTCCTTCCCCGCAAGCGGGCGGATGCATCTTGTGGCGCGCCGAAGTGGCCCTTCAGGGGTGAGATGCATCACCGCCGGGCCGTGCGGAAAGCACGTCGGGATTGACGACATTGATGGGCGTTCCCGCCGCGAAGGCCGTGATCTGCTCGAAAATCTCCGCGAACTGGACTTCGTATTCGTCGAGGGAGACGTAACCGATGTGCGGCGTGCAGACGACATTGTCCATGGTCAGCAACGGGTGGGCGGTATCGCGTACCGGCTCGTCTTCATAAACGTCGACCGCCGCCATTCCCGGCCGCCCGGCCCGCAGCGCCTCGACCAGCGCGCCCGGCGCGATCAGTGGTGCCCGGCTGGTGTTGACCAGGAGCGCGGTGGGCTTCATGCGGGCAAGGTCGGCACCGGTGACTATGCCGCGTGTCGCCTCGACGAGGCGCATATGCAGCGAAATCACGTCGCAGTCGGCGAAGAACGCCGCCTTGCTGGGCGCGGCGATATGGCCATCGGCGCGCGCCTGGGCGAGCGCGAGCACGCGCGCCCATACCACCACCTTCATGCCGAAGGCGCGGCCATAGCCAGCGACGACGCGGCCGATCCGGCCGTAACCGTAGATGCCCAGCGTCTTGTGGTGCAGCGAGCGGCCGACGCCGATCTGCCATTTGCCGGCCTTTAGCGCGGCCATCTGCTGCGGAATCTGCCGCATCGCCGCCAGCACCAAGCCGAAGGTCAATTCGGCGGCCGCCCAGGACGGCGTGCCGGGGTGCTGGCTCGACGACACCACGATGCCGAGCCGGGTGCAGGCGGCGATGTCGATATGTGGATAGACGCTGCGCTGGCTGATCAGCCGGAGCTTGGGCAGCCGCGCCAGCAGGGGCTCGCGAATCTTGGTGCGCTCCCGGATCAGCACCAGCGCTTCGGTGTCCCGCAGCCGCGACGCGAGCACGTCGTCGTCCTGGACATGATCGGTCCACACCGTGACCTCATGGCCGACGAGCCGGCCGAAGCAGGCGAGCGATCGTATGGTATCATGGTAGTCATCGAGTATTGCGATTTTCATGAATTCGCGCGCCCCATCCCGGCCTCAGCCGCAGGAACGGGAGTGTACATCGAATTGTGCTATGTTTAGTTCTTCAGCAGCAAGGCCAACCCAGGGGAGGAACGCCGTGGCGAAAGGTCAGATGAGAAGCACCAAGGAAAAAAAGAAGCCGAAAGCCGAGTGGAACAAGAAGAAGAAAGGCGGCCCGGCTGCCACGGGGCAAACCGCGGCGAAGCCTGGTCAGATCCCCTTCGGCAAGAAAGACTGAACGCGTCTTTCCTTGGACCGATAGCCGGCTCAAATCCGCAGCCTGGATAGGCGAAGCGCAATCCGGGAACGCTTGTCCCGCTTTCCGCCGCGCTCGGGGTGGGCTACGCGCGACGCGCTGATCGGCGGGATGGGTCATCGCCTCGTGGAGCGTTTCCGAGGTTCGAAGCATATCGACACCATTCATCAGCCTCGTCCAGAGGAGCGCGCTCTTGGCGCGCGTCTCGAAGGACGGCCACAAGCGAGGTCGTTCCAGCGGCCATCCTTCGAGACGCGCGCCAAGAGGCGCGCTCCTCAGGATGAGGTCCGTCGGGCCTGAATGCCGCCCATCCGAACTGATTGGTTTCATGGAATCGGTCCACTCGTTGGACGTGGCAACGCATTGCGTTCCAGCTCATGACCGCCTCGCCGTGTCGCGTCGTGCTTCACTCTCCGACGGGCAGTTCCTGCAGCCTCGCAATCTGGCGCACGGTGACGCTCGCCTCGTGGAACATTTCCGCGGAGAGGGAGAATTCCGGGCCCCACTTCCGCTCGGAGAGGTCGGGCGGGTAGGCGACCACTTCGCAAATGCCGGATTGGATGATCGCCTTGGCGCATTCGATGCAGGGGAACCACGGCACGTACATCACACAGCCCTTCACCGAGACCCCGATACGCGCCGCATTGTAGATGGCGTTGCGCTCCGCATGGGAGCTCCAGAGATATTTGGCGCCGGTCTCGCGCGAGTGGCGTTCGGGGATGTCGTCGCGGACGCCGCGCGGGAAGCCGTTGAAGCCCGTCGACCTGATTTCCTTGTCCGGACCGACGATCACGGAGCCGACACGCCGCCCGCTTTCCTTGCTCCAATGGGCGATCTGGTGGGCGAGCATCATGAAGCGTTGGTCCCAGGTGCTTGAAAACATCGAGTGTCCTCGTTCGAAACGGCCTTGCACGCCGACGTTTCCGTCGGTCGGTCATGCTCCCTGTCGGCACCGCGTCGGCCGACCGACTTCGCTTCGGAGCCGACGATCACGGCAGGTTACAGATTGGTCACGGCTCTACCAACCGCCGAATCGGGCCGAAGAGAAGCGAGGTTGCCGCAGAGGTTGCCGCGGTCTTGGCCACGACCTCGAGGCGCGGCGGGATGCTCGTGAAGGCGCCTCCGCTGCGGGCGCAGGCCCGAGCGCCCCGTCGATCCGTGCACCAGGAGCCGTCGTCGCCCTTCAACGTGGAGGCGCCGACAAGCGCCGATCGCCGCCGTTTTTTCCTTGCAAGTCACCGATTTCCTTTGCAATGTCCGTGGATTGGCCGACCATGGCCTGCGGGCTGCAATCTGAAAGGGATGCCATGAAGGCATTGATCCTCTACGTCGCGTTCGTGGCCATCGGCGCCACGATCTCCGCCGCGATCGGCTATTATGTGGAGCGCGAATTCGGCTCCGGCGTGAGCTTGGTCGTGTTCCTCGCGATGTTCTTCGCGAACTTTGCCGTGTCCTGGCTCGCCGTCATCCTGGTCATGGATGGATCGCTCCGCGACGCGTGGGGCCGCCAGTCGCAGCTCGATATCGAGCGCTCCGGGCGGGCCTCGGTCGCGCAGCGTCCCAAGGCGTGAGCGGCTTTAGCGCCGGTTACAGCGCGAACACGAAGATCATGGTCGCGCTCTTGCCGAGATTTCGCTTCTCCGGCGTGGTGGCGAGCCGGCCCATCGAATTGCGGGTGAGGCCGGTCGCGATGGCGATGTATTGCCGGCCGTCGACCGCATAGGTCATGGGCGGCGCGTTGATGCCGGTGCCGACGTTGAAGCTCCACAGCTCATCCAGCGTCTGGTCGTCCAGCGCGATCACGGTTCCGTCGATCAGCGCGGTCACGATGATGCCGCCCGCGGTCGCGAGCGCGCCGCTGGTGTTGGCATAGGGCATTGCCTTGCGTTGAACGACTTGCCCGGTCGCGGGATCGACCACCACGATGCCGCTCGACAGGCGTCCCTCATAGCCGAAGTCGCCGCCGTCGAACTTGCCGCGCACGTGGCGGGTCTGGTCGCGGGTGATGTGGGTGCAGCCTTCCAGCTCGGGAATGTAGATGAGCCCGGTCTTCTCGCTGTAGGCCGCGGACCAGAAATTGTTGCCGCCGGGCACGCCCGGGCAGACTCCGTTGCTTCTCGCGCCGGTGAGGATCTTCGCCACCGGATCGGCATAGGACTGCAGGTCCTTGGCGGGATCGTAGTCGAGCGGCTTGCCGGTCTTGGGATCGATGCCCTTGGTCCAAGTCACGGTCGGCACGTACTGGGACGCCTTGAGAAACTGGCCGTTGAGCCGATCGAACGAATAGAAGAAGCCGTTGCGGCCGGCATGAGAGAGAATCTTGCGATCCTCGCCGTTGACCTTGGCGTCGAGCAGGATGTGGGTGCCGGTCTCGTCATAGTCCATCGAGTCGTTCGGCGTGTATTGGTGGAACCACTTGATCTTGCCGTTCGCCGCATCGATCGCCAGCGCGCTGTTGGTGAAGAGGTTGTCGCCGGGACGGTACGAGGTGTCGTATTTCGGCGTCGGATTGCCGGCGCCCCAATAGGTGACGTTGGTCGCGGGATCATAGGAGCCGGTGACGTAGAAGGCGCCGCCTCCCGTCTGCCAGGCGTTGTTCTTGTCCTTCCAGGTCTCGCTGCCGGGCTCGCCGGGCGCCGGCACCGAATAGGTTTTCCATTGCACGTTGCCGGTCTTGGCGTCGAGGGAGACCACCCAGTCGCGCGTGCCGCCGTCGCCGCCTGATGCGCCGACGATGACGCTGTCCGCGAGCGCGAGCGGCGCCGCGTTGAGGTTGACGCTGGGTTGGTCGTGCAGATTGCGCTCCCACACCATCTTGCCGGTGTCTTGGTCGGTGGCGATGACGCGGCCGTCGGCACTCGTCACCGAGATCACGAGATTGCCCCACAAGGCGACGCCGCGGTTGCGGTCGATCTTCTCCTGGCCTGGGTCCATCTTCCACACGATGTCGCCGCGTTTGCCGGAGCGCACGTCGATCTTGTAGACCACGCCCCAGGCGTCCGGCACGTACATGAAGCCGTCATCGACCAGCGGCGTCGCCGTGAGATTCTCGTTGCCGCTGGTGCCGCCGAGCGCCACCGCGAAGGCGAGGCGAAGGCCTTTCACATTGGCCCTGTTGATGGAGTCGAGCGCGGAGAAACGGTGGGAGCCGTAGTCGTGGTGGTTCATCAGCCAGTTCTGCGGCTCCGGATTGACCAGGCGCTGATAGGTCACCTCGGCTGCCTGGGCGGCGGAGAAGCCGATGGCAAGCGCGGCGCAGCCTGCGCCCACCACCAATGTGCGATTGGTCCAATCGAGCACGGGATATCCGGTGTTCATGATCGCCTCCCTGGTCGGCATTGCATAGCAATTATCCGCCGCAAACGGTGTTGACAATGGGCTACGCCGCGCCGATGTCGGAGCGGGTTCGTGGGTGCCGGGCGGTACAAGACCCATCGTCTCGGCAAGGTCGGGATCGTAAAGATGGAGCCGCAGCCGTTCGCCGTGTCCGTTCGTCGCGTCGGCCGTTTGAGTGGCCTCTCTGTCCTCTGTCTCCTCGCGGTGCTGCCGATATCGCCGGGCCGCGCCGCCGGTCCGGGCGGTCCCGGCATCCCGGCAGCGACTGCGCCGGCCGCTTCGCCGGCGATGATCGAATACCGCCGCAAGCTCGAGGAATACACCAAGGCACGCCAGAAGTTCGACGACGAGGCGAGCGCCTATTGGAAGTCGATCGCCGACAAGCGGCGCCTGCGCAACGCCAAGCGCCGCGCCAACCAAGCCATCGTGCTCGAAGACTATGTGTTGATCCAGCCGCCGGTCTATTCGGGCCCGCCGCAACCGGTCGATCCGTCGGCGCCGGGTCCGCCACCGCGACCGCCGCGCCAATACGTGCCGGTGGTCGCCGATTTCCTGAAACTGGCGGCGGAGCATTTCAATTTCACCCCGCAGCGCCCGCACACCGAAATGGAGTACAAGCGCGCCTATGCGAAGGCGGCCTTGGCGGCCGGGCTCACCAAGCCGCAAATCGTGCGCATCTACGCCTTCGAGTCCGGCGGCAATGGCAGCTACGACGTGCAAGCGGGCCTCGAATACAATTCGCCCGGCGCGCGCGCGATCAATTCCGCACTCGGCTACAACCAGCTCCTCAACACCAACAGCGTCGAGCTTCTGGCGGAGAAGGGCGACCGTTTCATCGACGCGCTCAAAGCGAGGGCAGCTGGATCGTCCGGCGAAACGAAGGCGGCACTCGAACGCAAGATCGACGCGGTCCGGCGGATGATCGCGTTCAGCCGTACCGTACCGGACGACTGGAACGAGCATGACAAGCTCGCCAACACGCCGCGCGGCTTCGCCGTCCACGCCCTCAATCTCGACATCGATGTCGGTCCGCTGCTGCAGACCCAGAAGCTCGTCGACTCCGTCCACTTCGCCCGCAGCAAGGGCCATACCGCGCCCCTGACCGCGGCGGAGCTCGAGATGATGAACCTGACCGGCGACGGCAACGGCCTCGACATGGTCATGATGCCGCCGGCGCTGCGCGACAAGGTGCCGACCTCGAATTTCTTCCAGCAGGGCGGCTACAGCCGCAACCCGGTCGCCAGCCGCAACAACGTGGTCGCCAAATTGATCGCGGCGACCGATGCCAAGATGGACCGCGAGGTGCAACTGCAAGGCGCCCGCGACATGGCAGCGGCGTTTTAGGGGCACGGCGTCATTCCGGGGCGCGCTCTGCGCGAACCCGGAATCCAGGCGGCCTTGCCCGGGCTCCTGGGTTCCGGGTTCCGCCTGCGGGCCGGCCAAAGGCCGACCCGGCGGCGGCCCCGGAATGACGGCCAGTTTGGCGCTAATTCGTCTTGTCCTGCGACACGTCCATGATCATCCGGGTGAGCAGGTACAGGCGCGGCTCGATCGAATCGATGTCGACATATTCGGCATCGTTGGAATGGGCGCCGAAACCGCGCAATCCGAAGCGCTCGATGACCGGCGCCTTGGTCTCGAGCGCCGCAAAGGCGGCGTCGGTGCCGCCGCCTTCGGCCACATCCGAGATGACGAGCGCGCGGCCGAGCTCGGCGTAGACGCGCTGGGCATGCTTGACGAGCGCCTGCGAGGCCGGCGTCAGCTCCAGCGGCGGCCTCCGGCGCTCGAACGTCATCTCCACGGTGGTTTCGGCGATCAGCTTGTTCTTGATGCGCTCGCGCACCCTGCGCTCGATGCCGTCATAGTCGGCGACGCGCAGCACCCGAACATCGGCCGTCGCCGAAGCGATCGCCGGGATGACGTTGCGGTTGGTGCCGGCACTGGCGACCGTCCAGTTCATCTTGAGGCCGGCCGCGGGCTCGGACAGGTCGCGCATCTGCAGGACTTGATGCGCCAGCTCATAAAGCGCGTTGAGGCCGCGCTCTGGCGCACTGCCGGCATGAGACGCCCTGCCCTGCACGTTCAGAACGACCGCTCCGATGCCGGAGGTCGTCAGCGACAGCCGGTCGGACGCGACCGGCGAGCTCTCGCAGGAAAACACCGCATCGTGCTCGCCGCCGAGCCGCGTGAGCGTCGCACGGGAGCCCGGCGAACTCACCTCCTCGTCGGCATTGATGAGTACGGTGATGAGGCCGTAGTCGCGGAAATCCATCGCCTTGAGCATCGCGAGCGTATGGAGGATTACGGCGATGCCGTGCTTGTCGTCGGCGATGCCAAGCCCGTAGGCACGGTTGCCGTCGATGCGGAACGGCTGCTGCGCCAGCATGCCGCGCAGATAGACCGTGTCCATGTGGGCGATCAGCAGGATCTTCTTGGTGCCGGTACCGGTGAAGCGCGCCTCGACCATCTTGCCGATCTGTTTCGGCGTATCGACCATGCGATAGATGTCGGCGGGGTTCGGCTCGACCGTGGTGACCGCGCCGCCGAGCGCGCGTAGCCGGTCCGCGATGAGGTCGGCGATCTTGTCGAGGCCCTCGCGGTCGCCGCTGCCCGACTCGATCGATACGAGACCTTTCAGGGTCTCGAGGAGCAGCGCCTTTTCCTTCGCGGCGAGGGACTGTACGGACTGAAGCGGCGCGGCCACGGCCGCACCGGCCGCGAGGCTCAAGCAGATCGTGGCGGGCACGATGTGGCTCAGGAATGCCGAGGACTTCGATGCGGACATGGCCGGCTCCGTGTTGAGAGGTCAATCGAGCTTAGCCGATCAGCGGCACCGTGTCAGAAACGATGTGCGCCGCAGGAGGCACAGATGAGCATACCTCTCCCCGCTCGCGGCGCTCGCGAGGAGAGGTCGGGGGCCTTTTTCGTCGCCCTAGCCCGGCGCCGCCAGCGCCGCCGCGAGCACGCCGATGTCCGCGAGCTTCTCGCAGCCGAGCACCAGCGCGGCGATGCGTTGCGCATCGGCGTCGGTGCGGACGCGGCGGGTGAGCTTGCGGAATTTGTCGACCACGTCGCGCTCGCTGGCGAACTTCTGCTCGCTGCCGCGCGGTGCCTCGACGGTCTCGGTTTCGCAGGTGCCGTCGGTGAAGTGGACCTCGAGGCGCACCATGTGGCGCAGCTTGGCGCCGCGGGCGGTGATGGCGGAGTCGTGAACCACCTCCACCTTGGCGGCGAGCGCCATGCGGCGAGGGTCGGCAACGACGGCGTCGGAGAACTGGTCGACGAACACGTCGCCTTCGGCGAGCAGCGTCGCGATGGAGAACGGCAGGTTCATCTGCGCCGCAGTCAGGCTCTGCGGCCGGTACGGCCAGCCGACATGATCGACCGTCGCCTGGGAGCCGTGGACCACGATCTTCGTGATTTCCTCGGGCTTGAACGGGCGGCGTGCTTCGATGGTGCGGATGGCATCGAGGGATGTGTGGTTGCTGCCGACGCAGGAATAGAATTTGAGCGCGACGCCCATGGTCTCGAACCGCTCGCCCAGGCCCGAGGTCAGCTCGGCGAGCTTGAAGCGGTCATGGGAGCGCGAGAATGTGGTGCAGAAGCCGCCATATTCGCTCTCGAACACGTCGGGGATGCCGGTGAAGCCGGCCTCCGCCAAGAGCGCGCCGTATAGGCCGCTCTGCGCGGCGCGCCCGGCATGCATGCGCTTGACCATGGCGCCGTATTGCGCCGCCATCAGGCCGGATGCCTGGGTGCCTGCGATGCCGAGCGCATGCACGGCGGCGTCGGGCGAGAGCCGCAGCGCCGCCGCGGCGCCGGCAGCGGCCGAGAACACGCCGACGGTCGCGCCGGAGTGCCAGCCCTGGCCGATATGCTCTGGCCCCATGCACAGGCCGACCCGCGGCCCGATCTCATAGCCGGCGACGGCGGCGCGCAGGAAATCGCGGCCGCTCATGCCGGGCCGCAATTCGGCGACCGCGAACAGCGCCGGCAAGGTCACCGCGCCCACATGCAGCACGCCGGCGCGATGCACGTCGTCGAGTTCGAAGCTCTGCACCAGGGTGCCGTTGACGAGCGCCGCATGGGGCGCGGACAGCCGACGGGCGGTGCCCCACACCGCGCAGGCCGTGGTGGTATCGAGCCCGGCGAGCGTCGTGAGCAGGATTTGGCTCCACGGCAGGCCGGTGCCGAACATGGCACAGCCCAGCGAGTCCAGGATCAAGAGCTTGATCCGCGCGATCACCTCGGCCGGAATCTGCTCATAGGTGAGCCCTGCGACGAACGCCGCGATGCCGCGCGTCTGCGGATTGTCGCCGCCTGGAGCGTGGCTCATGACGAGTACTTCCGGTCGAGGGCGAGGAAGCCGGCGGTGTCGATCACCGCCTCGCGCTCCTTGAACGAGGCCATGTCGTCGATCATTGCCGCCGCGCTGCCGTCGCGCGCGATCGTCGCCAGCACCCGCTGCATCGCCTTGATGGCGGCGCGCTGGGTGTCGCTCGGAATGATGACGACGTGATAGCCGAATTCCTGCAGGCGCGACACCGGCAGCAGCGGCGTCTTGCCGCCATGGAACATGTTGATGAGCTTGTAGCCGGGGAGCCGCGTCGCGATGTCGGCGATCTCCTGCTCCGTGGTCGGCGCCTCCACGAACACCATGTCGGCGCCGGCTTCGAGATAGGCGCTCCCGCGCGCCAGCGCCGCCTCGTAGCCCTCCACCGCGATGGCATCGGTGCGCGCGATGACGATGAAATCGGGATCGTGCAGCGCGTCGCGTACCGCGTGCAGCTTCTGCACCATCTCCGCGGCCGGCACCAGGCCCTTGTCGTCGTAATGGCCGCACTTCTTCGGGAAGGTCTGGTCCTCCAGATGGAAGGCGGCGACGCCGGCGCGCTCGAACGCGCGCGCCGCGCGCCGGGCGGACAGCGCATTGCCGTATCCGGTGTCGGCATCGGCGATGACCGGCACGCCCACCACCTCGACCATGGCGGCGAGCCGCTGCACGATCTCGTCGGGCGAGATCAGACCGATGTCCGGCACCCCGGTGCTGCGCGCGATGGCGCCGCCGCTCGCATAGACCGCGGGGAAGCCTGCCTGTTCGACGAGA
>Ga0306926_10006597_pt1 | contig 12476 bp, 11 predicted proteins | sample flu12Cox44000178_FD_203759 | JGI IMG/M metagenome (GOLD analysis project Ga0306926, IMG submission 203759) | Lab enrichment of tropical soil microbial communities from Luquillo Experimental Forest, Puerto Rico - flux8day.12C.oxic.44.000.178 (v2)... | ecosystem: Environmental > Terrestrial >... | reverse complement strand
TACCGCCGCACGAACTAAAGATGCGGTACGAGCTCTATTACTGGGACGGGATCCAGGGCCGCGGCGAGTTCGTCCGCCTGGCGCTCGAAGAGGCGGCAGCCGACTATGTCGACGTCGCGAGGGAGGCGGGCGGGGAGGGCGCTATGATGCGCCTGCTGGACGGCGAGGAGGTCGAGCGTCCGCCCTTCGCCCCGCCTTATCTCAAGGCGGGGAGGCTCTTGATCGGCCAAACCGCCAACATCCTCCTTTATCTCGGGCCGCGCCACGACCTTGTCCCGGCCAGCGAGGCGGGGCGCCTCTGGGCCCATCAACTGCAACTGACGATCGCCGATTTCGTCGACGAAGTGCACGACACCCACCATCCGATCGCCAGCAGTCTTTATTACGAAGACCAGCGGTCTGAGGCTCAGCGCCGCACCGCTGATTTCCTGAAGTCACGGGTGCCCAAATATCTCGGCTATTTCGAGAGGGTGCTGGGGCGCAATAAGGCCCGCGGTGGACACCTGGTCGGGGCGAGGCTCAGCTACCCGGATCTGTCATTGTTCCAGATCGTCGCCGGTCTTCGCTATGCCTTCCCGCGGGCGATGGTACGCCTCGAGCCGCAATATCCGCGGGTAGTAGCACTGTACGAGGCGGTGGCGACCCGGCTGCGGATCAGTGCCTATCTGGCGTCCAATCGTCGGATTGCATTCAACCAGGACGGCATCTTTCGTCATTACCCCGAGCTGGATCCCTAGCCGGTCGCCTCGCGCCAGCGGAAAGAGGGTAGGGGCGGTGCCCCAAGGAGAACGAGCAATGGGCATTCGCACCGGCAAGGAATTGCTGGAGTCGCTGCGCGACAATCGCCAGTTGTTTATCGACGGCGAAAGGGTCAGGGACGTTACGGCCGACCCGCGCTTTGCCGAGGCGGCGCGGAACCTGGCAGCGCTCTATGACATGCAGCACGACCCCGCATTCGCTGAGCGGATGACGTTCCATTCGCCGACCAGTGGCGAACGCGTCGGGCTGTCCTTTGTCGAGCCGCGCTCGGTCGACGAGCTGATCCGCCGTCGCGACATGGTCAAGATCTGGATGGACGCGAGCTGCGGGATGTTCGGACGCAGCCCCGATTTCATGAACATCTTCGTGACCGCCTTCGCTTCGGCGTCCGAGGAATTCGGCCATAAGGACAAACGCTTTGCCGAGAACCTGCGCGCCTATCACGCCTATATTCGCGAGAACGACACCTGCATGACCCACACCTTGGTCAATCCGCAGGTCGATCGTTCGAGGCCGGTCGAGCAACAGGACAAGGATCTCGCCGCCAAGATCGTCAAGGAAACCGATGCCGGGATCGTGATCCGCGGGGCGCGCATGGTATCGACCCTATGCGCCTATGCGCACGACCTCGTCGTGCTGCCGTCGACCTATCTCGCGACCAGCAAGGAGGCCGAGCCCTACGCCTTCGGGTTCAGCGTCAAGGCCGACGCACCGGGGCTGCGTTTCATCTGCCGCCCCTCGGTGATCCACCAGAACGCCGCCTCGCGGATGGATTACCCGTTGTCGTCGCGCTTTGACGAGACCGACGCGATGGTGATCTTCGACGACGTGCTGGTGCCGTGGGAGCGCGTCTTCATCCATCGCGATGCCGAGCTGTGCAACGGTCTCTACAACCGCACCGGCATCATGCCGCAGATCATGCACCAGTTCTCGACCAAGAACCTGGCGAAGTCCCAGTTCATGATGGGGCTCGCCTTCGCCATCGCCAAGACGACCAATATCGACCAGCACCTGCACGTCCAGGGGATGCTGGCCGAGCTGATCCAGTACACCGAGTTCTGCCGTGCTTGTCTGCGGGCGAGCGAGGCCGATGCGGCACCCGGTCCCTCCGGCGTGATGACCCCGGCGGCGATGCCGCTGTGGACCGTCCGTATGATGTATCCAAAGATGTTCGTGCGGATGTGCGAGATCATCCAGACCCTGGGCGCCGGTGGGCTTGTCGCGGTACCGTCCTTTGCGGAGCTCGGAGGTCCGGCGGCAAACGACGTGGCGACCTATTTCCAGGCGGCCAACGCCGACGCCAAAGCCCGCGTCAAGTTGTTTCGGCTAGCGTTCGACGCGGCAGTGTCGTCCTTCTCGGGGCGGCAGCAGCTCTACGAGCGCTATTATTCGGGCGACCCGGTGCGGCTCGCGGGTACGCTATACGGCCTCTACAACAAGGACAGCCATATCGACCGGATCTTCGGGCTGCTCGACGATCTCGAAGAAGGGGAGAACGGAGATGGACGCTAATTCGGGTGAACCGACCTTTGGCGTGTAGGAAGGTCTCTCGATCTAAGCGTGCTGTTCCCGAGTAGCGCGCACAGCCATCAGCGTAGTGGCGAGCCCGGCCGATGAGGCGAGACGGTGCAGCGCGAGCAAGCCGATAAAAGCCGGGGCGTTGATCGCGAAGATTCGACCCTGGATCGCCAGAGTGTAGATCTCCGTCCCGCCGAGCCAAGTCGTCGACACTACGAATAGTGCAGCCTCGTAGACCGCAAACGCGACTAGAAATGTCGCAGTAGCAGTGAACGCGCGACGTGCATTCGCGCAGCGTCCTGCGATCCACTGGCCCGCCAAGGTCGCGAGGATGGCCACGACGCCCAGCACAGCACCCCAGGCGAAGGTGCTCACGTCCCGCGGATAGCCGAGCAAGGTGAAACCGACCAGCTGGTTCGCCAGCCACACGAGTACAATCAACAGCAAAGCGTCTCGTCGCGACAGGCTCAGCGCCGCGGCCGCGGCGAATGCCGCCAACGGCACAGCGCAGGCGAGGCCCAGGCTGAAAACGACACTGGCTGCGACCAGCAACGCCAGCCACAGCGGATGACGCCAATCTCGATTCTCCGATAGCGCGCCAATTGGCTGACCGGCTGGGTGTTCGGAAACCGGTTGTTTCATCCTTTTCTCCTCTCTATCCGTGGCTGAACCCGAGGCCCGAGCGATCGAGAGGGTCGGGGTCGGTCAATCCGAGCCAGCGCGCTCGCAGCCGATCCCAAAGATCGAGGCGCGACCAGTCGGGGGTCTTCAGGATCTTATCAGTGTCAGGCGCCAGAAATGGGTTTGGGAGCAGAATTGTCGTCTGCTGCTCACCGTGGCCGTTGAACAGCCGTAATCCCCACGACACGGGCGCGCCGGATTTGTCGAGCCTCCGGTAAAGCTCCGCGCGCGCTGTTCGGCGATGGTGGGCGAGCGCTTCTGGCGCAGGATCATTCGTCGGCCCCTTGTGTGGACCGATGCAAAGGTGGAAATGCCACACGCCGAAGGCCACCGTCAGGTAGCCGTCCAGCATCCGAATATGGGTCGGCGCGTGGGGCGCTCGGATCTCCCAGGCTGCCCCCTGGATCAGCGGTCCGAACGTGATCTTGTCCCAATGCTGCTCGAAGAGGTCCCGCAACAATGCTTGCAGACTGGCCTCGTCTGTCGGCAACCGGAAGATTTCGACGGTCGCGCCATCGGGCTCCTTGACGGTCATCGCGTGCGTCGCGCCGGTCACTCGGCCTCCCCTTCATGGTTTGCTCCCCCAGCTCGCCGTGTCGAAGGCGACCCGTAGACCGGCAAATACTCCGAGCCCCGGCTGAAGGAATCCGATCGGGTTTTGGTAGTGCCGGTCGAGCAGATTGTCGATTCGCGCATAAGCGGTCAAACCATTGCCCAAATCGTAGGAACCCGCGAGATTTACCAGAGCATACCCGTTTCCCTGAAGGCCGGTCACGGTGCTTGCGCGGTTTACGTCCACCCAAGGCCCGACATAGAGAAGGGCTGCCGACAGCACCGCCTTTTCTGTGATGTGCCATGCGGCGTCGAGGCTGGCTTTGTTCTTAGGCCGGCGCAGCAATTCCTGATCGAGGATGTCGTCCTTGGCGATCAGAAACGTATAGTCGGCGTGCAGAGTGAGCGGCTCCCAGGGCGAATAAGCAACAAAGCTCTCGACACCATAGGTGGTTGCTCTTCCGACATTCTCAAAGGAGGTGCCCGTATTGTTGATATTGATCAAATTGTCGATGTTGTTATGAAAATAGGTGGCACCTAACTGGAGTCGTTTTCCCAGTAGCGCTTGCTCAAACCCCAAATCGAAGCCGATGCGGTCTCGGGTTTTAAATTGGGGTTGCCGAAAAAATTGAAGGACGGGAAGTTCTGAAACAGCTCTGCCAGGGTAGGGGCCTTGAAGCCGGTCCCGACACTTCCCTTAAGCTTTGTCCCGGTCTCCGGAAAAAGCAGAGCTGGTGCGATGCGGAAGGTCGTTTTTCCGCCAAACGTGTCGTATTGGTCATATCGCACACTGACCGCGTTGAATAAGCGGTCGGCAAACCCGGATTGGAGCTGAGCCATCACGGCGTTGTCGGTGATCTCCGCAATCGGGACGGTAATTTCGTCCCGCTGATGCTCGGCGCGCAAGGTCAGCACCTGACCCGGCATCAGATTGATATTGCCCTGCCAATCGGCCTTTAGACGGTCGCCGTCAAAGAAGCTCGCCACGGCACCCAGAGCGTTCGGGTCGAAATCGCGCTGATTGAATTTCGTATAGGCGAGTCCGACGGTTTGATCGAAGACGCCGTCGAACGACACGAGATGCGCCGTCCCGCGGGTGAAGAGCTGCTGGTCGGCTTCGGTGCTCCTCAGGGCTTCCGGCCCGAGGAAGTCGTCGCCGGTGAAGAGCAGCGACGTGTCGATGTAGCGGGTGACCAGGCCGATATCGAAATTGTGCCCTAGATTGATGCCGAACCGGGACGATAACGTCTTGTTGTCGTAGGAATTGTCGTGCGCTTGACGTCCCAGCGGCAGCAGATCGCTCGGGGTAACGGGCGTGTTGCTCGAATTCCAATGGGCGAAATCGAGATAATAATTGAACCGGTCGAGCGACCCCCTAACGCCGCCATTCTGATTGAAGGTCCCGAAGGATCCTCCTTCGATGCTGCCCCCGAATTGCGCGGGGCCCGACCCCTGCTTTGTGATGATGTTGACGACCCCGCCGATCGCGTCGGCGCCGTAGAGCCCGCTTTGCGGCCCGCGCACGACTTCGACGCGGTCGATGTCCCAGGTCAGAATATACTCGAAATTGAACGTACCGGTTGCCGGATCGGTGGCATCGATGCCGTCGATGAAGACCTTTGTCTGATTCGCATTGGCGCCGCGCAGGAAGACCGAGGTTTGGCCGCCCGCCCCACCGGTTTGGATCACGTTGAGGCCGGGCACGTCCTTTAGCGCGTCAGGCAAGGTTCGCTCCTGCTTGCGTTTGATCTCTTCGCTGGGGATGACCGTGATGCTGCTGCCGACCTGATTTTCGGGTGTCGGCAGCCGGGTCGGCGTAACGACCACGGGAGGCAAGGGAACTGGCTCGGCCAAGGTGCCGTCGTCGGCAGCCAATACCTCTACGGGGCAGGCGAGCAAAACGGCAAGCAGGACGAGCGTCTGGCGGCTCGCCGAAAGCACGGGTGAACGGGACACGGCTGTGGCCTCGCGGCCACGTGACACGTCACCACGAGCCGAAACCCAGATACCGACCCGTAGGAGAGGCGATTCCTGGCTTCCATCGGTTCACCCCGCCCGATGCGCTCGTGCGTGACCACGAACGATGGCAGGTCTCCTGGCTTGCGGATCGCTGCCTTGCGCCGCCTTCCCAGTTGCCCAGTGGCGTGATTGGCGCGCGGCTCGCCGCTTACAGTTGCGGGGGCAGCCACGGCATCGGCCTACACCTCTTCCGAAGACGGCCTCACCGTGTTCCCTTTTGATCCCCGAAGGGAACCATCCCGCAAATCATGCCGGGGTAAGACCGTCGGCGCAATAGCCGAGGACGAAACTCGGCACAGGTAAGGGCAATCGGAGATCGTGCTCATTGAGAGCTGTGCCGAGCGCGCGAGCAGCGATTCCGACCGTGGGGCCCATTGTCGGACGGGCAAGAGCATGGAGGTATGTTTCAAAGCGACTCATATCGCTGCTCTGCGCGGCCGCGATCAGATCGAGCATCCGCCGCTCATCGATGGTGAGCAAGGTGTAGCCAGGATATCCGACTTCCCAGCGTCTTCGTCCGGCGTAAGTCAGCGCCTGCAGGAAAGTGTACAGGGTCGCGAGCATCTCGCCAGCGTCCTCGCCGCACAAAAGCGAGAACTCCCGAGTTATCAACGGACAGTCGCCCCCTCCTGTTACAATCTTCCGCCAGCTCTAGACCAGGAGATGCTCCCCTAGGCTCAGTGCGGCTAAATTCGACGCCGCTGCTTTGGCGACCCGGACTGCACCGGTAGACAAGCTGAGCGCTCCGAAAGTAGGTGGCCAGCGCCGCAGTCATGACGCTGATAGAAGCGTCACGCCCCGTCTTGGACGTCGCGGTTCGGTCTTTCGTACGCTGCGCGCCACGATCAGGCTGGCCCGGATCGATGTCCTTGTAGCATCAACCCTTGCAGCCTAAGCTTGGTTGCAGGCACCGCCGTTAGCCTATTCACCTCCGGTCATAGACGATGCGGAAGAATCGCCGGCTGCACTACGCTTGGGTCATCGTCGCGGTCACCTTCGCGGCGACGATCATGGTCGCGGGTGTGCGCGCAACGCCCACCGTGCTGATCGTCCCCTACAGAGAGGAATTCCACTGGTCTCTGGCGACGATCTCCTTCGCCGTCAGCCTCAACTTGCTGCTTTACGGGGCGGTCGGTCCGTTCGCCGCCGCGGTGATGGATCGCTTCGGCGCGCGCCGCACTATGACCCTGGCACTAGCGACGACGGCCGCTGCTGTGGCGCTGACCCCGATGATGAGGGAGGCGTGGCAGCTCGTAGCACTCTGGGGTGTCGTGGTCGGCCTCTCGACCGGCTTTGTCGGCGCCTATCTCTCGGCGTTCATCGCCGCGCGCTGGTTCGCCACGCGCGAGGGGCTCGTCGTCGGCATATTGACGGCTGGCTTCGCTGCCGGTCAGCTCGTCTTTCTGCCGACAATGGCAGCCCTCGCCACGAGTGCCGGCTGGCGGCTCGCGTCTGTGGTTTTGGTTGCAGCCGTCGTCGTTCTGCTGCCGGTGGTCGCGCTGTTGATGCGCGACCGGCCCGGCGATCTCAATCTTGCCCGCTACGGCGAGACGAGCCGATCGAGACCGGCCGCTGCGCCCGCCCGCAACCCGGTCGCGGTGGCGTTCCGCGCGCTCTCTGACGGCGTGCGTTCGCGTGACTTCTGGCTGATCGCCGCGGGCTATTTCGCCTGCGGGGCGACGACTAACGGGCTGATCGGCACCCATCTGATCCCGGCCTGCATCGATCACGGGCTGAGCGAGGTTGCCGGTGCTGGCCTGCTCGCCGCTACCGGCGTCTTCGCCTTGGTCGGCGGCACAATGTCGGGTTGGCTCAGCGACCGCTGCGACAACCGTATCCTGTTGTGCTGTTATTACGGGTTCCGCGGCCTTGCGCTGCTCTATCTCCCCTTCGCTCTCGATATGTCGTTCTACGGTCTGACGTTGTTCAGCATGGTCTACGGGCTCGATTGGATCGCCGCCGCGCCGCCAACGGTGCGGCTGCTGAGCGGCGTCGTCGGCAGCGAGCGGATCGGCATCATGGTGGCCTGGATCACCGTGATCCACCAGATCGGCAGCGCTTCGGTGGCCTATTTGGCCGGTGCCCTACGCAACACACTCGGCACCTATTTCGAGGCGTTCATTTTCTCCGGAATGCTGTTGATCGCCGTGGCGGTGATGGTCCTGTTCATCGGCGCCGGGCGCGGCCGCGAGCCGGAAGTTGAGCCCGCCATCGCGGTTTGACAAGGTGGTCCGTTCCGTTTCCTGCGTTCGCCCGCTCTGATCCCCCTGAGCATCGCGCGAAGCATTCTACAGATAACAAGCGGGCAAACTGGCCTGGCGTCGCCGGCCGGCTCTCGAGCCCGACGATAGAACCTGTGAGTAAGCCGTTAACGGACCCTCGAAAAAAACTGCGTCCCGGCCCGGGGATCAGGACGCTGAAGATATAATGCTTAGCTGGCGATCAGAGCGTCGATCTCGGCGTCTTCCGGAAACCGCCCGAGTTGTTTCTTGGAGAACGCGAGCCGCCCATCGACAGTGATTTCGAAAACTCCGGCGACCCCTTTGACGAGCTCCACCTCCTCTACGCCTCGTTCTATGAGTCTTGCCCTCGCACGGAGGGCCCTTGGCTCATAGTTTCAAGGCACGCAGTATTCGATTCTGACTTTCATTGCCGCCACCTCGAAGGCGAAACCTACAGATGCAGCGTAGCACACCGGGTCTCTCAACGCCATTATTCCGATCCGCCGCGCCTGCCTTGGCGCCTGCTTTCAAGTTATATGTTTCCCTGATGGTTGCGCCCGGGTTCATTCCCGACCGGATTGACAAGGTTCGGCGGTGCGTGTGCGTTGCCGTTTTGGGCAATGCTCGACTGCCTCCCGAATGAGAGCAATGCTCGAGGTCGATATCGAGCACCGGTTCGGCTCGTTCGAGCTCGACATCCATTTCCGTAGCGGGCGAGGTCTCACCGCGCTGTTTGGCCGTTCGGGAGCGGGCAAGACCTCGGTCGTCAATGTGATTGCCGGACTGGTGCGTCCGGAAAGAGGACGCGTCGTCGTCGAAGGGTCGGTGCTGATCGACACCGAGCGCCGTATCAGCGCTCCCGCCCATCGTCGTCGGGTGGGTTATGTCTTTCAGGAAGACCGCCTGTTTCCTCATCTCACGGTCCGCCAGAATCTGCTGTTCGGACGGTGGTTCGCGCTTGGCCCCGCGCTAGCATCCCGGCTTGATGATGTCGTCGATCTGCTCGGTATCGGCGCCCTGCTCGACCGCCGACCGGGTCGCTTGTCGGGGGGCGAAAGGCAGCGCGTCGCGATCGGTCGAGCGCTGTTAGCCAGCCCGCGCCTGCTGCTGATGGACGAGCCGCTGGCGTCGCTCGATGCGCGGCGAAAGGATGAGATCCTCCCCTACATCGAGCGCCTGCGCGATCAGGCGGGCGTGCCGATCGTCTATGTCAGCCACGCTGTCGCAGAGGTAACCCGGCTGGCCAACACCATCGTGCTGATCTCGGACGGCCGGGTGCGCGCGGTCGGGCCGCTGCAGGAGGTGATGGGGCGCGCCGAACTCTATCCGATAGTGGGCCGTTTCGAAGCGGGCGCGGTTCTCGCCGTCCGCGTCGTGGCCCACGATGCTCGCTGGGGGCTCACCGAGCTTGCCGGCGCCTTTGGCACGCTAACGGTACGGCGGCTGCCCGCACCGGTCGGTGCCGCTCTACGCGTCAGGATCCGTGCCCGCGACGTGATCCTCGCCGCAAGTCCTCCCACCGGGATCAGCGCTCTGAACGTTCTCCGGGGTAGGGTCGAGACGCTTGTTCCGATCGAAGATGCCGCACTCGAAGTCCAACTTCGTCTTGGAAACGAGCGGTTGCTGGCACGGGTGACCCGGCGCTCGGGTTCGACGCTCGGCCTCGCGCCGGGGTGCGAGGTTTTCGCCGTGATCAAGACCGTTGCAATCGACCGCCGCAGCCTCGGTCATCAGGACGCCGCCGTTGACCTGGACGACCAAATCGAGGTCTTCGATGGTTGACCGTTACGGTTTATCGCGATCAGAGAGTGGCCAGGGTGCTAGAAGCCGGCGTCCCGCTCCATCATTTCCAGCACTTGGGCTGCGGCGAAGGTCGTTTGGTCCCCGTCACCGCGCACGCGGCGTAATATCCCTACCACATGCTGCTGCAACGCACATGCCTCGCCTCGCTCTCCCTGCTGCCACAGGATCGCGGCAAGGTTGCCCATCGCCGTTAGGCTGTCGGCATGCTGCTCGCCGAACTCCCGGCAGCTCGTTGCAACGACCGCTTCGAGGAGTTCGCGTGCGGCATCGATATCACCTTGAGCCGAGACGGTCCCGGCCAGGTTGTTGATCGCCCGGAGCGTCTCGAGGCCCGTGTCGCCAAAGAGCTCACGCATTCCGCTTAGGACATATTCCTGAAGTTGTCGTGCCTCAGTCAGGTCGCCTTGCGCGGCCATCGTGACGGCCAGCTTGCCTACCGCCTTCAATGTATCGAAATGCTTCTCTCCTAAGCGTTGGCGCCGCCCCGCGACTACTTGTTCCTCGAGTTTGCGCGCCGCGATCAACCGACCCTCTGTCCAGAGGCAATCGGCGAGGTCCAGCATCGCCGCAAGCGTTTCCGGATGCTCGTTGCCGAACGCACGACGCTTCTCCGCTAGGAAACCCTCGCGCTTCTCGCATTCGTTGGGGATATCGCCCATGGCTCGGCGCGCCAGCCTGCGTCTTTCTAGTCGAAATCCTCAGACAGGGCAGGCTGCATCAGCTCCGGCAGCACACCCATGTGCGCGTAATGATCGAAACCGTCGACGATCTGCACGCTGGTGATTTTGAACCGGGTGATTTGGTCGCGAGAACTGGAACTTCAAGAATTGGGCCGCCGACGCCTTTCCCTCGGCGCTGGTGTTTTCGCGGGTCGGATCGGGCTGGACGCCGATTCGCTCCCCGGCGACATCGAGAACCGCATTCTGCAATACTTGGCGGGCGACCGGGCGGCCGACCTTGATGGCCGCCTCCCTGTGCACAGAAAAGGGCCCGTTCCGTCCGACCCTGATTGGGAGCAGAAAGGAACGGGCCGCTGTTACACCGGGCGCTTGATTCGGCCGTGCCCGGTCCGTGGCAAACCTCTACAAGTTCGCTTGGAAATCGCTGTAGTCGCGAACCTTTTTGTATATCTGCAGCCGGTTCCGCTGGCTGTCGGCGACGATGACACTGTCGGTGTCCGGATCGAATTCTACCGCCGTCGGAAAACAGAAGCGGTATTGCGGCTCAAGGCTTTTCACTCGGCGACGAGCCTTCGCCATGTCGGGGTTGGCATCGACGGTCTGCTGGCCCCATTTCGACAATACCTGCGCGTCACCGATCAGGTTGCAGATGGGCTTCCCCTCGGAATCGAAGACGCAGACCCGATGGTTGCCCCAGTCGGTGACGTAAATGTCGCCGTCTGGGTCAACAGCAACGTCGGTCGGGTGATTCAGCGTGCCGGGTTTCGGATAACCGGCGGTCTCGCCACCGGCTGATGACACGTACGGCCCGAACATCGTTACGGCGTAGGACCCCTCGGGCTCCTCAACCTTCCCATATTCGCCGAATTTCATCAGAAACTTTCCCTCGGGGGACAGCTTCTGAACGCGGTGGTTCTTCCAGTCGGCGACATAGATGTTGCCATCCTTGTCCAGGGTAATACCCCAGGGCTGGTTGAACTCGCCATCTCCGCTGCCCGCCCGACCGCATTTCCCGACAAATGTTCCGTCCGGTTTGAAAACCTGCAGGCGGTTGTTTTCGCTGTCGACGACGATGATGTTGCCGTTTTTCTCGACTGCGAGACCGGCCGGGCGCATAAGCTCGCCGTCCCCGCTGCCGGTCTTTCCCCACTTTCTCAGAAATTTGCCGCTGCTGTCGAACACCGAGATCGTGTTGTTCCAGTCATCCGAAACGTAGATATGGTCATTGTTGTCGACCGCGACGCCAAACGGCCACGTGCACTTTCCGTCGCCTTCGCCGTATTCGCAAAAGTCGGCGACGTGTTCCTCGTCGCCGGGGCCGCCGAGCTGCACTTTGTTAACGTGCATCCCGAAATTATTCTCGTTGCCGCGGTTGGTGGCGTAGAGAACGCTGTTTTTACCAAGGCACATTGTTTGAATGTAATTGAAACCCGGGCCGCGGGCAGCGTTGCGCCCGACGGCATGGCTCCAATCATAAACTCGTCCTTCCTGAACCGTTGTGAGCGGCATAGCGCTCCTCCTCTCTGATCGCTTGTTTCCCTACGCGCTGCTCTGCGTGCCCTCCCCGCAGTCCGAACTGCGGGAAGGGCAGCGAAGAACCGCCTACCTGCGTTTAATTCAGGAAGGCCGGCTGTTCGAAGGTGCCGTTGACGATCGGCGCCGGGTTGAGCTTCAGCCACTTATCGAGGATCGTCGAGTAGACGCTGCGGAAGTCCATGTTCGGGTTGAGGTCGCCCTGAACCAGATCCCCGGGCTTCATCGACGGCATCTCCCCGTAATGACCGCCCTTGACCTTCTCCCCGAGCACAAAGGCGACACCGCCGGCGCCGTGGTCAGTCCCCGAGCCGTTGTCGCGAACGCGGCGCCCGAACTCCGAGAACATCAGCAGGATCACGTTGTCGGCGTGGTTGTGCTCACGGAGGTCCTTCATGAAGGCGTCGACACCCTCGGTCACTGCGGTCCACAAATTGGCATGGCCGGGGTTCTGGCCGGCATGGGTGTCGAATGTGCTGTGGTCGCAGTAGAAGATGCGGCTACCCAAATCCGCCAAATGAGTCTGCGCGATACCTTTGAGTTTGCGAGCGATCGGTGTGTTGGGGTACTGCACCGTCGAAGAATACTTCTGCGGCGCCACTTTAAGGATGTCCTCGCCCTTCAAGGAATCGATGCCGGTGTCGGCCATGTAGTCCATGACCGGACCCCTGCCGATCGCCGGTTTGTACATCGCCGCAAACCGTTCGAG
>Ga0306926_10006596_pt1 | contig 12478 bp, 11 predicted proteins | sample flu12Cox44000178_FD_203759 | JGI IMG/M metagenome (GOLD analysis project Ga0306926, IMG submission 203759) | Lab enrichment of tropical soil microbial communities from Luquillo Experimental Forest, Puerto Rico - flux8day.12C.oxic.44.000.178 (v2)... | ecosystem: Environmental > Terrestrial >... | reverse complement strand
GCATATCGTCAAGGCCCCCACCCCAAGAGGGAGGTACGGTGGGCGTATAGCTTTTTTGCGCACCCGTCGCCAGATTGATGATGGTCAGTATGGGGTTGCCATCTTCGTTCGACATCGCCCACAGTTGATTGAGATCTCCACGGGCCAGCAACCCATCATTGTGTCCGGGAACTATGTAAGACGCTACCTGCATGCCATTGAAGTTGTACCCGATAATCGTGTTGGTAAGGCTAGGATTCGAACCATCCTTGACGTCGCCCGTATTCTGATAGCCGATGTATACGGTGCCGTTCAGCATAACAATCGAATCCGGGTGCATTGTGGACTTCGGTGAGGTAACGAAGACGGAAAGCCCATAGCCGGTCGCAGTGTTTGTATTTGCTACGGGAGTCGCGTTCGGTTGGGGAACTGCTGTTCCTGACGGTAGGGGTAGGTTGTTGCTTCTCGCTCCGCATCCGCAAAGGCCAAGAAGCACCAGGGAAACTGCAATCGTCGTGATTGAATTCTTGCTTAGTACGCGTATCACAGGTCGCCTCCACTGATCTGATCGCGGATAATCCGTTTCTAGAAAGTGCCAGGTGGCCTGGAGGCCGGCCAGAGGCCGGCCACCCGACATTTGGTTTACGGCAAGTAATAGCGGAAGGACGAGAACCACATGTTGTCGACAGCCGTCGGATTCGCTCCTGGAGGTGCCGGCAGTTTTGTGCCGTATCCGGTCCAGGCATACCGGGTCAAATAGGAGTACTGGAGCCCCATCTGCAACCTGCCCTTCGGACCGTTATAGGGCTTGTACCAGAAGCCGATGGTTCCTTCCCAGATGTTCTTGGTGTCCGCGTTGCAGTTGGACAGACCGCCCGGGTTGAACCCCGCGGTCAGACCGGAGCTGGGCAGAACTTCGATACCGCAACCGGTGTTGTTGAACAGCCGCGAGCCATAGCCCACCGCAGCGCCTTTGGAGTTCAGGAACGAAGCCCGGCCGTCATACTCCGTACCCCCGTAGCCGTACCAATCCCACTTCGGGCTGTGCCATTCAATGGTCGCCAGAGCCTGATAGGAAGTGAGGGGAACAAGTGCACCATATGGATTGATCGTTACATCCGAGAGACCACCCGTACCATAACGGCCCAAACCCCTACCAGCTAAGAGATGGAAGCCGGGCTCAAGATGCTTCTGTAAAAACAACCACCGAGCATTGAAGCCGCCGCCACCCGTCCACACCGATTTGTTGAATGCGCCAGCGGCGCTCGGCGTGGCTAGGCCTGCGTTGGGGAAGATGCGATCGCGGAATTGGGTGAGGATGCCGAAGATTTCGTAGTGTCCGAAGCCTGGCTGAAATACGAGTTTGCCGATGAAATCGGGAGAGGGGTTGAAGGAGTAGTTGGCGACATTTGTGCAGGTCGTCACGGGTGCGCCAGCTGCGTTGAGGCTAGTCGAGCAAGCGCTGATCGCCGAGTTATACAATCCAGCCGCGTTGCCCTGCGAACCGAGCAGATACGAATTCGCGGTGTTGCCGTGCGTGGTGAGGGTCTCCTGTGAGTTCTCAACCGACAAACCGAACCACATTTTGTTGTTGAAATTCTTGGTCACACGGAACGCATACTGCCTGGCCCAGCTGAAGCCCACGGTATATTGCGGGTCGATGGTCAGTGGTGTAGCCTCGGTACGGTTGTCCTCACCTACTTTGGTTTCTGTGACGAGGCTCCACATCTGGCCTCCGGTGAAGGTCCAGCCACTCTGAAGTCCAGCCTGAGCCCAAAACTGCCGCTGCCGCATGACATAGCTGTTGCTCTGGTTGTTGTTTGACGTGACACCGGCACCAAGAAAGTCCATCTCGTAGTAGCCGGTAAGATTCATGTTTGATAACTTACCTTGCGCTAGCATTGAGATACGCGACTGGCGTCCCGAACCGTAGAACTCAGACATGAAAGCTTGGCTAGAGCCAGGATACGGAATTCCGTTTAGTTGGGTGTTGATGTCAGCACCTTCGGCGCGCTGCCGCCACACTGTTTCACCCGCGAAGAACCCACCCGGCGTCAGCGTGATGCCTTTGTAGTGGATCGCCAGCGGGCTTTCTAGATCGCTCACGCGCTTCTGAGTGTCCTGCAACCCCTCGACCGTGTTCGCTGAAACGGCCTTCAGATCGGTAACGTCGTGCTGCAATGGATCAAAGTACTGCTTATCGAGAGCTTCGGCCTTGGGAACCGCGCCGTCGGCGGTAGCTTGTGCCGCCTGGGCGGCAGATTGCGCCTGGCCTACCTGTTGCTGTAACTGCTGAATCGCAGCATCGCGCGACTGGACCTGCTGCTGGAGTTGCTGAATCTGCTGCTGTTGTGCTGCTATTGCGTCTTTTAGTTCCTTCAGTTCCGACGAGGTGGAACTCTGCGCGAAAGCGCTCGTCGTCACGAACAAGAGGGATAGAACTAGAGCTACGACTGTAGAGCGTTTCATCTTATCTCCTGAAAAATCAGTGGCACGATGAACTGCGTACGGCTGCCGCACTGCCGCCTACCACTGCGACAAGCAGACTCCGACCGGTGTGCATTCCCCGGAATCGTAGGAGGTTAGTGTTACGAAATTGTGAATGCATGATGAAAGTTCCGCGAAGAACCGCGCGCGAATCCGCACACCAACCCCGTTGCGTTAACAGTTTTTTAATTAGCCAGCAACGACAGCAGGCGCTATGCTGAAGCGGTAACCTTATCGCTAACCGATCCCAAAAACCAGAAAAGGACGGAGACATGGGCAAGAGTATGCGCGGTAGCAACACTTGGACTCGGATGCATGCTTTTTGCGTTGGTCTTATGCTGGCATGCTTTGCTGCGACGGCGGTTGGACAAAGCCAGGGCCTTTCGGCGCAAGCCCAGGCCATCAATCAAAACGTCAAGGAAGTCCACTTTCCCTTTGACATCTACCGCCGAATCATCGATCCCGAGGTCTTCAATGCAAACGCCGAATGGCTGAAGCAGAACCCGAATGGCAAGTTGTGGATCCAAGGTTATGCCGATCCACGTGGCGATATCGTGTACAACCTCGTGCTGTCGTATCGCCGGGCGCAGTGGGTGAAGGCAGAGTTTGTGAAGCGCGGCGTGGACGCTTCACGTATCGAGTACGCCACCGGCTGGGGCAAGCTCTATCAGACCTGTGAACAGCAAGACGAGAAGTGCTTTCAGCAAAACCGCCGCGTCGATACCGTCCCGCCTGAGGATCTGCTGTTTCACTCGGGACAATAGACAAAGCTTTGCGACGAAATCTGAGGCAGATTGAGGCCAGGAACTGGCTCCCAATCTGCCTTAGCCGCAGCGTTTGCGCGAAATCGCGACCCCTGATTTTTTTGCTATTCTTTATCGACCTAGCTGGTCGAAACGGGTGAGACGCGGTGGCAGTTCCGCGCATCGATTGCTATAATTTCGTAACCACCCTGCTTTCCACCGCGCGTCGCGCGCCTGTGGCCAGGTAGCTCAGATGGTAGAGCGCAGCCCTGAAAAGGCTGGCGTCGGGGGTTCAACTCCCTCCCTGGCCACCAACTCAAGTAAACTCAATCGTTTACCTCTTATTGTTAAATCGTCACATCGAGTCGATAGTTTGAAAATCGATGACCTTCGATGTCCGTAATCATCTGCATCTACTAAGGTTAACGATTGGTAGAGCGCAGCCCATGAGGGCTTGGCTTCAACGATAAATTCGAAGGTGATTTTACGATCTGTTGGTAGTTGTGATAATATGCCGACATATTGTAAAGCTTGAAATGACACCATCCAAAACAGAACAGGTCGCTCGCCTCGTTCGCAAAGCTGGAGTATTCCGGCCTCGTGAACTGGACGGAGTCGGCATCCCGCGACAATACCTCCGCCAGGCGAAGGATCGCGGCCTCGTGCGGCAGGTCGGAAGAGGGCTGTACGTTGCCGAGGGTAGCCGCGTAACCGAACACCACACTCTGGTGGAGGCGACGAAACGCGTACCGCACGGAGTCATCTGTCTGCTGTCGGCACTGCGCTTTCATGGGCTGACAACACAATCACCGCATGAAGTGTGGATGGCGATTGCGCACAAGGCGCGGCGCCCCCGCGCGGACTATCCGCCGATGCGGATCGTGCATTTTTCTGGCGAGGCTCTTTCCTATGGTGTAAAGGAGAAGAAACTCGAAGGCATGATCGTGCGAGTCTTCGATCCCGCGAAGACCGTCGCGGACTGTTTCAAATTCCGCAACAAAATTGGAGTGGATGTGGCGCTGGAAGCGCTGCGAGATTGCTATCGGCGGAAAAAGGCGACAATGGATGAACTGTTCATGGCAGCGAGAGTTTGCCGCGTAGCTCGGGTCATGCAACCCTATCTGGAGTCGCTGGTGTGAAGAAAGCCGTCGTCAATTTGCCAGCGTCAGTGCGGCAGCGGCTCTTGAACTTGGCGACTGAACGCAAGGAAGATTTTGGACTCGTTTTGAGCCGCTACGGATTGGAACGATTCTTGTATCGCCTCAGTGCCTCTCCCCATCGGGATTCGTTAGTCCTGAAAGGAGCTTTGTTGCTTCAAGTCTGGACTGGGGAGCCTTACCGTCCAACCCGAGATCTAGATCTGCTCGGAAAGGGGATGCCGAATCTGAGCTATCAGAAGATCTTCTCAGAAGTGTGCTCACAAGATGTTGAAGACGATGGTCTGTCCTTCCTTTCCGAGACGATTCGCGTCGAACGTATCAGAGACGAAGAAGCCTATGAGGGAGTGCGCGTTCTGTTAGAGGCGCGGCTGGGTAATGTACGCATTCCGTTGCAGATTGATGTGGGCTTCGGTGACGCGATCGTGCCGGGACCGGAGGAGTTGGAGTTCCCGACGCTCCTCAAGTCCCCGGCTCCCAAACTGAACGCCTACTCCAAAGAGAGTGTTGTCGCTGAGAAATTCGAAGCCATTGTGAAGCTCGGCTTAGCAAACAGCCGTATGAAGGACTTCTATGATCTCTGGGTGCTGGCCCAAAGATTCCGATTTGAGAGTGCCACCCTGGCCGCAGCCATCCAAGGAACATTCGAAACACGCCGCACGCCTTTGCCCAATTCATTGCCGCTGGCATTCAGTGCAGACTTCCATCAGTCGCCAAATAAGCAAACGCAATGGAAGGCGTTCTTGAGAAAGAGTGGCCTTAACGCTGATTCCTCGCTGGAGGAGACGATCCGAGTCATCCGAGAATTTGTGATGCGAGTCGTAGAAGGAATTTCGGAAGGAGATCGAGAAAAGAAGATCTGGCAGCCAGAAGGGCCGTGGAGATAGTTTTCTGCGAAGGTTCTTGAAGCCAGTCGTGGCATTTTGGTCCCGCCTGGTCTCTGCCCTGTCACGGCATTGCCGGATGGTACGGCATGGAACGAGAGGGCCGTCGGAGGGAACCCGAGGGAATCAGACAGTCCTTATTATGCCGGGGCGTAGTTCAGTTGGTTAGAACGCCTTATACTCACGCAGGAGGCCGCGGATTCGAGTCACGTCGCTCCCGCCAATTTCTGAGAACTTCGGAAGCGTGTGCTGGTTCAGGACATTTCCGGAGAATCACCAGAGCCTCATCGATGAGAACTCTGACTAGCCAACTTCGAAAGGCGCCTTCATATTCAAAGTGCGGCGGATTGCGGGATGCCCTTCGCCAGCAGTTCTTTATGGCTAGGGGCACTCTCTCCTCATCGCCGAGCACACGGCAAGCGATCAAGTGAAGCAACCGATAAGTGCGTGAGAACCGCAGGGCAAATATCGACGGGTCTTTTTGTTCTCTTTTCACGATAATGTTGCTGCTCCTCCAAAGTGATTTCCCTGCGCGTGACGAGAGGTTCGGCGGTCAGCAGTCGCCCGAATTCTCTAACAGCCATTGCAGAGCCCGGTAGATTCCGAAAAACGCTGAGGAACTCCTCGACGGCACTCCCCCAGCGTTTCTACGTGCAATTTGTGACGTCATTTCAGCGCTGGTAACAAATGGAGGAACCTTCAAACATAGAGCGTGACTTCGACCTATTGCCAGCGGGGCGGCTCTGGCGAATTCAGAATTTACTGATCGTTCCCCTCGGTCAATTCCGCCGGGACGGCCGTCAAGAAACAAACACCCTCAAGACCAGAAGGGACGAACCCAGCAGAACGAGAATGAGACCCGCCTGTACAGAACCCATGACCCTTGCCAAGATGCTGCCACGTTCGACGCCGATCGCATCGAGCAGTTGTTGCCCCTGTGGGCTCTGCAGATACGCCAGTACTTCAGCTCCCGTTCCCAATCGTTCCAAAAGGCGGACTTGAACTTCTGCCTGTTTCTTGGCCACCCATCCCCGGCGCAAGTTATAAGTGAAGGACCAAAACATCCACGCTATCGCGACGACGATGGCCACGCCTCCAAAAACTCCGACAACCGAATCCATCGCAATGCACCTCTTCCGCCCATAAAGCGTTCTAGTTGCCGAAAATGTTAACAGGGCCCCGAAAAAAATAATTCGCGCTTCGAGATTCACATTCTGGCCTTTTGCTCCGTTTTACTAGTGCGACGATTTATCGCAAGGAGACAATATGCACAAAATCTTGATCAGCGTGATGGCGTTTGCGTTGGCTGCAGCGGCTGCTGACGTCACTGGAACCTGGGTGGGCAAGGTCGACGTTGGAAACGGGGGGAGCGATCCAACAATCCCCATGTCCATAACTCTGAAACTAAACGGCTCTGAATTGACTGGCACCGTCGGTGATGCGTCCCATCAATTCCCTATCGAGAAAGGTGAAGTCAACGGCAACTCCGTCACCTTTCAGGTAACTGCCGGAGCCGTCTTGACCTTCAATCTCCGTCAGGAAGGGGACGTGATGAATGGCACGGCAAAAATCGTCCACGACGACGGGACGGTTCACGAGGGGCCTGTTTCACTCAGAAGAAAATAGTAGAACTCGGGTCGGTCGTGGAGAACAGGAGTCATCTCGGACGCGCCCTGTGGAGCACCTGAGGTGGGTGAAATTGGAAGGTCGTTAGTGCTTCAAAAAAGCAACAGGAGTCGACGACCGCCGAGACAGGATGAAGAGGAGTCACTTCAGCGATGAATCGATTCTTTTGCAACTTGTCAGTCTATGCTTTCGTTTTGACATTCGTTCTCAACGTTCGTGCGCAAGCAGTTCTCCCAGACAGCCCGAACCCGAGGTTCACGGACGGTGTCGAGTTCGTCGTCAAAGCCTTTGACCAGTATCCGGTCGTGGCGATTGCCGATCTGCCGGGCTGCGACGAGTTCCATCGATTCCTTCGCACGCTCATAGAATCCCCAGCCTTCGGCCAGAAGGTCCACAACATCATTGTGGATTTTGGTAATCCGCTCCTTCAGCCGGTCCTCGATCGTTACTTGACTGACGGCGAGTTGATGCCAAGTACAGTTCTTCGCCACGTTTGGGACGACACAACGGAATCGCCGGACCTCACCTGGGATTCGCCACTGTACGCGGCGTTCTTTGACGCCATACGCGCCGTGAATCTCGGTTTGCCAAAAGAGCAGAGGCTTCGAGTTACCCTGGCGGATGCGCCAGTCTCATGGAGGAAGATTCAGACAAAGCAGCAATGGCTGAACCTTAGAGGGCAGCCTAGAGAAGATGCTCTAGCGACCGCGGTCGAGGACATCTTGGGACAACATGAGCGAGCTCTCGTAATCAGCGCAGCGGTACACCTGTATCAAAATAGCGATCTGACCTCGAATGCGCGCGCGCTCATCGAAAAAGTTGTCCCCGGCAGACTCTTTCTCGTGCTCCCGCAAGGTAGATTTGGGGCTGGAGATTCATATAAGGAAGTTGAGCGTCGAGAACAGGGCATTACCCCCGGAAGCATCACTCTACTGCGGAACACATGGCTCGGTGCGCAGTCAATCACCGGAGCGCCAGGGTCGCCGCAAATAGAGGACGTGGCCGATGCGGTCCTCTACCTTGGAAGCGGTGAGCGCCTGACCAAGATCCAGCCGACTGCGGTCGTATTTAGAGATGAGGAATTCTGGGCGGAATTGAATCGGCGTTGGAAGCTCATCTACGACATGCCATTCGACTTGGCAACAGCAGGGTTCGATCTTCGCGGTCCATACATTTGGCCTCCCCCGCAAATGGTAGCCGCGTCGGCCCGGCCTGCCTCGAGTGTGGTTACGGCCAACGCCGTCGACTTTGTTTTCGAAAAGCTGGATCAGTATTCGATAGTGGGGATCGGGGATCTCCACATGTGCCTGCAATACTTCCAGTTTCTCCAACAATTAGTCAAAGATCCGCGTCTTCCCGGCAAGATTCAAGACATTGTGGTCGAGTTCGGAAACCCACTCTACCAAGATGTAGTCGACAGCTACGTACTTGAGGGGAAGGACGTCTCGCTAGCGGTACGCGGGCCAGTCTGGCAGGAAGCGGCGATGGGGTGGTATGTGGCAAACTCTCCAATCTACGAAGCCTTTTATGATGAGCTTCGGGCCGTCAATTTGAAACTGCCCAAAGAGGCACGAATTCGAGTCATTCTCGGCGACGCCCCACTGAACGTTGGCCGATTTCGTGCGAATTCCGACAAATACTTTGAGCCGTTCCTTGCCTACAAGGAAACCCTGGAAGACCCGCGCGAAATCAGTATTGCAGCAACAATTACCCGAGTCGTGGCCGCGGGGCGTCGAGCGTTGGTGCTATGCGGAAATGGTCACCTGAACTTGACGCAACGTAGTGGGAACGCCCGCCATATCTTCGAGCGCTCATACCCAAATAGGTTCTACTTAATCGACGAAAGCGGCCCTGGAAATCCTTCTTGGCCTATTCCATCGATTGTGACGTGGGCTGATGACCGGGAACCAAACCATGCAATGCTTTGGCTTGGCCCTTTGGATTCTCTTACAGTCGTTAGGCCCTCCCCCCTGATCTACCGCGACACTTCGTACTGGACCTTCATTAATTTGATGGCGGAGGTACAGGGTCGATATCCGGTCGATCTCGCATCAGCCAGTTTCGAATATCGCACTCGATACCCGTGGACTCAATAGCGAGGTCAAGTCACGCCGGCAGAGTGCAAGCGGCTTCCCGATTAGTCGTACGTTGCGGGGCCCAAGCTCAAGACCCTTGAGGTGGCCAGCTTCACTCGTGAGGCTCTGGAACTATATAACGGGCAATTCGGAAACTGACGTTGAGGCAAAAACATGTGGTTCTGGAATGCAAAGAGCACTTGACGTGGGTGCTGGAAAATCAATCGGTTGCAACGTGGTCCGCGGAGGGGTTTTTGGAAAAGCTCAGCTGCCTTCGAATGCACGCGGCCGTGTCAGAACCCGACGTCGGGAAGACTCTAAGCAGTTGATTTTGTGGCCCAGGATGCAGGCAATCAGAACGTGTCACAACATGCTTTTCAAGCGCCGACACCGAATCCCTGATTGGCAGAAACTTGGTAATGAAAGGTGGATTTAACGTTCGAAAGCAATTGCGTTGACTTTCTGCAAATCCGGCGATAATGTTAGTCGCCACTTCGGGATCGGAACAGCGTCCATGGACACCTTGAAGCTGGTCCAGATCAAGCCGTTGGTGGCGCACGACCGAGCGCGATACGACCTTGCAGTAACGCAGCCAGTCGCTCTCGATCATCCTTACCCCGCACAGTCCAAGATCAAGCAAATTCCGGCTGAGCTTCGCGTGCTTGCCGGCTCCTCGAAGATATAGACCTTCTTTGAGAGGAATGCTGGCGGCACGTCGAAAAGTACAGCTGACAAACGAAAAGGAGCAATTCCAATGAAGAACACACTTCTGAGAAAGAACCACTGTCTGCCGATGCCTGCGCTGGTGAGTGTTGCGGTGATGATGATTCTGGGCTTGGCCGTGGCGGCTGAGGCACAGCCCGCCGTGCGCGGGAAAGGCACACCCAACTCTATTCCCGTCTGGACTAGCAGTTCGACGATTGGAGATTCAGTGATGCAGCAGTCGGGCACGAACGTCAACGTCAGCGGCGATCTAACTTTGACAGGTTCGATTAACGGCTCGCTGACCTTGCAAGGGAACCTGACCGACTCCAACTTAGATCAGAGCGCCAACGTAATTGGCGGCTTCGGCGGCAATAACACTTTCCCAGGCAACAGCGTGGCGAGCGGCGTGGTTGGCGCGACCATCGCTGGCGGCGGGGGTGGCATCTTAGTTGGCAATTTCGCCTATCCTAACGTAGTCACTGGCGCTTGGGGCACAATCGGCGGAGGCGCGAATAACCAAGCCGGCGGCGGCAACTCGTCCACGGTGGGCGGCGGTTTCCAAAACGTCGCCAGCGGATCACCCGCGACGATTGGTGGCGGCAACCAGAACACCGCCAGCGGTGACGACGCGACCATAGGTGGGGGCGGTCTTAACACCGCCAGCGGGAATGGGGCGACGGTGTGCGGCGGCGGTAACAACACCGCCAGCGGTATGAACGCGACGGTGGCCGGAGGCGCGCAGAACACCGCCAGCCTCGTGGGTGCCACCGTGGCCGGAGGCGAGAACAACAAAGCTGCCGGCATGTTTGCAATGGTACTCGGGGGACAAAGCACCTCCGCGCTGGGGCAGTATAGCTTGGCCGCTGGACATATAGCTACCGCCAACTACGACGGCAGCTTTGTCTGGAGCGATACCACGGGCATCGCTTTCGATAACGCGCCGAATCAATTTATCGCTCAGGCTTCGGGCGGGTTTGCGCTCTACACCGCGCCCAACGGCACTGCGGGCGCCATACTTTTGCCCGGCTCCGGTTCCTGGTCAAGCCAGAGTGACCGGAATGTGAAGTCTAACCTCATGCGGGTTGACGGCCAGGCCATGCTGATGCGCCTGGCGGCGTTGCCGATTGCAACCTGGAACTACAAGGAGCAGCCAGAATCAACTCGGCACATGGGGCCGATGGCGCAGGACTTCCGTGAGGCTTTCGGGCTAGGCGAGGATGACAGGTACATCTCGACGGTGGATGCTGAGGGAGTGGCCATGGCGGCCATCCAGGCGCTGTACCAGCTCAGCCAGGAGAAGGACCGGGAGATTCAGCAACTCACGCGGGAAGTGAAGGAACTTCAGACAAAGATGGCCCGGCTCGCGGGAGAGCAGTGAGTCCGAGTGCGATTTTCGGTAGTGGGCTAATTCCGCGTTGCTGGCTCACATAGCAAAAACGCAACATATGTTTTTAGTTCATTCGGGGACTCTCAAAACTGGCAGGTTTTTCTCCCAGACCACGCACCACTCCGCCCGTCCAGCGTTAGCTGTGCCGAAAATATTGTGTCGTCGAAATTGACAAGCTGAACCTTCATCCTTTGCCTTAGGCAGCGATAGGGAGTCGCAATCGTGGTGTCAGTTCTGGTGTCAGTTGTCTTGCGGATTCGGTGCGTTTTGCTGCAGCCGAATGCAAGTGCCTAGCGCGCTAGGTCCTTGCGATTACAGGACAATGCATTTTGGTGCACCTACGTGCAGGGATACTCAGTGAGATTAAGAGTCAGCTGCTCTGCCAGAGGGTACCCGTCCATTTTCTGGGGGCCAACTTTGCAGAGAGGGAACTTCCTGTGTCAAAACCATGACGACGCTCAGCGGCCAAGGCTCTGATTCCATGAACAACACTTGACGCGATTGCCGGTGTGCCGGAATCACATGGTATCGGCCCAAGAGCACCGGAGGCGCCATACCCAAAAGGTGCACAGTTCGTCGCCATCTAAAAGCCATATCGGTTTAGGCGCTTCCCGCCTCACCAACATTGTTGTGATAGTAGCAATCGCCACGTTCGGAAGAGTATGTAATTCCGATCGATATTTCTTGACATGGATTTGTTGAGGGAGTAACTTTCGACACCGTTCATCTTGCATTGCCGCGTTGAATGCTTTTCTCTTCAGGATGAGATTTCTCCGCGGATCTGATTTGATGCCGCTTCGCAATCGAATTTCTTACTCGTTGCGCGTCCCTCCGTTGTCCCAAGGTTTCGCAATCCCAGGTTTGATTCCGAAAGACATCTTTTCATCCGGCTTTCTACTGAAAGCAAGGAGGCTACGTCATGGCCCGCAAGCTTCTAGGACTCTCTATTGCGGTGCTCCTGCTCACTGCGGGTACCAGCATTGCTGTTGCTCAAATTGTTGCGTCAGCAACGGGCTCGGGGCAGTTTCATACTTCGGGCTCGTTAAGGACGTTCACTTTTAACGCGAATACGGACAGCTCGGGCACCACCACTGGCCAAACTCAAGGTAACAATCGCGCTGCTGGCGTAAAGTGGCACGGCAGCCTCAACTGTCTGAACGTTGTAGGGAATGTTGCCACAATGGCCGGGGTGGTGACCGATATCACTCCCGGCTTAGGGGACCCTTTTCTCGTTGGGAACTTCATTGTGTTCCAGGTAATCGATAACGGTGAAGGCTCCAACGCGCCACCCGATTTGATCTCGTTAACCTTCTTCTTCCCGGCAGGGTCACCGAATCCGGGTTGTACCGGGTTCGGTGTCTTTGCGACCATCCCGATAGAGCACGGTAACGTGCAGGTCCATTGAGGGCCTGGCCGAAGAAGTCTTATTGGACGG
>Ga0306926_10006594_pt1 | contig 12479 bp, 26 predicted proteins | sample flu12Cox44000178_FD_203759 | JGI IMG/M metagenome (GOLD analysis project Ga0306926, IMG submission 203759) | Lab enrichment of tropical soil microbial communities from Luquillo Experimental Forest, Puerto Rico - flux8day.12C.oxic.44.000.178 (v2)... | ecosystem: Environmental > Terrestrial >... | reverse complement strand
GGGCGCACAACCGGGGCCCTCTTCGCGTCCGTTTTGCGATAGGGGCGCCGACGGTGCTTGGGGACGGGCGGGATCGGCGATCCGAGCCAACCCTGCAGAACGTTGTGAGCCGACTGTCGCATGGCAGGAAATTTACCCACGTTGCGGGACGGCAACTGTGTCCAAACGTTCAAACAATCGTTAAGCAGGCGTTAGCGCTCGACTTCCGCCGGCCCCTATGTCATAATGTACTTATGACGGGAATTTCCGATTCCAGAGAGGAGATCGCGATGGCGACCGAAGTCAAGACCCTGACGCTCCACGTTTTCGAGGCCGGAGCGCACCGGGCCGAAGTTCGCTGGATTCTCGACGATGTGCCGTGGTCCTATGTGGTGATGCATCTCGACCGGGACGGGCACGAGCTCGCGAACGGTCGGCTGTTCTCCAATGAGGACGACGCCATCTCGTGGGCCAGAAGCTGGGCGTTCCATGACACCCGGTGAGCGGCGCTTCAAGTACCGCGAGAACAGCCTCACGCGGAAGTATCTGAGGACGATCCAGCGCCGGCACGACTACCTTGCCGAGCGGATCGCCAACTACCAGGCCTACGAGGACTATGAGGGCGAGGACGCCTCGAGTCATGACAAGGCCGAGCTCGCCGCCCTCACGTGGGCAATCCAGGTCATAGGCCAATGGGTCAAAGAGGACCCGCAGGCCAGAAAGGAGCAGGACCGTGCCTGATGTCAGCGAATACGAGACGATCGCGCGCAACGCGCGGATCAAGGCGACGTTGGCCATGGAGTCGACGTATCCCGGCAGCCCGGTCAAGGCTAAGGAGTGGCTCGAGGTCGCCGAGGTCGCCGAGCGTGCGGTGGCGGAGATCCGCTCCGTGCGTGAGCCGGTCAGCGTCGAGTGCCCGACCTGCGGCGAGGTGGTCCGATGAGCAAGCGAAGTCCGCGAGTGGAACGGGAGGGCTGGCGATGAGAATTGAGGACCTCACCGAGGCCCAGGTGCCCCCGGGTACCCGTATCCGTGTCACCGGGGTCGCGCCGTCCGAGGTCGAGGACCTCGGCTACGTGGACGACACCGAGCGGCTCTTGGACCAGAAGGGCACGGTCCAGGAGCTCCGCAAGGGCCGGTGGTGGGCCCAGCTCGACATTAGGTGGGACGACCCGAGCATCCGGCTGCACCTGTCCGATCGCGACGAGGTCGAGGTGCTGCATGGCCCCGCATGAGCATCGCTGGAAGGCCACCATGCACCTGGACGGCTGTCACTGGTACTCGACCGGGGCGGCCTGCACGTGCGGGGCGACGCTGTCGGTAACGCACGAGCGCAGCCCGGCCGCAGATCCATACTCGATGATCTGGATGGAGCCGCAGTATCGGGAGGTCACGAGGGACGAGCGTGGCCGGTTCGTCAAGCCTCATTGGGAGGAGGTCGTGTGCGATCGCTGTAGGGAACTGCAGGCGGGGGCACCGGCCAGGTCCGACCTGGCAGTGGTCCTGAAGGACGGCACGGTCGAGCGTGAGGAGCACCTCGAGCACGAGCAGAAGGAAGAAGAGGCGGAGGACGAAGAAGATGCGTGATAGGCTCCAAGCAGAGAAGGCATGCCTGCCTCGAGGTGGTCGGAAGTCTCTCTCTTTCCTTTCTGGTGGGCGGTCCCTCGGGGCCGCCCACTTGGCGTCATGACCAGCCGCTATGAGCGGGCGCGCATGGCCGCCGCCGCCAGGGCCATCCAGGACGGCCGGATCAAGGTTCCGCTGCGCTGCGCCCACTGCACCTCTGCGAGCCTCGCCGAGGGCGAGCGCGACCTCGACGGCCAGGCCACCCTGCTGTGCCTGATCTGCGGGCAGCGCACCTACCTGAAAACCGCCCACGCCGAGCGCAAGCGCAAGATAATGGCGATCATCCGCGAGGGGCTCGATCCCGCGAAGGCGACCAAGGAGCGCAGACGATGAAGATGGCCATTCTCACCCCCTCTCGCGGCAGGCCGGAAGGGTTCAGGGCGATGGTCGCTGCCGTGCGTGACACCGCCACGTTTCCGGATGAGATCGCGATCTACCTCGCCACCGACGAGGACGACGTCGAGTACGCGGCCCCTCCGGGCGTGATCTGCCTCCGGGGGCCGCGCCAGCGGCTTGCCGGGTGGGCCAATCAGCTCGCGACCGTGGCGCTCGAGGATGGTGCGGAGATCCTCGGCTTCCTCGGCGACGACCACCGTCCACGCACCGCCGGCTGGGACCTCCAGGTGGTGGGTGCCTTCACCCAGATGTCCTCCGGGCTGGTCTACTGCGCGGATGGCCTCCAGAACGAGCGCCTGCCCACCGCGCCCTTCTGGTCGGCTGATGTGATCCGGGCACTCGGGTTCTTCTACCCGCCCAAGCAGGTGCACCTGTACGCCGATGACTACTGGCTGAGGCTGGCCTGCGACCTCGGCCGCCGCTACTACCTCGGCGGGGTGCTCATCGAGCACTGCCATCCCTCCGCCGGCAAGGCGGTCTACGACGACACCTACCGCGAGAACGACACTTGGTACGAGCATGACCGCCGGGCGTTCGAGGCCTTCGTGCGCGAAGAGCATCCAGCTTGCCTGGCCCGGGTGCAGGAGGCACTGTGCGCGTCCTTGTGACCGGTCACGGTGGCCTCATCGGCCGCCACATCTGGGATGCGTTCTCCGAACACGACCGAGTCGGCATCGACCCCGTGTGCGACGGACTGGCCGATGTCCGCGACATGCCGTCGCTCCTGCACGGGGCCCATTTCGACCTGGTCGTTCACTGCGCCGCGCTTGTGCAGGGACGGGAGACGATCGAGACCCATCCCGCACTGCTCGGCGCCTACAACCTGCAGCTCGACGGAGCGCTGTTCGAATGGGCGCTCAGAGCCAGACCGGGCCGCATCGTCTACCTCTCCTCCTCGGCTGCCTATCCCACGACCGTCCAGAACAACGGGCGAAGGCTCCTGCGCGAGGATCTCGGCTGGGGCATCCGTCCCGATCAGACCTACGGCTGGGTCAAGCTCACGGGCGAACTGCTCGCCGAGGAGATGCGCCGGGCCGGGGTGCCGGTGACCGTGGTGCGTCCCTTCTCGGGCTACGGCTCAGACCAAGCTGAGTGCTACCCGTTCGCCGCGATGATGGCCCGTGCCCGCCGGTGCGACGATCCGTTCGCAGTCTGGGGCGATGGCCGGCAGGTACGCGACTTCGTGCATGTCGACGACATCGTCGGCGCCATCCTTGCGCTCATCAAGCACGAGGTCGATGGGCCGGTCAACATCGGCACGGGGATCGGAACCTCGATGGACGAGCTGGCTCGCTTGGCCATGCGCACGGCCGGTTACGAGGCGCCCATCGAACATCTGTTCGACAAGCCGGCGGGAGTTCGCTACCGAGTGGCCGACACCACCGTGTTGCACCGCTACTACGAGCCGAAGGTCACCCTGGCCGAGGGTGTCCGGAGGGCGCTCTCATGAGACTGCGACTGCGCGATGCCTATGCGCCGGCCGAGCTCGCAGCGCTGTATCCGACTCCGCACGACCACCGACGCTGGCCCGATCACATCCTGCGGGTCGACCTGACGATCCAAGTCGCCCGCTTCATCTACAACGGGGGGCCGGTCGCCGACCTGTCCTGCGGCGATGGCGCGATTGCGCGCGCTCTGGCCATTCGACCCATACTCGGTGATCTGGCCCCGGGCTATGGTCTGCACGGACCACTCGAGGACACGATCAGGGAGATATCTCACGTCAGCCTCTACGTGTGCTGCGAGACGCTCGAGCATCTGGATGATCCGGACGAGGTGCTGCGGCTGATCCGCCGCAAAGCCGACCGTCTCGTGCTCTCCACGCCGATCGGCGAGACGATCGGCCACAACCCCGAGCACTACTGGGGCTGGGACGAGGATGGTATTCGGCAGATGCTCGAATCGACCGGCTTCCATCCCATCGTGCAGACGGCACTCACCATGCCGGCCTATGACGTCGCCTACCAGATCTGGGGCTGTCGATGACCGAAGAAGAGTGGGGCGAGGCAGCGGATGAGCTCCTCGGCCGTGAGCGCTACTACGGCATGGACGGCGAGCCGCTCACCTGGCGTCAGTGGAGCGAGAGGCGCATGGAGAACCCGGACGCGCGTCGCGTGGCCCTCACCAAGATCGGTAATTACGAGGTGTCCACGGTGCTGCTCGGCATTGACCACCGGTTCAGCCGGTCCGGGCCCCCGATCATTTTCGAGACGATGATCTTCGACCAGGCCGGCATCACCGACGACAGCCTTGGCAACGAGGTGTTCTGCGACCGCTACACCAACAAGGTCGCCGCTCTCGCCGGCCACGACCAGGCGTGCGAGCGCGCCCGGCGAAGGGACTTCGAATGAGCAATGCTTATGCTCAATGCCCGAGCGTCGGGCACGACACGCGGTTCGGCCACAGCACCCGGCGCTCACCCCTTCGAGCCAGAGGACCTGTGCGATGCCGATGACTGACCCATTGGCCATCCCGATTATCGTCAACTGCCGCGACCGCGTGACTCCGTTGCGCGAGCTCGTGGGCTGGCTCGAGAGTGCCGGCCACACCCGGATCATCTTCCTCGACAACCAGTCGACCTATGGCCCGCTGCTCGAGTATTACCGGCAGACGCCGCACACGGTCCGGCGTCTGCCGCACAACTTCGGCGCGCGCTCGCTGTGGCTGTCCTGCCAAGAGGAGCTCGGCGACTGGTACGTCTACACCGACCCCGACGTGCTGCCCGTCGAGGACTGCCCCTCCGATCTCGTGGCCGAGCTCCGCGACATCCTCGACGAGTTCCCACGGGTTCCCAAGGCCGGGCCCTCCCTCTGTATCGATGATCTGCCGGCCTCGTTCGATCCCGAGATCATCAACTGGGAGCGGGCGCTCACCTCACCGCTGCGCCGGCTGCATCGGCGCAAGGGCGACCCGGTCTTCCTCTCGAAGATTGACACCACCTTTGCATTGCATCGGCCGCACGTGCAGTTCACCTATTCGGCGATCCGCACGGGCCCGCCCTACCAGATGCGCCACACATCCTGGTACACCGAGGGCCAGCCGCTCTCGGTCGAGGACAACTTCTACCTGTCAAGAGCAACGAAAGGGCCGCTCGGCACATCATGGGGAAGACGAGCCTGACCGACACCAACATCTACGTCGTCTATCGCAAGGCCGACCTTGTGGCGCTGTGGAAGAACCATCCCAACATGAAGGACGGGATGTGCAGCCGGTGTGGCGAGACCGTGATCTATCTGGAGTCCGAGCTCGAGCCCGGCATGGTGTTGGTCTGCTTCCGGTGCGCCCGATGAGCGAGATCGTCCGCTATACCCAATGCCCGGGCTGCGCCAAGATCTTCCCGGTCTACACCCACTCTCGGCGCAAGTGGTGCACCGAGGCCTGCCGCAAGCGCACGCTCTACTCCACGCCCTGCATCGAGTGCGGTGCGCCCACCAACGGATCTGATGGCCCCGGTGCCCACAAGCGCTGTCGCGATTGCAGCCAGGTCAGGGTCATCGGCATCACCAAGGACAAGGCGGCGGCGCGCCAGCAGATGGTCGAGGACCTGTGGGCAGCCGGCTGGACGGGACGGGAGATCTGTGCGGCGATGGGTGTCCCATATCGCGCCACGGCCATTGCCCAATGGCGCTCCCGCGGGGCCAACCTGCCTCACCGCTCCCCGCCGGAACTCGTGGCGCGCCTGACCGAGCTCGGGAGGGTGAATCTTGCCAAGGCTCGAGCCGCGAGGAGGGCAGCATGAAGAACTGGTGGACGCAGATGGTCGGACGTCTGACCGTCTGGTATTGGCAGATCCGCAAGAAGATCACGGGAGCGAAGGTGGACATCTCACAGATCAATGACCAGCTCTGGGCCGGCGGCGCGGTGACCACCGTGCAGGACGTGGCCCAGATGGTGGCCTCGGGCATCACCGCCGACATCGATTGCCGCCAGGAGTTCAACGACCAGAGCCTGATCTCGGGCTACAGCCTCCTGCCGCCCACGCCGGCGAGCCTGAAGGACCATTCGACCATCGCCTACCTGTGGGACGGCGTCGCTGACGACGGTCAGCCCAAGCCCGTCGAGTGGTTCGAGAAGGCGTGGGTCTTCGCCCAGCCGATCCTCGACGGCAAGGGCACGGTGCTCTGCCACTGCGCCGCTGGCGTCAACCGCGGACCGTCCATGGCCTCGTTCCTGCTCATGGCGTACTGGCACATGACCCCCGACGAAGCCAAGGCCCTGCTCATCCAGAAGCGCCCGGTCGCCCAGGTGGCCTACCTGAACGATGCGACCCACGCCGTGCAGCAGCTTGGGCTCGAGCCCAAGGCGCAGTGATGGGCGAGCCGATTACCGACCGGACCATCCAGCTCATCGGCTGTACCGATGCTCAGGTGTGGGCGAAGACGTGGCTGTTCGTGCTCGAGAGCAACCCAGACATCGCCACCGACGAGGGCACGATGATCAGCTGGTTCGCCAACGCGATCATGGCTGGCCATGATGGCGCGGTACGCGACGACCGGACGTTCATCGTCGAGAAGCTCGAGCACGTCGGCCTTGACGAAGATCAATGGGTGGACGTGGGCAAGATCAAAGCCACCGATGCTGGCGCGGCGTTCCATGCCTTGGTGATCCGCAATCCCACGCACCGCATCGAGGCGACGACCTACCGCATAAGCGAGGAGGCGCTGATCCTGAACGTTTCGATCAACCTGGAGGCCGTCGATGGCTGACTCGCCTGTGAGCCAAAGCGGGGCACGACCGTTGGGCGTCCAGAGGATGTGCGAGATACTGACGATGGTGTACACTGATGTTCATGGAGAACATCAACCTACCCATCCCGAAGGAACTGCTCGACGCCATCGACAAGGCTCGCGGCGACGTGCCACGAACGGTCTGGATTCGTCGCGCGATCGAGCAACGACTAGGCAAGGAGGCCAAGTAATGCCGATGACCAACGACACGCTCATGGGGCGCGGACGCGCCCTCATGGAGCGATTCACCGATGACCTATCCCGCTCGTTCGGAGGGCCACCCGTAGCGAAGGCGCGGCGTGAGCGACTGAACCGCAACCGCGTTGCGAAGCTGGTCCGGCGTGGCGCGGGCGGCTCGTTCGAGGTGATGCTAGTGGACGACGAGGGCCGCGACACCGGCTACATCGCGAAGGTGACCGTGACCTACTCGCGCTACGACCAAGACGCCGCCAATGCCTGACCTGGGCCAATCCGAAACGTCAAGCCCGCAGCACTGGCACGAGCAGGAATGGCGCGACCTGATCTGCCCAATCTGCCATCGCACGACCTACGGGCCGGAAGGCAACACATTCTGCGGCTGGCACGTCGGGACCCTGGGAAACGTGCTGATGGAGTCGCTACTGACCGCGAAGGGACCGGAACGTTGTGAGCCAATCCGAAACGTCGAAGCACGGGCCGAACTGGGAGCGGGCAGGGGTTGCGTTCGGCACCGGGACGACTCGTGACTCAGAGCCCACACACTCATGCGCCGGATGCGGCTACCCGCTTCACGGCGACCCCGCCGAGATGGTCTACTGCGCCGTCTGCCTGAACCGCCGCGTTCACATTCGACAGGGGTGGACGCCCGATGCCTGAGCATTTGGGCCAGAGCGAGCGTCGAGGCAGCGTCACCGAGTTCGTCGCGGACGACCACGATGTTGCGGCCAGCATCACCTACGACTGGTGGCGCACCCCATCAGGGGCACGACTTGAGCACGGGCGGCGCTACCTGATGCAACTGGTCAACGGCAAGGAAACCGTCATCAGCGAGGCTCAGGCTGACGCCACGAGTCGGGGGCGAAGCGAAACGTGAGGGTGGCAGTTGCACCCTGTGACGTGCATTCGGTCTACGAGTACCGCACGCTGTTCCCGGCGCGAGCTCTCGCCCAAGCGGGAGACATCGAGCTCGTTGAGGCGGAGGAGCCCACGGTCAACCAAGCCATCCGCCGGCACGGTCCCGATGAGGCGGTGGGCATCGTCAACCTCCCCGAATGCGACGTCTTCGTGCTAACCCGTGTGCTTGCTGGCCCGATCGCCGACTCGATCGAGTTCATCCGGCGCGAGGGCATCGCCGTGGTGGTCGACGTGGACGACGATTTCCGGCACACCCCCCCCGGCATGGGCGGCTGGGAAAAAATCCAGCCCAGCCGCAATCCGTCCTACAACTGGCGTCACTTGGTCGAGGCCTGCGCTCGAGCCGATCTGGTGACGTGCTCGACGCCGCCGCTCACCGCCTACGCGCCGCACGGCCGTGTCCAGGTGCTCCGCAACTGCGTGCCCACCCGCTACCTCGATATCACGGCCCAGCGCGACGGCAAGACCGTGGGGTGGTCGGGGTCGAACTCCATGCACCCGGGCGACCTCCATGTCACTCGAGGCGGTGTCGCCAAGGCCCTCCGGGAGGCCGAGGCTGACTTCATGGTGGTGGGCGAGCGCCAGGGCGTGAAGGAAGCCCTCGGGCTCGAGCGAGACGTCTTCGCCACGGGCCTGGTCTCGCACCCCACCTACGTGCGCAAGCTTGCCGAGCTGGATGTCGGCATCGCCCCACTGGCTGACAACCGCTACACCCGGGCTAAGTCCGCGCTCAAGCTCCTGCAGTATTCGGCGCTGGGCGTCCCGTGGGTAGCCTCGCCGGCGCCCGAGTACGAGCGTCTCTACGAGGAGATGCTCTCAGAGGGCTCTCAGGAGCCCGCTGGCGCCCTCGCCGGCCCTCGGGCAAGGGAATGGTGCCGTGAGGTGCTCAAAGCCCTCAGAATGGCCGAGGAGGCCCCACACAGGCTCTACGGAGCCATGCAGTTCGTGGCCGCTCACCACACGATCGAACGTAACGCTTGGAAGTGGGCCGAGGCCTGGGCAAAGGCGATCGAGTACCGCCGGCAGTGAGCAGTTGGAAAAAATCGCTCGCCTGGTGGCTTGCCCTCGTCGCCATCGCCGCCGTCAGCGCCGGCGTCGTGGGCGCGATCTTCGCCCTGACCCGATGAAGCGCCTCTGCAAAAAATGCCGGCAGCTCGTCCCGTCCGAGCTGTACGAGCGCCACAGGCAGGCCCACCACAATGCGGAGAAGCCGCGGCAGGCTACCGCCGAGTGGTGGCGGATCCGCCGGCGGGTGCTCAAGGTCAAGGGCGCCCATTGCCGGCGCTGCGGCCGCACCCAAACGGAGCTGACGCGAGCTCGCGTCTCGCTTCACATCCACCACCTCGACGGGAACCCGGCCAACAACTCCATGCGCAACCTCGAGCCCCGGTGCTCCGACTGCCACCCGCGCGGCGGGGACCAGCCGTACTGAAGGCCAAGAAAGAAGGAAAGAGATGTCGAAGGAAAGTAGGATCGCCCAAAGGAGGACCGATGAAATTCGGCACGGCCATCGTTGACCCACCTTGGCCGTACCGCGTTCCCAAGGTTTCGGCGAACGGCTCGCGTAGTAAGCAGACTGGCTATTCGGGGCATGTCTATAAGCCCCTCGACATTGACGACCTAGCCGCCCTTCCCGTCGGGGACTGGGTAGCCGACATCGTGCTGCTGTGGACGACGGGGCCAATGATGCCCGCGGCAGCCCGCCTTATCGAGGCTTGGGGTTTTGAATGGGTCACGTTGACGTACTGGGTAAAGACGAGCCCGCAGGGATATCCGCAGGAATCATTTGACGGCCGTGTGAGTTTTAAACGGCACATGGGTGTTGGCTACTGGTTCCGGGGGGACGTTGAACCGGTTGTCGTTGGCAAGCGCAAGGGCACCCCGTCGTATCGGACGGGTCGCCGAGCGGCATTCCTACGCCCGGCGATGTCTCATTCGGCCAAGCCGGACTATCTGCACGAATTGGCCGAGACGATGTTCCCCGGTCCTTATCTTGAACTGTTTGCCCGTCGTCCACGTCCGGGCTGGACATGTCTTGGCGACGGCATCGACGGGCGCGATATCAGAGAGGTGATGTGTTGATTTGCCCCATTTGTCATGGAACTGGTGAGGTTCCGGCTCGGTCTACCTATGTCATGCCAAGCGAGCGCCCGCATGTGCCCAGCGAATGGCTCGTCAATGGCTGGCGTCTCCATTTGGCGCAGGGGGGTAAGGGTCCCAAGGATGTAGTCATCTCCGTGGCCAGCCCGGGCGGTAACTTGGTGCGTCTTAGTCTGACTTCGCTCGGGGCTATTACGAGCTTGTGGTATCGCAACGAGGATCGCCTTTACCCAAATGGTTCCGGCGGTCGGATGGTGCTCAGCTATCTCGAGAGCGCCTGCCAGGCCGGTATCGAATCCGCCGCCGCGCTCTACCGGCTGCCCAAGCCGGTAGTCGTTCGAGTGGACCCAAAGGAGGACTGACTAGGAGCCGAGCAGGGGTTGTCCGATAAGCCGGGCCCGCAAAAGTTTGGGCTTGAGCTTGCAGCCTCCCCGGGGTGGCCGCTCGTGCCGGTGGATGCTTGGCCCCTGATTTCTACTAAACCCACCCTTCCAGGGTTGTTGTACCGACTTTAGGGTCGGTTTAACGGTCGGTTTAGCCACGGCTCCGGAACTTGCGAATTTCTGGCCGAGTGCCATAATTTAGTTATGGTCCTTGCGATTCTGCAAGACCCTCAAAAGCCCAACGGAGGACGGGCGAGTCCTCCAGAGAGAAAGGAAAGACATGCCAGCACGTAGCACGTGGCGTGGCGCCGTGAACATCCACTTCGCGGACACGCCCATCCCCATCCCCGTCCCGGTGGCCATATACACCGCGGTCAAGAGCCGGCGCGGGGAGTCGTTCAAGATGCTCGACCCGGTGAACAAGATGCCGGTGAGCCAGAGGCTCCACGCCATCGACGACACCATCGTCGAGCGCTCGGCCACCCTGAAGGGTGTCGAGGCCGGCCCCGGAAACTGGGTCGCAGTCGAGGGCGATGCGCTCTCGCTGATCGAGGGCGTCGGCCGGTCCACCAAGGTAGAGGTCGAGCGGTTCGCAGACGTGGACTCGATCGACTTCGGCCGCACGATCGAGCACTACGTCATCACCCCGGACGAGAAGGTCTCGGGCTCTGACTCCTCAGCGGTGCAGGTGCTCTGGAACGGACTGCGTGCCAGCCGGCGCGCAGCCATCATCACCAACTGGGCACCGCGCGCCAATTCCAAGCCGTCCATTCTCGCCATCACCGCGACGGAGAACGGCCTGGAGGGTCACCTGCTCGCGTATGAGCGCGAGTACCAGACCGACGTGCCATCGTTCACGCCAGACGTGCGCGAGAAGATCGGCGAGATGTTCGAGCGGGCCATCCGCAACTACAACCTCGACGACTTCGACCCCTCGGCCTACGTCGACACCCACGCGGAGCGCCGGCAGCAGGCGATCGACCTCGCCCTGTCCGGAGCTCCTCTCGGTGAGGCGCTCGCCACATCCGTCCAGGCCGCGACCGAGTCGCCCGACCTGATGGCGGCGCTCGAGGCGAGCCTCGCCGCTGCCGCCGGTCCAGCTGAGCCGGCCAAGCCGAAGCGCACCCGCGCCAAGAAGGTCACCGAGGAGGTGGAGGCGTGATCACCGAACCCACCACGGCCACGGTCGAGCTGACCAAGCTCGAACTCAACATCCTCGTCGAGAACCACAAGCACCACGCCCGCGACCTGCGCGGCACGGCCCTCATGTTCGAAGACGAGGACGACCCGGATCGGGACCTGGAGTTCGCGGCCAGGATGCGGCAGTTCGCCATCCTGCGCGACACCCGGGCGATGCACCTCGAGCGCATCGCCGCCGGCCTCGATGACCACCCCAGCATTCTGGTCTAACACAGAAAGGAGAGACATGCCGAACTGGGCCCACAACACACTGACGGTCACCGGCCCGCGCGAGCAGCTTGAGGCCTTCGTCGAGAAGGCCAAGGTGTCCCATGCCAATGCGGTGTCGGACTACGAGAACTGGCCTAAGTACGACGAGGACTCGAAGCCAGCGACGCTGGAGGAGTACGAGATCCAGCTGGCGGAGAAGCAGCCGCTGACGTTCGCGGCGTTCGTCCCTGAGCCGCCGGAGAACCGGATCGGCGAGAACTGGTACCACTGGCGCATCACGAACTGGGGCACGAAGTGGGACGCCTCATTCGGCGAGCCGTTCATCGGTCTGAGCACAGGCGAGGGCTCCGACATCGAGAAGTCGGTCGAGGCCAAGGGCGCCACGGTGACCAAGGACACGCTCGTCTACAAGTTCGACACCGCATGGTCGCCTCCGACCCCGGTTGTCGTGGCGATGGGCGAGCAGCACCCGGAGCTCGAGTTCGTGCTCCGGTTCGGAGAGCCCGGCGGTGGGTACGCCGGTGAGGTCAGCGTCGAGGGCAGTGAGGTCATCGAGACGGTGCTCGAGCTCGACGAGGTGCTGGCGCCCGAAGAGATGTGGTTCTGATGGCATCTCCTGTCGATCGCGTCGAGCTGGCCAGACGGCGCTCCGATCTGGTCCGGCTGCTCAGGAAGGGATCGCAGCGCGTCCAGGCCGACTTCACCGATCCGGACGATGACTGGATCTTCACGATGTTCGGGATGA
>Ga0306926_10006588_pt1 | contig 12483 bp, 9 predicted proteins | sample flu12Cox44000178_FD_203759 | JGI IMG/M metagenome (GOLD analysis project Ga0306926, IMG submission 203759) | Lab enrichment of tropical soil microbial communities from Luquillo Experimental Forest, Puerto Rico - flux8day.12C.oxic.44.000.178 (v2)... | ecosystem: Environmental > Terrestrial > Soil... | reverse complement strand
CCGCCCTTGACCCATCACGGGAATGGCCCTGCGACTCTGCGTCAATTGCTGGCCCTAGACTCCCGAAAGGAGATAAGAGACAAGGTGGCTTCTAATAAAGGTAACACCATAGGACCTAGTGCTGCCAAGCCCGCCAATCTGAGGGCCTAGTCGTACAGCTATTCGGTGGCTGACAGGCCCATACACCAACCGGCGGGCAGAGTCCCGGCAACACGACCGCCTAACTGCTGGAAGCTTCATCATCATCACTTTATTAAGATCATCGGGTAAGTCAGATGATCGTATGGGATCGGTGTTCCGGGAGCAAACTTCGCGGCTCAAACAGCGGCGATTCCACAGCAGATTCTCGGAGGGGATCCAGGAAACCGGAACACGATCGATCCCTCCAATCCAACCATGCAATCGCGCCCACCGACGAAGCCGGGTCGCCATAACCCCAATTCGGGAACGACGATTTTTCTCCAAATTCCCTTAACGAGCGGCGCACCCGTGTTGTACGATGGTGTCACCAGCAGCTCGGCCGTACGTCGGGGCGTACGTTTCGCGAGAGACTTGCGGAACTTGATGGCGAGATGCGAATGATTGCGCTTGTGCAGTGCAAAATGCCCGGTTATAAAGTCAGTAAACATCGGGAAACAGTAGTTTTGTATATCATCTGGTTGCTGTACAATCGGGAACTGTTGCATAGCAGATCGAGCTTTCTCGCACCTGGATAAGTTCAACAATGAACCCGAGTGGGCCACTTTGCTGACGGTACTGCTAGTGTTCCGGAGGATTGAGAATGGCTTTTTGTGATGAAGTTCCGAAACGGCTTGTAGCGACATCGATCGCGCTTGCGTTTGTGGTATGTACGTTTGCCTCGTTCGCCGCTGCGCAGCTTGTTGTAGAGCCGAGAGCGGAGATATTCGGCGGCTATTCCTGGTACCACCCGAATGGCTACGTTAACTGGGGCAAGGTCCCCGACATCGCTCACGGCTGGAATGCCTCCAGCACGTTTTATTTTCCCAACGCCCGTAAATTGGGCATCGTGGTAGACGGCAGCGGCCACTATAACAGCACGTTTGCCAATGTCGGCCTGGGATTGGCGGGTCTGCAATACAAATTCCGCAACGACCAGTTTTCTCCGTTCTTGCGCGTATTGGTTGGGGCAGCGAGGATCGCCCCTGCCGGCCTTCCGCTGCAGTGGCGGGCGGCGGTAGGCGGTGGCGGCGGATTTGACCTGAACCTGACGCATTTTATTTCGCTGCGAATTGTGCAGGCGGATTACCTCTACACCACCTACAACCCAACGATCTTTACCGCTCATAGCTCGACGTGGAACACTGTTCGCCTGTCGACGGGTGTGCTGTTCAACCTGGGTAACTACTACACTGCCCCGCTGTCAGCAGCTTGCTCGGCTACTCCGACCACGCCTGTTTTCGCGGGTGAACCGGTATCGGTCACAGCGACCGGGACGAACTTCAATCCTAAGCACACGCTTACTTATGCGTGGACCGCGTCGGGTGGCAAGCTAGCTACTCCGAGTGCAGCAACCTCTTCCATCGATACGACTGGCTTGGCGCCTGGTACCTTCACTGCGAACGCTACCATCACCGATCCGAAGTTCAAGACCAATAACTCGGCGAGTTGCTCGACGAGTTTCACGGTGAAGCCGTTCAATCCGCCGCAGGTATCTTGCTCGGCGAATCCGACCACGGTGAAGTCGGGTGAGACGTCCACCATCACGGCGAATGCAACCAGTCCGGACGGCGCCTCGATCACCAACTTCGCCTACACCGCGACCGCCGGCGTGATCAGCGGCACCGGAAACACAGCCACCCTCAATACTACGGGTCTGCCCGGTTCAACCGTCACGGTGACGGTCACCGCGACCGATTCCCATGGCATGACTGCATCCGGCACCTGCCAGGTGGGCGTAATCGAAGAAATCAAGTGCGTCAACATCGAGGATTGGGGCGAGTGTACCTTCGAGAAGAACCCCAAGAAGCCCGAGCGTGTTGACAACGATTGCAAGGACGTGCTCGATAAACTTGCTCTCCGTCTGCAGCAGCAACCGAACGGCAAGCTCCATGTCGTCGGCTTCACGGACGAAAAGGAAGTTGTTAACGTGCAGCAACTGGGTGCCCAGCGCTCGGTCAACGTGAAGTACTACCTGGTACAGGATGAGCTTGGACCGAAGGTCGATGGCTCACGTATCGTGCCTCGTCAGGGTGGTACGAAAGGTAAGGCAACCCACTTCTACTTCGTTCCAGATGGCAGTCTGTGCTCTGGCCAGGTAGTGGAGGGAACGCCGGTTGACGAGACCGCTGTACAGGGTCAAGCGCGTAAAGCGCCACCCCGTGCGAAGAAAACCCATAAGGCCAAGCCTGCTGCGCCTCCAGCGCAATAGCCGAAGTGCCTTAAACTAACTCCACGCCGGTGAGAGGCATTCCTCTCACCGGCTTTTTCCTGAGGCCTAAGGGTGCAAGAGTTGGGCGACGCAAATCGCAGGTTGGTGTGAATCTCGGCAAGCCGAGGTTCCCAGAGATTCATTTGGGAGGTTACCCCAGAGAGACTCGTCAAAGAGTTCCGCCCGCCGCAGGGCACTCTGCGGTGCACACCGGAAGAGAAGAAAGAATCGCGAATAGTTTCGCAGACGGAGGCAAGATTCGGTGCACGCGACTGGTTCGCGTAGGGGTTCAAGTATATGATTTGCGAAGGGGAGATGTTGCTGTGGGTATGAAGAATAAGTTCTGTTCCGTAGCGAAGCTAGTTGTCGGCGTCGCGCTGCTTCTTTCACTAAGTTCCGTCACCGTTCTGGCATCGGACTGGCAACTGATTGGCCCGGATGGTGGCAACGTGCGCTGCCTGACGTATGATCCGAGCGATCCTGGTCGCCTTTTGCTGGGAACTAGCGCGGGCCAGTTGTTCGTCTCCCACGATGGAGGGGATTCCTGGGCGCCGTTCGCCCATTTGGGACCAAGCGACGATCTGGTGATTGACCACATCGTTTTCGATCCCACCAATCCGCAGACGATCTATGCGGCAGGGTGGGGATTGTACAAGGATGACGAGGGAGACGTATTTCGCTCCGACGACGGAGGCGCCACCTGGAGGGCTTTGGCTGGCGCGCATGGCAAGTCGATCCGCGCATTGGCGATGGCGCCCAGCGATCACAATACGCTGGTGATCGGAGCCTTGGATGGCGTGTTTCGCTCGCGCGATGGCGGGGAGACCTGGGAGCGCATCACGCCGGAGAACCCTGAGGTCATGGAGAACCACTCCACGATGAAGAACTTTGTATCGGTGGCCATTGACCCGCAGAACCCGGACATCGTCTACGCAGGAACCCGTCATTTGGCCTGGAAGACGTCGGATGGGGGAAAGAATTGGCACAACATCAAGGACGGCATGTTGGATGATTCCGATGTATTCAGCATCATCATCGATCCCAACGCGCCGTCACGGGTTTACGCCAGCGCTTGCTCGGGCATCTATAAGAGCGACAACGGCGGCGATCTGTTTCACCGGGTTCAGGGATTGCCGCATTCGGCAATCCGCACCCGGGTGCTGAAGCAGGATCCACAGCGCCCCTCGATTGTCTACGCCGGAACCACAGGCGGACTGTGGAAGACGCTCGATGGAGGCGCCAAGTGGTCACTGGTATCCTCGGACGATGTCATCATCAACGATATCTTGATCGATCCCCGCAATCCGCAGCGCGTGCTTCTGGCCACCGATCGCGGGGGTGTGCTGGCGAGCTACGATGGATTCGCCAGGTACAAGCAGTCCAACCGTGGCTTTTCGCATCGCATGGTGGGCTCGGTCATCGCCGACCGCAAGGACCCGAACCGGCTTTATGTGGGCATCGTCAACGACAAGCTGCACGGCGGAGTGTTCATCACCGACGACGTAGGCAAGACTTGGCAGCAAGCCAGCCAGGGACTGGGCGACCGCGATGTGCTCAGCCTGCAACAGGCGGACAACGGTGTCATCTTCGCCGGTACGAACCATGGAATTTTCTACCTGGCTTCGGTGACTGGCACGTGGCTGCCGGCAGCAATGATTGCTGGGCCGCTTCCAGAATGGCAAAAAAAGGAGGAGGCGCCGGAACCGACCAAACAGGCTGCAACCAAGACTAAGCCCGCCCGGGCCAGTGCCAAGAAAGCGCCGATGACTGCTAAGAAGAAGGAGCCTGTCGAAGTTCCGATCCCCATTGCCATTGCGCCGCGTGTGCGCTCGATCCAGGTCACGGACAAGGCATGGTATGCCGCCAGCAATGAGGGACTGTTCATCAGTGTGGACGGCGGCAAGAAGTGGTACGGGACTCCCATCGAAGGCGAAACCGACTTCGTGGCAGCGAACGACTACGCCGACGGAACTTTAACCCTGGCGACTATTAAGCGGGCTTTTCTCTCGCGGGACGGCGGACGAACCTGGTCGGAAATCACGCCTCCCAAGTATGTCACCGGTATTTATGACTTGACCATGACACCCGATTCGTCGCTTTGGCTGGCAACCCGCGAAGGCGCGGTGCAGTCGACCGACGGCGGTAAGAATTGGGCCCACATCATGGGTGGCCTTGTGGCAAGCCATATCTTGGGAGTCAACTACGATGCCAATACACAGCGATTGCTGGCAACAGCCCTCAACTCACGCGAAGTGTTCGAAAGCGCCGACGGTGGCAAGACATGGAAACGGACTCCCGAGGCGAGCTTCTCCATTCGTAACGCCATGAGTTATCAGGGACTATTGCTCGCGATTTCATGGCATAACGGGCTTCTCCTCCAGCGCAGCGGCAGCACAGCCGAGGTGACGAATTCCGCCGACGGCGTAGACGCGGCGCAGGCCAAGCGCCAGCAGTAGTTGCGCAATAACCAGAAGGAAGAGGAACCGGGAGGCAGTATAGTCCTCCCGGCTTTTTGTGGTGGCGAGAGGCGATCCGGCAGAGACATTGCCGCCCGCTTCGTTGCAAGCTGCCCCGCACGCTTCCTCCCTATCGAAAGAGGAATCGCTCGCGTCGGCGCTCCCAATCCGGAAATCAAATCCTCAGGCCCATACTTCCAGCTACTTGTCTCCATTTGTCACGAGATTTCGTGCCGTTTTGAAACCTCATGTCCCAGCGCTCCCGTCGAGGATGGTTGCGACTCTAGTTCGTAACTCCTTGAAGAAAAGAAGCTTAACAAGCGATCCTCTTTCGGCATGTTCCGTGCACCACGGAATGTGTCCGCGAGACACAGTCTCAAGCCAAGGACGAATCATGAAGGCATATCGAAGTACAGAGTATGGCAATGCGGTCGACATTCCGCAAAGTCACTCTCACCAACCACACCAAAAAAATGACCGACGATCTTGTCGGGATCCCTGCCAATGCTGGTGCGAACGATGGCGCCGAAATCCTGCACGGGCTAAACAACGCCCTCGCCAGCATGCTGCTGAACGCGCACGGCATGGAATGGAAGCTGCCCCCTACCGCTGGTCGAAACGTTACCTGCACAAAATTGTGCGGAATGCGCAACCGGGCGGAGAGTTGGTAAAGCGTCTGCAGCGACGACTGGAAGCGGGCTGTCGGAAGGATTGAAGGGATAGCCGGATTTGCCGGGAGGCCTTTTCGACGACCAGGGCCGAAATTGTGGTGGCGGGCCAGGAGCCGGACACCTCGGTTCTGGCGGTAGAGCAACCGCGGGGAGGCGAGACGCATAGGGCTCCTGCTTTTTTCACCCCGGAGACAGGTGCCTCACACGATGGTGTGACCCCTGCACTAGCAGGGATTCCCAAAAGGGGACAATGATCATCCAGATGTCGAAATCAAACTGCGACTACTACGAAAGAGCGAGCCGCCTGGAAGAGGCCCTGACCGTGCTTACTGCTGAGACAATTTCTTTGGATGAACAGACCGCCGATACCAACCTTCTTAACCTACTCATCGTTGATGACGAACGCTCGATACGTGAATCCTGTCGCGAGGTCGCCACGACCTTAGGGTTCAATACCTACATCGCGGACTCGCCTGAGCACTGTTACCGCGTGTTGGATACCACCAATGTGGATGTCGCACTGCTTGATTTGCGGCTTCCAGGCACCAATGGCATGGAAGTGCTACGCGAAATTAAGCGGCGTCGTCCGGAAACTGTGGTTGTAATCATGACCGGATTTGCGACAGTGCCATCGGCGGTGCAAGCCATGAAGGGCGGCGCCTACGATTACGTTACCAAGCCGTTCACCTTCGACGAGCTGCGGCTGGTACTGGATCGCGTCACGGCACACTGGAAGCTAGCCACAGAGAACCGGCTGCTACGCGAGCAGATCAAGTCCAAGCACGGGCTTGGTGCCCTGGTAGGACAAGCTCCGGAAATGGACAGGCTGTACCGCATCATTGCCAAGGCTGCGCACACTACACATCCCGTGCTGATCCTGGGCGAGAGCGGTACTGGTAAAGAGCTGGTGGCCCGGTCGATCCATTACTCTGGCTCCTTCCGTGATAAGCCGTTTATCCCGGTCGATTGCGGCTCGCTAGCACCGCATTTGATCGAGAGCGAACTATTTGGATATGTGAAGGGCGCGTTTACCGGAGCGGTTAGGGCGAAAGACGGGCTGATGGCAGCAGCCGAGGGCGGAACGGTGTTCCTGAATGAAGTCGGCGAGTTGCCGGTGGATTTGCAGGCCAAGCTATTACGGGCTTTGCAGGAGAAAGAAATCCGGCCGGTGGGTGGCACCCGCACGATTGCGATCAAAGTACGGATTCTGGCGGCCACGAATCGAGATCTGGAAGCAGCCGTGCAGCAGGGTGCTTTCCGGCGCGATTTGTACTTTCGGCTCAATGTGCTTACGCTTCGGGTGCCTCCTTTGCGTGAGCGCAAACAGGACATCCCACTCTTGGCGGGACACATTTTGGAGCGCGTGGCCCGCACCACGGGGGTCCAACGCAACATCAGCGACGACGCGCTTAAGCTGATGCTTAACTACGAGTGGCCGGGCAATGTGCGCGAACTGGAAAACTGTTTGGAACGCGCTTGCGCACTTACTTCCGGTCCAACCATCCATATTGCCGACTTGCCAACGGCGCTGCAAAACTTACACACGCTGTCACCAGTGGTGCCTGTCAGCTTCGAGTCAAATGGCATTTCGCCGCTGGCGGACCTGGAGAAGCGAGCGATATTGCACGCCATTACGGCGCTCAATGGCGACAAGCTGGAGGCAGCCCGGCAACTTGGCATCGGCAAAACGACTCTTTACCGCAAATTGAAGGAGTACGGCTCGGTGGTGTAACTGCCGGTCTCATCCTTTCCACATAAATCTGCTTTCGTGCGGCCCAGTAGTAGTGTGCCCAAATCTGCTGCATGGAGGGAACGCATGGTTATCCTGGTATCAACCTCGTCGCGAGCTAAGGAGTACGGAGCGGCGATCGAACATACCACGCATCAGAGAACGCAGATTGCGACATCGCTGGCGAGGGCGGTTGAATTTCTGCGGGCCCATGACTACGACGCCTTGGTGCTGGACGAATCGTTTCACCAGGCAGAGATTGGAGCAGTCAATCTGTTGCTAAACCATGCAGGCATGGCGATGCTGGTCTACTACGTGAACCTGGCGCTGCACGGTAGCGAGAGGGTGGCACGTGCGGTGCAAACCGGGCTACTTAGACTTGTCCGCGAAAAACTGGCTGCCATGCGGACTGCGGAGTACGTTCTACGCCGCGAGTTGCGTGGACAGCTGACGGGCATCCTGCTGAATTCTGAGCTGGCCTGCGCGATCCGTCACTTTATGAAGCAGTTTCCGAGAAAATTCAAGCCGTTCACGACCTGGCCGAAACCATACGGTTCAAGCTGGAGAGTGCGCAGGCGGGCGCGCCGGAAGCGACGGCTCATATCTCGATCCCGTCAAATTCCCAGAGCTCAGACCGCACTGAACGGGCTGTTAGTGGGAGGCCGGCGTGGGACCCTCCGCTATGGCGGGTGCGGTGTCAATGTAGTCCCAACCCTGCAACGGACACGTTAGTCTCGCGCTGCTGAGAGTGCCGCCGGACGAAAAGTCCGGCTCGAATTACGAATGGGGCGCGCTGATGCGGCACTGAAGCGCAGCTCTGCCACCTGGCCATGCAGGATATACCAACTCCGAAAATGTGCTAAATGCTTGTCTGCAGTGTCGTGAAACGCACCGCGTTACCAGCGCGTCACCGGGCTGCGGTAATTGCAGGGCTACTCTGGACAAGCGGCTCCCAGTGACATGGCAGCGCAGGTCACTCAGTACGCAGCGCTTTCATGGGTTCCACCCAAGCGGCGCGCCTGGCAGGCAGCGAGGCAGCCAACAATGCTACCAACGCAACCAGCAGCGTTCCTGTCACCAGGGTCAATGGGTCAAATGGGCTGACGCCAAAGAGTTGGCTGCCAATCATGCGCGTGAACAACAGCGAGATGGGGACGGTCAGCGCGATGCTAATCCCCGCCAGCCACAGGACGTCGACCAGGACCAATCTCACCACGCTGAGGCGCTGGGCTCCGCGGGCCATGCGAAGCGAGCGCAACAGCGCTTGATCGAGCAGCGTGAAAACGGCGGTGTTGGCGCCTATTCCCAGCGCCAGCGTAAGCACAGCGGCGACGGTGAAGGCGGGGGCCTTGCGATTTGGCGCAAGCCCAGACGAATTTCGTGAAGGATGGTACGCCTCGCTCGGATCCCCTACGGTCAGGCGGTTGGATTACTCAGTCCTGAGTGCTTTCATGGGTTCGATGGAAGCCGCCCGGCGTGCCGGCAAGTAAGTTGCCAGCAAAACGGTGGCCAAAAGGAGCAAGACCGCACCCATCCATGGCGCGGCATGCAGCACGCTGACCCGAAACAATAAGCTGTTGAATACTCGGCTTAGTGTCGCAGCGGCGATGACTCCGACCAGCATTCCAATTGCGGCCAGCCGCAGTCCTTGCCGCAACACCAGTTTCAAAACGGTGCCCCTTTGTGCCCCAAGGGCCATGCGGACGCCCAACTCGCGCGTACGCAGACGCACGGCGAAGCTAATGACACCGTACAGGCCCAGAGCCGCCAGCAACAACGCGAGACCGGCAAATCCCCCGAGCAGAATCACGAGGAACTTGCGGCCCAACAACGATTCATTGACCCGCTGTTCCATCGACTTCACATCGTAAATAGGGACGCTTGAGTCTCCTGCGCGCACGGCGGCAGCGAGATCATTGGCGACGGTGTCAGGGGGGCGCGAAGTTCGGACGACCAGCGAAGCCGATCCCGTCGGACTTTGTGCGATGGGAAGATAGTAAAAGCCCTCGTTGGTGTCGGCTTCCAGCGAACTGGAACGGGAGTGAGCAACGATGCCGACGATAGTGATCCAGGGACCCTTGTTGGGGTCGTTGAAGGAGATGTGCTCGCCGATCGGGTCCTGGCCGGGCCAATACTGACGGGCCAGGACTTGGTCAATGATGGCCACTTGTTCGGTGGTCTTGCGATCCTCGTGGGTGAAATCACGGCCTCGCAACTGGGGAATGCGGAGTGTCGCAAAATAGCCGGGGGAGATCAGGCGAATGCTGCCATGCGGGCCTGGGTCGCTGGGGCCCTTGGGACGTCCCTGGATGTAGAAGCTCGACATGCCACCCCTGTTGCTGAAGGGAAGGGCGTCGATCAGCGCGGCGGACCTGACGCCGGGGATGCTGCGCAAATGCTCTTCCAGCGAAGTCAGAAAAGCAGCTTGCTTTTCATCCTTCTCGTACACCATTTTCGGCAAGGAGAACGATGCGGACGCGAGACCATAGGCCTGGAAGCCGGTCTCCACGGTTTCAACAGCTTTGAGGCTGCTGAAGAGCAGGCCGGCACCAGCCAGCAACATGAGCGACAACGCGATCTGTGCAATCACCAGAGTGGATCGAGCGCGCTGGCTCGTCAGGCCTGAGGTGCCGGAGCGGCCGGATTCGTGCAAAGCATTGAACCAGCCGGGTTGGGTATGGTGCCATGCGGGTACGACTCCGCAGAGAAGGGAGCATAAAACCGCAATCGCTACCACAAACAGCAGCACCGGTCCAGCGAAAGAGAGTTGCAGATGTTCGGCCAGTACAGGAGGCAGGCCACGCAATAGAAGCGGCGCAAGAGCCAGAGCAACGAGGAATCCCAGGGCAAGCCCAGCGCCAGTCAGCACGATGCTCTCGACCAGCGCCTGGCGAACCAGTGTCCAGCGGGAGGCCCCCAGCGCAACCCGCACCGCTTGATCACGCTGACGTGCCGACGCGCGGGCCATCTGCAGACCAGCAATATTGGCGCAGGCAATGAGCAATACCATGCCGACAGCCGCCAGCAGAACGGTTAGCGGTTTTCGCAAGCTGCCGCCAACGAATTCCGTCAGAGGCACAGCAAACATCCCCCAGCCGCTGGCTTTGCCGAAGCTTCCCGTGCCTTCCGAGGCGATGCTTTCTTGCGCCTTCATCGCCAGATAAGTGTTGGCCTGTTGCAGTGTCACCGCCGGACGCAGTCTGGCAACACCCAATAGATACTCGCCGTAACGATCATTTTTATCGTGGTACTTCGCAGGCGGCAGTGCAATCGGAACCCAAAGTTCTGCCTGATTCGGCCATTTGAAGTCAGGCCCCATCACGCCAATTACGCGGTAGGACCGCTGATTCAGCAGGAGTGAGCGGCCGATCACATTGGGGTCGGAATCAAAGCGCTGCTTCCAGGCATCATGCGACAACACGACGACCAGGCCAGCTCCCGGCTTGTCTTCTTCCGGGGTGAAGACACGTCCCAGAGAAGGACGCGCCTCAAAAACGTCGAAGTACTGAGATGAAACTTCAGCGCCGTTGAGCAATTCAGGGTTCGCATTTTCCCGGCTGAAGTTGAAGCTCGAAACGTTTGCCACAGCCGCCGCGGCGAAAGTGTTTTTGCCGTCCGCAGCGTCACCAAAGTCGGGAGGAGAGATCGGGATGTTCGCCAGATCGGCGAGACCGGCATAACGGGCACGAAGGGCGACAAGATTCGCAGCGTGCGGAATGCCGCTGGGATTCAACAGCACCGCGTTGGTGACGGAGAAGACTGCGATGTTGGCGCCGATGCCAAGTGCGAGGGTAAGCACCGACACGATAGCAAGTCCCGGCGACTTGGCCAGTTGCCGGATGGCGTAACGAACCTCCTGTACGATTGCCTGCACTGGCTATCTCCTGATGCCTAGAGCCGCTCTGCCACTGAAACTACCCGGATCTCTGGCTGAGAAGTTCGAAGTTGAACTTGCAAGGCCGTAGCCATCGAACGGCGCCTTTTTTTCAATGGATTGCGGATGACCTAGCTTGGACGACGTCCGGCGGTGCAACGGTCTGTCCGCTTCCGGACAAAGGCTGAATACGAAATGGGATTGCCGGCCTTGAAGCTCCGGGCCGTGCGAGGATGCTGCGCATTGACTCCGCTACAATGAAACCACGGTGCTGCGCGCCGCGAGAATTGGGGAGGAATGCGATGGCGGTAGTGAAGATCACGGTTCGCAGAAATGGGCCGTTTCGGGTGGAGGCGCCCGAGGGATCGGTTGAACTCGTCGATGCGGATGGTAATCCCTATGACCTGACCGGCAAAACGGCGTTTTCGCTGTGCCGCTGTGGAGGATCGGTGAACAAGCCCTTCTGCGATGGGACCCACTCGAAGATCGGATTCCAAGCCGCGGAAGCGGCGGTCAAGAAAGCCGACGAAGCTGTCGCGCCTGAGCAACCCAAGAGTTGATCAGCAACCGGGTGTAGGAAGACCAGAAGACCACAAGGACCGCGTCGCGCGGTCCTTGCTCATTTGGGGTCAGGGCTTGGAGGCGGTTTTCCCGGCGGCGGCGGCAAGGTCTTGAAGGCCATCGCTCATTGCGCGGGCCTGAGAGGCATACTGACCGTTGGGAGAAAGTTGCAGGTAGTGCCGGAGCGACTCGTCTGCCATTCGGTACGAGGATCCGGGAACTTCAGACGCCGCCAGACGGAGCTGGCACAAACCCTTCCAGTAATAGGTTTCGGCGACCGGCGGCGAGGCTGCTGCCGCCAGCGAAAACTCCTGCTCCGCAAGCTGAAGTGTCTTTAGAGTGTCGCTGTCGGAGCCCGACTCTGCCTGCTTGAGCAGAGTGCCGCCGAGATTCTTGTGGTAGAGGGTGGCGTGATCTGGGTTCAGTTGGATGGCGGCACGGAAATTGCCGGCAGCGTCCTCCCACTGCTTCATCGCAGAATAGGCGGCGCCGAGGTTGTTGTAGTATGTCGCGTTCGGGGCGATTGCGATCGCGTATTTGTAATTCTGGATGCAACTCTGCAGCATTGAATCCGTATGGGCAGTCGTGTGCGATGCTTCCTCACAGAAGATCTCGGCGAGCCAAGCCCATGACAGGTCGCGCTTGGGATCGATCGCAGTGGCTGCGCGCGCTGCCGTGAGTGCGTTGTCCCAGTCGCCTGCGTCCATGAAGGTTTTGGCAGCGGCGATCTTCCCGTTGATGGCGCGCACAATGGCTGCGTCAGCATTGTCAGGCACGGCAATCGCGGGCGCTGGCTGCTCCGA
>Ga0306926_10006587_pt1 | contig 12483 bp, 10 predicted proteins | sample flu12Cox44000178_FD_203759 | JGI IMG/M metagenome (GOLD analysis project Ga0306926, IMG submission 203759) | Lab enrichment of tropical soil microbial communities from Luquillo Experimental Forest, Puerto Rico - flux8day.12C.oxic.44.000.178 (v2)... | ecosystem: Environmental > Terrestrial >... | reverse complement strand
CATCATCACCGGCACCAGGAGCATGGTCGGACCGAGCGGGCCGAACCCAAGGGGCTGAGCGTGGAAGCCAATCTTGGCGGCCGCGGCCTGCGTGGCCCCGTATGCGTTGTGGATGCCGAACAGATTGTGCGCTTCGTAGTTGAACGAGTTGATGAAGCTCTGGTGCGAGTTGACCAGCAGCAGCACCACGATGACCGCGAACCCGACCAGCCCGCCATAGATGCACCACTTCTGGATCCTGGCGTAGCCCGCCATCCCGATCGACACCAGGACACCGGCCACCACGATGGTGATCATCGAGACGAGGAAGATCCCGTTATGCGTGCCGAACCACGCGGCTCCGCCCGTTGGCCAGGTCCACTTGAGGGTCGCCCACAGCGGCTCGAAGAACTGGACAGCCAGGATGTTGCCGTAGATCGGCGCCCATAGCCAGAGGATGAACCACCAGCCGGTGGCGGCCATCACGAAGCCGATGCCGCTGCCGAGGATCCGGGTCTGCCAGACGTAGTCACCGCCTGCCCGCGGGATCGTCACGACCAGGCCGGTGTAGGCGATGACCAGGAACGACACCCAGATACCTGAGATCAGTACCGACGTAATCAGCTGCCCCTGGGGAAATGCTGGGGCGGCGAAGGCGAACTCGTAGATCGCCAGCGTTATGAAGTTGGTCGCCAGGATGGCATAGATCATCGAGTCCCTGACCGACCAACCTCGGACAAGACCGGTGGCTTGGCGGAGGAAGAGAGCCGGTCTCTCCTCGCCTAGTGCTTCAGTCGCCATTTACATGCCTCCCACGTGGCTGTTCCGGGGCGTGCTGTGACCGGCTCCGCGATGCGGGCCGGTGGGGCGCGCTCAACCGTTCACGAGAAGATATTTGGTGACCTTGCCCTTCTTCGCGTTCAGTTCAAGCAGCGCTCCCTGCAAGACGCCATCACCATAGACGCTGCCCGGATTAATGGCGAGCGTCCTGCCCATTTTCTTTACACCACGACTCTCGTGTATGTGGCCATGAACCGAGAGCATGGGTTGATAGCGAACGATTGCGTCCCGAACGGCCTTGGATCCCACCGGTTTCATGACCGCGCCGCCGTGAATCGGGCGCAGCGAGGAGTCCAACGCCGGCGCCTCGTCAAGGCCGGTTCCGTGCGGTGGGGCGTGGAAATTGAAGATGGCACGCTCCATGTCCGGCACCAGCCCGGCGACCGCGTCGATCTTCGGCCCCAATTCCTCTTCCGGTGCCTCACGGAACGTGTCCCACGGCGTCGGGTTGGTCCAGCCCATCGACACGAGGTGGAACCCGTCGAGGTCGAGCAGCTTCCCCTCGGCAAATGTCACGCAAGGCGACGACTCGATTACGGGATCGATCTCGAAGAAGTCGTCGTTCCCGCCGTTCAGGATGCACGGCACCCGGCCGCCGCCGAGCTTGGTGTCGGCCATATCCAGCCAGCGGTCGAGGGAGGAGAGCATCTCGGTGCCGAACCGCGCGTCGACCGCGCCCTCTTCCTTGCTGAGATGATCCAGCTCGTCCGGGCTCATTAGCGCCGGGTACGACCCGCGGTTGCGGATCTGGGCCTGGATACTCTCCAGTTCTTCCCTGGACTCGATGCGGCGCCGCTCCCCGCCGAACACCACTTCCCAGTACCCGTTGTGGGCCGTGATCGGCACCATCACCTTGCCGGTGACGTCCCCACCCAGGATGACCAGGTCAGCCTTGTAGAAGGCGGCTGCGTTGAGGAACTTCCGCCAGCAGATTTCCGAACCGTGAATGTCGGTGGCGAAGAAGACTCGCACCGGGACCACCTATGCCTTCCCGCGCACCTGCCACGACGCGCCCTGCGCAACCAACGCGCGCACTCTGCAACGTCTAGCACTAGCGGGAAACCGGCGTCAAGCAGGACAGATCCTTCAATGTGCGACTTCTTCCGGTAGCTCGTACCAGCGGACACGGTCGCCCACGTTCGCCCGCAGCTTCCACTTCATCGACTTGGGCGCGCTCTCGGCAACGCCAAGCAGTTCCCTTGCCTGGGCCAGCGGGTCGTAGGGCGCGCCCTGCGGGACCAGGCCGGGCCGCTCGGCGACGAGCGCGGGCAGTTTCTCCAGGCTGCCGGTCACCGTCCGCCACCAGCCCCAGTCCGCGCCGAGCAGCTTGCCGAACCGGTCGGTGTCGATGGCGGCCTGGTCACCGGAGCCGACGGGCAGCCCGGCCAGCAGGTGGACGATGTCGTGGGCGTCCTTCTCGTTCAGCTCGACGATCTGGAGCTTGGACAGCAGCACGTCCACCGCGTCGATCGTGAACGGCTGCCGGGCAAAGCCGGCCCGGAAATCCAGGACATGACACATATTCAGCTGGTTGACCATGACGTCGATAGGCCGGCCGGAGGGAGCGTTGAAGTACATCTGACGGTCGCCGTTGAGGTTGTTGAACCTGCGGTCCGGCTCGCAACCCACCTTCGCCAGGTGTTCCGCGACCTTCTTGCGCTCCTTGCTCACGCAGGCGAAGTCGATGTCCTGGCCCGAGCGCTGCCGGGGCGGGAACTGCGGGCAGAGCACCCGCACCGCGAGGCCACCGAGAAGCTTGAGGCCCAGCGAGGCGTCCGCCGCGCCACGGGACAACTCGAGGGCCTCGGGCAGTGCGTCGTCCGCGGGTGAAGGGACCCCAGCCGCACCAGGTGTCGTCATGGCAGCCTGCTCTCAGATCGCGGCGGCACCCGCGCTGGCACCGCCCGGCCCTGTACTGCTCGCGAGTATGCCACGATCAGCGCTTGTTGCCCCCTCGCGGGCGGTCGGCCCTGGGGCCTCCCTTGGTCGTGCCGGAGGCGCGCGAAACAGCGGAGCGGGTGGCACGCGGGTTTGGGGGCTTGCCCCCGGGCAGGCAGAGTCTCGCTGCCGGGAAGCCGCAGCGCGAAGCGATGCGGCGTTCGGCCCGTCGGCTGCGGCGTGACGCCGCAGGTGGGCGATACCGTGGACACTATCCGTGGCCGACGGGATGTACTAGTTGACGGCCTCGGGGCGGCCTCGTCATTCTTGTTGCATGACCGAGGCTCAGGTTGCAGCCAACGCAACTTATCAGTCGGCCGAGCGGGTGCTGGCACTACTCAGAAGCTTCGATGACACCCGGGTGGAACAAGGGGTTGGCGAGATCGCCATTGCGCTCGGCGTGCACAAGTCCACGGCGTCTCGGCTGGCGGCGGCGCTGGAGCGGACCGGCTTCCTGACCCGGACCGGGAAGCGCTACCGGCTCGGCGTGGAGGTCATCAGGCTGGGCAGCCTAGCGTTGCGCAGCTTCGACCTGGTGGCCACCATGCAGCCCGCGATGGAGAAGCTCTCCCAGCGGACCGGGGAGACGGTCAACCTCGCCGTGCCCGACGGTGCTGACGTGCTCAACGTCGCCGAGGTGCCGAGCACCTACATCCTGAGTTGCTCCGGCGGCTGGATCGGCCGCCGCACCACGGCGCACGCGGTGGCCAACGGCAAGGTCCTGCTGGCCTACGGCGCCCTGCCCCGGCCGCAAGCCCTGGAACGCTACACCGCGCAGACGATCACCAGCTTCGATGCGCTCGACGCCGAACTGGCCGCGGTGCGCAGGGACGGGTACGCCAAGGCGGTCGCGGAACTGGAAGAGGGGCTGGTCGCGGTCGCCGCGCCGGTCTTCGACCCGGCAGGGACGTGTGTCGCGGCGCTGTCCATCTCCGGCCCGGAGTTCCGGATGCTCCCAGCGACCCTCGATGCCCTCGGCCGCTTGTGCTCAAGCGCCTGACCGCCACGCCAGCCCCCAACCCCGACACCAGCGCCTGAACACGATCCCCGCCCCGGACTCCGACAAGGCAGGAGGCACCCGTGCCTGACCATCTGATCTGCATGAGGCGGGAGTGGTGCGCGGGCACGATGACGCGGGAGGCGACCCGTGCGTGAGTATCTGATCTGCGTGGGTGGCACGTGGCGGGAGGGGCGCGCGGGCACGATGACGGCGGTCAGCCCGGCGTCCGGTGCGACGTTCGCCTCAGTGGCCGTGGCCAGCCCGGCCGACGTGGACGACGCGGTGGCGGCGGCCGGCGCCGCCTGGCCGTCCTGGGCCGCGCTGCCGGTGTTCGAGCGCGCCGCCTGCTGCCAGGCCGTCGCGGCCGCCATCGACACACACGCCGACGACCTGGCCCGCGTGCTCACCGAGGACCAGGGCAAGCCGCTGGCCGCCGAGGCACGTGACGAGGTCGCCGAACTGGCCGAGTACTTCCGGATGGCCGCGGAAGATGCGATACGCCTGCCAGGCGGCGCACCGCCGTCCACCTCCGCGGCCCGGCGGGTGCTGACACTGCGGGTGCCGCTCGGCGTGGTCGGCGTCATCAGCCCGTGGAACTGGCCGTACACGATGGGCGCGGAGTTGTTCGCACCTGCCATGGCGGCGGGCAACGCCGTGATCTGGGTGCCCGCGCCAAGCACATCGGCGTGCTGCGCGCTGCTTGCCGAGATCATCACCGAGGCCGGCGTCCCGGCCGGGGTGTTCAGCTTCCTGCCGGGCCCCGGCCCCGTCGTCGGCGACGCGGTGGCCGGTCACCCGGGCGTGCACGCGGTGGGCTTCATCGGTTCGGTGGCCACCGGCGCGAGCGTCGCCACCCGGGCGGCGGGCAAGACGCAACTGCTGGAACTGGGCGGCAACGGGCCGATGGTGGTGCTGGAGGACGCCGACCTCGGCTTGGCAGCCGAGGCCGCGCTGGAAGCCGCGTACCTGTGCGCCGGGCAGAGTTGCACCGCCGGAGAGCGCTTCCTCGTCCACGCAGCCGTCCGGGCGGAGTTCGTGGACCGGGTGGTGGCGGCGACCAAGGACCAGATCCGGCTCGGGGACCCGTTCGACCCTGTGACCACCATGGGCCCGCTGAACAACGAGCCCACGGCGGTCAAGTTCGACCGGCACGTGGCCGGCGCGCGGGCGGACGGCGCGCGGGTGTGCTGCGGCGGCGGCCGTGTGGCGGGGTTCCCCACCACGTTGTTCGCCGAGCCGACCGTGCTCGACGGGGTCACACCGGACATGGAGATCGCCCGGGAGGAGACGTTCGGGCCGGTGGTCCCGGTCATCGAGATCGGCTCCGCGGAGCAGGCCCTGGAGCTGACCAACGCCTCCCCGTTCGGGCTGACCGCGGCCGTGTTCACCAGCGACCTGGAGCGCGGGCTGGCGTTCGCCGAGCGGGCCAGGGCCGGCTGGGTGAACATCAACGCCTCGACCAACCTGTGGGAGTCCCACCTGCCGTTCGGCGGCCGGTCCGGCTCGGTGAGCGGGCGCGGCCGGGTCGGCGGCCGGTTCGCCATGGAGACCTTTACCGAGCCGAAGACCGTCGTCTACCCGGCACCCCGATACCGCACATGACATCGCAGCAACCTCAATGACGCGGAAGGCAGCGACGAACATGACCATGCCCAGTGCCCTCGAGATCTCCCGGGGTGGACTACACCCCCACCGCTTCTGGGCAGCTCGCCATGTATGAGCAGAACGGTTTTGGTGGCTTCCCCGTGTGCATCGCCAAGACTCACCTGTCGCTGTCGGCCGATCCGGCCCGCAAGGGAGCACCGACCGGGTGGCGGCTTCCGGTGCGGGAGGCCAGGGCGTCGGCCGGGGCCGGCTTCGTCTACCCCATCTGCGGGGACATGCGGACCATGCCGGGGCTGACCACCCATCCCGCCGCCGAGCACATCGACATCGACGCCGACGGCAAGGTCGTCGGGCTGTCGTGACCGGCTCCGGCGAGCCACGGCCGCTGGCGGGCGGCGGACCCGGTGCCCGCGAGCCCACAGCGGCCGCGCCGGGTGAGCCGCACGAACCCGGATCGGGCCGGGCCGGGTACCTGGACATGCGGGTCGGCGAGTTCCTCGACGAACTCGCCGCCGCGCGGCCGGCCCCGGGGGGTGGCTCGGCCGCGGCCCTCGCGGTTGCGCTCGCCGCTGCACTGTGTGCGATGACGGCGGAACTGTCGGCACGCCAACTGGCCCAAGCCTCCCAGCTCGCCGCGCAGGCACGGGGCCTGCTACGCCGGGCGGCCCCCCTCGCCCAAGCCGACGCGGACGCCTACGCCGACGTGCTCATCGCGCTCAGGGCACCGGGCCATACGGACGTCCGGCAGCGCGAGGAGCAGGTCTCCGCCGCGCTGGCGCGGGCCAGCGAGGTGCCGCTGGAGGTGGCCGAACTCGGCGACAGGGTGGCCGCGCTGGCCGCGGATGTCGCCGATCGGGGTAACCCGGCCGTGCGCGGCGACGCTCTGGCCGCCGCCCAGCTGGCCGCCGCCGCCGCGCGGACGGCCGCGGCACTGGTGCAGATCAACCTCACGGGGATGCCGGAGGATCCCCGGCCCGCGCAGGCCGCGCAGTGGGCCGCCGATGCGGCCGGCCAGGCCACACAGGCCGCACGGCTGCCCGGCTCCAGCTCCCCGGAGGCCCCGGCACCGCGGGGCTGACCAGGCGCGGCGGGCAGCCACGCCCGGCGTCTCCCCCTGTTACGGGGCGGGCCACCGGGGCTGGCTGTTACGGCCCCGGTCAGGCCTGGGTGATCACCTGGAACGTGGCCAGCGAGGGGTCGGCGGCGTAGGCGATCCGGCCGCCCTGCGCCCTGGCCGTGCGCAGCGCCGCCAGGGCATCGCCGGTGATCACCTCGCCCGGGGCGAGCACGGGGATGCCCGGCGGGTAGGGAGCCACAAGCTCGGCGCTGATCCTGCCGGCCGCGGCATCGGCGGGGACGGTCTCGTTCGGCGAGAAGAACGCCTCGCGCGGCGGGATCGCCATCTGCGGCACCACCGACCAGGCGGGGGACGGCTCGGGGCGCCGGGCCGGGCCGCGGCGGCGCTCGACCGAGGCCGCCAGCGTGTCGCAGAACCGGGCCACCGTGTCCTCGGTGTCCGCGATCGTGACGATCGGGATGATCATGTCGCGGTCGCCCAGTTCCACGGGCATCCCGGCGGCGATCAGATCGGCCTCGACCGCGTAGCCGTCGGCCCCGGCACCGGCGAGCAGCACGACCAGCTTGGCCGGATCCACGCCGGGCCCATCGAGCACGGCCACGCCGGGCACCTCGGTCAGCCGCCGCCTGGCGGTGGCCACCAGGTGCAGTAGGCGGGCGCACAACTGCTTGCCGTCCCTGGCCAGCAGCGCCCGCGCCGCGTCGATGCTCGCGATGATCGCTCCCGCCGGGCTGGTGGTGTGGGTGGCCTCGAAGGCGCGGTCGAGCCTGGCCCGGTCGAGCAGCTGGGTGCGGGCGAGCACCAGCGCGCTCTGGGTGGCGGCGGGCAGTGTCTTGTGCGCGCTTGTCACCATCCCGTCCGCGCCCGCGGCGATCGCGTGTGGCGGCAGGTCCGGATGGAAGCCCAGGTAGGCGGCCCAGGCGGCGTCCACGATGAGCGGGACACCCGCCTCGTGGGCGGCGTCGGCGTGCCCGGCGAGGTCTCCCGTGGTGCCCACATAGGAAGGATCGCCGAGGAACACCGCGCAGGCCTGGGGGTGGGCAGCGAGGGCGCTGCGTACTGTCTGAACCGCGACAGCACCGGGGAGGCCGGTGCCCGTATCACGCTCCGGCAGCACCCACACCGGGCGCAGGCCCGCCAGCACCAGCCCGAGCAGCAGCGACCGGTGCAGGCACCTGGTGACGATCACCTCCTGGCCCGGGGAGCCGACGGCGAGCGCCAGCGCCTGGTTGCCGTGCGTGGAGCCGGCCACGGAGAACCGGCACCAGTCCGCTCCCCACAGCCGCGCGGCCCTGGATTCGGCCTCGGCGAGCAGCGTGTCGGCATGCTTGATCGTGTCCACGCCGCCGTAGAGCGGGGTGTCACCGGCCACCACGGCACCGGTCAGGTCGTGCCGCTGCTTGTGCCCGGGCGTGCACATGAGGGTGAGGGCACCGCGATCGGCCGCGTCGGTGGACGCCAGCCACCCGTCGAGCAGCGGGGCGTCGGCGCGCAGCCCGAGCGGATCGCGCGGATCGGTCGGCGGGTGAGCAGGTTGAGGCACGAGAGTAAGTCTGCACGACACTAGGGCGTATCCCCGCCCTAGGGGGTTGCGGCGCCGCTCGCGGGCGTGACAGCCGAGGTGAAACCGCCCTCGGGGGGGCAGGCCCGGCCCCCCCCTGCTCGAGCAACCGGACCCACCCCGTCCATGTGCCGCAGGGTGCGGCTAGCTGTGATGCTCCCGGAAACTCCGGTCCCGCCGGTCCCTGCAGCATGATCCTTACCGCCGTGGGCGGCTGCTACCGGACGTTAAGAAGACTCTCATCTGCCCGCGGGGCGGCGGGGGCAGCCTGAACGCTGCGCGGGGAGCCGGTACTCCGGAAATGATGATCATGGGAATGTGGCCCGCCGGCGGGTCATATCACTATGAGGTCATCAACGAGGGGGCGGCGCGGGATCCGCGCCGGACGATGCGGGATCGGCACCGGGCGGCAGGGGGGCCGGGCTGACGCCGTGCCGGTAGAACTCGACCGGCTCCGCGGGGAGCGGCGTGCGGCTGAGGATCAGGTCGGCGGCCTTCTCGGCGATCATCATGACCGGCGCATAGATGTTGCCGTTGGTGACGTAGGGCATCACCGAGGCGTCCACCACCCGCAGCCCGGCCAGCCCGTGCACGCCCATGCTCGCGGGGTCCACGACGGCGCCGGGGCCGGTGCCCATCTTCGCCGTGCAGGACGGGTGCAGCGCGGTCTCCGCATCACGGCGCACCCAGTCCAGGACCTGCTCCTCGCTGCTGACCTCCGGGCCCGGCGACAGTTCGCCGGCGTTGAACGGCTCGAACGCGGGCTGGGTCAGGATGTTCCTGGCGATCTGGATGGCCTCGGTCCACTCCCGCCGGTCGGCCGGGGTGGACAGGTAGTTGAACCGCAGCGCCGGGTGCACCGCGGGATCCCGGGAAACGATCTTGACGGTGCCGCGCGAGTCCGAGTACATCGGGCCGATGTGCACCTGGTAGCCGTGCCCGCCGGCCGGGGCCGAGCCGTCGTAGCGGATCGCGATGGGCAGGAAGTGGAACATCAGGTTGGGGTAGGCCACGTCGTCGTTGCTGCGGACGAAGCCTCCGGCCTCGAAGTGGTTGGTCGCCCCCGGCCCGCTGCGCGCGAACAGCCACTTGGCGCCGACCATCGGCCGGTTGCGCCACTTCAGCGCCGGGGCCACCGAGACCGGCTGCTTGGAGCCGTACTGGACATACACCTCCAGGTGGTCCTGCAGGTTCTCGCCCACCCCGGGCAGGTCGGCGACCACGTCGATGCCGTGCGCGGCCAGGTCGGCGGCGTTGCCGACGCCGGAAAGCTGGAGCAGCTGCGGTGTGTTGATCGCGCCGCCGCACACGATGACCTCACCGGCGCTCACCTGCTCCGCCGCGGAACCCCGGGTGTACTCGACGCCGGTCGCCCTGGCTCCCTCGAAGAGGATCCTGGTCACCAGCGTGCGGCAGATCACCTCCAGGTTCGGGCGGCGCATCACCGGGTGCAGGTACGCCCGTGCCGCGCTGAGCCGGCGGCCCCGGTGGATGTTCCGGTCGAACGCGGCGAAGCCCTCCTGCCGGTATCCGTTGACGTCGGTGGTCAGCGGGTATCCGGCCTGCTGCACCGCCTCGAAGAACGCGCCGAACAGCGGAGTTGTCGCGGGCCCGCGCTCGAGGACCAGCGGCCCCTGCCCGCCGCGGTACTCATCGGCACCGGCCAGGCAGGTCTCCATCCGCTTGAAGTACGGCAGGCAGTGCGCATAGTCCCAGTCGGCCATCCCCGGGTCGGCCGCCCAGCGCTCGTAGTCGAGCGGGTTACCGCGCTGGAAGATCATCCCGTTGATGCTGGACGAGCCGCCGAGCAGCTTGCCGCGGGCGTGGTAGACGCGGCGGCCGTTCAGGCAGGGCTCGGGCTCGGACTCATATTTCCAGTCGTAGAACCGGCTGCCGATGGGGAACGTGAGCGCCGCCGGCATATGGATGAACACGTCCCAGCGGTAGTCCGGGCGGCCGGCCTCAAGCACCAGCACCCGCGCAGACGGGTCGGCGGAGAGCCGGTTCGCCAGGGCGCTGCCGGCCGAGCCGCCGCCCACGATCACGAAGTCATAGTGCGCCTGTGTCATTGGCCCTCCCCGGGTAAGCGGCCCGCCCGGCGCCCGGAACAGCTTGTCTCGCGCATTACGCTACCGGCGTGGTGACCTCGCCCGAAGACCCCAATGTGGCCCAGGCCAGCTATCCGCAGTCCGGGTTCCCCGAAATCCCCGGCTCGGCCGACATCCTGCTCATCCGCCATGGCCAGTCCGAGCCCTACCGGCCGGACGCGCCGTTCCCGTTGGTGGACGGGCACGCGGACCCCGCGCTCACGCCGAACGGGCATGAGCAGGCGCAGCGCCTCGCCGACCGGCTGGCCACCGCGGGGATCGACGCGATCTACGTGAGCACGCTTCGGCGCACCGCGCAGACGGCGGCGCCGCTGGCCGGCCGGCTCGGCCTGGCTCCCCAGGTGGAGCCGGAACTGCGCGAGGTGCACCTCGGCGTCTGGGAAGGCGGCGAGTACCGGCAGCGGGTGGCCGAGCGCGACCCGATCGTCCGGCAGGTCTTCGAGCAGGAGCGCTGGGACATGATCCCCGGCGCGGAGACCTCGGCATCCCTCTCGGCCCGGGTGCGCGCCGCGATCGACCGGCTGGCCGCCGGGCACGCCGGGCACCGGGTAGCCATCTTCACTCACGGCGGTGTGATCGGCCAGGCCCTGGCCCTGGCCAGCGGGTCCCGGCCGTTCGCCTTCCTATCGGCGGATAATGGCTCCATCTCCCGGCTGGTGGTGATCGAGCAGCGGTGGATCGTCCGCGGCTTCAACGACACCGCCCATCTGAACGGGCACCGGCGCCACTGACGGCCGCGCACGCAGGGACTCCAGCGGTGGGCCCACCCGGCTTGATTCGCCCAGACCGGCTGGCAAAATTACCGGGCCCCTGTTGAACCAAGCGAGACCCGCATCCGTGGGAACTGGTGCAGGGAACAGCCGGGCACCGCGCACCCCTCCTAGGCGCGGGCACGGCAACAGCCCCGGAGCGGTCGCGGTTACCCCGAGAGCTGCGGCCGCTCCGGTTCATTTCTGGCGCCGGTGAACCCATCCTGGCCGGCGGTGAACCCGGCACCGAGCCGTGTACGTGGTACCTGGTTGCGGCCGGCTTCTCCGGAGAAAGAGGCGGTGGGCGTCGATGAGGTTTAAACTCCGGCGGGCGAGTGGCCCGCGCGGCATGTCCTGGATTGCACGCGCGGTCGTCGCGGCGGCTCTGGTGGGCGGGGTCACGGCGGCCACGGCGGGCATCGCCGCCGCCCAGACCGGGCCGGCCCCGGCCAGCACCAACGCGCTGGTGGTCAAGGAAGCGTTCCGCATGGGGTTCGGCAAGATGCTGGTGGTCCACGGCTCGGGCAGGGCCCTGTATACGAACCCGGCCGGCTGCAGCGCGGCCTGCCAGAGCGTCTGGCCGCCGCTGGTGATGCCCGCGGGCACGACCACGCCGACCGGCGCGCCGTGCCTGGGTACCGCAAGGCTCGGCACGCAGCTCCAGGTCACCTACCACGGGCTGCGGCTTTACACGTTCGTCAATGACACCGGGCACAGCGTGAACGGGAACGGGATGGCTGGCTTCCACGTAGCGAAGGTGACCAAGGCCTGCACCTAACGCGCTGACCAACAGAGGTGCTGGCAAGGACATGGAGCGGCCGCGGCGACCACGGCGCCGCGGCCGCTCCGCCGGTAGCTTAGGCCTCCGCCACCAGCGGCGCGAGGAGGTCTCCGTGCCTGGCCACCCGGTCCAGCACGTCGCCGCTGGTGAACACCAGGTCCTCCGGCCGCTCGCACTCGGCGACCTCGTCCCAGGTCACCGGCGTCGACACGGTCGGCCGGGCACGGGCGCGCAGCGAGTAGGGCGCGACCGTGGTCTTGTGCGCGTTGTTCTGGCTCCAGTCGACCAGGACCTTGCCGGGGCGCAGCGACCTGGTCATCCGCGACACCACCACGGCGGGCTGCTCGCGCTCCAGGTGCTCGGCGATGGTCCGGGCTATCGCGCTGGCGGCTTCGGAACTGGTTCCCGACAGTGGGGCGAGCAACTGGAGCCCCTTGCCGCCCGAGGTCTTGGCGAACGCGCCGAAACCCGCCTCCGCCAGCAGCGGGCGCAGCCACAGCGCCACGGCGCAGCATTCCACGATGGTCGCGGGCGCGCCGGGGTCGAGGTCGAAGACGAGCAGGTCAGGCTGGGCGACGTCGGGGATCCGCCACATCGGGGTGTGCAGTTCCAGGCCGGCCAGGTTGGCGGTCCAGATCAGTGTGGGCAGGTCGCCGGCGATTACGTACCGCACCCAGTCCCTGCCCGAGGTCGAGCCCGGCGCGGGCAGCCGCTCGGTGCGGATCCAGTCTGGCCGGTGGTCCGGCGCGTGCTTGTTGTAGAAATGCTGGCCGGTCACCCCGTCCGGGTAGCGCCTGAGCGTCAGCGGCCGGTCGGCGATATGCGGCAGCAGCACGGGCGCGAC
>Ga0306926_10006586_pt1 | contig 12484 bp, 11 predicted proteins | sample flu12Cox44000178_FD_203759 | JGI IMG/M metagenome (GOLD analysis project Ga0306926, IMG submission 203759) | Lab enrichment of tropical soil microbial communities from Luquillo Experimental Forest, Puerto Rico - flux8day.12C.oxic.44.000.178 (v2)... | ecosystem: Environmental > Terrestrial >... | reverse complement strand
CGCCTAACATCAACGCACTCGTTCGCCACGGCCATAGCGCCCAGCGACGGACCACCCACCCAGCCATATGACCAACATAGCGATCTTTTCGCGGCGCGCCACTGCCTCGACGGGCCGTGCACTTGCCGGGCCAGCCGGTGTTGTGCCACAAGCGACGGGGGGAAAGAGGCGATGCCGGATTTCACGATCGAGCGACGCTGCGGTGGCTTGGTGTGCGGTATCGACGAGGCCGGGCGCGGGCCGCTGGCTGGGCCGGTCGTCGCTGCTGCGGTAATCCTCGAGCCCCGCCGGTTCCCAAAAATGCTGCGCGACGGGCTCGATGATTCGAAGGTGCTGACGCGGGAGCAGCGCGAGGGCTGTTATCGAGCACTTTGGCGCTGTGTCGACCGCGGCGTCGCCCATATCGGGGTCGGCGCGGCGAGCACGGTTGAAATTGACCGCCTCAACATTTTACGCGCGGCTCTGTTGGCGATGGCCCGCGCGGTCGCGGTTCTCGGGGTGCGCCCCGACACCGCGCTTGTGGATGGCGCCATTGCTCCGCCGCTCGCTTGCGCAGTGCAAACGGTCATCAAAGGCGACGGGCTGAGCTTCTCGATCGCCGCCGCCTCCGTCGTGGCCAAGGTCACGCGCGATCGGATCATGCGTGGTTTGGCACACCGCTATCCGGGTTATGGCTGGGAGACCAATGTCGGATACGCGACACAAGAGCACGCCGAGGCGATTGGCCGGCTTGGCATCACCCGTCATCACCGGCTTTCATTCGCGCCGGTGCGGCTTGCCGCCGAAGGTGACCTGCCGCTCTTCGCCGCGCTTGCAGCCGGCTCTCCGTAGGACGCGGCCGCGAGCGCCGCGATCGCGTGCCGGGCGACCTTTTTCATCAAGGTTGGCAGCGCGTGATCGCCGAGCCCTTCGACCGGGCTCCAGATTCCCTCGGTGCTGCCGATGCCGGCGAACACCGCCAGCTCAAGGCGGAAATGGGTAAAGCCGTGGCGCACGGTGCCAGGCAGCGGCGACCACGCGACCGCGGCGGGGGCTGCCCGGATCGCTTCGGCGATTGACCACGGAGCAGCGCGCCAGGACGTAGACGGGATCTCGGTCATGCCGCCGAGCAGGCCATGCTCGGGGCGGCGGCGCAGCAGCACCGCACCATCCGTCCGAGTAAGCCAGAACGCGACGCCATGGCGCAATGGCCGCTCCGGCTTTGCGGCACGCGCCGGCAAATCCTCCGCCCGGCCGAACGCCGCCGCGGCGCAGCAGGCGCGCCACGGACAAAGCACGCAGCGGGGCCGGCGCGGCATGCAGATCGTCGCGCCGAGATCCATCAAGGCCTGGGCGAAATCGCCGGTCCGCTGGTCCGGAATCAGCGCCGAGGCGAGCGCCCGCAGGCGTGGCTTTGCCGCCGGCAATGGCTCTCGCACGCCGTAGAGGCGGGCAACGACGCGCTCGACATTGCCGTCGACCGCGGCGCCGCGCCGGTTAAAGGCAATCGCCGCGATTGCCGCCGCGGTGTAGTCGCCGATCCCGGGCAATGCGCGCAATGCTTCGGCCTGTTCGGGAAAAACGCCGCCGTGACGCTCGACCACCGCGCGAGCGCAGGCATGGAGGTTGCGAGCGCGCGCGTAATAGCCGAGCCCTTGCCAGAGGCGCAGTACTTCATCGAGCGAGGCCGCGGCGAGTGCGGAAATATCGGGCCAGCGCGCCACGAATCGGTCAAAATAGGGACCGACTGTCGCCACCGTCGTCTGCTGCAGCATAATTTCGCTGAGCCATATGCGATAAGGGTCGGGATGGATGCCGGGTGGAGCCCGCCACGGCAGATTGCGTCGATGGCGGTCGTACCAAGCCAGCAACGCGGTGGAATCGGGCTTTTCCGTGCGGGATGACGCGTCTGTTCGGATCGGTGAGATGGACACGATGAAGCCGGGGCGCGGCGTCTCCAACGATTCGCTAAGCCTACCCGACCCGGCCCGCGAGGGCGAGCGTCACCGGGGGTTCCGGGCCGTGGGTGTCACCGTGTCGAGGCTCGCCGCACCGATCGTCGCCAAGCGCGGCGGCGTCCTCGTTCGTCTCAAGTCGCAGTGGGCGGCGATTGTCGGGGCCGAGTGGGCCGCCGTGGCCTGGCCGTCGGCACTCGGTCGCGACGGTGTCTTGAGATTGCGGGCGGCATCGACGGCCGCGCTGGAGCTGCAACACCGCGCGCCGCTGCTGATCGAACGCATCAACTGCTTCTTCGGCCGTTCCGTCGTCACCCGCTTGGCCCTGGTGCAAGGACCCTTACCGCTCGATTCGCCATCGAGCGAGCCGCCCATACTTACGCGCGCCGCCGGTGAGCCCGACGCACTCGACGAGCGGCTCTCAGAGATCGCCGATCCGCGGCTTCGCGCCGCTCTCGACAGGCTCGGCCGGACCGTCATCGGTCGTCGGTCCTGAGGCGTTGCGCGCGAACTGCGAACCCACTAGCATCCACATCTTGTAGTAAGGACCCATCAGATGCAGGAAATCTGGTTCGCCCTGCTCGGCATATTAAGCCTCCTCAGCCTATCACCGGGCTCGTCGGAAGCGGCGGCGCCGCATCCCTTGCTCGCGGACGCTCAGACCGTGCTGCAAATCGGCAAGGACGATCGCATCCTCGGCAATCCCGAAGCGCCGATCACGATCGTCGAATATGCGTCGCTGACCTGCCCGCATTGCGCGCATTTTGCTAACGACGTCCTTCCCGAAATCAAAAAGGCGTGGATCGACACCGGGAAAGCCAAACTCGTGCTGCGTGATTTTCCGCTCGACGAACCGGCATTGCGAGCTGCGATGATCGCACGCTGCGCGCCGCCGGATCGCTATTATGCCTTTGCCGAGACGTTCTTCGCGGCCCAGGACAAATGGGTGCGAAACTCCGATTACCGCGAAGCGCTGGCACGGCTTGCCAAGCTCGGCGGAATGGGCCGGGAGGAGTTCGACGCCTGCCTCAAAAACACCGAGCTCGAAAACAAGATCGTCGGTGAACGGCTGAAGGCGTCGCAAGAACTCCAGGTCAATTCCACTCCGACATTCTTTGTCAACGGCAGCAAGCTCGCTGGTGCGCCGACCGTGGAGGAATTCGAAAAGGTGCTGTCCAGCCTCGCGGCGGCGAAATCCTAGCCGCCAGGATGGCGATGGGCCGTCGTCTGGAGATTTGATGCAGTTCGACCGGCTGCGCCTCGTCGGGTTCAAATCGTTCGTCGACATGACGGAGCTGGCGATCGCGCCGGGCTTGACCGGCATCGTCGGACCGAACGGATGCGGCAAATCCAATCTGGTCGAAGCGCTGCGCTGGGTGATGGGGGAGACTTCCGCCAAGCGGCTGCGCGGTGGCGAGATGGATGACGTGATCTTCGCCGGCAGCGCCGGACGCCCCGCACGCAACATCGCCGAGGTCGTGCTGGCGATCGACAACAGCGCGCGCGAGGCCCCATTCGCCTTCAACGACCGCGAGGAGATCGAGGTCGTTCGCCGCATCGAACGCGGCGCCGGCTCGGCCTATCGGGTCAACGGCCGCGACGTCCGGGCGCGCGACGTGCAGCTGCTGTTCGCCGATGCGGCGAGCGGTGCCCAGTCCGGCGCGATGGTCAGCCAAGGACGGGTGAGTGCGCTGATCGACGCCAAGCCGGCCGAGCGCCGGCTGCTGCTCGAAGAAGCCGCCGGCACCACCGGGCTTCACGCGCGGCGCCACGAGACCGAGTTGCGGCTCAAGGCCGCCGAAGACAACCTGCTGCGGCTGGACGATATCGTCGCGACGATCGAGGCCCAGCTCCACAGCCTGAACAGGCAGGCGCGTCAGGCGCAGCGTTACCGGCGCCTCGGCGAACACATCCGGCGCACCGAGGCGCTCCTGTTCCATGCTCGCTGGCGCGCGGCCGAGTCCGAGGCCGAACGCACGGCCGCCGAGCTTTGCGCAACCGAACGGGCCGCCGGCGAGGCGATGGAACGCGGGCTCGCCGAGCAGCGCGCGCGGGACGCGGCGGAGGCCGTGCTGCCACCGCTGCGCGCTGCCGAAGCGGCGGCCGCGGCCCAGCTCGAGCGGCTCAGCCATGCCCGCAGCGAGCTTGAGCAAGAATTGCAGCGGGTTCTCGCCACCCGTGGCGAAGCCGAACGCCGCCTCGCCCAGATCACTGGCGATCTGCAGCGCGAGGACGAGCAATTCGCCGAGTCGGAGAGGGTCATCGCGCGACTGGCCGAGGAAGCAATGCTGATCGCCCGGGCTGACCATGAAGAGGAGCCACAGCGCGCGGTGGCCGCCGGTTGCCTGCACGAGGCTGCGGCCCGTCTCGCCGAGGCCGAGACCGCATTGCAGCGTGCGACCGAAGCTGCCGCTTCCGGCGAGGCTCGCCGCACCGCCTTCGAACGGCGTATCGGTGAGCTCGCCGACCGGCGCGCTCGAATGGAACGGCGGCGCGCCGCGGCCGAGCGGGAGCGCGGGGCCTTGGCCACAGCGGTGGTGCCGGCCGACGTGACGGCGGCTGCGGCGAACGCTGTCGACAACGCGGAGCGGCGCGCCGAGGAATGCCGTGCAGCTGTCGTCGCAGGCGAGCATGAGATGACCGGTCGCTTGGCCGAGGAGCACGCGGCACTCGAGGCGCGACGCCGGGTCGAGGCGGGGCTGACCCGGCTCCAGGCAGAAGCCGACGCCCTCGCTGCACTGCTCGCGACCGCCCCGGGACCAGGTGCTGCCACGCCGATCCTGTCGGCAATCCAGGTCGTGGCGGGCTTCGAGGCGGCGGTCGGCGCCGTGTTCGAGGACGAACTAGCGGCACCCGCTGCCGACGGCGAAACCGCGGCGACGAGGTTTTGGAGCGGTCTCCCGCCAATCGAGGACCCGGCGGGCTTGCCAGAGGGCGTGCGCCCGCTGGCCGAGGTGATCGCCGCACCGCCGGCGCTCGCTCGCAGCCTCGCCTACGCCGGCTGTGTCGAGAGCGAAGAAGCCGGGCACCGACTGCAGCGCAACCTCGTCCCCGGGCAGCGCCTCGTCGACCGGCAGGGTCGGATCTGGCGCTGGGATGGGTTCACGCGCATCGCCCCCGGTCCGTCACCGGCCGCCGAGCTGCTGCGCCATAAGAACCGCCTCGCCGTGCTTACCGTGGAAATCGCCACAGCCGAGGAAGCCGGCCAGGCGGTTGGGCAAAATGTCGACGCGGCACGAGCCGCGCGTCAGCGCGCGGCCGAGGCAGATGGCCTGAACCGGTCGGAGCTGCGTAGGGCGGAGGCAGCGGCAGCGGCCACCCGCTCGGCAGAGGCGGAGCTCGCCCGCCGGTCGCTGATGGCGGAAACACGTCTCGCCGCCGCCACGGCGGCCATCGAAGCGATCGCCGCCGATTTCGCTGAGACAAGAGCCCAAGAGAACGAAACTGAACGCGAGTTCGCCGGACTCCCGGATCCGGAACTGACCCGTGCCGCGCTTGAGGCAACGCGGCGTGCCACGGTCGAAGCGCGCCGCCGGGAAGGCGATGCTCGCGCCGCGCTCGACAAGCTGAGCCGCGATGCCGAGGCGCGCCGCGCCCGGCTGGCGGCGATTACCCTCGAAGAGCGGTCGTGGCGCCGGCGCAGCGAGGGGGCGACCGGGCAACGCACCGCGCTCGCCGACCGGCGCGCGGCGCTCGAAGCAGAGATTGCGAACCTCGATGCGCGCCCGGCGGCGATCGCCGCGGAGAGTGAGGCACTGACGGCTGCGATCGCCGAGGCTGCCGCCAACTGCCGCCGCTCGGGCGATTCGCTGGCATCGGGCGAGACGCGGCTGCGCGAGGCGACGGAGCATTCCCGGCTCGCCGATCAGATGCTCGCCGAGGCGCGCGAGCAACGCGCTCGTTGCGAAGTGCTGCGCGACGGGGCGAACGAAGCAATGGTATCGCTGGCGCGCGAGATCCGCGAACGGCTCGACGCAGCTCCCGAGGCGTTGGCGCAGCTCGCCGGTCTCGCCGCGGGCGAAGCGCCGCCCGATCCGACGCAGACCTCGGCCCGTCTCGACCGGCTGCTCCGCGAGCGTGAGGGCATCGGCCCGGTCAATCTGATGGCCGAGAGCGAGGCCGCGGAGACCGAAGCGCGGGTCACCGGGTTACAGCGCGAGCGCACCGAGCTCACCGAGGCGATCGCACGCCTGCGGCGCGGCATCGCGGCACTCGAGCAGGAAGGGCGGCAGCGACTGACTGCCGCGTTCGACCGCGTCAACGGGCATTTCTCCGCGCTGTTCGCTCGGCTCTTCGGCGGCGGCCGGGCCTATCTGGCACTGGTCGACGATCCCGATCCGCTCGCCGCCGGTCTCGAGATTATGGCGAGCCCGCCGGGCAAGCGGCTACAGACGCTGTCGCTGCTCTCCGGTGGCGAGCAGGCGTTGACCGCGCTCGCCCTGATCTTCGCGGTGTTTCTGACCAATCCGGCGCCGGTCTGCGTGCTCGACGAGGTCGATGCATCGCTCGACGACAGCAATGTCGACCGCTTTTGTGCGCTCGTCGGCGAGATCGCCGATACCACGGGCACACGGTTCCTGGTCGTCACCCATCACCGCATTACGATGGCACGCGTCGACCGCCTGTTCGGTGTCACGATGGCCGAACGCGGTGTCTCGCAACTCGTGTCGGTGGATCTCGCCCGCGCCGCCCGGTTGCGCCAGACCGCCTGAGCCAGGGCGCCGCAAATTCAGGGAATCGCCGTCGAATCGAAGGGCCGCGAGTTGCGGGATCGGGTCGGTTTGACTCGGCGGCCTTGTTCGCCGTAGCCTGAGATCCCGTGGCGACCGACTGACAAGAGCGGCGGAGATGGCGCCGCAACTGTTGCAGACAAGGCAGTCCTGCCTGGCCACCCCGCTCACACGAAAGCTCGCCCAGCTCGTACCGCTGACGGCTGACGAGATCGCGGTGTTGCGCGACTTTCAATCGACTACGCGCCTTGTCGGGCGCAATCGGGAGATCATTTCCGAAGGCCGCAAATACGACGGGCTGCTCGTGCTGATCGAGGGCGTCTCCATTCGTTACCGGGTATTGCACGACGGCCGCCGCCAAGTTCTGAACATCGCCCTCCCCGGGGATTTTATCGGCTTTCCCGGATGCTTCTTCGAGCACGCCCTCTATTCGATCACCGCGATGACGGACTGCGTCGTTTCGGCCATCCCGTTTGCGCAGCTTCTGGGCTTCTTCGAGACAAGGCCGCGGCTTGCGGCGGCGATCTTCTGGTCGTTCTCATGCGAGGCGGCGATGTACGCCGAACACCTGATCGATGTCGGCCGGCGATCGGCGCTGGAGCGGGTGGCGCATTTCTTGCTTGAGTTGCTGACCCGGCTGCAAACGATCGGCTTGGCGGAAGAACGCTCCTATCATATGCCGTTGACGCAGGAACTCATCGGCGATGCGCTCGGGTTGAGCGTTCCGCATGTCAGCCGCACCCTGAAGCAGCTCCGCGAGGAGGGTCTAGTTGCGATCGAAGGCCAACGAGTGGTCATCAAGGACGTCGAGGCACTGAGCAGATTGGCCGATTTCGAAAGGGCTTATCTCAGCCGGTTTCATTTGCGCGATCAGCTCGCCAAGAGCTGACCGCCGGCATCCGCTGGCCGGCTCCGGCGGCCGCGGCCCACTGTCGGCCGAGCCACTGCGAACCACAGGCTAACCAAGCCGCGCGCGGGCGACAAGCCTCGTCGGAGCAACAAACACGGGTTGTAACGATATTAGACAACCGCTCGAAACCCGTATAGTTAATACTCCAAAGGGTGACGAGGAGAATACATGTCCGTCTCGTTTCTCGATCGAGAACGCACTATCGCCGTGCCGGGCTACAGCCGCTGGCTCATTCCACCGGCAGCGCTGTGCGTGCATCTCTGCATCGGCCAGGCCTACGCGTTCAGCGTCTTCAACCTGCCGATGACCAAGCTCATCGGCATCTCGCAATCGGCACCCGGCGATTGGAAGCTGACCGATCTCGGCTGGATCTTCAGCTTGGCGATCTTCTTTCTCGGTGCGTCGGCTGCCGTCTTTGGCCGGTGGGTGGAGGAGGGCGGGCCCCGTCGGGCGATGTTTATGGCAGCCCTCTGCTGGGGCGGCGGCTTTCTCCTCTCGGCGATCGGGGTTTATCTGCATCAGCTGTGGATAATTTACGCGGGCTATGGCGTGATCGGCGGCACGGGGCTCGGCATCGGCTACATTTCCCCGGTGTCGACCCTGATCCGTTGGTTCCCCGATCGGCCTGGCATGGCGACCGGCATGGCGATCATGGGGTTCGGCGGCGGGGCTTTTATTGCCGCACCATTCTCGGTGTGGCTGATGGGTCGATTCGCGACACCGACCCATGTCGGGGTTGCCGAGACCTTTATCGTAATGGGTCTAGTCTATTTCTGTTTCATGATGGTCGGCGCGTCGATCGTGCGGGTGCCGCCGCCCGGCTGGGCTCCGGCCGGATACATTGCGCCGGCGCAGCCCAAGCCCCTGGTCACGACGCGGAACGTTTTCGTCTACGACGCGCTAAAGACTCCCCAATTCTGGCTGATCTGGTGGATCCTGTGTCTCAATGTCACTGCCGGGATCGGCGTACTGGGGCAGGCCTCGGCGATGAGCCAGGAGATGTTCCGCGGCCAGGTCACCGCTGTGGCCGCGTCCGGCTTTGTCGGTCTATTCAGCCTCTTCAATATGGCGGGTCGCTTCTTCTGGTCGTCGACTTCGGATTATATCGGCCGCAAGAATACCTATTTCGTCTTCTTTGTGCTCGGTACCTTGCTCTACGCTCTTGTGCCCTATACCGGCGCGATAGGCAGTATCGGCCTGTTCGTCCTTTGCTACGCCGTGATCTTCAGCATGTACGGCGGCGGTTTCGCAACAGTGCCAGCCTATTTGCGCGACATGTTCGGGACACGCTACGTCGGGGCGATCCACGGGTTGCTGCTGACGGCATGGTCGATGGCCGGGATCTTTGGGCCTGTTCTGGTCAACTATATTCGCGAGTACAATGTGACCCATGGGGTGGCGCCGGCCCAGGCGTATAACGTGACGATGTACTTAATGGCAGGGCTATTGGTCATCGGCTTCTTCTGCAACGTCTTTGTCAGATCCGTACACGAGCGGTTTCATATGCGAGCCGTCGAGGCCGAGGACGAAGTCGAAGCGGCCCCGGTATTTGGAGGCCGATAATGCGGAACACTCCTCAGCCACCCGCGGCGGGAAACGGCATAAAGCTCGTCCTCGCCTGGGGCTTTGTCGGTATTCCGCTCGTCTGGGGCATCGTTCAAACCTTGGTCAACGCCATCAAGGCATTTCAGTAAACTGGCGCCGCACGTGGTCCCGAGGCGGCGCTGATTGCCGAATCCTTCTCACCCCGGCTGTGCGCTACAGCGGCACCTCGCTCGGCTACCAGCTCGCTTCGATCATCGCCGGCGGCCCCTCCCCGTTTATCGCGACGGCGCTGTTCGCGGCCTTCGCTTCGAGCCTTCCGATCGCCCTCTACATCCTCGCCTGCGCGGTGGTCGGCATCATTGCCACCTCGCTGCTTACCGACTACACCAACAAAGACATCTCGGAAGAATACGACCAAATCCAGACCGCTCGGGCAGCAGCCACGTAGACGTCCACAATAACCGTTTGCGCGAGCACCTGCCGCGCTAGGGCGGGGATCGTCGAAGCAGAGGAGACCGAATGACGACAACCGATATCGCTGTCGGGGCCATCTCCGAAGCCGAACACGCCCGACAGCTGCGACGCGCGGTGATTGCGAGCACCGTCGGCACGACGATCGAGTGGTACGACTTCCTGCTCTACAGCATCGTCACCGGTCTGGTCTTCGGTAAGCTGTTCTTTCCCGAATCCGACCCATTGGTCGGCGTGCTGCAGGCGTTCGCCGTCTATACCGTCGGCTTTATCGCCCGCCCGATCGGTGCGGCGATCTTCGGCCATTTCGGCGACCGCATCGGCCGCAAAGCGACCTTGATCGCGACATTGCTGATCACCGGGCTGTCGACCTTCGCGGTCGCCTTTGTGCCAGGTTATGCGCTGATCGGCATCTGGGGTGCCGTGATCCTGACGATCATCCGATTTATCCAGGGCATTGGGGTCGGCGGCGAATGGGGCGGCTCGGTGTTGCTGGCGATGGAATGGGCGCGCACCAACGCCCATCGCGGCTTCATCTCTTCCTGGCCGCAATTTGGCGGCCCAGCCGGGCTGTTTTTGGCGAATATGGCAGTGCTGGTGTTTAGCGCGATCTCAGGCGATCAGTTTCTGGTCTGGGGTTGGCGCATCCCGTTTCTGCTCAGTATCGTCATGGTCGCGGTCGGGCTCTACATCCGGCTCGGCATCCTCGAGACGCCAGTGTTTCGGCGCATCGTCGCCGAGGAGCGGGTCGAGCGGGCACCAGCGCTCGAGGTGATCAAGCGTCAGCCCAAGCAGGTCATCCTGGCGGCACTCGCCCGCACTGCCGAGCAGGCGCCGGCCTACATCTACCTCGCGTTTGTCTTTGCCTATGGAACGCAAGTATTGCACCAGCCGCGCGATTTTCTGCTGACGGCATTGATCACCGCGGGGCTGTTCTCATTTGTCACGATCCCGCTCGCCGGCCACCTGTCGGACCGGTTCGGCCGCAAGCGCATTTACCTGATCGGCACGGTCGCGACCGGCATCTTCGGGTTCATTTACTTCGCGATGCTGAACACGATGATCCCAGGGTGGATCTTTCTCGGGATCGTGCTGTCCTTTGTCCCACATGACATCATGTACGGCCCGCAAGGTGCGCTGATCGCGGAGTGCTTTACGCCGCGGCTGCGTTACAGCGGCGCCTCGATCGGCTATCAGCTCGCCTCGATCACCGCGGGCGGTCCGGCGCCGCTGATCGCGACGGCGCTGCTGGCGGCGACCGGCTCAGGTTACGCGATCGCCGCCTATATCGCGTTTTGCGCGGTCGTCAGCGTCATCGCCACGGTCATGCTGCCCGACCATACCAACCGCGATATCTCGCAGGAGCACGCCTAGCCCCGCTCGACCCGAGGCGGGAAGCCGTGGCGCGGCCTCGTCGCGGCTGGCTTGCAAAATAAGGTTGAACTGCGACAAGAATTCGCGCCACGTTGTGACCGCGGCGAGCGCGAGAGCAATCGGGCCCCGCGCGCCAAAGAATCGCATAGGGGGAAACCGAGATGACGGCAGCTGAAATTACGGCGAGCGGCCTCTCCGAGAGCGAACACAGCCGGCAACTGCGCCGTGCGCTGGTCGCCAGCACCGTCGGCACGACGATCGAATGGTACGACTTTCTGCTTTACGGCCAGGTCACGGGGCTGGTCTTCGGCCCACTCTTTTTTCCCAAATCGGACCCGATCGTCGGCGTGCTCGAAGCCTTTGCGGTCTTTTTCATCGGCTTTGTCGGCCGGCCGATCGGTGCGGCGATATTCGGCCATTGGGGCGACCGCATCGGCCGCAAGGCGACCTTGATCGCGACACTGCTGGTGACCGGTATCGCGACCTTTGCGGTGGGCCTTGTGCCGACCTACGCGTCGATCGGCATCTGGGGGGCTATCCTGTTGACGATCATCCGCCTCATCCAAGGGATCGGCGTCGGCGGCGAATGGGGCGGCTCAGTATTGCTGGCGATGGAGTGGGCAAAAACCAATAAAAACCGCGGCTTTCTCGCCGCCTGGCCGCAGTTCGGCGGGCCGGCCGGGCTGTTTCTGGCGAACCTGGCGGTGCTGTTCTTCAGCTGGTTCTCCGGCGACCAGTTCCTGGTTTGGGGCTGGCGGATTCCGTTCTTCCTTAGCATCGTCATGGTCGCGATCGGGCTGTGGATCCGGCTTGGCATCTCCGAGACCCCCGTCTTCCAGAGGATCCTCGACGAAGAACGCACCGAACGCGTGCCGGTTTTGGAGGTGCTGAAGCGCCAGCCCAAGCAGGTGGCGCTGACCGCGCTATTGCGGATGCCGGAGCAGGCGCCGGGTTATATCGTCGGCACCTTTATCTTCACCTACGCTACCAAGGTGCTCGGCATGCCGCGCAATTTCGTGCTGATGGCGGTGCTCCTTCAGGCCTTCCTCGGATTTTGCTGGATCCCGATCGCCGGACACCTGTCCGACCGCATCGGCCGCAAGCGCATGTACATGATCGGGTCGATCTTTTCCGGGATCTTCGGCTTCATCTACTTCGGCTTGCTCGATACGAAGGTGCCGGCCCTGATCTTTATCGCCATCGCGCTGTCGTTGCTTCCGGTCACGACGTGTTATGGCCCACAGGCGGCGATGATCGCAGAGAGCTTCACACCGCGGCTGCGCTACAGCGGCACCTCGCTCGGTTATCAGCTCGCCTCGATCATCGCCGGCGGCCCCTCGCCGTTCATCGCGACGGCACTGTTCGCCACCTTCGCGTCGAGCTTTCCCATCGCTCTTTATATCCTCGGCTGCGGGATCCTCGGCATCATCGCGGCATCGTTGCTGACGGACTACACCAACAGAGACGTCTCGGAAGAATACGACGCCGCCCGGGCCGGTCGGACGCCCGCCGAATAGAAC
>Ga0306926_10006584_pt1 | contig 12485 bp, 10 predicted proteins | sample flu12Cox44000178_FD_203759 | JGI IMG/M metagenome (GOLD analysis project Ga0306926, IMG submission 203759) | Lab enrichment of tropical soil microbial communities from Luquillo Experimental Forest, Puerto Rico - flux8day.12C.oxic.44.000.178 (v2)... | ecosystem: Environmental > Terrestrial >... | reverse complement strand
CTTCAAGACCAACAGCATGATCTTCGGCCCCGCCACGTTCATCAGCCGGATGTCGCAATACCTGACGCTTTATCCGGGCGACGTTGTGTGGATGGGTACCGAAGGCGCGCCCGAGAACATAAAGCACGGCGACACTGTGGACATCGAGATCACCGGAATCGGCACCCTAAGCAACCCGGTCGTCCGCGAAAGCCGGTAGCTGAGGTTTGCCGGTCAGCGATCGCGGAGTTTGGGGTCGAGGGCGTCGCGCAGCGCGTCGCCGAAGAGGCTGAAGCCGAATACCGTCAGCGCGATCGCAAGGCCAGGGAAGACCGCGATCCACGGCGCCGTCGAGGCGTATTCCTCGGCACCGCCTTGCAGCATCAGGCCCCAGGCCGGCACCGGCTCCTGCACGCCGAGGCCGAGATAGGAGAGCGACGCTTCGGCGAGGATCGCCTGACCGACAAACGCGGTCAGCAGGATCAGAAACGGCGCCACCACATTCGGCACCATATGGCGCAAAATGATGCGCGAATGGCCAAAGCCGCAGGCACGCGCGGCATCGATATAGGGCACCTCGCGGATCGACAATGCGCTTGAGCGCAAAACCCGAGCGCAGCGCGGGATCAGCGGAATTGTGATCGCGAAGATGACATTGTGGACACCGGTGCCGAAGATCGCGACAACGGCGAGCGCCATGATGATCAGCGGGAAGGCCATCACCACGTCGAGCACGCCCTGCAGGTAGAGGTCGAGGCGGCCGCCGAAATATGCACTGCCGACACCGAGCACCATTCCGGCGAGGCTGGCGATGATCGCGCAAGAGAAGCCGACAATCAGCGCCGTGCGGGCGCCGTAGATGATGCGCGAAAGCTGGTCCCGCCCGAATTGATCGGTGCCGAGCCAGTGCGCCCAGCTCGGCGGCTCGGTCATCGCCGAAAAATCGTTGGCGGTCGGGCTATATGGCGCAATCCATTCGGCGGAGAGCCCGGCTATCGCCATGATTATGACAATGACCATGCCGAACGTGCCGAGCGGCTGCCGGCGGCAGAATATCCAGGCTCTGCGCCAGAGTGAGCGGCGAATCTCCGGCAGATCGTCGGCTATCGCAGGAATCGTGTAGGAAGTCGGAGCAGCGATCGTCATCGGATTTCACCCGTAGCGAATGCGCGGGTCGAGCCAGGCATACAATAGGTCGACCACGGTGTTGGTCAGCACGAAGGCGGCGACGACCAGCATCACCAGCGCCTGAGTCATCGTGTAATCCTGGTTCTGGACAGATTGGACGAACAGCCGGCCGATGCCGTTCAGGTTGAACACCTGCTCGGTGACGACGAGACCGCCGATCAGAAAGGCGGCCTCGATGCCGATCAGCGTCACGACCGGCAACAGAGCGTTCTTCAACGCGTGCCGGTTGATAATCAGGTGCTCGACAAGGCCCTTGGCGCGAGCCGTGCGGATGTAATCCTCGCGCAACACCTCGAGCATCGCCGAGCGGGTCATCCGCATGGTTACCGCGGAGGTTCGGTAGCCGACGGTCAGCGCCGGAAAGATCACCATCGACAGATTGCGCAGCGGGTCCTGCCAGATCGGCACATAGTCGATCGGCGGCATCCACGGCGCGCCGAAGGCCGCCTGCGAGATGTTGAGGATCGCCAGGATGAACAGAATGCCGAGCCAGAACGACGGGGTCGCCAGACCGGCGATCGACACCACGCGGATTACGAAGTCGATCGGGCTGTTTTGCTTCAGTGCGGAGAGCGTCCCGAGCGGGATGGCGATGATGGTGGCGACGACGACTGCCATAATGGCGATTTCGAGCGACACAGGAAAACGCGCAGCGATCTCGGTCAAAACCGGCTTTCCCGACCACATCGAAATGCCGAAGTCGCCGCGGAAAAACCCCCAGACGAAATTCACGAACTGCACGAATATCGGGCGATCGAGACCGAGCTGCGCGTGACAGGCGGCAACCGCGCGTTCATCAAAAGTACCGCCGCCCGAGCCCAGCCGCACGACGCAGATGTCGCCGGGAATGAGACGCATCAGCAGGAACACCAGCGCCGCCGCTCCGAGCAGCGTCGGGATCACCAGCAGGATGCGCTTGATGATGTAGCGATACATCCAGTTTCTCCGGGACCGCGGGCTGGAGCCTGCCCCTGGCAGGGAACAGGGGGCCCGCATGCGGGCGGGACGCCCGCGATCCTTGCGTTCGCCGTCATCACACCCGCACCTCGGTGCAGGCGACCCAGTGCGCGGAGCGAGGCTCACGCAGCTCGGGTCGTATTTGCCTACACGTTTCCACCGCGATCGGGCAACGCGGGTGGAAGACGCAGCCCGGGGGCGGGTTGATCGCGCTCGGCACCTCCCCCCTGACCGGCCGGAAGGTGCGGCTCGCCTCGACCGTCGGATCGGGCACCGGCACCGCCGCCAGGAGTGCCTGAGTATAAGGGTGGAGCGGATTGTCGAAGAGCTCGTCGCATTCCGCGAGTTCGACGATGCGGCCGAGATACATGACCGCAACGCGCTGGCACAGATGCCGCACCACCGAGAGGTCGTGCGCGATAAAGAGATAAGTCAGGCCGAACTGCCCGCGCAGATCCTCGAGCAGGTTGACGATCTGCGCCTGGATCGACACATCGAGCGCCGAGACCGCCTCGTCGCAAACGATGAATTCCGGCTCCAGCGCGAGGGCGCGTGCGATACCGACGCGCTGCCGCTGGCCGCCGGACATTTCGTGCGGATAACGGTCGGCGAATTTCGGGTCGAGACCGCAGACCGACAGCAGCTCGCGCACGCGGGCGGAACGGCGGGCAGCGCTACGCTCGATTCCGTGCACCATGATCGGCTCAGCGATGATCTCGCCGACTTTCATGCGCGGGTTGAGGGAGCTGTACGGGTCCTGGAAAATGACCTGGATGCGGCGCCGCAGCACCATGAGGTCCTTGCGCTCAAGCTTGGCGATATCGATGCCGTCATAGAGGATCTCGCCGGCAGTCGGCCGCTCAAGCCGCAGGATGCACCGTCCGGTCGTCGTCTTGCCGCAGCCGCTCTCGCCGACCAGTCCCAGGGTCTCGCCGCGGCGCACCGTGAAATTGATCCCGTCGACCGCCTTCACCTCGCCGATCTTGCGGCTGATGACGATCCCCTCGGTGACCGGGAAATGCATCTGCAATCCCCTCACTTCGAGGAGCGGCTTGGCGTCGAGCTCAGCCAACGTCATGCGTACCTACTTATCGAGCCAGATCGTCGCCAAATCCTGATTGACGTAATGGCTGGGGCCGATCTTCCAGCCTTTGACATAGGAGCGGTACGGCACGGTTCGCTGCCACCATAGCAGGTAGATCGCATGCGCCTGCTCGTCGAGGACGTATTTATTGAACTCGAGCAAATCGGCGTGCTGTTTGGTCTTATCGAGTTCGCGCAGCTGCCTGTCGTACATCTCGATTTCCTTCGGATCTTCAAACTGCCCGTAATTCGAGCTGGACACCGAATGCGGCAGGTATTTGCCGACATCGGCGAGCGGATTGACGACGTTCTGGCAGTTGCCCTCGGTACCGACATCGAAATTGCCGCTACGGAGCGCCTCGAACCAGGGCCCGGTCGGCAACACCCGCTGGGTGACGTGCAGTCCGATCTTGCTCCACTGGTCGACGACCCAGATTCCATAGTATTTATAGGGTTGATCGACGCTGCGGTTCAGGAGCTCGAAGCTGAGCCCTTCAGCACCCGCCTCCTTTAGGAGCCGTCTCGCCTCCGCCCGCGACTTTTCGATGTCGGGCCAATACCCGGCAATCTGCTGCAGCTCCTCTTTTGTGGGGGCAAGCGCCGAGTCAGGGAACGTCAGGCCGCCGACCGTATGAACAATAGCGATCTTGGACAGCTCTGGGGCGCTGCCCCAGCGGTCGATGGCCAAGGTCAGGGCGCGCCGCACGCGAACGTCGTCAAACGGCTTGCGCTTGTGGTTCGGGGTTATTACCCCGCCACAGTTCCAGTCACTGGTCTGTACGGTAATTTTGTCGCCGAGAGCCTTTTTCAGCTCGTCGACAGTGGAGGGCGGGAAGCCGCGAAATTCGATCGCGGCCCGATCGCTGCGGATGGCCTCGACCCGGACGGTCTGCTTATCGGCGTAGATCCCGGTGAACCCGTCGAGATAAGGCAGTCCTTTGTGAAAATAGTCGGGGTTCTTGACTCCCTTGATCGCCTGGCCGATTTCGTAAGAAGCGAATTTGAAGGGGCCCGACCCCATGATGTTCTTCTCGTACCAGTGCGGGTCCTTGTCGAGGATCGCCTTTTTGTAGATCCAGGCGTACGGGTCGGCCAATGCCGGCAGAAATGCGTCGGTGGCGAACTTCAGACGAAAGACCACAGTCGTCGGATCCGTAGCCTCGACCTTGTCGACCATGACAAAATTGCTCTGCCGGGCGCTGATGACGCCATTCGGCGGAAAGATGATTTCGTTCCAGCTCGCCGCGACATCCTCCGCCGTCAACGACGAGCCGTCGGCGAAATTTACCCCCTCACGGATCTTGAAGGTGTAGGTCTTGCGGTCATCGGTTGGCTTTGGCATCGTCGTGCACAGATCGCAGACGAGTTCGTCGGTCTTGCCCGGGTCGTAGGGGTTGGCGCGGATCAAGACGCTGTAAAAGGGTGCGGCCGAGTGGATCGTCGCGTAGGTTTCCTCACGATGGGCGTCAAAGCTCGGCGGCGCATCCGCCGGGATCATATAGGTCAGCGTTCCGCCAGATTTCGGCTCCTCGTCGGCCACGGCCGGAGCCGAGCACAAGGTTGCACCGAGAATGGCCGCCGCCGCTTTACAGTTGAATTTCACCCGCCGTCTCCCTGCTTGACTATTTGTCGAGCCAAATCGTTGCCAGGTCCTGATTGATGAAGTGCGTTGGGCTGATCTTGAAGCCCTCGACATAAGACCGGTACGGCACGATCCGGTGCCACCACAGCACCCAGATCATATGCGCCTGATCGTCCAGCACGTATTTCTCGAACTGGCGCATCAACTCGCGCTGACGCTCGGGATCGGTCTCGCGCAACATCCTGTCGTAAAGATCGACCTCCCGTGGGTCGTCATAATTCCCGTAATTCTCGCTGTCGACGGAAGCGGGCAGCGCCTTTTGCACATCGAGCAGGGGGTTGACCATGCCGTGACCGGGGGCCTCCAGCACGACATCGAAGTCGCCGTTGCGCATCGCCTCGAACCACGGACCGGTCGGCACCACCCGCTGCCTCACGTGCAGTCCGATCTTGTTCCACTCGTCAATCAGCCAAGTCGCGACATATTTGAAGGGCTGATCGACATTGCGGTTGAGGAGTTCGAAGGAGAGGCCCTCGGCCCCCGCCTCCTTTAACAGCCGCCGCGCCTCGACGCGCGATTTCTCAATGTCGGGCCAGAACCCCGCGACCTGTTCCAGCTCTTCTCGCATCGCAGCCAATGGCGAGCCAGGGAACACGATGCCGCCGACGGTCTTGACGATCGCGATCTTCGACAACCCCGGTGCGCCGTGCCAGCGGTCGATCGCGAGGGTCAGTGCACGGCGGACACGCGGATCGTCGAACGGTTTTTTCTTATGATTGGGCGTGACGCCGCTGGCGACATTCCAATCGCTTTCCTGCACTGTAACCTTGTCGCCAAGCGCATTGACGAGCTCGTCGCGCGCCGCAGGCGGCATGCTGCGGAATTCTATCGCCGCGCGGTCGCTGCGTATCGCTTCGACCCGCACCGCCTGCTTGTCTGCGTAGATGCCGGTAAAACCATCGAGGTAAGGCAGCCCCTTGTGGTAATAATCTGGGTTCTTCTCACCCTTGATCGACTGGCCGACCTGATAATCGACGAATTTGAAAGGCCCCGAGCCACGAATGTTCTTTTCGTACCAGCGCGGGTTCTCATCGAGAACGGCCTTCTTGTAGATGAAATTGAACGGGTCGGCGAGCGCCGGCAGGAACGCGCTCGTCGCAAATTTCAGGTGGAAGACGACCGTCGACAGGTCGGGTGCCTCGACTTTGTCGACCATCAGATAGTTGCTGGAACGTGCGCTCAACAGGCCGTTTTCGGGAAAGATGATCTTGTTGTAGCTCGCGGCCACATCAGCGGCAGTCAGCTGAGAGCCGTCGTGAAATCGGACATCCTGGCGGATTCTGAACGCGTAGGTCTTGCCGTCATCGGCCGGCTGCGGGATCTCGGTGCAGAGGTCGCAGACAAAATCGGTAATATTGGCAGGGTTGTCCGGGTTGACCCGGATCAGCACGCTGTAGAACGGCGCGACCGAGTGCACCGTCGCATAGGTGCTCTCGCGATGCCCGTCAAAGCTCGGCGGCGCATCCGCCGGGATCATGTAGGTGAGCGTCCCGCCGCGCTTCGGCTCCTCGCCCGCGACCGCCGGCAGTGGCAATAGTAGGACGCCAATCAGCAACGCTATGCTCGGTGATTTTTTTAACGAGCACCACCAGTGCGTCACACCGGCCCACGGGTCCGCGCGGAGCGCGGCCCGAGGACAGGCTCCGGCCGGTGTCCATGTCCGCCATGGATCGCGGCCTCCGCCGGGATGACAAGAAAACGGAACACTCACCCCAGTTTCTTCCCGCTTACTTGTCGAGCCATATCGTCGCCAAATCCTGGTTGAGATAATGGCTGGGGCTGATCTTCCAGCCCTTCACATACGACCGGTAAGGCACGGTCCGGTACCACCACAACAAAAAGATCTCGTGCGCCTGGTCGTCGAGCACATGTTTCTCGAACTCCCGCATCAGCGAACGCTGCTTCGCGGGATCGGTCTCGCGCAGCAGCTTGTTATATAGGCCGAGTTCCTGCGGGTCCTCGAACCGGCCGTAATTTGCGGCATAGTTGGGCAGATATCTTTGCACGTCGATAAGCGGGTTGACGACGTCCTGACAATTGCCGGCGAGAACGGCATCGAAATTGCCGTTGCGCATCGCTTCAAACCAGGGACCGGTCGGCACGACGCGCTGCGTCACATGGAGCCCGATCTTGCTCCACTCGTCGATGACCCATGTCGCATTATATTTGTAGGGCTGGTCGACATTGCGGTTCAGCAGCTCGAAGCTGAGCCCTTCGGCTCCCGCCTCCTTCAACAGACGCCTCGCCTCGGCCCGCGACTTCTCGATGTCGGGCGAAAACCCGGCGACGTCCTCCAATTCCTCCTTGTCCGCCGCCAATGGCGAGCCGGGGAAGACGATGCCGCCGACCGTATGTACATTGGCGATCTTGGCGAGTTGCGGCGCGCCACGCCAGCGGTCGATCGCCAGGGTCAGCGCGCGGCGTACCCGGACATCGTCAAACGGCTTTTTCTTGTGGTTGGGTTCAATGAAACTGCCGCAATTCCAGTCGCTGGTCTGCACGGTGATCTTGCCGTCCAATGCATTGACCAGCTCGTCGCGCACCGAGGGTGGGAAACCGCGGAACTCGATCGCGGCGCGGTCGGCGCGAATGGCATCAACCCGCACCGCCTGCTTGTCGGCATAGATCGCCGCGAAGCCGTCGAGATAAGGCAGCGCCTGGTGGTGATAATCGGGGTTCCTCACCCCTTTGATCGACTGGCCGGTCTCGTAGCCAGCGAATTTGAACGGGCCGGAGCCCTCGATGTTTGTCTCGTACCAGCGGGGGTCCGTGTCGAGGATCGCCTTTTTGTAGATCCAACCGTAGGGGTTGGCGAGCGCCGGGAGGAACGCAGTCGTCGCGAATTTCAGATGGAAGATCAGCGTCGTCGGGTCAGGTGCCGTGACCGTGTCGACCATCTGGTACCAGCTCTCGCGCGGGCTTAGAACGCCTTTGGGCGGATGGATGATCTCGTCCCAGCTCGCCGCCACGTCCGCTGCGGTCAGCGGCGATCCGTCGTGGAACTTGACGCCCTCGCGGATCTTGAACGTGTAAGTCTTGCCGTCATCGATCGGCTGCGGCATCGCTGTGCACAGATCACAGACGAACTCGTTGGAGGACGGGTTGCTCGGATCGACGCGGATCAGCACGCTGTAGAACGGCGCGGCCGAATGTATGGTCGCAAAGGTGGTCTCGCGATGGCCGTCGAAGCTCGGCGGCGCGTCCGCCGGGATCATGTAGGTGAGGGTGCCGCCGTATTTAGGCGTCTCTGCGGCTGCAGCGGGCGCGACGAGCGCCGCCGCGATGAGCATTGCAGCCAGCGTCGCTGACTTGGTTTCCACTGCTTCCTCCCATGTTCGCCTGTTTTGCTATTTATCGAGCCAGACCGTTGCCAGATCTTGGTTAATGTAATGGCCCGGGCTGATCTTCCATCCCTTTACATACGACCTGTAGGGGACGATCCGGTACCACCACAATACCCAGATCTCGTGGGCCTGGGTATCGAGCACGTATTTCTCGAAATCACGCATTAAAGCGCGCTGCTTGGAAGAGTCGGTCTCCCTCAGCATCTTGTCGTATAGATCGACCTCTTGCGGGTCTTCATAGTAGCCGTAGTTTCCGCTGTAGATCGAGCTCGGCAAGTAGGCTTGGACGTCGATCAGCGGGTTGGGCACGCCATGGCAATTAGCTATCAAGGCGACCTCGAAATTGCCGCTGCGCAGCGCCTCCAATTCCGGGCCGGTCGGTTGAATGTTCTGGGTGACGTGGAGCCCGATCTTGCTCCATTCGTCGACGAGCCAAGTGCCGACATATTTATAGGGCTGGTCGACACCCCGGTTCAACAGCTCGAAGCTGAGCCCCTCGGCTCCGGCCTCCTTCAACAGGCGCCTGGCCTCGGCCCGCGACTTTTCAATATCTGGCCAGAAGCCCGCGATCTGTTGAAGCTCCTCTTTGGTCGCCGCCAGTGGTGAGCCCGGAAACACAATGCCGCCGACGGTATGCACATTGGCGATCTTCGAGAGCGCCGGTGCGCCGTGCCATTGGTCGATTGCCAGGGCCAGGGCGCGCCGGACGCGCGCGTCGTCGAAGGGTTTCTTCTTGTCGTTGGGAGTCACCAGGTTTCCGCAGTTCCAGTCGCTCTCCTGCACGCTGATCTTGTCACCCAATACCTTGACCAGCTCGTCGCGCGTCGCCCTTGGCAAGCCGCGAAATTCCATCGCGGCGCGGTCGCTGCGGATTGCGTCGATACGCACCGCCTGCTTTGGCGCGTAAATGGCGGTAAAGCCGTCGAGATAGGGGAGTCCCTTGCGATAATAATCGGGATTGCGTATTCCCTTGATTGCCTGCCCGGTCTGGTATTCGGCGAGTTTGAACGGGCCCGAACCCAAGATATTCTTCTCGTACCAGCGGGGATCCTTGTCGAGGATCTCCTTTTTGTAGATCAATGTGAAGGGGTCGGCGAGCGCCGGCAGAAACGCGCTTGTTGCGAATTTGAGGTGGAAGACAACCGTCGTCGGGTCCAGCGCCTCTACCGTGTCGACCATTTCGTACCAGCTCGCGCGCGGGCTCAACATGTCCTTTCGTGGATGAATGATCAGCTGCCAGCTCGCCGCGACATCGGCGGCGGTCAATGGTGAGCCATCGGTGAATTTGACGCCGTCGCGGATCTTGAAGGTGTAGGTCTTGCCGTCATCGGTCGGCTGCGGCATCGCCGTGCACAAATCGCAGACAAAGTCGGTCGTCGAGGAGGGGTTCTCCGGGTTGATCCGGATCAACACGCTGTAGAACGGGGCGACCGAATGCAGGGTTGCGAACGTGCCCTCGCGATGAGCGTCGAAGCTGGGCGGCGCATCCGCCGGGATCACGTAAGTGAGGGTGCCGCCGCGTTTCGCCGGGGCCTCCTCCTCGGACGGCGCCGCGGCCAATGCTGTGGTTCCAACGGCAAGAATGCCTACACCTGCCGCCAACCACCACGAACCGAATTTCATCTTCGCCTCTCGCTGCGAGGTAATCAGGATGCGGCCACGCCGTCCGCCGGCTGAAGCTGCCTCTCCGCCGCGACCATTTCGATCGCGATCTCGTTGCTGCGGAAGCATGCCGCGAAATGCGGCCGGTCCGCCGCCCGTTGCAGCGGCGGCCGCGCCACGGCGCAGGCCTCGATCGCAAACCGACAGCGCGGCCGGAACGAGCAGCCGGCATCGAGCCGGGTCAGGTCGGGCGGCTGACCCTCGACCGGGTCGAGCCGCGCCTGGCGCGGGCGATCGAGCCGCGGCACCGAGCGCAACAGCGCCATCGTGTAGGGATGCCGGGGCTCGTGATAAATGTCGGCGGCGGGGCCGCTTTCGACGATGCGGCCGGCATACATCACGTTGACGCGGTTGGCGTAGCGCGCCACGACCCCGAGATTGTGGGTGATGATGATCAGCGCTACGTGAAGGCGGCGCGTCAGCTCCTTCATCAGCTCGAGGATCTGCGCCTGGATCGTCACGTCGAGCGCTGTCGTCGGCTCGTCGGCGATGATCAGCTTGGGGTCGCACGCCAACGCGATCGCGATCATGATGCGCTGGCGCATACCGCCCGAGAGCTGATGCGGATACTGCTTGAGGCGCCGCGCCGGGTCGGCAATGCCGACCACGGCCAGCAGTTCGACCGCTCGTTTTTGAGCTGTCGGGCGATCGGTCCCGCGATGCTGCTCGATCGTCTCGGTGATCTGCCGGCCGATGGTCAGGACCGGGTTCAACGAGGTCATCGGCTCCTGAAAGATCATACCGATGTCGGCGCCGCGGACCTGGCGAATGTCCTCGCCCGACAACCGCAGCAAGTCGCGGCCGTCGAACAGGATTTCGCCTCCGGTGACGCGTCCGGGCGGATCCGGGATCAGCCGCAGGATCGATAGCGCACCAGCGGTCTTGCCCGAGCCGCTCTCACCGACGATCGCCACCGTCTCACCACGTTCGACGGTGTAGGAGATACCGTCGACGGCGGGCACGGTCCCGGCGCCTGTACGAAACTCGGTATGCAGGTCTCTGACCTCTAGGAGTGGTGGCAAAACACTCGCTCCGCCCTCCCGTTCACGCCGTGCTGCCCGTGGTTTTTCTGGCGCCGCTGTGGTGGTATCGACCCGGCTGCCGCCTGTCAACCGCGGCAAGCAGGACTTCACGCCCCCACCGCGTCTGGCTAAGATCCCGCCGGCGTCAACGTCATCAACGATGAGGAGGACCGTTTAATGCCTGTTTCCATGTACCACGCATCTGTTCCGGTGTTTCTCCAGCTGCTCGGTGGCCTCAAGGGCGTCATCGAAAAGGCCGAGGCGCACGCGGCCGGACACAAGTGGGATGAAAACACCATACTGAATGAGCGGCTCTATCCTGACATGTTCACCCTCGCTCGGCAGGTGCGGCAGGCGAGCGAGCACGCATTTGGCGCCGGACGGGCTGCCGGCGTCGAGGTGCCCAACCTTCCCGCCATCGACAACAGCTACGCCGAGATGAAGTCGCGGATTGACAAAACCATCGATTTTCTGAAAGGACTACAGCCCAATCAGCTTGACGGCAAGGAAGACAGCCAAGTCACCATTACCGCGGGCGGCCAGCCGCGCACCTTCCGCGCTCAGAATTACCTCTATCACTTCGCGATGCCGAACTTTTATTTCCACACTACGACCGCTTACAATATTCTCCGCAGTCTCGGCATCGAGATCGGCAAGCGCGACTTCATGGGCCAAATGCCGTCATAACGCTCACCACCCCTCCCTCTCCCCGACTGCCGCTGAGCGCGGGAGAGGGACCGGGTGCCCGCTGCTCCTCAGGCCTTCGCCTCGAACGATTCCGCGACTGTTTTCGCCATGTCGAGGAACTGACGCCGGATCTTCGGATCCGGGATGGCGTAATAGAGCCGGATAAATTCGATCGTCTCCGGGCGTTGCAGGTACTCGCGCCACTGCCGGTCCTCGGGACTGAGTTCGGCGTCGTTTGGCCGTAGATCGCCAAAGAAATAGGAGATCGGCACGCCGAGGATGTCCGCCATCGCCGAAAGGCGAGAGGCGCTTACCCGGTTGGCACCGCCTTCGTATTTCTGCACCTGCTGGAAGGTGAGACCCAGGGCGTTGGCAAGGGTCTCCTGATTCATTCCAAGCAGCAGACGACGCATCCGGATACGCGCACCGACATGTACGTCGATCGGGTTTGGCACGCCGGTGCCGCGCCCGTATCTGGGAGTCGAGTTGGGCTCATCCAACTCTTTTGACGATTTTTTCAACCTACGTTCCCCTTTGCACCGGCTCCGCAAGGTTGCAACGGCTTTACACGAAGCGCAAGCAACATTCGACAAATGCAGGCATTGGTTGCCATTCAATTAACTTAAGGTCGAGCCGGGTCGGTTGCTATGGTTAATAATGTTTCTGACGAAGATGCGGACGGGTCAGGGATCTTTGCTGCCCATTTCGTCATAGCCGCGCCGGCTACTGATGAAGACCAGCGCCATCAGCCCGATGCCGAGCCCGAGGCTGAGGATGACCCCCAGCGCCAGCGCGATCCAACCTGCGAGGGTGATTTCCGATTCGCCGAGGCCGGACCACAAGCTCGCAATCACGACGACCACCACCAAGACTGCGCCGGCAGCGATCGTCACCGCGATCCAATTGCCCAACGCTCTCATC
>Ga0306926_10006581_pt1 | contig 12489 bp, 11 predicted proteins | sample flu12Cox44000178_FD_203759 | JGI IMG/M metagenome (GOLD analysis project Ga0306926, IMG submission 203759) | Lab enrichment of tropical soil microbial communities from Luquillo Experimental Forest, Puerto Rico - flux8day.12C.oxic.44.000.178 (v2)... | ecosystem: Environmental > Terrestrial >... | reverse complement strand
GTTCGAACTTAATAAGGGTCCGGTTCGGGTCATGACCAGTAATGCTCTGATTGAGCAAATGTTTTCCGGGTTTGTCCTAAATCCTCCTTACATCTGAGCGTTGCTCCCAAACGCCGCGGGTCCGTTGCCGGTTGCCGACATAAAGCGTGCCATGCGTTTGCTCGCAGGGATGTAAACGCAAGGGCGCGCATTGCTTATTCTCGGAACGTCGGCCTTCGGATGGTTGCTGGGGCTAGGTCTGGGTTCCGACTTTCGCGGGGACGACGAGACAAGTGTTGAAATGCCGACTTCCCGGTGTGAGGGCAAGTTCGCCCACGGCTATTCCGCGGCGACCGCGAGATCAGGCGACTCCCAACTGATGTCCGGGGTGCGCCGCCAGTCGCGCGTCCGGCGCAGGCGTTCACGCAAGGCTCTCGTCGCTGCTTCGTCGACCGCGAGCGGCTCGCCGAATAATACAACGCCGTAGTTGGCGCGCGTCACAGCGAGCGAGACGAGCTCGTTCCGGACATCGCGCAGTACCAACGCCGGATCGCGCTCGAGCGGGTCGCCCCAGCCGCCGGCGCCGGCGACCTCATGCCTGAACACGTCGCCGCGCCGGATCGTCATCGTCAATTTGGACGGAAGCGGGCGGTTCTCGTCGGCGGGGTTCAGATAATTCATCGACGGCTTGCCTGGCGCACCGCCATAGAGCCCGTAGGGCCGGAAATCGCGGCGGTCGGAGCGCACCTGCAGGACACCTTCCTCGGCCAGAAAACGGTAATCGCGCCGGAACGGCGCGCCGCCGCGGAACTTTCCCGGACCCATAGCGTCGGGAATGAATTCGTAGGCGGTGATCTGGAGCGGCTGCTCGGTTTCGGTCACCTCGATCGATTGCGAGGCCATGTTGGCATAGATATTGGAATTGCCGTCGAGACCATCGGCGTAGGGACGTCCGCCCCAGGCGCAACAGGTGAAATCGACATAGATGAAAGGCCGCCGGTCGGTGTCCCAGCCGCCGATCGAGATCCCGGTATTGCCGCCGTCGGAACAGGCGAACACCTTGTCGGGCAGCATCTGGGCGAGTGCCCCGAACATGCAGTCGACCATGCGGAAGCCGGTCAGCCCGCGCGCGGCACAGGCGGCCGGCAACACGGCATTGGCAATCGTCCCGGGGGGTGCGGTGACCTCGATCGCGCGAAACACGCCTTCGTTGTTCGGGATGTTCTCCGGCAGTATCGAGCGGATGGCGCAGTAGCTCGCCGATTTCGTGAAGGACAAGGTGTTGTTGATGGCACCCTTGACCTGCGGCGAGGAACCGGTCCAATCGACAGAGATCTGGTCGCCCGATTTGGTCACGGTCACCTTCAGCGGGATCGGCTTGCCGACATCGATCCCGTCATCGTCGATATGGTCGAGAAAGCCGTAGACCCCGTCCGGCAACTCGCGGATCGCGGCACGCGTCATGCGCTCCGAATAGTCGATCAGCTCGGTCATATAGCGCTCGACCTTGTCGACGCCGTAATGCCCGGCCAATTCGAGCAACGAGCGCTCGGCGATGTGGCAGGCGGCGAGCTGGGCGCGTAAGTCGCCGAAGACCTTGACCGGCACGCGCACATTGCGCTCGATCAGTGCATAGAGCGTGTCGTTGCGGACGCCCCGGTCAAAGAGCTTCAACGGCGGAATGCGCAGCCCTTCCTGAAAGATCTCGGTCGAGTCGGAAGCGTTCGAGCCTGGCACCCGGCCACCGACATCCGTGTGATGGCACACGGTGCCGGCGTAGGCGAGGAGCTCACCCCGAGCCCTCGCCTCGCCTCCCCCGCCTGGGCCCGGGGCAAAAATCGGCTTGAAGACAAAGATGTCCGGCAGATGCATCCCGCCCTGAAACGGGTCGTTCAGAATGAACACGTCCCCCGCCGCGATCTTGCCAGCGAAAGCCTCTTGGATCGCTGCCATCGCCGTCGGCATCGAGCCGAGATGGCCGGGCAAGGTCAGCCCTTGCGCCGCCAGCTTCCCCGAGGCATCGAACATCGCGGTCGAATAGTCCATATTGTCCTTCAGCACGCCGGAATAGGTCGTGCGAAAGACCGTCAGCGCCATCTCGTCGGCGATCGAGAAGAGCGAGTTCTTGAACAGCTCGAATTCGATGGGATCGCTGATCATCCCTTGCATCCCGAATGCCGACGGCGAGAGGTGATGCAATACCAGCCCGATCGCCCCTGTGCCAGAGTGCGATATGTGACAACCTAGCTTCGTCCGTGGGCTTCGCTTTGTCGATGCCTCCCTTGTACGGGCTGACTTGGCGCTTATATAATCGCAATATGAGAAAAAGTCAATTACGAAGTGGTTATCCAGTGCATATCAAGCCTAGCTCCGATGGGCCGCAAAGTTCGCCTGCCAATCCGCTGCCAGGGTCAGGAATTTCCACTGCCGGGCGGCACTACGAAATCATACCTAAATATCTGAAATACGTTGACTTTATGGGTCCGCGAGGGTTATTTTCGAGGCTGAAGTCGATTTTTCCGCTGCCGTCAGCGAGAGACGACGGGGCCAAATTACGCCTCCGCCTGCCGTGGCGCAGCTGGTTCGCCGCCCTCCTGCCGGGGCTTGCGGTCTGCGCGGCCGCGCATGGGCAATCGGTGCTGACCTACCACGGGGGCGCCGACCGCAGCGGCAATTTCGTTGTGCCGGCGCTGACCTGGGAGCGCGCCCGCAACATCCATCTCGACCCGAGCTTTCATCCGCGCATCGCCGGCCACTTCTATGCCCAGCCGCTCTATTGGCAGCCGCGCGGATCGGCGGCAGGACAGCTTCTGGTCGCTACCGAAGACAACAATGTCCAGGCGATCGATGCGAACTCAGGTGGGGAGATTTGGAAACGTTCGTTGGGCCGTCCGGTCCCTCTCTCTAGCTTGAATTGCGGCAACATCGATCCGCTGGGTATCACCGGCACGCCGGTCATCGACGAGGCGACCCAGGCGATCTATGGCGACGCAATGGTTGCAGACGCTGCCGGACCGCGACACCGGGTTTTTGCCCTGTCGCTGAAGGACGGCTCGCCGTTGCCGGGTTGGCCGGTCGATGTCGCCGACGCACTGGCGGCGCGCGGCGAGCGCTTTAACGCACGCGATCAGAACCAACGCGGCGCGCTCGCCATTCTCGGTGGACGGGTCTATGTCCCCTACGGCGGACATTACGGTGATTGCGGGGAGTACCGCGGCTGGGTCGTCGGCATCAGCCCGCGCGACCCCCGCGATATCGTCAGCTGGAGCACGCGCGGGCGGGGCGGCGGAATCTGGGCGCCGGGCGGGATCGCCGCTGACGGCCGTTCGCTGTTCGTCGCCACAGGTAATACGATAGATGTCTCGAGCTGGAGCGATGGCGAGGCGATCTTTCGTCTCGCTCCGGATCTGCGTCGTCGCGATGGGCCGGAGGATTTCTTCGCTCCGGCTGATTGGCGTACACTCGATTCGCGCGATGCTGATCTCGGCGGAACAAACCCGCTCCCATTGGATGTGCCTTCCGCCCGCGGTGCCCAACCGCTCGTCTTAGCGCTCGGCAAGGACGGCCGGGCCTATCTGCTCGATCGCAACCGTCTCGGCGGCATCGGCGGCAGCCTTGCGTCCGAGATCGTCGCGACCCGTCCGATCCGCACGGCTCCGGCAACCTTTCCCGCCGGTGAGGGGGTTTATGTGGCATTCCAGGGATCGGGTGCGCACTGCCCGGATTCCCGCCGGAACGACGCGCTGACCGTATTGCAGATCCGCGCCGGATCGCCACCCACCCTGGTCACGGGATGGTGTGGTGTCTTGCGAGGCGAGGGTTCGCCGATCGTCACGACAACAGACGGCCGCTCGAGCCCGATCGTCTGGATCCTCGGCGCCGAAGGCGACGATCGGCTGCACGGCTACCGGGGGGATACCGGCGAGCCCTTGTTTGGCGGCGGCGGTCCGGGAGACGCGATGACCGGGTTGCGACATTTCCAAACTTTGTTGGCCGCCGGCAATCGGCTCTATGTCGGCGCCGACGGCCGCCTCTATGCCTTCGCCTTTTGATGCGCGGAGTTGCGCGTGCGCTCGCTCGGCGCGAGACTAGCCGCCGGCCTCGGAGGTAACATCATGAGGGTGCTGATCCGGCTGTGCCTGGCGCTGATCATGTTCGGCGTTTGCGGGCGCGCGGGTTTTGCCGCATTTCCGGACCGGGCGATCCATATCGTCGTGCCGTTTCCGCCGGGCGGCCCGGTCGGTGTGGTGGCCCATATCGTCGCGCCGCGGCTCGCCGAGCGTCTGGGCCAGAGTGTCAACATCGACAATGTTGCCGGCGACGACGGTATCAAGGGCAGCGATCTTGTCGCCAAGGCGCCACCCGACGGGTACACCCTCCTGCTTGCCTCGAGCACCCACACGATTCATCCCGGAACCTACAGCAAGCTGCCCTTCGATACCGAGAAGGCGTTCGCGCCGGTTTCGCTGCTGGTAGCCTCGCAGCTGATCCTGGTGGTCAACCCGTCAATGCCCGTCGATTCGGTGGAGGAGCTTATTGCTTACGCCAAAAATTACCCGGGCAAGCTTCGATACGCCTCCGGCGGCCTCGGTGGCCCGACCCAGCTCGCCTTTGAGCTGTTCAAGATAACGACCGGGGTCGACATAACCCATGCTCCTTATGACGGCGGCGCCGCGGCGCTCGAAGCCGTCGCCGGCGACAAGGCGCAAGTCATGCTGGCCCCGATCATCACAGCGTTGCCGATGATCCACGACAGTAGGCTGCGCGGGATCGCGGTCAGCGGGGCGCATCACGCTCCTGCGGCACCCGACTTGCCGACCATTGCCGAGACCCTACCGGGCTTTACCGCGATCGCGTGGTTCGGGGTTTTGGCGCCCGCGGGAACGCCGACGGCGGTGATCAACCGGCTCAGCGCCGAGTTCGACCACATCGTCCACGAGCCGGATACCGTAAAGCAGTTCGCGGCTCTCGGCGGGGAGCCTGTCGGCGGGTCGCCTGCGACCTTTGCCGCGCTGATCCGCGCCGAGATCCCGAAATGGATCAGGGTGGCGAAGGAGGCAGGCATCCATATCGAGTGAGACCGCCCCAAACCCGACTTCACACCGCCATTTATACCGTTGACGAGCTGGGCGGCGGCTAACGTTCACCCGGCGCGTTTGTCTCGCCGGTCTTGGACAGTGCGGTGATGCCCGCGACACCGCCGAGGTTCATGCTGTCGACGGCGCTGCTCGGCACGATGATTGTGCTGCCGCGTTCTTTGACGCTCTCGTACAGCATGTTCATGCCCCGCAGATGCAGGGCAATCGGGTTGTCGGCGTAGGTCCGTGCCGCCTCGGCGAAGCTGTGGGCGATCTCCGCCTCGGCTGCACCCAGGATGACACGAGCGTGGCGCTCGCGCTCGGCCTGAGCCTCCCGGCTCATCGCATCCTGCAATGCTACCGGGATCGTGACATCGCGGATCTCGACCGACCTGACCCGGATCCCCCATTCCTCGCTCTTGGCATCGATTGTCTTGCGCAGCTCCTCGTCGACCGCCTTGCGGTTCGACAGCAGCATGGCGAGGTCCGCAGCACCGATCATCTCGCGCAGCGATGTCTGCGCTGCCCAGGAGATGGCTTCCCCGTAGCTCGCGACCTCGAGCGCGGCGCGCCGAACATCCGTCACCATCCAAAAGATGATCGCATCGACGTCGACCGGCACGGTGTCTTTGGTCAAAGTCTGCTCGGCGACAAACTGCGTCGTGCGCAGGCGGGTGTCGATCAGCGCGGCGATGTTGTCAAGGATTGGGACGATCCAGAACAGCCCAGGCCCTTTGACCGCGCGGAATCTGCCCGCCCGCAGGACGACGGCCTGCTCCCACTGCCTTGCCATCTTGAGCGCGGCAAGCACGATCACGGCCAGAATGATCAGCGCCGCCCCAGGCACGACGAGGCCGGTGAGAGCGATCAAGAGAACGCCAAAACCGGCGAGGACCGCTACGATGGCGAGCGATATCGGATTTGGGCTCACGGGGGTCGCCTAGTATCCGGCGCTCTTGATGTCGAATTCGGTCGGACTGAACATCGCGTTTCGGACATCCCAGAGCTCCGGGTAAATCGGGTCGTCGAGCAGCTTGTTGGCAGCTTGGCGCAGGTATCTGAGCCCGGTCGAGCCGCCGGTTCCTGTGCTGTTGCCGATCACCCGAGACACCGTTGCGACATGGGCAAAACGCCACCGCCGAAACGCGTCCTCCAGGTCGACCAATTTTTCGCCGAGCTGGTACAGCTCGGGCTCGTTCTCGCGGTTTTGGTAAACGTATCGCCATGCATTGAACACCGGCAACTTCTTGTGATACGGCTCCGAATAAATACCGATCATCGTATCATGGACACCAAACATCGGCAGATGCTTCGAGATGAAATAGTTCACTGCGTCATATATACTTGGTCGGGTAAGGGCATCTTCGAGCGTCTCCCGATCACCGTCGTTGCGCGCATTGGCAAAGATGTCGAATTCGACAGCCTGGTAGCCGCCGGCGACAGGCTTCTCGAAATGGACGGTGCGATATTTGAGCCCTAGCTTGAATTCGAATACGCGATACTGAATCGACTGGAAACCAGAGGCCCCGTTTTGGCCGACCGTTCGGCGAAAGACATGAAATTCGTCGGGCGTCAAAGTCGTCAAAACACCCCAGGATGCAATCAATACGCGCTGGATCTCGCTGACCCGCGACAGCCGTTTGAACGCGATCACGCAATCGCCGTTGCTGGGGCGTTCGCGTTGCAGCGCCTCGATGGCACAGCTCAGCTCGTGGATCGCCAACTTGAACCACAGCTCGTGCGCTTGATGGATAATGATGAACAGCAGCTCGTCATCCGAGTCGGTCATCGATCGCTGCGCTGACAGCAGTTTGTCGATTTCCAGATACGAGGAGTAGGTGTGCGTGCTCATCGGCTTCTCCGTGTCGGCGTGGCCGCGGTGAGCATACGTGCGCACCTGGGGGCGCACCAAGCCGCGCCAGCCCAGCGCGGGCCTTGGGACGCCAACCCATTGGGGATGCGCACGGCCCAGCTTCAATCGCACCCCGTCAGCCGCTTAATCTCGCGTTGCGCCGCAACGGGTGGGTGGGGTGCCGCCCGTCTCGGTCATCCGAGCCGGGGAAGCTAATCGGCACCCACTCGGACGTCGCGCGCCGGCGGCCGTGTCGTCAACCCAGGCGGGCGGGCGGCGGCGGCACGATAAAGCCATCCGTGCACCCCGCGGCGGGTGATGATGGCTGATCGCTGCTCGCCCCTCGCCGCTCGGCCCGAGCTGAGCCGCTCTCGCCCTCGCCCCCGCGTGATAGGTTGAACTACAGGTACTTGGCCGGGCGGATCATCGCCCGCCACATATGGGCAACCGGGCTGTTGTCAAAGCCGAGGCCCTGTTCCGGCTGGCGGAAGTTGCGGCCGATAATGTCGGTGAACTCTTCGAGCTCGACATGCACGTTGGGATCGAACGAATAGATGTCATGCACGGTAATCTGCCGGCCCGACATATACCATTTGTGGTTCCGCATCCGCTTATAGTCTTCCTCGATATAGGGGTCAGGCCGGTATTCCTGACCGAAAGCGGTTATGTAAGATTGCGGATATTCGTAGCCGACCGACTCGTCGGGGTAAAAGCGCAACACCTGATGAGCGCGGATCGCCCAGGTCACTTCCTCGTCGACATAGGGCTCGACCAGTTGCGCCCCCCAATAGCCGTGGTCGCCGCGGATGAAGCCGATCGTCGAGATATCGTGCAAGAGACAGGCAAGCACCATTTTCTCCGGCAGCTCGGCCTTGACCGCGTGCCGGGCGCTTTGCAGGAGGTGCATGCACGGGCCAAAGCGGTACTTAAAGAAATCCATCAAGGTCGGCTCGTCGGGCATCGCCGGCAGGCGCGGATCGTCACCCATCAGGACGCGCGCGTTCGGATTGTCCTTCATCAGCGCGCCGGCGTTCGGCGCCGGGCTCATGTCGCCCTCGGCCATGCTGTAGAGGCGCGACTTGATGACGATGTAATCAAGCTCCCGTGCCATCTTGGCTTCGAGCGCGTCGGCGCGTTGCGATAGGCTCATCGTATCGTTCATCGCGTGTCCCTCAATTTCGACTTCCGACCGAGCCTAACAGATTGCGCGCAGTCGAGGCATGTTCTTTCGCTATGAGGGCCGCTCACCGGAGACCTGCCGCGCGATGCCGCGTCGGCTAGGCGCATTGGTACCGGGAGGGCTCAAACCATCGCGTGTATCTAAGCGTTGATTAGTGAGCCCGCCGGGATTCGAACCCGGGACCTACTGATTAAAAGTCGGGCGAAGACACGGCTTTCTGCAACTTCCTAACACTTCCTGAAACAGACAATATCGCGGATATCGGTTGACCTACCTCATATATCGGTGTCACCCTGTTTCATGGTGTTTCGGGCAGTCGCGGTGATTCTGTCACCCCACAGAATCGCCGGGGTGACAGAAGGTGAGCGATGGCGCAGACGCGGCGGTTTACTGATAAGTTCGTCCAGTCTTTGAAACCCAAGGTGGCTCGATACGAAGTCTACGAGGGCAGCAGCTTCGCGGTCCGGGTGGGCCAAGGCGGCGGCAAGACGTGGATTTGGTTCTATCGGTTCGAAGGTCGGCACCGGCGGGTGACGCTCGGTGAATATCCAGCGATGGGGCTCGCCGATGCACGCGTGAAGCTAGCCGAGGCCAGAAAGGCGCTAGAAAGCGGTATTGATCCCGGCACCGTTAAGGTCGAACAACAAAAGGCCGAGCGCGTCGCCGCAACGGTCGCAGATCTCGTCGAGGCCTACCTCGACAAGTGGGCCCGCCCGCGTAAGCGCTCCGCGGCCGAGGATGAGCGCATTCTGCGCAAGGATGTCATCCCGGCATGGCGAAAGCGGAAGGCGAAAGACATCGCCCGTCGCGATGTGATCGCGCTTTTAGACAAGATCGTTGATCGCGGCTCGCCAATCGCCGCGAACCGGACCCTGGCGGTGATCCGGCGCATGTTCGGGTGGGCGCTGTCGCGCGACATTATAGGGGCCAGCCCTTGCGTCGCGGTGAAGGCGCCGGCGAAGGAACGGCGTCGCGACCGCGTGCTGAGTGCGGACGAGATCGCAGCACTGTGGCGTGCGCTCGACCACCCCGAGCTGATGATATCGCCGGCGATCCGGCTGGCTTTGAAATTCCAACTCGTCACTGCGCAGCGCAAAGGCGAAGTCATCGGTGCCGAGTGGAGCGAATTCGACCGGCTCGAAGGCGTCTGGACCATTCCGGCCGCAAAGGCGAAGAACGGTATGCCGCATCGGGTACCGCTATCGCCGCTGGCGCTCGCCGTACTCGACGAGATCGCAGCCGCCGCCGGCACCCTCGATACGGGCTGGCTCTTCCCGTCACGGCGACCCGGCAAGCCGATCACTGGTCCCGCAGTTGATCATGCGATGCGGAACAACCGCGGATCGCTCCGCATGGGCGACACCACCCCGCACGATCTGCGCCGCACTGCAGCGAGCCACATGACCAGCATCGGAATCAGCCGGCTCGTCGTCTCCAAGATCCTCAACCATGCCGAACTGGGCATCACCGCCGTCTACGACAGGCATTCCTATGACGGCGAAAAGCGCGCAGCGCTCTGCGCCTGGGGCGCCCGGCTCGGCGAAATCATCGGCGCCCGACGCCCGTCCGAGAACGTCATCACATTGCGGGCGTCCGCTTGATGCGCGGCCGAGGACGGAAGAAGGAGCTTAAGGGGTACCCTCCGCGCCCCGATCGATGGGCTCGCGCCCGCTCTCTGATCGAGATGTACCGCAGTGAACAGCACTCGATCCCCATACTCCTCGAAAATGCTTGGCTACTGTCGCCACCGACGTGCCCCGAGTTGGACGAGCCCGTTGCCGCCGCCAAAGCGCGGGCGGAACGGATGCGCGCCCATAACGTGAGGGCGCTGTTGCTCATCTATCGCGACCAAAATAAGCGCGGCGAAATCGACGAGCGGATCCGCAGCTTCTTCGCCGAGCAAGCCGAATTGAGGGTTTGGTTTAGCGACGATTATGCTCTGGCAATGCGGGAATTCCTTGGCACCCCCGAGCGCGGCGCGCCCAGGCGCAATGCCATGCGCGATTTCGACCTAGCCGCCGAGATCCAGAAACTCCGCGACTGTGGAATGTCTGTGTCTAAAGCCTGCTCCATCCTTTGCGAGCGACTACAAGCGACGGGCGGGGAGCCGGATGAGCAATACCTGAAGAAGCTCTATTTCCGAGAAACCAAACACCCGGTCGGCAAGCGGGCGGTCGCCGCATGGGCGCACCGACCCGCGCTCGGCAATACGGAGTGACCACAATTAGCGGGAATTGCGGGTACCGGCGCCGATAACTCGGCACGGCACTGTGCGGGCTCCGATGAAACAACCCATGAGCCCGATAATGGACGCCGACATCACAGTTTCAGCGACGAAGCCAAATCGCTCCTGGCGGCGCCGCGTCGTAACTCCGCGGCCCGAGACGGGTTCAATTGCGCCGAAAACTACTGACCGCTTCATCCGCGAACCTGAGTGCCGAGAGATCACCGGCCTCAGCCGTTCGACGCGCTGGCGTCTAGAGCGGAACGGCAGATTCCCACAACGGCGCCAAATTTCGGCTGGCGCGACCGGCTGGCTCGCCTCGGAGCTTGCAGCTTGGATCGCCGAGCGGGCGGCATGAATCATGCCGCCGAGATACAGCGGTCCCGGCGCGCTGGCGGGCGCAGCCGAGGCCGGTGTCGGATACGCTGAGGAACGGCGACCCGATACCACACTCATCGACCTGAGGCTAGCCACGACCCGCCGTCTGCGACGGCAGCGGCATGTCGACGGCATTTGCAGAATCGGTCCGCGCGTCGTGTTTGAACTGATCGACGAGCTCGATCGACATTACGGGCTGGGTGATGACCTCGACCGTCGGCTCGCGCGATACGCGGCAATCGAGCCCGGCGTCTTGCGTGCCATCGGCGGCGACAGGTTCCCGCCGCGACCGCTGCGAGAAGTTCGGTGAACGCCCCTCCACCAGGGCGCCTGGTCCTCCGCCGGTGGCGCCCGGTCCGCAAGGGCGCCCTCGTCGGCTTTGCCAACATCACCCTGCCCGGACCGATCGCGCTCGTGCTCGAGCGGGACCCCGACGCGCTCACCAAAAACTCCCACGATGGGAGGTCCTGATGATGAGGACAGCAGTCATATTCACCAAATGCTGGTCATTGGGGGGTTGGGGGCTCTTTTTTCGCCCGTTTAGAGGCCGCGACGGAAACGGTGGAAGGTGCCAGGAAGGAGGGGGCTGTAAGCCCCCCTTCCTTAGGCACCGCGACCGTGGGGTTCAGTGCGCCCGCTTAATGCCCGAATGGATCGCTGTTAAGCGTGCGGTCTGCCCGTTTGCCCGTTTGACTATAGGGTCCGGGCTAAACGGGCGGGCACCTGCTGCACGTTTAGCGCACGTTTACACGCGTCTTAAGCGTCCGGATGATTGGGCATTTTTTGGTGGTGGCGATGACCGCGAGTGAGCGGGTTGTCGCAGCGGCGCAGGCTTACGCGGATCGCGGCATTCCGGTGTTTCCGCTGGCCGGTAAGGGTCGACCGCTGGTGAAGTGGGGTGAGGCGGCGACGACATCGGTTAGGGTCATCGGATTCTGGTGGAGCCGGTGGCCTGGCGCGTTGGTCGGGGGAGTGGCGGGCAAGCACTCGGTGGTGCTGGACGTGGACGTTAAGCGCGGCGCGAACGGGTTTGACACGCTGGCGGATCTGGGTTTTGCGCTGCTGCCGGAGACCCCGATGGGGCACACCCCGAGCGGCGGGTTGCATCTTTACTTTGCAGCCGATCCGGCGATTCGCAACACGGCGGGGCCGCGGGGTGCCGGGATCGGGCCGGGGCTGGATTGGCGCGGCACCGGCGGGTACACGATCCTGCCCTCGCCGGGTTCTGGCTATTGCTGGGACCCGGTGGTGAATCTGGAAACGGTGCCGCTGGCGCCGGTACCGGAGGCATTACACCCGCGCGTGCCGGAAAGGCCTGCGGTCTCGGCCGAGGTCCCGCGCTCGAGCGGCTTGTCGAAGTATGCCGAGGCGGCGCTCGACGGGGCGTGCCGGGCGATCGCATCGGCGGCGGCCGGCGAGCAGGAAGCTACGTTAAACCGCGAGTGCTTTTTGATCGGGACGCTTGCGGGGTCCGGTGCGGTTCCCGAGGGCTTTGCTTTACGGGTCCTGCATAGCGCCGCGCGTGGGGTAGCGAGCTACGATGCGCGCCGGCCGTGGCGGGCAGCGGAGCTTGCCTGGAAGGTCGACCGCTCGTTCAGGGCGGGGCTGGCGCATCCGCGGGGCTCGCCGCGATGACCGAGCGGTTTTGGGATGGCGATCCTGAGCTCAGCGCCGAGGCTGAAGAGCTGCGGAGAGTTGCGCAGACAGAAGGGAGTCGGGACGGGGTACCGCGCCCCGGCCCCGCGTCGGCGCCTGTTGCGGAAGTATGGAATGACGACGATGAGCCTATTCCGCCGCG
>Ga0306926_10006576_pt1 | contig 12497 bp, 12 predicted proteins | sample flu12Cox44000178_FD_203759 | JGI IMG/M metagenome (GOLD analysis project Ga0306926, IMG submission 203759) | Lab enrichment of tropical soil microbial communities from Luquillo Experimental Forest, Puerto Rico - flux8day.12C.oxic.44.000.178 (v2)... | ecosystem: Environmental > Terrestrial >... | reverse complement strand
TGACAGGTTCCTTGGGTGCAATCCGGTTGATCCGGTGGTCGCCGGATTGGGCCCGGAGGATCGGAGCTGCCTCATATGGCTGGAGCAATATTTCACCCCAAAAGATAACGCTTTGGCGACAATCCGCGATAAGGCAGCATTCCACTACGACAAGCTGAATACTGAATGGGCGCTCTCCTATCTAGCTGCTAAAGAGGACACGGTTATCTCGCCGAGCACCCGGTTAACGCAGTCTACTACCTGGGCTCATCCTTGATATTTCGCACACTCTTTACGATGATTTCTGACAACGAGGATGGCGTCGCTGCAGGCTCGCGCGGAGACCGCACTAACCAGGGTGTCAACATCGCGATCCGCGATGCCCGTCAAGCCAACTGGAATTTGCACCGCGTCCTTTATGGCTTGATTGAAGCGCTGCTGGAGAAGGCCGCGGGAAAGCCTCTCCACACGTTGAAACTGGATCGGATCGACATCAGGGGAGCACACGACCCGGATACGGTCCGGCTACCACTATTCCTCGATATCCGGCGGCCGACGTCGCAACCGCCAGTGCCGCATGTCGTCTCGCGGGCGGAACATGGCCGATAGTCTCGGGACTAAATAAATTCAGCCAATGTTGCGATCGAGGTGCTACTGGCGCGTCGCCGGGTCCGATCGGTCTCGTCCTCTCGCGCCAGTTGGTATTCGACGGTTCGAATGACGACCAGCGGTTCAGCCGGTCTCCTGGCATCCGCGCGGCGGCCAGATGCCTTCGAGACCTTTGCGCAAAAGTTCAAGCTGCATGAGGTCGCTGAGTGTCGGCCCCTTCTCGGCGGCGCGTGGGCAGTTCTTCAAAAGTCCCCCTGCCAGCCACCCGTTTTGTGGCCTGGGACAAAAAGGTCAGACAAATGACCGCCAAATTGCCGAAGACCCTCTCGCTCTTTCACACCCATAATCGTTGGGTTCTTCTTCTTGCTTTGGTGCCTGCTGCATTGGCTCCCGCGCAGGCTGAAGAGCCATCACTCGCCGAAACGCTCGCCTGGATGGATAGCACTTATAACCCGCATGAAAGAAGTGGCGGCGGGTTCGGCCACGGCCGCGAGGAAATCTTCAGCGAAGGAAAGCCATTTAAGCGCCGATTTTCTTTTTTCACTCACGAAAATTGTACAATTACCTTAAGTAATCAAGACGATCCGACAGCACCATTGTACAGCGATTTGTATACTTCAGCAGTTTATAATTTTAACCTGCGCGATATTGATCCAGCTTCGATAAAAATCTACCGGTATGATGCGCAAGCAGGCGGCTTAAGTTGTGACGTTGACTCGCAGCATATGATTTGCGATGTAGCGGAGATCGAATTTGAAACTCGCAATCAAACGCCACTTATTAAGGAAAATCTTCACATCGTCTGGCCTAAACTGCAAGGCAGTGAGCATGAGGCTCACAACAACAAGCCGACGTTCGTGGCGACGTTCTATGTCGATAATTCGGAATACGCCGATCGCTTCGCTAAGGCGTTTCGTCATGCGGTCGCACTTTGCGGAGGGAAGGCATCGCCATTTTGACGGTCTGCTTACCCACGTCGAGCCAGCCTACGGATAGGCGCTGGGTGTGGTTCGGTGGGCAATCACCGCGCCTCAATCCCCTGGCGACGTATGGGCATGCGACCCTAGTCATGCTCGCCGCCTCGGCCGCACATGTGATGTCGGTGGCGGACATGGCCCCGCGAGTAGCGCCTGGCCTCAGCTCAAGGGGTGCACGTTCGCGAGCGGCCTAAGGCCCCCTCTGCCAACTAGAGATTACACTGCCCGGGGGATTTCCGGGGGGTGTCAGGGATGACGGTTCGGCTGATGACGCGGCTCGAGGTGCTGCGGGATTTAGATCACAAGCGGCTGATGCCAAAGGCGGTGGGTCAGTTGCTCGGGCTCGAGCGCCGTCAGGTGTTCCGGTTATTAAAGGCGTACCGGGCCGAAGGCGCGGCGGGTCTGATCTCGAAGCGCCGCGGCCGCTCGTACGGACTCACTTCAGCCCCTCATCCGACCGATCCTCCCAACTCCTTCACGCGTTCCTTCTGGTCTGCGGCGGGGCTTCAGAAGCCCGGAGACGAGGCTGCACAATGAGGGGACTTCGCCCGGGCGGAAATCGACCGGCCGGCACAACGGCATCGCAATTATGCCGAGGCGGGCCATCTTTTGCGCCGCGTACGCGCGCTCGGCGGCACTGGCGCTGAGCCGCTCGATGACCGCGCCGCCGAGCTGCTGCGCGACAATTCCGTCGACGAGGTCGGCAGCGCCGACCACTCCAGCCCCGCTCGCAAGCCGACGCAGCAGGTGTACGGTGCCGGCCAGCCTTGCGCTGGTTCCGCATCGACCATGCCTTTCTGTCGGATGCGCTCGCCGAACGCGCCGGCCCGATCCGGTATTCACACGAAGAGCGCCTCGCCGGCCTCTCCGACCATTCCCCGCTGATCCTCGAACTGGGAATCTGACCGGCTTCCCTCCGCTCCCTCTCCGCGCATGCGGGGTGGGGTGGGGCGGGACAGTTACGCCACTTTGAGCTCGCCGAGATAGGCGTGGCGGATCAGTTCGGTCTGGCGCAGTTCGGCGGCAGGGCCGCTGAGCACGACCTGGCCGGTCTGCAGGACATAGGCATGGTCGGCGATCGACAGCGCCATGTTGGCGTTCTGCTCCACCATGAAGATCGACACGCCCTGCTCGTTGATGGTCCGGATAATGTCGAAGACCTGCTCGACATAAGCGGGCGAGAGACCCATCGAGGGTTCGTCCATGCACAGGAGCCTGGGTCGCGCCATCAATGCGCGGCCGATCGCGACCATCTGCTGCTCGCCCCCCGACAAGGTGCCGGCGAGCTGCTGGAGACGCTCCTCGACCCGCGGAAACAAACTGAAGACGCGCGCCAGATCTTCGTCGAACTCCAGTCCGCGGCGCCGCGTATAGGCGCCCATTTCGAGATTCTCGTAGACGGTCATGCGCGGGAAAAGGCGACGTGCCTCGAGCACCGGCGCGATGCCGCGGCGCACCCGCTCGGCGGTCGAAACGCCCTTCAGCGAATGGCCCTCGTAAAGGATCTCGCCGCGGGTCGGCGCGACGCTCCCCATAATCGCCTTCATCGTCGTCGACTTGCCCGAGGCGTTGCCGCCCAACAGGCAAACGATCTCGCCAGCCGCGATCCGATAATCGACCGATTTCAAAACGTGAAGGTCGCCGTAATGCGTATCGACCGCCTTAAATTCAAGCATCGGGTGAAACTCGAGCAGGTCAGGCAAAAGCGGCGCTCCTGCCGAGATAGGCGCGGATCACCTCTTCGTCCCGGCGCACGGCCTCCGGCGGCCCTTCTGCGATCTTCTCGCCGTGGTCGAGCACGATGACTTGCTCCGCCAGCATCGCGACGACGTCGAGCTTGTGCTCGATGAGGAGGATTGTGAGACCGTTGTGGTTGAGGCTTTGGATCTGGTCGGCCAGCTCCAGTGTTTCGGCCGGATTCATCCCTGCCGTCGGCTCGTCGAGCAGCAACAGCTTCGGTTGCGTGGCGAGCGCCCGCGCGATCTCGGTGCGCCGCCGGTTGGCATAAGACAAGCTCCCGGCGAGGTGATCGGCGCGCGGCAACAGCCGGTTGCCGAATAACGCCAGGATTTCCCGCGCATGCTCGCGTGCTGCCGTCTCCTCGCGGCGGTTCGCCGGTAACCGCAACAGCGCGCCCATGGGACCGGTGTCGAGCCGCGCATGCATGCCGATCATGACGTTCTCGAGCACGGTCAGGTTCGGGAAAAGGCGGATGTTCTGGAAGGTGCGAGCAACCCCGCGCTCCAGTATCTCATGCGGCCGCAATCGCTCGATCGCTTCGCCGGCGAAGCGAATACTGCCGCGACCGGCTGGAACTACGCCGGTGACGACGTTGAACAATGTCGATTTGCCCGAGCCGTTGGGCCCGATCACGGCAACCACGGTCTGCGCCGGGACGCTCAGTTCGACTGACCGCAGTGCGACCAGCCCGCCAAAGCGCACGGTCAGATCCGAGACCTCGAGCAACGGCCCGCTCGCCGCGCGAGCCCCCACCCTTCCCTCCCCCGCAAGCGGGGGAGGGTTAGGAAGGGGGCCGGGAAGCCGGTCGAAGCCGCCCCGCCCGATCTGCGCGGTCTGCTCGTCGAGGCTCAGCGGCGCGACGCGGCGTATCGCCGGGATGAGCCCCTCACGGCGGTAGAGCATCATCAGCACTAGAATAAAACCGAAAATCAGCTCGATCGACGAAGCGAGCTCGACATGCTGCAGCCACTCGACGTTCACGAGGCGGCCGAGGGCATGCAGCCACTGCGACAAATCTTCGAGAAACCAGGATTGCAGGATCTGCAACAGCAGTGCGCCGACCACGACCCCCCATACACTGCCGATCCCGCCAAAGACGATCATGACCAAGACCATGACCGAGACCGGAAACATGAACATCTCGGGGGTCGCGGTCTGCAATTTGGCGACATAGAAGGTACCGGTGGCGCCGGCGAAGGCGGCGCCGATCGCAAAGGCAAGAAGCTTGAAGCGGACCCGGTCGACACCCATCGCGGCGGCGGCAATCTCGTCCTCGCGGATTGCCATCCAGGCGCGGCCGATCCGCGAATCCTTCAGCCTTTGGCTCGTGAACATCAAAAATGCGACGAGTGCGAGCCCGACGTAATAGTAGGGAGTCGCATTGACGCCGAAATCGTAGCCGAAGAGGCGCGGTGCAGCGACGCCGTTGAGGCCCATAGCGCCGTTGGTGACCGAGGGCGTGTTGCGCGCGACAATCGGCACGATCTCGCCAAAACCGAGGGTCACGATCGCCAGATAATCGCCCTTGAGCCGCAGGGTGGGCGCGCCGAACAACACCCCGAAAAACGCGGCGATCGCTGCTGCGACCGGAAGCATCAGCCAGAACGAGACCTGGAAATGGACGACGTCGCCGTTCGCGGTGTGAAAACGGCTGACGAGGTCGAGCCATTGCCAGGGCTCCCAGAAGCCGCTCCACTCCGGCTGGACCTGCCATGAGCTGGCAACCCCATAAGCATAGGCGCCGATCGCGAAGAACGCGGCGTAGCCGAGATCCAAGAGGCCGGCGAAGCCGACGACGATGTTGAGGCCAAGCGCTAAAGCGGCAAAGGCGAACGCGTTCGCCGCCGAGTCAATGTCGGCATCGTTCCCGTTGATCACTGGAAACAGCAGCGCCGCCGCCGTGACCATGAGGACGCCGAAGCGGGCGCGGCGGCGCAGGGAAACTCGCGAGAGGACGCCGCCGCCGGTCACGGTCGGCAGCAGTCTCCGGATGCCGACCGCGTTTCTCACGATTTTGTCGGGGTGGCTCGGCCGAACAGCCCCGTCGGTACAAAGACGAGAACGAGAACCAGGATCGAGAAGATGATTACATCGGTCCAGCGCACAGCGATCAATTGCCCACCCAAAGTCTCGATCAGGCCGATCAGCAGACCCCCGACCATCGCACCGGGAATGCTGCCGATGCCCCCCAGTACGGCCGCAGTGAACGCGCGCAGGCCGGCCGTGTAGCCGATGATAAAGCTCGTGTAATTGTAGTAGAGGCCAAAGATCAGCGCCGCCGCCCCGGCCAGCGCAGACCCCAGAAAGAACGCTGTGACAATGACGCGGTCGACATCGATCCCCATCATCCGGGCTGCCTCGGCATCTTGCGCCGTTGCACGCATCGCCTTGCCGAGACGGGTGCGGTTGACGAAGAAATGGAGGGCCAGCATCAGCACCACGGCGACGCCCCAGATCAGCAGCTCCTTGAGTTCAAGGGTCACCTCGCCGAATTGCCAGCGCACTACCGGCAGCGGGTTGGGATAGTTCTCCGACCCGGCGCCGACAGTCAGCAGGATGATGTTGAACAGAATGTAGGAGACGCCGATCGTCGTGATCATCGCCGCGGTCCCGCGGACCCCGCGTAGCGGCCGCAGCGACAGACGCTCGATCGCAACGCCGAGAATGCCGGCGCCGATCATCGTGACGGCGAAGGCAAAGACCAACGCCCCGGCCAACGCCGGGCCCGCGAGGACCCGGCTCTGACCCGTGATGCCCAGAAACTGGAGGGCCCACATGCCAAAAAACGAGCTGACCATGAACACATTGAAATGCGCGAAGTTGATCAGCTCGAGGATGCCGTAGACGAGGGTAAATCCCAGCGCCAGCAAGGCATACATCGCGCCTAGGCTCAGCCCGTTGACCACCTGCTGCAAGAGCACGCCATAGTCGGACATCACGGCGCACCGGGCGGCTTACGACCCCTGCGGCGCGACCCCGAGATATTTGTATTGGTGAAGGACGTCGTCAGGCGGGTATTTGTCGTCCTTGACGATGCGGAAGACACTGATTTCCCGGTTCCGCAAGTCGCCGTTTTCGTCAAAGGTAATCTCGCCCTGCAGCGTCTTGACATGGGCGGTCTGCATCGCGTCGCGCACGGCCTCGCGCGTCACCTCCTTGCCCGAACCGGCGACGCGCTTGACGGCGTCGAGAATGATGAGCGCCGCATCATAGGCGGTGATCGAATAATTCTCGGGCTGCTGCCCGTATTTCTTGGCGAAGCGTTCGATGACGGGCGCCGCCTCCGGGTTTTCGAGGATATCCGGCGCGGCAATCGTCGCGTACCAGCCTTCGGCGGCAGGGAAACCGGCGCCGCGCAATATCTCTGCACCGTAGAGGCCGTCGCCGCCGCCCTTGATCATCTTGGGAAGAATGTCGGAGGCCTGCTTGACGACTTTCACCCCGGCCTGAGCGACGCCGCCGTAATAAAGCGCATCGGGATTGAGCGACTTGATTTTCGTCAGAGTGGTCGCGTAATCGGCCTCCCTGGGATTGAGCTGGTCGCGTCCGAGCACCTTGATGCCGCGCTTCTCTGCCTGCGCTTGAAAGGCGTCGGCGATCCCGACACCGTAGGCGCCGCTGTCGTCGAGCACATAGACCGATTTCACCTTGAGGACATCGGCATAATAATTGGCCATGTTTGGCCCTTGGAAGGCGTCGGTGGTCACTGTCCGGAAATAAATCGGCTTTCCTTTGGGCCGATATTGCCCGGCGAATTTCGGGTCAGTGATGTCGGGATTGGTCGAGCTCGGGGTGATCGTCGCCAGCTCGCCTTGGCTCAAAATCGGCGACATCGCCTTGCCCGAGCCGCTCATCTGCGGCCCGATCGCCGCGACGACCGCCTTGTCGGACACCATCTTGCGCGCGTTGGTTGCCGCCTGTGCCGGGTCATATTGACCGGCGGTGGCAGTGCCGTCGTCCAGCAGCACGATTTCGATCTTGTAACCGGCGACACCACCCTGCGCGTTTGCTTCGTCGATCGCCAGCAAGGCGCCGTCCTTGATCAATTCAGCGTCATGCGCGTCCGCCCCGGTAAAGGGCAGGTTTATGCCCACCTTGATGGTTTTGTCGGCGGCATGAGCGAAATCCAAACCCGCAAAGGCGCCGATGAGGGCGGTGGTCGATACAGAGATGAGCAAAGAGCGACGCGACAACATGAGACTGACCTCCCGGCTGGGGTGCTTCATTCGCGCAAATGTCATGCCGCTTCGGGTGCTACGGCAAGCTTTATCAAACGCGTCAGCTCGATCCCTGCCGGTCCGCCTTAAGAAGGCCCGAGACGAGGCCGCGCAGCGACGGGACTTCGCCCGGCCGGAAGTCGATCGGCCGGCACAGCGCCATCGCGATTATGCCGAGGCGGGCCATCTTTTGCGCGGCATAGGCGCTCTCGGCGGCAGTGGCGCTGAGCCGCTCGATGACCGCGCCGCCGAGCTGCTGCGCGACAATTCCGCCGACGAGGTCGACGGCGCCGACCATTCCAGCCCCGCTCGCCAGCCGACGCAGCAGATGCACGGTACCCGCCAGCCCCGGGCGCTGACCGTAGATCTCGGCAATCTCGCGAATGAGGCGCATCGCGCGCGCGGCAAACAGGACGGTGTCGAGCAGTGCGGTCGGGCTGACCGCATTGATCGCAAAGGCCTGCGCAGCCGCGCGGCGGATCGCGGCCTCGGCCAGCCGATCGGCCGGGGTGAGCACAAAGCGGGAAAACAGTTCGAGCGTGTCGCGCCCGCTGTGGTGCGGCTCGCGGACGGCGCGGTAACGAGCGACAGCCTCGCCCAATAGCGGGTCACGAGCGAGGATTGCCGTCGCGGCATCGATCTCCACCTTCAACTCATCCGCCAATGCGAACGGGATCAATCTTCTAAGGCGCTCGACCGAGCGCAGTCGCCAAAGTCCCCGCAGCTCGGCGAGAAACCAGTAGGCGGCGCCGCCGACGCCAGCCGCGACTGCCGCCGCCGCGGCGATCCCGAGCCCGGTGCCGTGCGCGAAGGCATTGTCGATAAATTGGACGAGATCGATGCCGACCAGGCCGAGGACGAGGATGGCAAGGCCGGTCGCCGCGACCCGCGCGGGCGACCGGGAGCGCCGGGTCAGTGGGGCAGGGAGATCTCGCTCGGGGGCTGGCAGAGGGCTCAGTTCGAGCCGGCCGGTCTCCCCCGTTTCGAGAATGCGCGGCCCCAGCCGTTCCCGCGACGGTTCGCTCGTTATGGTCACGCGAGGATGTCCTCCAGCAAAAAATCGAGCGCCTTGTCGAGATTGATATGGGGAATGCCATCGCCTGGCGCTGAGGTGATGCGGGGCGGTTGGAAAATCGGAAACTCGGTGAACCGCTCCCCCCAAAAGCCGGCCGGCGGCGGCATCACCGGCACGATGCCGGGGAAGAAGCGAATGCGGCGCGCGCCGGCTTCGGGCAGCCCCACGACGACATCGACCTTGCGGCCGTCGATCACATCGGTGCCGTCCTCGGTGCAGCGGACCGATGCGAGCGCCGTCGCGGCGACCCGGGCATGGGCGGCTCTGGCGCGCAGGGTCGGGGCCTCGACCAGGTTGGCCATCAGCGCTTCAAGGTGGTCGCGCTGCAATGCCGGCACGTGGTCGGCCTTGGTCGCGGCAAAGAGGACGCGGTCGATCCGGGCGCCGAACAGCCGGCGCAGCAGGCTTCGCCGGCCGAAGCGGAACGCGGCAAGAATCGTGTCCAGCGTCAGGCGCTGATCGGCGAAGGCGTTCTCGCCAGCGTTCAATGCCCGCAACACATCGACGAGCACGATCTGACGCTCAATGTTGCGGGTAAGCTGCGCGAAAAAGCTCCGCACTACTGTGTTCTTATAAGCGTCGAACCGCGTTTGCATCAGGGCGCCGAGACTGCCGGGCTGCGGCTCTGCGCCGACGGCCAGCGGCATCGGGGAAAACCACAGCACCGAAATATCGGCAATCTGCCCGGGGCTCAAAAAGCGTCCTGGCTGGAGCAGGCTCAATTGCTCGCGTTCCCGGCAAGCGGCGAGGTATTCGCGGTAAAGCCGATGCGCTCTCAACGCCGTTTCCGGGTCAGCGGCCCCGTCGGCTGGATGGCGGGCCAGAAAGTCGAGCCAGTCGCGGGCGAGCGGAGCGCGAACCCCAAGGCGTGCCAGGGCGAGGGTTGCTCGGGACCAATCGCCAAAGCTCTGCTGCAACAAAGGCAAGTCCAGCAGCCATTCACCCGGATAATCGAGGATTTCGATCGTAAGCCGGGCACCGCCGCCGAGCAGGCCGGTCCTTTGCAGGAAGCCCGCCGAAGAGAATAGCAGCGCCAAGCGGACCTTGCGCACATCGGTGGTGCTCGCCGGCCAGTGTGGGGGATCGGCAGCCAGCGCCGCCACGGTTTCCCCGATCGGGAACGGCGGCACGTCGCTGTCTTCGAGGACGAGCAGCCGCGCACTCCGGATCCGCCGTTCGGCTGCCGCGCGCAGGAAGGGCAGACGTCCCGGGCTGCCCGCAACGCTCAGGAGGTTTTGAACCAGGCTGGCTATGAATGCTGTCTTGCCGGACCGGCTGAGCCCGGTGACTGCGAGGCGCAGCGTGCGGTCACGGACCAGCGCCGTCAGCGTCGGCAAGCGATCGAGTACGCGCATACTGAGACCAAGCGCGCCCCCGAACCGCTCGGTTGAGCGGCGGAGACCAGAGGCGCCGTTTAACCGGGCGGCTTCATCGCAACGTCCAGCATAACGTTGGGCAGGATCTCCCGAATGACGCTGCGCAGTGTCGATTCATCGGCGGCCGTTGCCGCGGCCAGGAGCCGCCGAGAACCTCGCCGCAGGATGCGGGCGGTGGCGCGGCCGTCGCGGCCGGCCCGGATCGTCGCGAACGCGTCGGCTGGTTCGATGCGCTTGAGGATTCGCTTCAGCGCCTGCAAGCCTTCTGCGGTCTCGACATCGTGCAGCGGTGTATCGGCAGTGTCCGGCTCTGGTTCGTCTTCGACCGCAGCGTCGACGGCTTCGACCGGACGATATCGCGCAAAGGATTGGTAAACCGCGCGTCCGGGCTCGGCGTCGATGCGCGACTGCAATTCCCAACTCTCGCCGCGCGACGACAATTCGCCGATCAACGCGAACATGTCGTCGCAATCATCTTCGTGGGAGCAGGTCAGGAAAGCGAGACGGCCATCGTGTTCGACGATCCGATCGTCATCCTCGGCAAATCCTAATTCCGATAGCGCATTGTCGAGCGCGCGGCGCGACGCGACCAGGAGCGTCGTGACATGCAGGCGCCGGCCGCTCTCGGCCGGGTCCTTCTCCGCCATGTGTTCCTCCCGCACGAAGCCTATCGCCAAACCTAATTATCTAGGCGGTGTTTCGGCCCCGCGCGATCAAAAAGAGGTGCGGTCGGCACAAACGAGAAGGATAAATAACCGTCAGACGACGCCGCCGGCCGCGATCATCTCTGGGATCAGATCGAGGACGGCTTCAGGTTCGCAGCCGCCAGCTAGACGCTGTCGCCTAGATGATCCGGCCGCCGACACCGACGGCAGTGCGCCGCTTGCAATGGCGCACCCCGTCGGCGGATTGTGTCCGCGATATCGAGAGCGCTCGTATCCGGACCCGAGAAGCTTACTGCATCCTAGATCCGGCGGAAGTCGCCCTTCCTCCCGCAGGCATCCGTCCAGGAGCTCGAGCTGCGTCTTGGCCCGACGCGGTTGGCGACATGCCAGGTCCCGGAGGAGGCGGAGGTGGCGTGAAGTCGCCGGATTGGAGCCGGGACAGCTCTGCCTGGTTCAGCTGATTTGCAACATTGCCCTGAAGATTCGGGAACCGGCTCGGGTGATGCGACGGCTTCCCGTGCGCAGCGTGGCGTGCGTGCCGATGATGTGGCGGCATCGCCGAACTGGTGTCGGACATCGAAGTCGATGGCATCGCCGACGGAGCCATCGCCGAAGGCGGCGCCGAGGGCGGAGGAGCTGCGGTCGTGCGCGGACCTGAACTGTATGGTGTCAGTCCCGGTCCTCCGGGGTTCGGGCCCGGCACCCCCACGGCGTTGCCACCGGACGGATTGGCCGGTTGCGCCCAAACGGGCGCCGAGAATGCCAGCGCTGCGACCACCGCCACACCGGTCATGAGATGTTTCATATCTGCGATCCTTCCTCTCGGTCCTCAATTGGACATGGTGGAACGATTTAGGATGGCTCCCCCGTTATATCGAGTTTCTATGCCCATGAGCTTCAGATGGTGCTCACAACGATTTCTGCGAGGGTCAGCAACCATCATCGGCCGCACCGCTCAACAAATGCTTCATTCGTAAAACTCCCAAGCTCAGCCCGATGATATAGAGGCCGGGCGAGTTTGGCAAGCGCAATGGTAGCTTAGCAACCAACGAAATGTCCTGAAAAAGCGAAGTAAACGCCTTCAGCCCGGGAGTTCGGGTTTGGCGGAGTTTTCGGGGTCTATACTGCCGTAAAGCTTTGGCACTGGAGCGTGTGGATAATGCGACCCGGAGGCTCTTACCGAGGAAGAGGCGGCCGCCGTCGAAATAACTCTTCCGGGTGACCCCGACGGCGGTGCAGCAAATCGGCTATGAACTCCAGCGCGAATTGTCAACCCTCAGCTGACATTGTGACGCGGATGTTTTGGTTTGGCCGAGCTCGTTTGATCTGTCGAGGATTTCTTCGATTTCTTCTTCGCGTGATGAGACTTCGAAGATCTCTTCTTTTTGTGCGTGGTCGAAGGAGCAGTAGATGTCGTCGCATCCGGGGCCATCGTCTGCCCTGTGCCCATAGTCTGGGCATAGGCTTCCATAGGCAATGCCGTACCGGCAACGAATGTGAGCAACGCAAACGCCGAGATAAGCGCCTTCATGAGCGGACTCCTAGGGTAAAATAACGACGCGCCGTTTTTCTTGCACTCTTAAGGAGTGCAAGAAAACACTACCACCGTATTAGTTGCGACGACCAGTCGCACACTTACAATATCACGTCCCGGACATAGTGAGGTAAGAATTGTAGAAGAAACGCCTGTAAATGCTTGGTTTTGATGCCGGTGCGGGTCGAAGATATACCGACCCGGCAAAATCCAGGGGTGCTTGCGATACTGCATACCCGCCGAACGGGCGGAAAAACATCAGAGCTCCCGCTGCAGCGGCGCACTGGTGCGGGCCAAAGCCGCGCGCCAAACGAATCGTGTCCTG
>Ga0306926_10006574_pt1 | contig 12498 bp, 10 predicted proteins | sample flu12Cox44000178_FD_203759 | JGI IMG/M metagenome (GOLD analysis project Ga0306926, IMG submission 203759) | Lab enrichment of tropical soil microbial communities from Luquillo Experimental Forest, Puerto Rico - flux8day.12C.oxic.44.000.178 (v2)... | ecosystem: Environmental > Terrestrial >... | reverse complement strand
GTGCCTTGCCGTCGCCGACGCCCGACAGCATCAACAGTTGCGGCGACTGGAAGGCGCCCGCGGAGAGGATCACCTCGCGCCTTGCGCGGATCTGCCTGGTCTCTTTGCCCTGCACATATTCGACGCCGACCGCGCGCTTGCCCTCGAACAAAATGCGCGTGGCCTGCGCCAGGGTCTCGACACGCAGGTTCGGCCGGCTCGTCATGAAGGGGTGGATATACCCGCGCGCAGCACTCCAGCGCTCGCCGTTCTTCTGGGTGACCTGGTAGATGCCGAGGCCTTCCTGTTCGGCGCCGTTGAAATCGTCGCGAATGCGAAATTGCGCCTCGCGCGCGCCTTGCAGAAACATCTCCTTGACCGGGTTATCCGATTGCAGTCCACCGACGTGAAGCGGACCGCCCTTGCCGTGATACTCGCCGTCGAGTTCGGCATTGTCCTCAGAGCGCTTGAAGTAGGGCAACACATCTGCGTAAGCCCAACCGGTGTTGCCGAGCGAGGCCCAATGGTCATAGTCGGCGCGGTGGCCGCGGATATAGACCATGGCATTGATCGCGCTGGAGCCGCCAAGCCCCTTGCCGCGCGGCTGGTAGCCGATGCGGTTGTTGAGCCCCTTCTGCGGCACCGTGTTGAAAGCCCAGTTGTTGAGCTTGCCCGAAATCATCAGGATCATCGCGCCCGGCGTGGTGACGACCCAGTTGTCGTTCCTGCCGCCGGCATCGAGTAGCGCTACCGTCGTGGCAGCATTCTCCGACAGGCGGCTTGCGATTGCGCAGCCGGCGCTGCCGCCGCCGACCACCACAAAATCAAACGTGTCCGCCATATCTCTCCTCCCCCTTGCCTCTTGTTGTTCGTCGTTTGCCGCCTAAGACATGACGGTCAAGACATGAACCGCAGCATCTTTTCCAGTCGCGCGATCTTTCCGCCATAGGGCGGGTAGAGATCGGCCAGTCGATTGAGCTTGGATCGATAGAATACCGGCTTGAGCTTGCTCAGCGTCTCAAAGCCCCACTGGCCGTGATAGGCTCCGCTGCCGGATGCGCCGACGCCGCCCATCGGCTGGTTCACCTGCGTGAAATGGAACAGGCAGTCGTTGACGGTGACCCCGCCGGAGACGGTGTGCAACAGCACTTCGTCGCGCGCCTCATTGTCCTTGCCGAACCAGTACAGTGCCAGCGGCCGGTCGTGTCTGTTGATATAGGCGACCGCCTCCTGCGCGTCGGCGTAGCCGAGCACCGGCAGGATGGGCCCGAAGATTTCCTCCTGCATGAGGGTCATGTCGGGCGTCGCGCCGACCACGATCGTCGGCGGGAATTTACGCCTGGCCTTCCAATTCGGATCGTCGGCCTTCGCAGGCTGCAGGATTTTGGCGCCCTTGGCGGCGGCGTCCGCAACGAGGTTTTCAAGCCGCGCGTAGTGCCGGTCCGAGATGATCGACGTGTAGTCCTTGTTGTTGGGCTCGGTGCCGAACATGCGTCGCATGTGGGTTCGCACCTTTTCGGCAAAGGCCTGCACCGAATGTTCCGGAACAAAGACGTAGTCGGGCGCGATGCAGGTCTGTCCCGCATTGAGTAGCTTGGCATAGCCGACGCGCTCGGCCGCCTCGTTGAGGTCGGCGGAGCGATCGACGATGACCGGCGACTTGCCGCCGAGCTCGAGCGTGACCGGGGTCAGGTTGCGGCCTGCGGCTTCGGCGACGAGGCGGCCGACCCGCGTCGAGCCGGTGAAGATCAGATGATCGAAGGCGAGCGAGGCGAAGGCCTTGGCAATCTCGTCCTCGATGGTGGTGACCAGCATCTCGGTCGGATCAAACTTTTGCGCGACCAGCTCCTTCAGCAGCGCGGAAAAGTGCGGCGTCAGCTCGCTCGGCTTGATCATGATGCGGTTGCCGGCGGCGAGCGCCCCGATTGCGGGGGCGAGCGTGAGCTGCAGCGGATAATTCCAGGGCGCGATAATGCCGACGACGCCGAGCGGCTGCGGAATCAGGCGGTTCCTGGCCGGCAGGAACTGCAGCGAGGTCGGAATCCGCCGCGGCGCCATCCACTGCTTCAGGTACTTGGCGGCATGCTTGATTTCGACATAGAGGAACAGCGTCTCGGCAATGGTGGTCTCGACGCTCGAGCGGTGGCCGAAATCGGCCGAGATCGCCTGCTCGAGCCGGCCCTCGTTCTCGGAGATGAGGGCCCGCAGCCGCTTCAAGCGGTCAAGCCGTACCGCAAGCGCAGGCGTGCCGTCGGCGCGCGAGGCATCGAACATGGCATGGAAAGCGTCATCCAGGGCCGAAAGCCCAGGAGTTTTGAGGGGCTGGTCCATGGCGTCTCCCCGTTTTGCTGGATTGCCGGCGAGGCTGGTCCTTTACGGAATTTTTGGCAAGAGCGCGCTGTTTTGGGCGCCATCCGCCGGTTTTGGCTTGTCATAAAATCGAAAAAAGCCGCTTTCAAACCCTTTCCAAAGCGGGTCGGCGTTGGTACATAGCCCCCGCACCCGGTACGGCTCGCGAGCCCCGGGTTTGCCTTCTCAGGAAGCCTTTTTGGAACGCAAAAGTTTGGCGCGCCAGGCGCGTCGGCCAAGCCGTTTCGCCACCGGTTTTCTCTCAAGGCGTGCAATGGCTTATCGCGGGGTGGAGCAGCCCGGTAGCTCGTCAGGCTCATAACCTGAAGGTCGCAAGTTCAAATCTTGCCCCCGCAACCAAATAACGCCCGGCAAATCAAACACTTGCCGGGCGTTTGCTTTGCAAGATCGCTCATTTGCGACGTACCAAGTGATCCCTTGCAATTCCAATGAGTTATCGTCCCGTCCCTCTCCGTGCCGGCTAGTGGAAGGCACATGGAAGGCACATGAAGGCACATGTAGGCACATGAACTCACTCGATGTTCGTGCAGCGTTCTAGTCGAAAAGTCCCTTCGCAATCTGATCCATGGCCGTGTTGTGGCTGTCACTTGGAAACAGATGTCCGTAGCGATCCATCGTGATTTGCAGCGACGCGTGACCGGCGAATGTCTGCACAGTCTTCGGCGACATGCCTGCTTCGATCCAACACGACACTGCGAAGTGTCGAAGCCCGTGCCAGTTGAAGCGCTTGAGACGGAGCCTTTCAAATAGCGGCAGGAACTGACGCTTCACTAAGTTGTCGTGGCTGATGTACGCACCGCGTTTGTTCGGAAAAATCAGATCGGTTGGCTTCGAGAATTTCGAGCGGAGCTTCCAAGCCTTGAGTGCCGAGATCAACTGATCCGATAGGGGCACCATTCGAACCCCGGCCCGACTTTTGGGAGCACCTTCCTCGCCATAAGCGTCAACGCGAAGCCGAATACTCAATTCGCCTTTGTCGAAGTCTACATCTTGCCATTTCGCCGCCCATTGCTCGCCAGCCCTTGCTCCAGTGGACGCTGCAAAGATCAGCTTGAGCCGCAAATCTTCATCAGCTGCGTTTGCGTGGAGTAGCGCCCGCATGGCTTCCTTCGGTGGCGGTAAAACCTTCTTAGAGCCCTCGCTACGGGTGCCAATCACCCTGACACCTCGCGCCGAATTCGTGGCAATCCAATCCTGTGAGATCGCGTGTTCAAGAATGCCGTGCAGCGTTGACAGAACTTTCCGGGTCGTGGGCACGCTTACACCGGCTATTCGCAAGCGATCCCGAAACTCATTGACCGCTCGTGCAGTCAATTGCACGAGTATCCAAGCCCCAACGCCATGCTCCCGATGCAGGATATGATTGTTGACGTGGCCCCTGTAGACCACGAGCATCTTGCGCGTCATTCGCTCGTCGCGTTTGTTTCGTCCCTCGCAATGTGCGATGAACCTCTCACAAGCTTGCTTGACCGTGAGCTTGCTCGCATCGGCCCGATAAATCCCGGACTGTAATTGTCCCTCGACACTAATGCGGAATACGTCGGCTGCTTTTTTCGTTGAGAAATGCTTCCGGTGTCGTTCGCCTCGGTTGTCGTAGTAATCGACCATCCAAGCGGTCTTGGTTTCACGGCCTGGGGCCGTCCAACTGCGTTTGCGAACCGATGCCATAACCTACCTCCGACTTCGTTTGCGGCTGTGGTGTCTCACCCGGCATTCATCCGAGCAGTACGCTGCACCAACACGGCGACCGGCCTCAGCCCCGACCAAAAACAGCTTAGGATACTTTGTGCGCGGGCATTGCCGAGAGCGGGTGTTAGCCTACAAGCCAAATCGTGATCAGCCGGGCGCATTCATCCTGCGCCTGGCGCTTGGTGCCCCTGAACGTGGTCCATCTACGCGCGCTGCCCTGGGCATCCCGGCCATGACCAATGGCGATCAGAAACACGCCGGGAGAGCGCTTGAAGACTGTGCCTTTCATTTTTTGACTCGATGCGGCGGGCTGAGCTGTGCCAGCGCCTTATACTGCTCGTCGGTGAGATCCTCATCCGGTCGTTCTTCTCTCTCTGCCACGTTAACTCGTTCGCCCGCGCGCTCGACGATTTCAGGAATTTTGTTTTTGGTCACCCGGTCGAAAAACTGCTCGGAAGGCAACTTGTCTAACGGTAACGCGGTGTCTGAACTGGCAATGTCGCGCCACTTTCTGAGGCTGACACCTTTTGGGTCCACTTCAAGGTCGAGCCCCGCGCCAAGAAACGGGTTTGGGGCCTCCTTCGGTCGGATCGCGTAGAGGACGTGATAGATGGCCTCCATCCCAAGCTGAAACGCGTTTGGATCATCAAGCCATTCTGCGTTCGGGTTCCCAGGGTTTCGCATCGCATTCAGGACGTGGGCGATAACCTGAAAAACGCGCGCAGTGCGATGGCTTCCAAAACGATCGGCGAGCTTTTCCTCCTCGCCAAAGGTCTGGCGCAAGCGAAGTTCGATTTCCTGCGAAAGAGATCGGCCACTCTTTTTCGCAGCCATCTCAAGACAATCGCGCAACTCTGGCGTGACCCGCGTGTTTATAGTTTTGGCCTTGCCAGCGTAATCACCCCTAGGCGCGGGCCCTCGGCGCTTTTTGGGCGCCTGTTTCTTCGTTGCCATGGCTCCTCCACCAAAAACAATTGTCTTAACAATCTGCAGGCAAGCATAGACTACCAATTGCCCCGGTCAAGTACTGTCTTGTATATGTTAAGACAGAACGGGCAGGAGGTAACTTGTGAAAAACGATACGGGCGATCACAAAGCGCGCACTTACTCGGTGCCGCAGGCCGGTAAAATGGCGGGGCTGAGCCGCAACAGCTCTTATGCCGCGGCCGCGCGCGGCGAAATTCCCACGATTAGCTTCGGCCGCCTGCTGCGCGTGCCTGCAGGGGCGTGGGATCACATCTTGCAGGAGGGCCGCCCTCCGGCGGAGCCGCCGCCCCACGAATCGCGCCGTTAAGCGCGAGAGCGGGCATTTTCATTTTCGAATACGGCGCAGGACCGTGATGCAGAACAATATCACCCAATCCCAAAACAAAGCGATTTTCGATGCTTGATTTCAACGACGCGCAGCCGCAGCGACCCGAAACGGGCCCCTCAGGCGCGACAGCCAATGATCAGGCCAGCCGGGCGAGCGGCGACGGTCTTCCACCGCGCCCTGTCGCTCCCAACGACTACGACACGCCGCCTGAGATCCCCGCGATCGCCGAGCTGTGCGCACGGAAAGTGTGGGTTTGCTGGGCGTATGAGCCGAACAGGGCCCGCACAAAGTGGACGAAGCAGCCAAGGCAGCCGTGGCAGCCACGCTTAAATGCCAGCACCGCCGACCCGCGCACTTGGGCCGATTTCCGCCAGGCAGTGAAGGTGGCGAAAACGACTCGCGGGATTGACGGTATCGGCTTCGTGTTCACCAAGAACGACGACCTGATCGGCATCGATCTTGATGGAGTGCGCGATCCGGTTACTGGCGAGGTCGAGCCCTGGGCGCAGGAGATCATCGAAATCCTCGAGACCTATACCGAGCTGTCGCCGTCGGGACGGGGTTTTCACATCATCGCCCGTGGCAAGCTTGATGGCGGCGGGATCAACTACCAGCCGGCGCAAGTCGAAATGTACGACAGCGGCAGATACTTCACTTTCAGCGGTCGCCACGTCCCGGGCACGCCAACCGAAATTCGGCCCGCGCCTAGGACGATGGAGGCGCTGCAAGCGCGCGTTCAGTCATTCAAACAGACCGCAGAAAAAGCCGCGAAGGAGCAGGGCGATCAGCAGGGAGATGGCCGGCGCGGCGCGCAGGATTCCAACGGCAACTTCTTCCGGCGTGTGAACGACGCGGCGATGCGCGACCTCGAAACCGTGGGCCGCTGGCTTAAGAAAATATTCCCCGGCGCGCGCCGGTCGGCGAACGGCTCGTGGCGCGTCAGCCCCGAAGAGACGCGACGTCCCGATCGCGAGGAGGACCTCTCGATTGGCCTCAACGCCGATGGCTCACTCGGCATCGTCGACTTTGCGGAGCATGACATGGGCGACCGACGGGCGGGGCGCCGCACGCCGATCGACCTTGTGCTGGAGTGGGTGCCGAAGGGAAGCCTGCCCAAACCGCAGCTTTCGAACCTGCCCCTGCGCGCCGCGCACTGGCTGTGCGAGGCCATGGGCAGAGATCCGGCGGAGTTCGGGTGGAAGGAAGGGCACGCGTCGGCGAACGGTGAGGGCCGGGCCGCGATGGAACCCCCGACGCTTCCGATCTGGTCCGCCGCCGATTGGATGGGGCAGCACGTCCCGCCGCTTGAGTGGATTGTGCCGGGAATCATCCCCGCGCGCACGGTGACGCTGCTTTCGGGCGACGGCGGCGTTGGCAAGTCGCTGATCGCGTGCCAGCTCGCGGCCTGCGTGACGGCGGAGCAGCCTTGGCTCGGCCAACCTGTGCTTTCGACGGGCCCCGTCCTTTACGTCAGCGCCGAGGATGACCGCGATGAGCTGCACCGCCGCGTGGACAAGATCCTGAATCATTACGGCGTTTCTTACGACGACATAGCGGACCTTCACTTCGTTGAGCTGGTGGGCGAGGGGGCCGTGCTCGCGGTGCCAGACAAGCGCGACGGCTTGATCAGAAAGACAATACGCTTCCAGCAGATTGAGGCCGAGGTCGAGCGGCTCCAGCCGGTGCTCGTCGTGCTCGATACGCTCGCCAACCTGTTCGCGGGCAACGAGAATGACCGCACTCAGGTGGGTCAGTTCATCTCTCTCTTGCGGGCGCTGACCGTCGACCACGGGACGACGGTGCTGCTCCTTGCGCACCCGAGCCTGTCGGGGCTCAATAGCGGCTCTGGCACTTCCGGTTCGACCGGCTGGCGCAACTCGGTCCGCTCGTTCGCCTACCTGGAGCGCCTGCTGACCGAGAACCCTGAAGATCCCAGCCGCAAGATCGAAGTCGACGAATCCGTGCGGCTCTTGAAAGTGAAAAAGTCGAACCGCGCCTACCTCGGTGAGCCCATCCCTGTCCGGTGGCAGGATGGTGTTTTCGTCGCGAACGGGACGGGCACGGGCCAAGACGCAAGGGCGCGGGAAATGGAGTGCGACCTTGAGTTCGTGCGCCTCCTGGTCCTGCACGAGCAGCAAAACATTCGCATCAGCCACAACGGCCCAAACCAAGCCCCGAAGGCCTTCCAGGACCACGCAGAGAACAAGCATCGCTTCACGAAGCGTCAGTTCAAGGCTGCGATGGATCGCCTGCTCACCGGGGGCCGGATCTCCAATATCGAGAGCGGGCCACCTTCGAAGCGACGCTGCCACCTCTCGTCCACTCGGGCGCCCAGGCCGGAGTGAGGAAACCACTCGAGCCATCACCCCCCAATCGTCATGAGCGACTTCGGACCCCCAGGAAACACCGCCTTCAAACCCCCTCCCGAGTCATTCGACGCAGGCTGCGCGAATGCGGAGAGAGGGTGTTCCAAGCTTTTCCAACCCGCTTCCAACCTCCTCCCGAGGGGTGTGTGTTCCAACCCCCTTATACCCCCAGGGGTCGGAAGGGACCCCGACCCCCTCCCGCTTGGGCGCTCGGGGGTCCGGGGTCCGACCCAGCCACTCGAGCTGGCAAGCTTGGCGTCTGCTGTCGGCGCGTCCACCTGGAGGCGACCATGAGCGCTAAACCCGGGCGCCGCTATGAGCCGGCCTACTTCCTCGACCAGATTAGCGCAAACGTGGCGCGGGGCATGTCTCCGGAACGCGCCCGCGCGGAGGCCTACCGCCGGTTTCAGAACGCTTGGCTGAACCAGCACCCGCCGCCGCAGACGCCTTCGTCGACCTGCGTGCACTGCGGCTGCGGCGAGAGAATGGGGGATCTGATGCTGCCGGCCGGCATCTATCCTGCGGTGGTCTGGGTGCACGACGCCTGCCGCGAAGCCTGGTGGCAGGCTCGACAGGCCCAGGCCGCGGCGGCACTCGCGAGTGTGGGCGTCGAGCCGTAATCGCACCGGCCCCAAGCAGACATCCTAATCGCGCTGGCGAATAGTTCGCCTTTCGGGGGTAGTGTGCTACATTTTCTGTAGCGAATCGGAGCAATTGGCTCCGACCAAGATTGGCGTAGTACAGCGATGCCTCGTCCTCGACATAGAGTTTGCCTGCAGAGTGGATTGAAGCTCGACCTCAATCGGCTTGCTCGAAAGGGCTGCATCAGGTTCGGCGCCAATATCGGTATCCGCGCGATTATGTGGACCGATTCTTATTGGGGAGAAATCGCGAGCGGCTTAATAACCGCGGACATGACTAATCCAAACATCGGCTGGCTCGAAATATCTATTGGTGGCTTTAGGCAGCGGATCACTTTGATCCCTCGGCCGCGCCACTTCGGAGGCCACCAGTGGTTCTTCCGATGCCCAGAGACAAATCGACTGGCAACCGTCCTTTGGAAGCCGCCCGGAGCGACCAGGTTCTGCAGCCGGCAAGCCTGGGGCAAGCAAGTTGCTTATCGATCGCAATTCCTCGATCGTGACAACCGCGCGCACGCTGGTAAAGAGCGGATCAAGGAGCGGCTAATCGGTGACCTTAATCCCGACGAATGGGAATTTCCCCCGAAGCCAAAATGGATGCGCTCGAAGACCTACAAAAAGTACGAAGAGAGATTCGACCGATACGAAGAAATTCTCGACGACGGCTGCGCCGAGTTACTGCAAAGTTTGGCTGGGCTAAAAATCCTTTGAAATCAATGGGCCGCTTCAAGTTAGGCAAGAGATTTCGATTCAGCTAACGGTCGGATGGCCCCTCTGGCGGACGCTGCAGCAATTCGCGGTGCGAGCCGAATGAGTGGCAAATATTATCTTGCGTCAACACTTGGCGTGTCCAAGCGGAGGCCCCCTTATCGGATCAACAGGCAGCGTGTGGAATTGTGCTTCGGTTCGACTTGTCAGGGGGCGCCTCCAGCTTGCGGTTGGAGCGTCTGGAAAAGGCGAGATCATCTCCTGCGCGGCCGCCGCTTCACGCGGCCGCTTCGAAAGGGTCGAGCCGCTCCAGCACCCTCATCACTTGCGTTGCGGACCACTCGCCTTCACCCCGCGCGGTCGGGATGCCCTGTGCATTGAGTCCTTATGCGACGGCGCGCAGGCTCGTTTTCCCGGCCGCCTGTAGCTCTTTCACGATGGGCGCCAGATCGGCAGCCCTCGCAGCTGTGCGCAGCCGTAGCGCTGATACAGATGGATGTGGTCGTCAGCGCTGGCCGCGCTGTCTAAGCCGCCTTGCCGAGGCCGCTTATGGCCCTTACGGGACATGAGGGTTGGCGCACTGATTTCCGCGTCTTGGCCCCCTGGCTGTCGCCTCGCGTCGATTGACAACTTACCGGTCTTCGAATATTATCCGGTAAGTTGATCTCGCAAACCGAGGGATTCTCCAATGATCGCGCCTCTCAAGCTGGTCGCCCCATGTAACGAAAACCGGCAAGTTGAGCCGATGCTGCGGCGGGTCACTAATGCCGAGATGCGCAGCAGGGAATATCTCACGCTGGCCGAGATTGAGAAGCTGATCAAGGCAGCGAAGGAAGGCCGCTGGGGACTTCGTGACGCTGCCCTGGTCCTCGTGGCCTATCGCCACGGCCTGCGTGCCAAGGAGGCCTGTGAGCTGGAATGGAGCCAGGTCGAGTTCGGTCGCAACGCCTCCCTGCATGTTCGCAGGGCCAAGAAGGGCAAGCCGGCTGTCCACCCGATCCGCGGTGACGAGCTGCGGATGTTGACGGCGCTGCGCAAGGAGTACCAGGACAGCCGCTATGTCTTCACCACCGAGCGCGGGACACCGTTCACGACCGATGCCGTCAACCGGCTAGTGAAGACGATAGGTCAGCGCGCCGGCCTCTCGCTGCCCGTTCACTTCCACATGCTGAGGCATTCCTGCGGCTATAAGCTCGCCAACGACGGCATTGACACCCGCGCCATCCAGGACTGGCTCGGGCACGTTTCGATCACGCACACCACGCGATATACCCAGCTGAGCCAAACGCGCTTTAAGGACTTCTGGAGGGATTGAAACGGACCATGAAGCATGGATCGTGGCGCGCGGAATCGGAGCGTCATCGTCGCTGCGGGGCGCCCTCTAGATCGGCCAACTTGAGAGGCGGCCTTTGCTACCTAGACGTTGGCGGCGACCGGATGGATCCGTGCATACGATGCAGAACAGGCTGCCAAGGACGCGCTCGCTGGAAGCGACGAGGCAATCTAGCGACAACTTCTGAAATTGGCTCCTTTAAGACATGCCGACGGACGCCGATAATGTCTGCTCATTGGGGTAGACCGGAAGTAACCGGCTGGTAGCCAAAACGACGCGATTGGCCCAATGCGGACCATTTCAATTATTCAGCCGCGATCCGTCCCTGTGCATTGTTGCGGGATGCGATCTTGCGCCGAACAATGTCGATGTGACTGCGCAGGTTGTACACCTGATCCGAGAAGGTTAGTGGAATATGGATGTGGCTGACGGCATCCTCAATTCGCTCGATTTCGGCTCGCGTGTCAGCTGAATGGATATCCATTGGATCGGCGTCGAACGAAGCCTCTAAAGCTTTGAGTTTAGCATACCAATAGAACAGACGCCGACGCGTGATCCAATTGTAAGCCAGCGGCAGAAGTTTGAATAACGGGAAGCCGATCGCTATTGCTGCCACCAGCACGGCGATCGCTCTTTGTACATGGACGGATAACCACAGAGGCAAATGCCTTTGCATGTACGAAGGACCGTTTTTGTAAAAATCGATGGCGGCCGGAGCAACGGGGTATTCGGTGTCGGTAGCGTTCGGGAATTCGCCACTGCGCTGGAAGATTGCACGCGCGCCGTGTGCCTGTACCATCGCCTGCAACAGGAGTTGGACAATTTCTGGATGCAGGTCGCTACGAACCAACACCTTGGTGGTGGTTCCTATGAGTGGCACGTCCGTGGGCGGGATGTTTCTGTCAATATCAATTACGCCTCGCGGCAGCACTAGCCGATCGAGTTCTGGGAATATAATGGTGAAGGCCTCTGCCGTTGGAAAGCTCATGACGTGGACGCTGGGATTTTGCAGTAAGGATCGGACGGCCGGCGCATCCGGCGCGCCGGCTGTCCATACGGCATCCACTTTGCCATCATTTAGGGCTTCGACTGCGGCTGATGCCGCGAAAGGCAAGAATGTAACGTTTTCAGAATTCAGACCGGCTTTGCCGAGAATTCGTTCGGCTGACAATCGAGGGCCGCTACCCACTAGGCCCGCAGCGATACGTTTGCCTTTAAACTGCGAAAGCCGATCGAATGGCTCGTTAGAGGAATAAAAGAGCCAAAATGGGGTATTGCCGACGGTCCCTAACGACAACAGCTCGGGCGCATGTTTCCCGTCCGAAACGCCTCCGACCACGAGACCAATCTGGACGCCGGATCCTGGGTCCTGCAGAAGCTTGAGGTTTTCCGTTCCGCCGGTTGTTTCGCGCAGCTCTAACTCGATGTTGAAGCGCGCGAATATTTCTCGGTATAGCCGGCCGTAATATGGGAAAATCCCGCCTTTGTTGCCCGTGGCCATTACGACCTTCGACGGCGGTGCGGGAATGGAATAGCTCAAGACGAGCGAAACGACGCCCATGATCCCGACGGCCAAAGCCAATCCTTTGAATAATTGCCAACGACTGAAACCCAGCATGTGGGCACTGCCAATGTTTATGGCAACGGTGTCGAGCAGCTCCACCTTAACGGCTATCAGCGCCGACCGAAATAGCTATCAGTGCCGCGCTGATCGAATAAGGAGGCGTTGCTGCGATGCATGAGTCTCCTGTTGGTCCTTCGCGACAGCTCGCGCGGCGCAGCGACATGTCCGAAGTTGGGGGTAGACCGGAAATGGCTAACCCACCGCAGGAACGACGCAAATGACCCGAAGCCGACCTTGCGCCGATGCTGCCGGAGGCGCGGTGCGGGCTCGAAAATAAATTCGTAGAGCATGTCGTTTTGGCGGTCCGCCGTTCGACTGGATGTCGGCGGAGCCACTTCGGTTGTGGCTGGAGCTCAGATCAACAATCTTGCAGGGGTTGGCAATGACGATCTCGCATCGATTTATCGAGACAAATGGCATTCGAATGCACCTGGCCGAAGCAGGGAGCGGCCCCACCGTGCTTCTCTGCCATG
>Ga0306926_10006571_pt1 | contig 12500 bp, 12 predicted proteins | sample flu12Cox44000178_FD_203759 | JGI IMG/M metagenome (GOLD analysis project Ga0306926, IMG submission 203759) | Lab enrichment of tropical soil microbial communities from Luquillo Experimental Forest, Puerto Rico - flux8day.12C.oxic.44.000.178 (v2)... | ecosystem: Environmental > Terrestrial >... | reverse complement strand
CCGCTGTGGCTCTCCTCGGCCTTCATGAACAAGATCTTGTCCTTGGTGGCCTTCAATATCTCGACGGTTTTCGCCACCGCCGGCGCGTAGACCCAATCTTCCGCGTACATGAAAAGCCGGCCGCTGGCCTTGATGGCGGCGCAGGTCTTGTCCATCTCCTCCATCACGCGCTCGTACATGAGCGATTTCGGCACGTGCCTGCCGATCGGAGTCTTGTCGTCGCCGCGTCCGAAATATCCGGTGAACGGCTTCTCGCAGATGACGTGTTTTCCCGCTTGCATGGCCTCGACGATCATCGCTGCATGCAACGCGGGTGGCGTGCAGATATCGACGACGTCGATCTCCTTGTCGGCCAGCAGACTCTTGAAATCGCGATGCGTTCTGCGGATCCGATGCTTCTTGGCAAAATCGAGCACATGGTCGCCGCGCGCGGCAACCGCCGTCACTTGCGCGTCGAGCCCATAGACCCGCCGATAGGCGTACATGTGCAACTCGGCGACAAACCCGCATCCGACAAGGCCTACTCTGACTTTCGTCATCGCCCATTCCTTTCAGGGAGAGCGCATCTTACCGCCTGGGGTCTTGCGCGAAAGCTGTATGCCGAGCCGTTCGGCCGCGATAGCGCGTTCGCATCGCGGGCGGTGCGTTCGCGGCGCCGACGGCAATTTCGCCGCGTCTTTCGAAAAATGCGATTGACTCGTGGATGCGTCGTACTATTAGAGCGCGTAGGTGGGTGGAACAAACTCGATAACTTTTTTCTATAGGGATGTTACCAGACGCGAATCGAGATAGAGCATGGCGGGCCGAACAACAAAGCCGACGACACCGTGCGCCTTGGCGCGCAGCGGCTCGACGTCGGCGGGCGGCGCAGACGCCATTGCTGCGAGCTTTCACTAGCGACTTGACCGCTGACCGAAAGGATCAAGGCATGCGCGTCCTTCGCTCCGCCGCCGTGATACTCGTGCCGATCATGATGTCGGCTCCCGGGGCTGCGTTTGGGCAGGCCCAGACCCAACCTGCCGCCGTCGCGCCCGAGCATCAGGAGATGGCTGCGAAGAGGGCGCAGGAAAGAGAAAAAATCAACAATTGTCAGAAGCAGGCCACTCAGCAAAACATCCTGCCGCGCGATCGTCCCCAATTCGTCATCAATTGTCTGGATGGCGCGACCGAACGAAATCAGCCGTCCGTCGTCGCGCCGGAGTACCAGGAGCTGGCCGGCAAAAGAGCGAAGGAAAAAGAAAGGGTAGACAATTGCCAGAGACAGGCCAGCGAACAAAAAGTTTTACCCCGCGATCGGCCGCAATTCGTCATCAACTGCCTGGACAACAAATAGCGCAGCAAGCGTGGCGGCCGACAAGCGAATGGGAAGCGAATCTTTTGCAATACGTAATCCGATCGGAACGTCGCGAAGCTTGAAGGTCCAGGCATCCGTGCAACACCGGCGGTTTACCCCGTGGCAGCAGCGGCTTGTGCCGAGCGTGACCCAACTCACGTTCGCAATGACGGCGCCATGCGAGAAGGGGGTGCGCGCAGTACGGTGCTGCGCGCCGCGTCATTGTGGAGACGGAGCGGCGTCATGATGAGGGCCAAGACAGATTAGGGCCAAGACAGCGAGATCAGGGTGGAGTTGCGCTTGGGAGAGGGCGTATATTCCGGCCTAGGGCCCTCGCGTGGCGACCTTTCGCGACGGGAGGCTAGCCGAAATGCGGGTGCGTCCAATCGAACGGCCGGGACTGCCGATGGCGAAGCCAGTGCCTAGACCGGAAAGTTTGTTGGCCGCTTTGCCCGCGGAATTGTCGCAAAGTCTGTTCGCCAAGGCCCGCCCTGTTTCGCTCGCAGCTTCCGAGACTTTGTTCGTGGCGGGGGAGGAGGGCGACGGCTGCTATCGGGTCGACGAAGGCTTGCTCAAGGCGAGCGTTGCCGCGACGGCAGGCGGGGAGCGCATCCTCGCCATACTCGGACCCGGTTCGGTCGTCGGCGAGCTCTCCGTCATCGACGGGGGGCCGCGCTCGGCTTCGGTCACTGCGCTGCGCGATTCGAAGCTGAGCTTCGTCGGCCGCGCCGCATTCGAGGCGTTTGGGCAATCGTCGCCGGGACTCTACCGTCACATGACGGCTTTGCTCGCGCAGCGTTTGCGCGACACCAATGATGCGCTGTTAGCCACGAACTTTCTCTCCGTGAAAGGACGCGTTGCGCGCGCGCTGTTGAACCTCGCCGAGGCGTTCGGCAATGACGTCGGCCAAGGGCGCATCCTCATCCGGCAGAAAGTTTCCCAGAGCGACCTCGCCGCGATGGCAGGCATCGCGCGCGAAAACGTAAGCCGGGTGCTCCACGATTGGGCGCAACGTTCGCTGGTGAGCCGTCTCGCGGGTTACTATTGCCTGGAGAAGAAAGCCGTCCTCGAGCGCGAAGCCGAGGGGTGAACCACAGGGTTGCGAGATCGCGCAGCCGCGTACCCGCAGAGCCTGCAAGGCAGGTGAGCCCACCGACCTTGGCGGCACATGCCAATGCAACCTGACCGAGTGCTGCGGCCAACGCCCCGCCGAAATCCCGCGATAGATTGCGCCAATGAGGCCCGCCGCTTCCGGCGCGGGGTTTGCCCGGAAACGCGCCCCTAAGCCCTTAGAAACGTGATTTTTCCCGCCCACCGGGCAGCGCCGGTCCTATGGCAAAAAACGGTTTTTTGTGATCGCAATCACAGCGCGAACGTAACGATCCCGTTAGGCTGCGCTCCAACATGGAGAGTGGTGGAGGTCCCCATGACAATGAATTTCCTCGAACACCGCAATTGCTTGGAGCGTGAACCTTCCGACCCGAGGACGGAAGGATTCCGTGCGCATGCAGCGGAATGCCGGAAGCCCGCGAACCGCTGCTGGCACGAAGAAAGCAAGCGGCGCTACGAAGAGCTAGCGCATCAGTGGCTGGAGCTCGCCGAGCAGCGGCAGCGTTCCGCCTAGCTGCGTGATGCGGTCGAGCCTTCGGCTCACAGTTTAATTGATTTGGGCGAAGGGAGCTGGCGCAAGGCTAACAGTGCCTCGAACACCAGCTCCATCCCGTCGGTGCCCCGCTTTCCCCGCAATCGCACCAATCCAACCCGTCGGCTCGCGCGCGGACTGAGTGGCCGCACGAGCGTATTCGCCATCGTGACGTGTCCAGCGCCCAAGGACAGGCTCGGGACGATCGACGCACCAAGCCCCACGGCCACGACGCTCTTCATCGCCTCGACGTTATCAAACTCCATCAATGGCCGCGGCGGCGGGCCGGCGAGTGCGAGCCAATCCGCTATCGTTCGACGCAATGCCGAGTTTTCGCTTCCGAGGATCAGCGGACACTCGGAAAGAAATGCCGGCGTTACCTTTTTGGGAACCTGCCCGAGCGCGGCAGGCAGAATGGCGACAAGCTCGTCGTTGAAAAGCGGGACCGTCTCGAACGCCGGATCATCGATCGGAAGTGCGCACAGACCCAGGTCGAGCGCGTTGGTCTTCAGCATTTGCAGCGTTGTCGTTGTCAAACCTGCTTTGAGGTTGATCTCCAGTTGCGGATGATCGGTCTTGAGCTGCCGCAGGATCGGCGGCAGCACGTACATGAGCACGGTCATGCTGGTGCCGACGCGCACCCGGCCGAGCCAGCCGTCGCCGAACCGGCGCATCGACACTTGCGTGCGCGAATCTTCGTCCAAGAGACTGCGAGCGTGTTCGATCAGTTTCTCGCCCGCTTGCGTCAGATACGCCCGCTTGCCGAAACGCTCCACGAGGGCCACCTGGAAGCGCCGCTCCAGTTCCTGGACCTGATGCGTCACCGCAGGTTGCGTTAGGTTCAATTCCTTGGCCGCCGCCGTAAAACTGCCCCGTTCAACCACCTCTACGAAGGCCCGGAGTTGATCCAAATTGAGGCTGCGCATGACTATAAAGGTTACTTATTATTTCCATGAAAACAATGATGTTGCCCTTGACCGGATCCAAGCCGTTGCTGCTGAAAGGCGGCAGGATTGGCCATAGGAAAAAACTATTGGGCGGAATTACAGCGTTCGGGTGTGAGCTACGTTCGACGCCGAGAGGCATCACAGAGCCTCGGATAGAATGATGTCATGGGCGGCGGGTGCCGACCGGAGGAAGATCTCGAGAACTGGATTCAGCAAGCGACCTGACGGGATGACGCCGTGATTGAGATGCCGGCCGAATCTTTTGCGACGCGAGCGGGCGTGGCGGCTTCCGTACAGTCGGAGGCCGCTTCCCATGGCTATTCCGCGGGTACGCCTGCTGTCGAATAGGGCAGCCCACTCAAGCCGGGACAAAGCGCATTTTTGTGATGGCCATCACGGCATGAACGCAACGATCGCACTAGCCTCCAGTCCATAGTGGAGGGTGGAGATCGCCATGACGATGAATTTCCCCGCACCCCGCACCGGCGCGATCTGGCGTGAGCCGAGGATCGAGAAGTCCTGCGCGCACACGGTCGAGGACGGAGGGCTCGCGCACCGCTGGCACGAGGAAAGCAAGCGGCGCTACGAAGAGCTGGCCCGCCAGTGGCTGGAGCTCGCCGAGCAGCGGCAGCGTTGTGCATAGCCGTCCGACAAAAACTTCGGCGATAGCGGAAAGCTATCGCCGAAGTTCGGCGTGGTGCCACCAACCTCTCAAGCCATAACGGGCTCTAAACAGGTTGATTTACAGTCGCATAGAGTGTAACATAACCTTCTTAACGGCCAAAAGGCGCGACCATTATGTACAGCCACAAATGGACTGCGGTATTAGCGGTGGCGGCGCTGTTCGCCCTGCAATCAACGGCCTCGAACGCGCAAAGTCGGATTGGAAGCGCCAACTCTGTGAAGCCAGAGGCGAGTGGCAGTATTGCTGGTACGCTTTCGGCCGGAAGCAACGTTCATTCCAACGAGACGATCAAGACCGGCAGTAGCGGGCAGACTGGTCTAGGTTTTATTGACAAGACCACCCTCCATGTTGGGCCTTCATCAAATGTACGCCTTGACAAGTTTGTCTACGACCCAAACAAGGGGACTGGCAGTGTCGTCATTGATGCCACGAAGGGTGCGTTTAGATTCTCGACTGGTGCACAGGGCAAGGGCGATTACAAAGTCAAGACCCCGTACGGGACCCTTGGCGTGCGCGGTTGAGGTAATGATTGACGCCTGACCGCCAGCAGCATGGTGGTCTAGTGGCGGAGCAACGAACAAGTTGACAAGTTATTAATTTGAGTCCGGCAGGAACCCTTACGGGTCCCGCCGCTTTTGCGAGACTTGCCCCCCTTATGGACCTCTAGTCTCCAGGCTCCGAAACGATTTTCGCTGACTCCGGCCACAACTCGGCCCGATTTCCACCGCTCTCTCTCCCACATTCTGCAGGAGGGCGGTGGCGGTGGTTGCCTGCGCGGAATGGAGGAAAGGTCGGTTTAACGCGTTGACTGCGATAAAGGCGCTGTTGAGGGCAGGAATTGGGAGGTCGCGCCCCATTCGGCCAGGTACTGGTCGCGAGGGAGAGGGGGTACGGTACTGTCGCCTCGGACCGCGGTCGCGCTAGGGAGTAGGCATAGTTTGCGTTATTTCCGGGATGACGCTCCGTCGCGTATTACGCGACGACGAAAATCGAGGTTATGCCGGGTGAGATATCGACTCCGCTGGTTTATGCCGCGCTAAATGAGAGCGTTGCTCGGAGGTGCACGTAGAGGGGTTTCTCACTGCCAGCGAATGGGGGTGGGGTCTGGTATGAACAGGATGTTCGTCTGTAGCGCTGCGGTCGCTGTGGCCCTTCTGGTTTTTGGCTGCACTGCCGGTTCGCTCAGTGAGGCCGAACTGCAATCCTTGGCCGCAGCCGCGACCGCAGCGCCAAAGCTTCAGCCGGGCGACAAAATTAGAGTGAACGTATTCGGGGAAGAGAAGCTCAGTGGTGACTACGAGATTGATCAGAGCGGTCAAATCTCATTGCCTCTCGCTGGCACCGTTCAGGCGCAAGGCCTGACTCAGACCGAGCTTGAGCAAGCGCTGGCTAAGAAATTCCGCAGCGAATATCTCAGAAATCCAAAGGTCACCGTTACGATTGGGACGCTCCGGCCCTTTTACATGATGGGTGAGGTCACGAAACCAGGAGAATATCCTTACAAGAGCGGGCTTAACATCCTCACCGCACTCGCCATCGCAGGCGGCCCTACATATCGAGCAAGCCGCAATACAGTTCAGATCCAGCGACGCGGCGAGACCAGCATGCGCGACTATCCCATATCGGCATCGGTTCCAGTCTTGCCGGGCGATGTGATTCGAGTTCCTGAACGGTACTTTTAACGTAAGCGGTGCTTCAATCCCGCGATTGATGCATCTTGACGGATCCGATGTTGGCCGCGGTCTCGTATGGGCACGCCAACTGCCTGGTCGCAAAATAAATAAATAAAATATCTTACTTCTTACTTCGTCTCCGCGACAAAAATCCCTGTCCAGTCCGCAGGCGGGGCACTTGCTTGGAAAGCTTGTATGCGTGTCCAGTATAAATCAAATAGCATCCCAAGGCCGAAATTGTGCTCGGCCGACCGACACAACTCGATTGCCTCCAACGCACCTTCCCAATCGCGACTCCGATAACAGTAAATCATGGTTGACCACAGCTTGCGCAACTCCTGGAAGCGGATGTCGCTAGCAACCTCTTCCCGGCCCAGCAAAGTGTAAATGGTTTCCGATTCGGTTTTTCCCTTCACCGTAACAAGATCGAGCTCGAGGGTCGCAAATTTTTCCTTGGCCTTGTCCCCGGTTCTCGATCCGATGATAATTGGAACACCGTAAAGTTTTGTCTGGCCCTCCAGACGTGAAGCAACGTTCACTGGATCGCCGAGAACTGAATAGTTGAAGCGAAGATCGGATCCGAGGTTGCCGACAATGCATCGACCGGTGTTGATGCCTATGCCGATTCGAAATGGCAAGGACGCCTGGCCGGCGGCATTGGCCTCCTCCTGACGCTCCCGATTGAGCACCGCGAGACGGTCGATCATGTCAAGGGCAGCCGCGCATGCTTTGAGCTCATGCTGAGGAACAGTCAGCGGTGCGTTCCAGAATCCCATGACCGCATCACCGATGTATTTGTCGATGGTTCCTTCCTGACCGACGATTGCGTTTGTGAGCGGGGTAAGCAGCCGGTGCATCAGCGATGTGAGGCCTTGCGGGTCATCCTTGTACAACTCGGAAATTGCGGTAAAGCCTCGTACGTCGCTGAACAGGATGGTCATCTCCCGCTCTTCTCCACCCAGCACGAGCCTCTCGGGGGTTTGCGCCAGCTGCTCGACGAGCGCGGGAGCAAGATATTGGCCGAAGGCGTGGCGGATCAGGTTCCGCTGTGCCTCGGCGCCGTGGTAGGTAGAGAAGGTGATGATAGCCGTCAGGCAGCCCAAGAACAGGACTGGATATGATGGGTCGAGCAGGAGGTTGCCATATCGAAAGGCCGCCCATCCGCCGATCAGGATTAGTCCGATTGTGAGAAAACCAATGGCTGCGGAAGTACTGGCTGAGACCCGCGGCAAAACGAAAGCGAGCATTATCCCGAAGGCGAGAAGGACAAGTTCCTCCAGCGCCAAGGCGTAGTCTGGACGCTCCAGAAATCGGCCGGTCAGCAATGTTTCGATGACCTGCGCATGAATATCGATCCCGGGCACGGCCGCGTCGACCGGAGTTGCCCGTAAGTCGAGCAAGCCTGGGGCGCTGGTGCCAACAAGCATGATCCGGCCCTCGATATCCTCCTGCGGGACCTCTCCAGCTAGCACCTTCCAGGCGGGAATATACGCAGCCTTGTCGAAGTGCCGGAACTTGAGGTAGATCCCGCCCCCTCCATCCGTGGGTACTTCAACGTCCCCGATGCGGATGTGGTTGAGGCCGGTGGATTGTCCGAAAGCCGTTTCGCCACTCGCGTTCGATGCCTTGAGCAAGTAAGTTGAAGCCCCCTGGGCCACGCGAAGCGCTTCCGTTGCGAGCGCGGGCACAAACGTTTCATTAAGGCGGAACATGAGTGCGACCCGGCGAACAATCTGGTCGCGATCGGCTTGCCAGTTGAACGCGCCGATTCCGCGCGCCGCATTCTCAAGCTCGGGAAGGTTGTGGGTGGCCCCTTTAAACTCAAGTAAAAACGGGCGCGGATCGTCGCCTCCAAAGGCGAAACCCGCTTTTGCTTGAAATGTGGTACTTGCTCCTTCTCCTAGGGCGACCGACAAAACGCTGGGCGAATCTTTGAGCGCCGCGGCGAAGAGCTCATCATTGCTCGGTTGCCCTGCCAAAGCAGCTGTTATGGCGATTGCCTCGCGGGGAGGGAGCTGCTTGACGATCGCTTCGACCGAAGTGCGGTCTGGTTCGGCGAATAGGACGTCGAACGCGACGACCGCAGCTCCCTTGGATGTTAATCTCAACAAAAGGTCGCGCACTGTTGTCCGCGGCCACGGCCATTGCCCGTACATCGATAGCGATTTTTCGTCGATATCGACGATCCGCACCGGCTGGTTGGGGTCGTAGGCGGCAGGATCGAGGCGCTGATAATGATCAAACGCGACGAGCCGCAAGGCTTGGACGAAGAATGGATCCGCATAACGGAGCAGAATCGCTCCCCCAATAAGCGCGGTGACAAGGGAGATGTAGATGAGATGCGTGTAACGCCGTGTCATCGTGGGCCGCGTTTATCACGCATAGATCCGGTCAAAGCCGCTGCAGTCGAAGCGGCTGCCGTGCGCAGACGCGAGGATGAAGAGAGGATAACAACGTCCAGTTGCACAGACCGATTTCTAAACTAGGCCGCCCTGCCCAAAAAGTCCAGTTTGACCGCGGCTGCTGGCAATGGTCCTCACCGCCAGGCGGCCGAATGCTACCGCAAAGCCAGCCCACCCCGAAGTCAACTTTAGAGGCTGTCTTCCACCGGCTCGTCCCAGCCGATACCCGGGGAGCGTCGCCCCAGCTGGGTGTGCTGAAATTGCAACGCAACTCTGAATTCGGTCCTGCTAAAGCCTTCCGAACTAGACTGTTAGGCCGCAATAGGGACAATGATGCCCGCTCGGCGCTGAAGCTCGGGGGGAGCAGGGGCAATGTGGGGGATACGAACGAAGCCGCTTGGTTGGGCGGCCGTTCTATGCATCGCATCGCTCGTGGGCGTTGCCCCTCCTTCTCGTGCGCAGGAAGTCGCTCCCACCGGTCAGTACCAAGAAGGCCTGGTGCTGGGGAATTGGAAGGTCTATCCAAAAATCTTTGTTGGTGCGGTTCGGGATAGCAACATTGATCAGCAACCATCGGACACCCCAGTACCAACACCAACCTCTCGCACTAGTGCGCGGGCAGTTCCTTATGTCGACGCTTTCTACGACGGTGGAATTCACCAAACATCGGTTTACGGGGTCGTCGACGCGCGGTTTTTTGACGAAACCAATCTTTCGGCCAGCACGGGGCTCACGCACCGTTACGAGGCGATGCGCGATCTCATATTTAACTTTTACGTCAATTACACTCGACAAACGGACCTTTTCACCAATGCGCTGAATTTCAACAATGGTGCAATAGGTCCTAATATAAGCGGAACGCCTGAGACCAATATTCCGATCATTCTCAATCCATTTGGAACGACGCCGAGTGTCAATCCCTCGGCCTACAATCAGTACACGGGCGGGGCATCAGTTTTGAAGAATTTCGAAAACGGAGGCTTCGCCACTCTGGCCGGGACTGCATTCCATATTGCATATGACCATACGGGCAATTTGCCGCTCGGAAATCCGTTTTCGACCTCGCTCGATGGTACCAGCTACTGGGCGACGGGACGAATCGGCTACAACGTTACGCCACAGTTTTACGCCTTTGCCGAATCGTCGGGGATTTTCCAACGGTTCAACAATTCGACATTTGACACGAACGGATACAGAGTTATCGGGGGGGTTGGGTCGGCCGATCCAGAGAGTTTGTTCCGAGGCGAGATTTTCGGCGGATATCAGGCTCAGCACCAAGTGAACGGCTTAGGCGTTCTGGTCGATGCCAACGGCGTTCCTATCGTCGTCAACAGCTTGAACATCCTCTCGGGCATCCCCAGCGATACCCACAGCCCTATTTATGGTGGCCGTCTGTCTTATTACCCCACGCGGTATTGGACACTCGTGGCGCAGGTCGACCAGACATTGGGCGTTTCAACGACATTATCGCCAACACTTCCGGCGGGAGTTCCGCTGCTGGCAACCAATGCCATCCTGCAGACGAATTATAACATCGCGCAATGGTGGTGGGTCGGCGCTCGGGTGGGCTACACCCGAGCGCAATTCTTTGGGCTCGATCGGCGGGACAATGGCTGGATGGCTGGTGGTTCTTTCAATTATGAAGTGTGGCGGAACTTATTGCTGACGCTCGATTACCAATATTCGACCGTGCACTCGGATGCGGTGCTCTCCGACTTTACGCGCAGCGTGTACACGGCCGGTCTGACATACAGGTACTGAGCTATGGCTGGAAACTGGAACCGAAATAAGGAGCCTAGGGGTTTGGAGGGGGAAGACCATGCATAGTCACAGATGGATGCCTGCATCAGTGTTGACGGTTTTGCTCGCGATGCAATCGACGGTTTCCAACGCCGACCCCCGGATCGGGACGGCTGCCTCTACAAGGCCCAGTGTAGAAGCAGTTGCCGGAGGGAATACACAGACGCTTTCGGCTGGCAGCGAGATCTACGCGAACCAGACGGTTCGCACCGGAAACCGCGGCATGGCGGACCTGGTGTTTCTTGACAAGACCAATCTGAGCGTTGGACCCACGTCAGAGGTCCGGCTCGACAAGTTCGTGTACGATCCGACGGGATCTTCGGGCAGTGTTGTTCTGCAAGCGACCCGCGGCGCCTTCCGATTTGTCACTGGCTCACAAGCGAAACACGCCTACGAAGTCAGCACGCCCCATGGGACTCTCGGCGTGCGTGGCACCATCGTGGAACTCCTAGTTAACAAACCCGGGGAAGAGTGCGTAGCAAAACTGAGGTTGGTCGAGGGCGAAGCCGAGTACCGTATTGCCAAAACGGGAAAAGTGGCTCGGCTGAGGGATCCAAACCGAAACAATGTTGCTTGCATCTCGGCGAGCGGGGAGGTGACGTACTCGACCAGTTCGCGATCGATACTGAGCTTTTCGACGACGACGACGCCGCCGCCGCCTCCGGGTTTTGTCCCGGGAGGGGGAACCACTCCAATCGCTCCACCTCCTGTTGTGAGCCCGACCAGACCTCTTTGAGATGCGGGAGCGGCCCACTTTATCGAGCTTAATCCCTTAGAGGCGAGGTGCGGATTCTTCGCTAAGTACTTGCGGAGCGAGCTTAATCTCGGCCCAAGCCGTTGCAGAGGTGCGCCCAGCCGTCATTGGATGAAATGGCGCATGGCCAAGATATAGTCGGAATCGGCGATAAGCTATTACCTCTCACAGGAAGGGCGGGGGGTGCCCGTAACGCGGCCACTCATCGATCACATTGACCTGTGGAACTGAAGCGTCCCCGCCTCAGCGGGGATCACGGTCTGACGGGTGGGTGAAGAAGCGATTCACCCTAAGGGTGGTAACGTGGCGCACTTCGGCCGCGGCCTCAACGCAGTCAACTTCCGCCTGGGCAAAGGAGGGCCTGTCATCGGCGCCGATGTTCCCTCGCGGGGGGCGAGGCTTGGCGCTCTTGGGTGGCAACACATGGATGCGCTGACGCCGGTGGCCTCAAGGGCGCGGCACCCGGTCCGGAGCGCCGCGGTGGACCAGGCACTCCTGTGGGCGTTTATAGCGGGGCTAGCGTGGTGTCCGTTTTGGTTCGGTAGTAGTGCACTACTCGCTTGGGGCATTAATGCCGTTCTGTTCCCCGGCCTTGTTATAATCTACGAACTCTCGCTGCTCATAAGAGGCGAACGCCACCCGGTCGCGATCAAGCAAATCAAGATTCCCGCGGCGCTCTTTGCCGCTGTCGTAATTTGGATTTTAATCCAGAATGCGACCTGGACCCCGGCCTGGTTGCAACATCCCATATGGCAGATGGCCGCCGATGCGCTGGACAAGCCGATTGACGGCAGCATCAGTGTCGACCGCGATCTGACAGCGCTCGCCCTGTTGAGGCTTATCACGGCTGCAAGCGTCTTCTGGCTTGCCCTCCAACTCTGCCGAAACGCCTCGCGTGCGAATTTTCTGCTGAAATCCGTCGCCGCGATCAGCTGCGCTTATGCTGCTTACGGTCTTCTCGCTTTTGCGCTGATGCCCGAACGCGTTCTTTGGTTTGGACGGCCGTTCCCGCGTACTGGCTTTGTCACTTCAACTTTTATTAATCCGAACACTTTTGCGGCGTATGCCGGCATGGGTCTCGTCGTGATCTGCAGTCTGATACTAAGCCTCTACCGGAACGAATTCACAGCCCTAGCGGGGTCACTGCGATTTAGAATCGCAACTTTCATCGAGATAATGGGACAAAAAGCGGCGGTACTGCTCGGGGGCGGTTTCGTGATCCTTGTTGCCCTCCTGCTGTCGCAATCGCGGGGCGGGACCCTAT
>Ga0306926_10006569_pt1 | contig 12502 bp, 14 predicted proteins | sample flu12Cox44000178_FD_203759 | JGI IMG/M metagenome (GOLD analysis project Ga0306926, IMG submission 203759) | Lab enrichment of tropical soil microbial communities from Luquillo Experimental Forest, Puerto Rico - flux8day.12C.oxic.44.000.178 (v2)... | ecosystem: Environmental > Terrestrial >... | reverse complement strand
TGAAGGAAAAGATAGGTCTTGTCGCCGCGTTGCTCGACGAACATCTGATTGACGTGCATTCCGTTCAGGTCGAGATGGCCGACCACGCGAATGTGCTCCTGTCCGTTTGTGCCGGTCTGAAGACCGCTTGCGGTAGCAGCATGGGCCGACGATTGCGCCAAAACGTTCGATGTCTGTGCCAAAAAGCAGAAAAAGATAGGAACGAGAGTGAAGCGCGCCGGAGGGAGAGAGAGAAGTTTCATGTGTGCCTCCTTTGTGGATGGGTTGAATGGTTCGCTCGGCCCCCGGGAAGTTAACCTCCGCCGTAACGCCGCGCTAATCAAGTACAGGCAGTAAACGCGTACCTGATTTGCCGTACAGCGCTTAGATGGAATGGCCGGGGCGCAAGATTCATATTTTTGGCGGCGACGGGGCGACGCGCGGCCGAGGGAGGGCTCAATTGGAGGGCGTGCCGTGGCGGAGCTTGCGAATCTCTTCCATGACCGATTGGATTAGTTCCTTGGCATGGGTCAATTCCTGGGCAATCATACGCAGGTCCATGGCGGGCAACCTGGGATTGCGTTGGCTCGTGCAATAGACGCCGTGCTGCCCGACGAGCACCAGGGCATTGGTAATGCGATCCAGGGAGACGGCCAGGCGGCCGCGGTCACGGCCGAACATCTGCTCGAAACGCTCAAGTTCTTCGCGGTGCTCTTCAAATGCGGACATAAGGCTTCCTTCCGGGCGCGAAAAGGCCCCTAGGTCGACGGTTGCACCTTGGGGCACAAAGGCTCGGCGCCAAACTTTACGGTACTCCGTAGCGACTCCATAATCCATTTTAGCCTCAGCAGAAAGCGGCGTTCGACATGAGTCCCGAGCAAGGGTTTAACGAGTACGTGCCATTCGGTCAGGTTCCACACGGAAAATGGGAGCAGCGAACCATGCGTCGTTCTGATCTTGTGCAGTACAAGGAAAAGGAGAACGGGAGAATCGCCCGCACTTCGCAGATCGTCTTTGGGGAGCGCCAGCATTTGCTGCGGGTGCTCGATTCGCTGGAAGGTACAAGTTTGCCGATTGCGCGGATGCAACAGGAGCGGCGCACATTGGAGGAGCTGATCCATGCGCGGACCCGCGAGTTGAATCAGATCAACACGGCGTGGGACGAAAAGATCGGGTTGGTGCTCAGTGCGGAGGCCAAGCCGGAAATGCTCGAGAAGCTTTCGAAACAGGCGCCGAAGGAAGACTTTTATCTGCTGCGCTTGATCAGCGAGCACCCGCGTGCGAACGCGAAGACCTTGAGCCGGCTGTCGCGGCATCCCTACGGCGCGATTCGCGAGAATGTGGCTCGGCATCCGAATTCGGATGCGCCGACACTGACGTATCTGAGCAAAGACAAAACCCAGCCGCTGTGGTACTTGGTGGCGTTCAATCCCAACACGCCGGGGCCGCTGCAACGCAAGCTCCGCGACCGCTTGAAGCGGTTGGGCGAAATGCAATCCGTCAACCGCTAGAGAGCTTCCCCGTATCCCCAATTTTGCCTGCGAGGGCTGTGGATGCCAGCTTGACAGGGATTCCGCTCCCAAAACGCTGAACGCACGCTAGAATACTGCGGAATGGCTCTTGAAACCGCCGCAGCGGAAGCGCAAATCGAAAAACCGGAGTTCATTTTTGTTTGCCGCGAGGTGTTGCGCATCCTCGCGGTTTCCGCAGTGGTGTTGATCCCCTGCTATTGGCACCGCTATATCGAGGCCGGAGATTTGGGCAGCCACGTTTACAACGCGTGGCTCGCGCAATTGATGGAGCAGGGCAAGGCACCAGGGCTGTATTTCGTGCGGCAGTGGGATAACGTGTTGTTCGATGTTCTGCTGCTGAATTTCGCGAAGCTCTGGGGTTTCCGGCTGGCCCAGAAATTTGCGGTGTCGTTGTGTGTGCTGGTGTTTTTCTGGGGGGTATTTGCGCTGATGAAGGTGGTTTCGGGGAGGCCGCCGTGGTTCCTCACCCCGTGCATCGCGATGCTGACGTATGGGCACGTCTTCCACTTGGGTTTCATGAACTATTACCTGTCGATCGGGCTTGGCGGCCTTGCGCTGGCGTTGGTTTGGTCCGGGGATCGCAAGGGGGTCGTTACGGCGCTGGTGCTTGCTCCGGTGATTTTGCTGGCGCATCCGATCGGCTTGTTGTGGTTCGCCGGGGCCGCATGCTATCGATGGCTGTGGGTGAAGCTGCGCGATTGGTGGAGGGTGATTCTGCCGCTGGGCGCTATCGGGGTATGCGTGGCCGTGCGCTGGTACGTGGCGCATCATCCGGGGTACGAGGTGCAATGGCGGGAAGTCCCGGCGTGGCGGATGTCCGGCGCGGACCAGTTTCATGTGTTTGGGCTGCAGTATGTGTATTTCGCGCGAGGGTTTCTGATGTTGGCCCTCCTTTGTGGCATCGCGGCGGTGGTGCGCCACGGCAGGGACTTGCAGTTCTGGAAACGCTTGCGTTTGCCTTCGGAAGTCTACGTGGTGTCGTTTTGCGCGACGCTATTGCTGCCGGAGAATATTCACACCGACCCGACGGGCGGCTGGATCGGGGAACTGGCGACACGGCTTACGTTGATTACGGCGATTTTTGCGTTATGTTGGCTCGCGGCGTTGCCGGTGCAGCGATGGCACCTGTTTGCCTATGGGGCGCTGGCGGTGGCGTTCTTTATGTTTATATATCGCGATACCGCGTTCATGAACCGCATGGAAGCGAATATGGAGAAGGTGACGTGGCCGCTGCCGTTTGGGACGCGGGTGGTGGCGACGATTTATGCCCCGGGCGATTACCGCACGCCGTTTTTGCACATACCTGACCGCGCGTGCCTTGGGCACTGTTTCCTGTTTTCGAACTACGAGCCATCGACGAAGCAGTTTCGTATCCGCGTGCGGGAGGGCAGTCCCGTGGTGACGGCCTCGGTGGATGACAGCGAAGACATGCAGGCCGGGAACTACGATGTACAGGACGAAGACCTTCCGTTGAAGCAGATTTACCAGTGCGATCCGCAGGGACGCGACCTGACGCTGATTTGCATCCGCGACCTGAAGGAGGATGAGAAGAATGGGAGCGTGGGGTATCACACGACTCCGCAATCGGTGGAGTAGCGGGCGCGGGGCTAGCGCGTCCGGACCGCACGTTCCGCGAAGACATATTGGCTCTTGTAGCGGTCCAATTCCTGCTAAAATAGGGGCAGGGTGAGAGACAATGCTGCCATTACACCTTCAGCCCGAAAGCCATATTCCGCTGTATATCCAACTGCGCGACCAACTCCGTTCTTTGGTGCATGCAGGTGACTTGCGACCCGGCGACCGCATCCCCGCGAGCCGCGAACTGGCGCAAATTCTAGGTGTGCATCGCACCACTGTCGCGAATGCTTATGCCGAATTGGAATCGGAAGGACTGATCCAGGGGCACGTAGGCCGTGGAACGTTTATTCGCAGCAATGGGAATGGACTGAAAATTACCCCTCCGGCGCCCCCTACGCTCAACGGCAATGGCGACGGATTGCGCTGGGAGTTGCTCTTCGCGGATGAACGCAGCGAGGAAGTTCTGACGCGGCTTACGGCGAGTGCACCGGAGGACGCATTGTCTTTCGTGATGGCTCGCCCTGCCGAGGAATTCTTTCCGGTTGAGGATATGCAAGCGTGCTGCCAGGCGGTGTTGAAGCGCGACGGGCACGAGATTTTGAATCTTGGCGCTTCCGATGGTTACGCCCCGCTAAAGGAAGCGCTGCTGGAATTGCTGCACGCCGACGGAATTCCCGCGAAGGACGAAACGCTGCTGATTACGGACGGTTGCCAACAGGCGCTGGACTTGATCGCGAAGGCCTTTGTGCGTTCGGGCGACACGGTGATTTTGGAGAATCCGACGTACCCCGGAGCTTCGGCGGTGTTCAATGGGGTTCGGGCGCATTGCCTGGGCGTCCCGGTGCGCACGCATGCGGAGCCCGGCAGTCCGCTGGGGGTGGATCTCGAAGTGCTGGAGTCGACGCTGGTCGCGAATCGGGTGAAGTTATTGGTGCTCACGCCGGATTTCCAGAATCCGACCGGGACCTCGCTGCCGGCGGCGTCGCGGCGGCGTATCATCGAACTCGCCAGCCGCTACCGGGTGCCGATCGTGGAAGACCATATTTACGCGCGGTTGCACTCGCGCGACGAACGGGTGCCCTCGCTGAAACAGCTCGATCGTTCGAATCTGGTGATTCACATCGACAGTTTCGCCAAAGTGGCGTTCCCGGGGCTCCGTGTGGGCTGGATCGTCGCGCATCCCACGGCCATCGAGCGGCTGCGCTTGGTGAAGCAGATGACCGATCTGCACACGGACCAACTGGCGCAAGCGGCGTTGGCGGAATTCCTGCGACGGGGACTTTTCCAGAAGCACCTCTCGAAAATGCGGAAGATTTATACCGATAGGTTATATGCGCTGGATGAAGCGCTGCGGAAGAACATGCCGGACGGCGTGCGTTGGGTGCGGCCGGAAGGCGGCATGGCGTTCTGGATGGAACTGCCTGCCGGCTACGACGCCAGCGAATTGATGATTCACTCGCGCGAGCGCGGCGTGCTGTTCGCGCCGGGACGCTACTTCTATGTGCAATCGCCGCTGCCGAATACATTGCGGCTTGGGTTTGCGAACCTGAACGAGAAGCAGATTGCGCGCGGAGTCGCCATCCTCGCCGAGTTGCTGCGCGTGGAGATGCGCAAGCGCCAGCGGGGCACGAGGCGCGCCGAACGGGCGCACGTAGCTCTGGTGTAAGCGTGCACGCAACAACGATGGGGCAGATTCTCAAACTCGATCCGAAGGAGACAAACCACTGCTTCGGTTGCGGTGCGGCGAATCCGGCGGGAATGAAACTGCCGTTCGAACTGGATTTTGACGCGCGGCGCACGCGCGGGTCGTTCTCGATCGGCGCAAATTACGCGGGCGGAGGCGGGTTCGCGCACGGCGGGATTATCGCCGTGGTACTCGACGAAGCGATGGGGAAATTGTCGAGGCTGACGGACGAAAAGGCAGTCACGGCGGAAATGTCGATCGAGTACCGCAAGCCGATTCGAATTGACCAGCCGATCCTTGTGGAGGGCTGGCAGGAAGAGGAAAAGGGGCGCAACCGCTTCCGCGTGGCGGAAATTCACGACCGCGAAGGGAATTTGCTGGCAAGAGGGAAAGGCCGGTTTGTGGTCGTGAATCAAGAGCATTTTGCGGCTCTGGACGCCAAGAAGGACGCCTGAGCAGCGGTTTGAAAGAGTTCCGAGTTTGATCTGAGAGGAGAAGGGCCATGGCAAGCAAGAAGGGCAACGGCAGCGCTCATTCGAACGGCGCAAAGATGAATGGAGCAAAGGGCTCCAATGAATGGCGGGTCAAGGTGGGCCTGGCAGAGATGCTCAAGGGTGGCGTGATTATGGACGTCACCAACGCGCAGCAGGCGAAAATTGCGGAAAAGTCGGGCGCTTGCGCGGTGATGGCGCTCGAACGCGTGCCTTCGGATATTCGGAAGGAAGGCGGGGTCGCGCGCATGGCGGCGATTAAGGTGATCCGCGAAATCATGGACACCGTGACGATTCCGGTGATGGCGAAGGTGCGCATCGGACACTTCACCGAGGCGGAAGTGCTGCAAGCCCTGGAAGTGGATTTTATCGACGAAAGCGAAGTGCTGACGCCGGCGGACGAGGAAAACCACATCTGGAAACACGACTATCGCGTGCCGTTTGTCTGTGGCGCGCGCAACCTGGGTGAGGCACTTCGGCGCATGGCGGAGGGCGCAGCGATGATTCGCACCAAGGGCGAAGCGGGGTCGGGCAACGTGGTGGAGGCGGTGCGCCACATGCGGACGATCGTAAGCGAAATGAAGGCGCTGACCACGATGCGCGATGATGAATTGATGCGTAAGGCCAAGGAGCACGGAGCGCCGCTGGACCTGATTCGTGAAGTGGCGCGGGCCGGCAAGCTGCCGGTCCCGAATTTCTCGGCGGGCGGTATCGCCACGCCGGCCGACGCCGCATTGGTGCGCAAACTTGGCGCCGAGGCGGTGTTCGTCGGATCGGGAATTTTCAAGAGCAGCGATCCGGAAGCGCGGGCCAAGGCCATTGTGAAGGCCACGACGCATTTCGATGATCCGAAAGCGGTGCTCGAGGCGCACGAGGAGCTCGGCGAAGCGATGCCGGGTATCGATGTGCGGCAGCTTGAGGAAAAGGATTTGCTGGCCACACGCGGCTGGTAATGGTTGTTCGGGAAGGATAGTGGAGTCGGAGTTCGATGAAGATCGGAATTTTGGCCGTTCAGGGTGATTTCGAGGCGCACGCGGCGATGCTGCACGAACTCGGCGCGGAAACCGTCGAGGTACGCACGGTCGACGATCTCGCAGGCTGCGACGGCCTGGTTCTGCCCGGCGGCGAAAGCACGACACAGTTGCAGTTCTTAGAGGAAGAGGGGCTATACCAAGCCATTCGTGCATTTTCCGAGGCGGGCGGGGCCATCTTCGGAACGTGTGCCGGTGCCATCCTTCTGGCCGACCAGGTGAAAAATCCCGCGCAGTATTCGCTGAAGCTGATGAACATGACGGTGCTGCGCAACGGCTATGGCCGCCAGCTTGCCAGCGACGTGTTCTTTGGCGACAGTACACTCAAACGGGAACCGCTGGAGATGGTGTTTATTCGCGGGCCGATCATCGAGAAGGTTGGGCCCGGTATTACCGTGCTTGCAAAACACCAGGGCAAGCCCGTCCTGGTGCAAAAAGGACGACTTCTCGCCGCCACATTTCATCCGGAATTGAGCCAGGATACCACGGTGCACCAGCATTTCCTCGAATTGGCGGCGAATGGGACAGCGAAAGCAAAAGTGCACCATGTGCATAGGTTTGCCAGGAGGTAGTCTTGAGCTCCGGCGGGAAGAACCCTGCCTTACGCGCAATTCTGGACGGGGAATGGGGTCGTGCCTCCAGGGCAAAACGCATCGCCGAGTGGATCGCGGCGGAGCGAGGGTACCGCTGGGTTGGAATTTACGAAGTCACGGCGACCGAAATTGGCATGATCGCGTGCACCGGTTCCACACTGCCGAGCTTTCCGCGATTTCCGGTGACTCGTGGCCTCTGTGCAGCGGCGGTGGCGTCGAAATCGATTGTCAATGTAGGAGATGTTCGCGAAGATGCCCGCTGGCTGGAAACGTTTGGCTCGACGCGGGCGGAGATTATCGTGCCGGTTCCTGATGACGGCGGGCGCGTGACTGGGCTGGTCGATGTCGACAGCGACCGGGTGAACGCGTTTGGTGCGGGGGACGAACAATTCCTCCTGCGTTGTGCGACGGAAATCGGCTGCCTGTTCTAGAATGTAGTCACCATGACGACACCCCAGCGTTTTCGCGTTCTCTTTATCTGTATCGGAAATGCTTGTCGCAGCCAGCTGGCAGAATCCATTGCCCGGCGCCATGCGCCCGATATTATCGAACCACGGAGTGCCGGATTGCGCCCGCTGGGCTTTTTGCCGGAACTCACCACACAGACGCTGCTCGCGAACAACTGCTCGATTGAGAGACTTTCTTCGAAGCCGATCCGCCTCGAAGAGTTGCAGAATGCGGACCTGATTGTGAATCTCTCGGGGCTGCCGCTCGAAATGGCGTTCAACGGCCGATTCACGCCCGCCGCGCCGTCTTGCGAGATGGGCGAGAATGTCGAAGAATGGGATATAGCGGACCCCTTCGGGGCCGATGCCAGTCTTTACCAGCAAATCTTCCGTGAGATTGAAGAGCGTGTTCAACAGCTTGCAGGACGGCTGCGGGCGCTAAAACGACCGACTCACGCGTAGACCCAGGGAGCAGCATTGCGGCGGGACAAAACCAGCGTATCGCAGGAAGACTACCTCAAAGCGATTTGGGAAATGCTTGAGGAGAATCAGGTGCCGATCAGCGCGCGGTTGGCCGAAGCGCTGGACGTCACCCCTCCGGCGGTTAATGCGGCGCTAAAACGTATGACCCGCGACGGCCATGTCAAAGTGCAGCGTGGCGGGCGGATACTGCTGACCGCCAAGGGGCGCCGGTTTGCACATCGCTTGATGATCCGCCACCAGCTAGCGGAGCTGCTGCTGACCGAAGTGATCGGGCTGCCCTGGTCGAAATCGCACGCCGAAGCGGAACGTATGGAACATGCTATTTCGCCGGAAGTGGAGGCCCTGCTGCTGAAGCGCTTTGCGCATCGGAAAACCTGTCCGCACGGTGTGCCGGTGAACGGCGGCGTGGCACAACTGCGCAAACAAGGCGGCGTGCAGCTCTCGGAGTTGCGACCGGAAGAATCGGCGGAGATTCTTTGCGTGTATGAAAAGGACGAAGGCTTTCTGGAATTTCTCGAGGGCCTGCGGTTGCTTCCCGGAAGTAGGTTGGACGTGTTCGATCGCAGTTACGACGAAACTGTGACGCTGCGTGTGGCGGGCCGTACGATTCATCTCGGAAAGCCGGCGACGAGCCGCATTTGGGTGCGCCGCGTCGCAGCCTGAATCCCTCGTTCGCGACGCATCGTTGAAGCTGCGGGTTTTTCGATGGCTTCGGCGGATGCTCGGCCTCGCTCCTTGCGCTTTTCTTCCTTTCCTTTTTTGGTGGGCGGGAAGCTCTCGAAGCCCTTGAGGATTTCCTCGTTACCTTGGGTCGGACTTTGTCGAGGTTTGGAATCTGCTGCTGGCAATAGAGACGCCAGGCCAGCGGTTTGCGCTGCAAAAAAAACGAGTCACAAGCCGTTGGGGCACGCTTTCCTTCCCTGCTGCGCCATCATAAGCTATGCCGGGAAGTCAGAGACCAAACCGGGAGGCGGGCGTGGCGCGTGTGAGAGTCGGATTGGCGGCGGTGTTAGTCATGGTTGCGTTTTCGCAGCCGGGAAGAGCTCAGAGGCTCGCACCCGGTTGGGGTGTGTCATTTCCGCCGTTTCAGATTGCGGGAAATGTGTATTACGTCGGTGATGTGGATCTGGCGTCGTACCTAATCGCCACGCCCAAGGGGCTGATCCTGATTAACAGCGGCGTGAAAGAGGATGTTCCAATCATCAAGAAGAGTGTGGAGGAATTGGGTTTTCACTACAAAGACATCAAGATCCTGCTGATCAGCCATGCGCACTTTGACCACTGCCAGGGAAGCGCCGAGATCATCAAGGAAACAGGCGCGAGATATTTCGTGATGAAGGGCGATGTGCCGCTGGTGGAATCGGGCGGCACGACTGATTTTCGATATGGGGGCGATGCGTCGTTTCATTTTCCCCCGGCTAAAGTGGATCGGGTGTTGCATGACGGGGACAAGGTGGCATTGGGAGGTACGGTGCTTGTCGCGCATCTCACCGCGGGACACACCCCGGGAACAACGACATGGACCATGGAGGAGCACGAAGGCGGCAAGACCCTGCAGGTGGTGATTGTCGGGAGCCCAAACGTGAATCCCGGGTACATCTTGGTGGGCAACAAGGAATATCCGCAGATCGCCGACGACTATCAACGTAGCTTCGAAGTGCTCGAGAGTCTGCCGGCCGACATCTTTCTCGGGGCGCACGGCAGCTATTTCGGGATGAAGGAGAAATACCAGCGTGCGAAGGAAGGGGACCGTGAGGCGTTTTTCGATCCCGTGGGGTACAAGAAATATGTGCAGGACCGAAAACAGGCATTCGAGGCGGAGTTGAAAAAGCAGCAACACGCCAAATGATTCAGGATTTTTCGTCGAGCAGTTTTTTCAGACGGGTGTATCCGGTGCGGCTGACCGGGAGCTTTGCGCCATTCTGGAGGATCGCCACTTTGCTGTCTTTGCCGTAAGGCTCGATGCGCGACACGCGTTCCAGATTCACGAGGTAGGAGCGGTGGATTCGCACAAATACGCCGGGATCGAGCGCCATTTCGAGGCCCGAGATGGTTTGCTGCTTGAGATGCTTCTTGCCGTCGCTTACAAGCGAGACGTAGTCGTCGAGAGCCTCCGCGTAGTCGAGCTTGGCGACCGGGATCAGCGTAACTTTGCTGCCGTCCTTCACCACGATTCTCTCAGCGAATTGGCCCGCCGGGCGCGCTGCAGCCGCGAGTTCGGCGGCGTCGACGGCCTTCTCCGGACCTTGGGCTTTGGCGCGGTCGAGGGCCGCTTCGAATCGTTCGCGGCTAAAGGGTTTCAGCAAGTAGTCGACGGCGTGGACGTCAAAAGCCTTCATCGCGTACTGGTCATAGGCGGTCACGAAGATGACCGCGACGCGGCCGCGGTCGATCAGTTCGAGGACGTCAAAGCCAGTCAACTTTGGCATTTGGACGTCGAGGAATAGCAAATCGGGTTTATGTTCGGCCGCCGCTTTTACCGCTTCCATGCCGTTGGCGCACTCGCCGGCGACTTCGATCTCATCGTGGCCGCTGAGCATTTCTCGCAACAGCTTCCGCGCGAGTTCTTCGTCATCAACGATCAACGCCTTCCACTTCCGACCCGTGCTGCTCACTTGCTTTTCTCCGTCTCCGCAGGGAATTGCAACTTCACGCGAAACACATTGTCTTCGGCGTTTGCCTGTAGTTGCGCATCGTAACCGTACCGTGCCTCCAGTCGGCGCTGAACATTCTTGAGGCCGACGCCGTTCTTGCGCGAACTGCCTGCCTCGGGGTCCCAGGAGTTTTCAACGACGAGCGAAAGGCGATCGCCCTTGCGAGCTGCATGCAGACAAATCCAGCCGCCTTCGGGCATCTGGGCGATACCGTGGACGACGGCGTTTTCGAACAGCGGCTGTAGCAACAACGGCGGGACGAGGCAGTCCTTGGTTTCGTCGTTGACGTCTTCCTTCAGCGTGAGGCGATCGCCAAAGCGCACCCGTTCGATGGCGCAATACTTTTCAAGCAGGCCCAACTCCTCGCGCAGCGGAATTACGGACTTTTCGCCCATGCCGAGCGTTAGGCGCAGGAAATCTGCAAGCGAAACGCACATGTCACGCGCCCGCGCGGGGTCGATACTGGTGAGCGCGCTGATAGAATTTAAGCTGTTGTACAGAAAGTGCGGATTAATTTGCGCCTTGAGCGCGGCCAATTCCGCTTCCCGTGCGCGCATCGTGGATTCCAGGACGCGCTCCTGAGCCTGCTTGGATTGTTTCTGGGCGATGAGCGCGTAATTGACCGCCACACTCAGAACGTAATAGAAGATGCCCGCGCCGTACAGGAGTACCGCGCGGTCGGAGTATTGTGGATAAGTATCCTGCCACGAGGGCAGGGTCGCCATTTGATGTGCGACGATGCCGCCGATTTTCACCCAGAAAAAGGTTAGCAGGACCGCCGCCGTGAGGTGCGTGGCGAGCAATCTCCAAGCCGGCGTGCTTTCGAGCGGAGCGGTGCGGCACGAAAATACGGCGCACCACGCGTTCATTTGCGCGATGCCGGAGAGCACCGTGCCGAAGAACAACGCATGGCGCACCGGCATGCCCGACGAGGAATTCAGCAACGCCGCGAGCACCAGGCCGAAAACGGTCCAGCCGGCCCAGAAGGCCAGTTGTTGTGCGGGGGTGAAGCGCTTCGTGGCCATCACTCAGCTCAATTCTTGACGGTGATTCCGCCGAATACCGCCTGCCCTCGCAGGATCAGATGCTTGCGTGGTGCCGCACCGGGGACCTCCGGGAGAGGCGGGCGGGTTTGATCACTGTACCCGCCAAACATGCTCTGCCCTTCATAAATGGCCATCCAGCGCTCCGGAATAACGATGTCGATTCCACCGAAAACGGCCTCGACATTTAGCACGGCTTCTTCGCCTTCGATGTCCGCAGAGCGGAAATCCAACTCAATGCCGCCGAAGGTGGCTGTAACGTTTCCGCCGATGAAGTTGCTCGTGGTGATGCGGCGCTCGACCCCGCCGAACAACGTGGTGGCCGTTAATTTGTTGGGATTCCCGGGTTCGTCGGGCGGGCGATTGGGAATGGACATGCGTCCCCAGATCATCATGGCGCCTATGGTGATCAGGACGAGCGGCCAAAGCTCGCCCCAGCCCAGGTGCAACAAGCCGAGATTCCCGAGCAGGAACAACGTTCCGATCAGCATCAGCATCACGCTGAATACGCGGTTACAAGGGGTTTCCACGAAGCGGACGAGGCCCGCGACGATGAGAAGCAGCGGCCAAAATCGCCACAAACGATCGACCGGAATCACTCCCATGTGGTCCAACAAGATGGCCGTGCCGATGATCATCAAGATGGCACCGGGCAACAGTCCGCCGGAGCGACCGAGGTGGACTTGGCGGCGCCCGGCGATCCGGTCGTGAACCTCCTGGTGAACCCGTGCGTGGAGGTTGTCACTGAATTTCTTGGGATCGAATTGGTCTTGGCTGCCCACGCAGATCTCTCCTTACTCCACGACTCCCTTACGTCCGGCCGGACCGCGACTGCTTGTTGAGCCGGAGGCCGACTGCTACGAGCAGCAGGCCCAGCGCGGCGACCGGCACGGCCCGTAGCACGACTTCGAGCGTGCCCCAGTGCCAGATGGATTGCTCGGCGACCTTCAGGGTCATCATACCCATGGCCGGCGCCCAACCCAGCAGG
>Ga0306926_10006568_pt1 | contig 12503 bp, 10 predicted proteins | sample flu12Cox44000178_FD_203759 | JGI IMG/M metagenome (GOLD analysis project Ga0306926, IMG submission 203759) | Lab enrichment of tropical soil microbial communities from Luquillo Experimental Forest, Puerto Rico - flux8day.12C.oxic.44.000.178 (v2)... | ecosystem: Environmental > Terrestrial >... | reverse complement strand
CTCCATGCGCGCGGCCAGATGCGTGGTCTGCCCGATGGCGGAGTAGTCCATGTGCAGATCGCTGTCGATGGCGCGCACCACCACCTCACCTGAGTTCATCCCGACGCGGATTTGCACGTCGATGCCTTGGGTGCGGCGGAGCTCGTCCGCATACCAGCCCACCGTCTCCTGCATACGCAGGGCGGCGTGGCAGGCGCGCACGGCGTGATCCTCGTGGGCTACCGGCGCCCCAAAGAGCGCCATGATGCCGTCACCCATGACCTGATTCACCGTCCCCTCGTAGCGATGAATGGCCTCCATCATTCGCTCGAGAACGGGATCGAGGATCTTGCGCGCTTCTTCCGGATCGCGATCGGCGAGGAGCTCCATGGAGCCCTTCACGTCGGCGAAGAGCACGGTCACGAGCTTGCGCTCGCCCTCGAGGGCGCCCTTCGCGGTGAGGATCTTGTCGGCGAGGTGCTTGGGTGTGTAGCTCTGCGGATCGGCGAAGCGGGGAGTCGGACCTGACGCGGCGTTGGTGAGTGGCGTGCCGCACGCTCCGCAGAATCGGGCGCCCGCAGCAACCTCAACACCGCAGGACGAGCAGGTTCGCCCGAGCTTGGCCCCACACTGCTCGCAGAAGCGCGCGCCTGCGCCGCTCTGAGCCTGGCAGCGTGGACAGGTCACGGGGTAACCTCCTACAGAATAGGCGTAAGTGCCATGTGGACAGGGTGCGGCGAGTGTAGACCTCGGCGAGGGCTGTGGTCAAGTTGGTGGCGCGGTTCGGGAAGCGGGGGCTATGCTCGCCGCGTGATGGGTTCGGCCCGCTTCCGCACCCGGCGACGCCAGCTCGGGGCCATCGTGCTCGCGGCCTGTGTCGTCGCCCCCATCTTCAACGTGCTCACGAGCGAGGCTTCTGCGCGGGAAGCCTGGCAGGGCGTGGTCGACGGGGTGGTCATCTCGCTCCTGGTGGGCGGCTACATGCTGTTCGCGCGCGACGGCCGCCTCCGGCCCTTCTTCCAGAAGCTCCGCTTCTGGACGGATCTCGTCCTCAGCAGCGTCATCGTGCTCGTGCTCTTCCTGGTGGGGCGCGCCACTGGCAAGATGCTGACCACTCTGGACCCGCATCGCTTCGTCATGAGCTTCACCGAGCCCCACCTCCGCTACGCCACGCCCTTCTTCGCGGTGTTCGCGGTGGTCATCACCTTCGTGCTCCAGATGAATCGCCTGGTCGGCGCCAACGTGCTCGGCTATTTCATGGCGGGCGTCTATCATCGCCCGCGGGCGGAGGAGCGCATCTTCCTCTTCCTCGACCTCCAGGGCTCGACCCGCCTCGCCGAGGAGCTGGGGAGCGCGCGTTACTTCGAGCTGCTCCGGCGCTTCGTGGACGACGTGACGGAGCCCGTGCTCCAGACGGACGCGGAGATCTATCAGTATGCGGGAGACGAGGTCGTGGTGACGTGGCGGCTGGACGCGGGGCTGCGCATGGCCAACTGCGTGCGGTGCTTCTTCGGCATTCGCGCCACCGTGGCCCGCCACGCGCCCCGCTACCAGCGCGAGTTCGGTACCGTCCCGCGCTTCCGCGGCGGACTCCACGGCGGCCCGGTCACCGGCGGCGAGCTGGGCGATCTCCGCCGGCAGATCGTCTTCGTGGGCGACATCCTCAACACCGCGGCCCGCCTCGAAGAGTACGCCAAGCGGATGAACCTCGACCTCGTCGTGTCCGGCGCGCTCCTCGATCGCCTCACCCTCCCCGAGGACGTACGCGCCGCGCGCTGCGGCGAGCTCGCGTTGCGGGGCAAGGAGGCACGGGTGGACGCCTACAGTCTCACGGAAGCCTGAACCGACCGCCGTCTCGAGTCGCGCTATCCTAGGCGCGCTCATGTCCCTGCCCGTCGGGCTCCGCGCGCTCCATCATGTAGACTTTCGCCGCTTCTTCGGAGCCCAGATGATCGCCCAGACCGGCAACTGGATGCAGACGGTCGCCCAGTCATGGCTCGTCCTCCAGCTCACCTCCTCGCCCTTCAAGCTCGGGCTGATCGGCTCGCTCCAGTTCGCGCCCATCCTGCTCTTCTCCCTCGCCTCGGGCGCCCTGGCCGACCGCGTGCAGAAGCGCCGGCTCATCGTGATCACGCAGATGGCGCAGGGCGGCCAGGCCTTCGGCCTCGCCGCTCTCGTCGCCTCCCGCCACGTCGAATACTGGCACGTGGCCCTCCTTGCCTTCTGCTCCGGCCTCGTGAACGTGCTCGACCAGCCCGCGCGGCAGTCGCTGGTGGCGGAGATGGTGGGCCGCGCCAACGTGGCGAGCGCCGTCGCCCTCAACTCCGCCTCGTTCAACGCGGCCCGCATCGTGGGCCCCGGACTGGGGGGTCTGCTCATCGCCCGCTACGGGGTGACGCCGGCCTTCATCGTGAGCGGCCTCGGCTCCGCGGCAGCGGTGATCATCTTCCTCATGCTGCGCACGCACGGCGTGCCGCGCGCGCGCTCGGGCGACGGCGTCCTCGCCGACATGCGCACGGGCATTCGCTACGCGCTGCGCACGCCGGAGATGCGCCTCACGCTGGGCCTGCTCTTCCTCGTGAGCATTTTCGTCTTCAACTTCACGGTGTACGTGCCGCTCGTCGTGCGCACCGTCCTCCACCTGGGCGCGGAAGGTTTCGGCCTCCTCATGGCCTGCCTCGGCCTGGGCGCGGTCACGGGCGCCCTCACCGTGGGCACCCTCGGCGCGCGCCGCCCGCCCATCACAGTCATGTTCGCCATGGCCGGCCTCGCCTGCAGCTCGCTCATCCTGCTTTCCGCGGTCCGGGTCTTCTGGCAGGCCGCCATCATGCTGTATTTCACCGGTCTCTTCGGCCTCGTGCTGGTGGCGAGCTGCAACACCGCCATGCAGCTCCTCGCTCCCGATGAGCTGCGGGGGCGCGTCATGAGCCTCTACACCCTCGTGTGGGGCGGCGTCTTCCCCATCGGCGCCTTCCTGGTGGGCGCCGTCTCCGAGCGCTGGGGAGTGAGCACCTCTCTCCGCGTGAACGGCACCGCGGGGCTGCTCGGCGTCATCCTACTCGTGGGCTGGTGGACGTCGCGCGACACGATCGTCCAGCGACGCGAGGCCTAGAACACTCGGAGGGGGGCATCGCCCCCCTTCCGAACCTCCCCCTAGGATTCGGTTGCGCGGGCAAAGCCCGCGCTCGCAGCGGAGAACATTTGAGCGGCACGCGCTTGGTCAAGTGCGTCATGCCCGCTTTCTCCAACAGACTCGTAGCCCGGCGTATTCGCGCGTGCCGCACGTGCAACCGGGGCGGGTGGCGGCGAGGGCGGCGGAGCGCTCCGGCAGAGTGGAACCCCCTCGTCCTGTGCGCCGCCCAGAGGGCGGCGATTCAGGCGAGTGGGTGACGCAGCTGGAGCGCTCCCCCGCCCCCGACGAGAGGCCCCGCTCCGTCTCGCGCTCCGGGACGTTCGCGAATAGGCTTCGTTAGCGGACGATGCGCTTGATCACCATGGCCGACGGCGAGCCCGGGAACGGCCAGCCCGGGATCCACGCGGAGAAGCGACCCGCCGCACCTCCCGCCACCACGATGCGGATGTTCGACGGCTCGCGGAACTTGGGCACGGCGCTCCCTGCCACGGTGGCTAAGGTCTCCTCCCAGAGGAACTGCCGCACCTCTCGCTTCGACCAGCCGTCGCCCGCGATGGTGCGGGCGTGCTCGGGCCCGATCACGAGCACAGTGTCGCCGAGCCCCGCGTGCGCGTCACTGGCGATCACCGCGCCGCTGCGCGCGACAGTGGCGAGCACCTCGCGCGCGGTGCGCCCCTGCGTGTTCGCCACCACCTGGAGCGTCTCCGCGGCCACCGCGGCCACCGTGCTTTCCTCCGTCGCGAAGCCGTGCTCGACGTGGAGCGGCTCCCACGGGCTCGCCTCCTCGTTCTCGCCGATGCAGTACGAGTAGCGGCCAGGCTGGGAGAAGGTGGACATGCTGATGGCGCCGGGGGCGGCGCCGCCGATGTTCTGCCACACCAGGCGCACGGCGCGGCCGATGGTGGCGTTGGCGCGCCAGCCGGGGCCGAAGACCCCGGCGCCGGAGTTGACATCGAGGGCGGTGCGCACGGGGCCGTTCAGGACGAGGAGGAGGGCCACCGCGTCGGTGGTGCCCGACACCCCGACCAAGGCGAAGGCTGGATCGCAGATCGCCTCGACGCCCGCGATCACCACGGGGACGTAGTCCGGCCGGCAGCCTGCCATGACGGCATTGACGGCAATCTTCTCGACGGTAGCCCGCCCCAGCCGCGGGGCGACCAGGCCAATCAACTCGTCGCGCGCCCGACCCGTCGCTTCCACTGCGGCGGCGACCCGGGAGGCGGTGGGGGGAACGACGGGCAGACCGTCCGTGACCCCCCGCGCGTGAAGAACCTCGAAGGGGTCGTCGAGAATCGTGCCGTGCATGCTCATGTGGACTCCTGTGGCTCGGGGTTCGGGCCCCGGCTGCGACGGATGCGCACCTGCACGTCCTTGACGAGGCCGTGCTCGATTTCGATGCGCGCCTCCTGGGCGAGCACAGCCCACGCCTCCACGGTGGCGACCCATCGCATGCGCTGTCGTGTCTCGGGCTCCGCACGCCAGCCGCGGTAGACGAGCACGCTGCGGTCCGGGGCTCCCGTCCGCTCCTCCTCCTCGACCTCGGTCCCGCACATGCGGAGCACCTCTTCCCGCGTGGTGCGGCCGGGAACGATGCGCTCCAGCACCTGGCGGCCCAAGAGCACGCCCCGCTCGCGCGGCAAGATCTTGGCTCCGGGCACGCCCAGGTGTAGGCGCGAGCGAAGCCGTCCGAGCAGGGCGACGGCGGAGCGTCCGATGACGGGGCCGAGGGCGGGACCCGCGGCCAGGAGGAGCAGCGGGATGACCACGATCATCAGGCCCTGGAGCTTGGAGAAGTAGCCGAACTGCACGCTCAGGTGCTGGGGCACCACGCCTTCCCCGGAGCCCATGAACAGCGAAACGACCTCCGTGCTCTCGAGCGACTGGCTGAGCCTCCGCGTGCTCGTGGGCGGATACACTTGCTCGATGCGCAGGTGCTCGGCCTGCGCGAAATGCACGGCGAGCTCCGCGGGGGCCTCGGCAAGGCGAAGGGCGCGATCGCGATGCTCCGCGTACATGGGAAAGATGGGCCGGTCGCGCACCTCGTTATAGGAGATGGTGAACAGGTGACGCTCGCCCGTGAAGAGCGTCTCGAACCAGCGGGTCTGTCCCGGCTTGATCGCCCCGCTCACCCGCATACGCAGGCTCGTCATGAACGTCACGTTCGGCATCTGCGGCGTCCACGGAATGCGGATCCACGTACCCGGCGGGCTCAGGCCAAGCGCGGAGCTATCCTGGACGAAGGTCACGTACGGCGCCTCCCCCGCCGACTTGGGCGCGGCCTCCACACCCTCGCCGTAGATGTTCTGGACGTACAGGGGCAGCCGCCCGCTGCCCACCACGCTGAATCCGCGCGTCTCCACGTATTTCTCGAGGGTCTTGTCGCCCTTGCTGTCACCGAGTGGGCTCGACACCTCCCCCGGCCACAGGAGGAAGATGTCCTGCTCGGTGCCGCGGCTCTTGCCCGTATCGACGTCGAGAGACCATCGGACCTCGACGTCCACGGGACCGAGAGACGGGGTCACGGTGGCGCGAATGGTGAGGGGGCCGACGGCGAAGCTGGGATCGGCCACGGAGGCAATGAAGATCTGCGCGGAAGCGGGAACGGGAACAACGAAGAACGAGAGCGCGGCGAGAAAAAGGACGCTGCGCGCCAGAGCCATCGGCAGATGATAACAGACCTGTGCTAGGCTCTCGGCCATGCGTGCCACCTCGCATCTCGCTGAGTTCGTCACGAAGAGCCGCTGGGAGGATTGCCCCGCGGAGGCGGTGGAGGCGGCCCGCCGTGCCATCCTCGATTGTCTGGGCGTGATGCTCGCGGGCTCCGTGGAGCCCGCCGCGCGCCTCGTGACGGACGTGGCGCGTGCGGAGGGCGGCTCACCTCTAGCCACTGTAGTGGGGACCCCGCTGCGCACGGGCGCGGTGTGGGCGGCCCTTGCCAACGGCACCGCTGCGCACGCGCTCGACTTCGACGACACCAACTTCGCCATGATGGGCCATCCCTCGGCGCCCGTGCTCGCCGCCGCCCTCGCGGCGGGCGAGCTTACGCTCGCCGACGGTCGTGCTCTCGTCCACGCCTTCCTCCTGGGCTTCGAGGTCGAAACGACCATGGCGGCGGTGATGAACCCGCCGCACTACGAGAAGGGGTTCCACGCCACGGGCACCCTCGGCACCATGGGCGCGGCCGCCGCCGCGGGGCGCCTCCTCGGCCTCGACCCCGGCCAGACGCGCGCGGCCCTCGCGCTCGCCGCCTCCCAGGCCTCGGGGCTCAAGGAAAACTTCGGCACCATGACCAAGCCGTTCCACGCGGGGCACGCGGCGCGGAGCGGCGTGCTCGCCGCGCTGCTCGCGCGCGAGGGCTTCACCGCGTCGGAGCAGGCCATCGAGGGACCGCAGGGCTACTTCGCCGTGCTGGGCGCAGGCAAGCGCGAGGAGCAGCATCTCGAGTCACTGGGCGCGCCGTGGAAGATCCTCACCTCGGGCGTGGCGGTGAAACCGTATCCCTCCTGCGCCTGCACCCACTCCATCATCGAGAACGCACTCGAGCTTCAGCGCACGCACCGGATCACTCCCGAGCAGATCGCCGAGGTGACGGTGGGCGTGCACGCCGCGGTGCCGCGCATCCTCATCCACTCCCGGCCGCGCAGCGGGCTCGAGGCCAAGTTCTCCGGGGAGTTCTCCGCGGCGGCCGCGCTCTGCGAGGGGCGGGTGGGCATGGCAACCTTCCGCGACGACAAGACGGACGATCCCGCCATCGCGAAGCTGATGAGGCGCGTACGCCTCGTGGTGGATCCGGAGATCCCGGGCGACATGGAGCGCCACATGTGGACGCGGGTCACCGTGCGCTTCCAGGACGGGCGCGAAGTGTCCATCGCGCCGCGGCCCGTGCCTGGGCATCCCGAGCTACCGCTGTCGAAGGATCAGCTCCGGGAGAAGTTCATGGATTGTGCGCGCCTCGTGCTCTCCGAGGATCGCGCCGACACCGTACGGCAGATGCTCGAGGAGCTCGACGCCTGCCCCGATCTGCGCAGCCTCACCGCCATCCTCAGCTAGCCGGCGTTTCCCCCGCCATCCGCTCGTAGATCGCATCGGACGTGGTCATCCACGTGCGCCCCTTCGCCCGCATGTGCTGGAGGTACTCGCGCACGTAGCGGGCGCGCAGGGGCTGGCCCGAGATGAACGAGTGGATACCGATGGCCATGGCGCGTCCGTGGGGCTCGCCGTCGCGCCAGAGCTGGTCGAAATGGTCGATGACGGCGCGGGCCAACTCGGGCCCGGGCAGGCGCGCCGTCAGCACCAGCGTGTAGTCGTTGGTCTCGAGATTGTAGGGCACGTTGAGGAGCCTGCCGCCGCCGAGCTCGTACCAGTAGGGCTGGTCGTCGTTCATCCAGTCCGTGGTGTAGCGCACGCCTGCCTCGAAAAGGATCTCGAACGTCGCCTCCGTCATGCTCCAGTTCGGCACCATGAAGCCTGGCGGCACGCGCCCGAACGCCGCGCTCGTCATGTCGAGCGCGCGCTGCACCAGATCGCGCTCCGCACGCGGAGACAGGCCGCGATGGCCGGCGGTGTTGTTGTTGAGTCCGTGGAGGAGGACGGCCCAGCGCGGATGCGCCGTGATCGTCTCGATGATGCGCGGGTAGTGCTGGCACGCCTCCGCGCTCAGGCACACCGTGAGTGGCAGATCCAGCTCGTCGAAGAGATCGAAGAGCCGCCACACGCCGACGCGATTGCCGTAGTCCCGCCACGCCCAGTTGGCCACTTCAGGGTGCTGCACGAGGAGCGGCTGGATGGCTGTGCCCGGCGTGCCCCACACGAAGTGCTCGATGGCCAGCATCGGCCAGACGGCGACGCGGGCGCCGTCGGGCCAGCCGAGTGGCGGACGATCGACGATGGCGGAATAGGGGGGCGGAGCCATGCGACGGCGCGAGGCATCCTTGGCGGGACGGCGCCGCGCCGGGCTCACGACGCGGGGATCCTGAGCTCGCCGTCCAGGACGGACACCACCCTGCCGCCGACACGGATGGTCTCGATCCGCTCGCCGGTCATGGCAAGCCTGATGTGTACGAAGCTTTGCCGACGCATCTTCGTTCCCTGCTCGCTCACGATCCTTACTTCGTCAGCCGCCTTCACGAGCCCATGGCGCACGAGGTATGCGCCGAGGGGCCCGCTCGCGGAGCCCGTGGCGGGATCCTCGGGGACGCCGGAAGTATGTGGGGCGAACATGCGCGAGTAGACCCGGCCGGCGCTGGAATCCGGATCGGGGGCGAAGACGAAGACGCCCATGCGAGGCCGCTCGCCCATGGTGGCGAGGAGACGCACCACATCGAGCTGCGCCCGGTCGACCGTTTGGCGATCGCGGAGCGGGACGAACAGGAACGTGCTGCCCGTCGAGCCCGGTTGCGCCGGAGCGCCATCGAGGAGATCCTCCGCGCCGAGGCCGAGTGAGGCGGCCACGGCAGCCCGGTTCTCGAGGGGAGTGTCGAACGTCGCTGCCCCCTGTGTCATCCAGATGAAGTCGGGCCGCGTCGGGTCGCCCTCGAGCTCCACAGGCACGGGCCCGATCTTCTCCTCCAGGACGAAGCGCGCAGCGCTCCGCGATACCAGGCCTTGGGTGGCGAGCAGCCACGCCGTGCCGATGGTGGGATGCCCGGCGAAGGGCACCTCGCGCGCCGGCGTGAAGATGCGCAGCGCCGCCGCGCCCTCCGCCGTCGCGGGTGGGAGGAGGAACACCGTCTCCGAGAGATTCATCTCCCGCGCGATCTGCTGCATGAGCTCATCGTCGAGCCCACGCCCATCGAGAAATACCGCGAGCGGATTCCCCCCAAACACCCGATCCGTGAACACATCCACCTGCACGAATCGATACGCACGTACCGACATGGCGCTCATCCTACACCTCCCGCTCTCCACCATCTCCTCTCACCTCTATGTTCCCTCACCATCACGCCCCCTCACCATCAAGGCCCCTCACCCTGCCCTTTCCCCCTCCGGGGGCGAGGGGGAACCTCGCTAAGCGAAGCGAGGCGACCAAGAGAGCAGGCTGACGGAGGACGCTACGGCAGGAAGCGGTCGACCACGAAACCCTCTCCCCAAGGGGGAGAGGGGAGGGTGAGGGGCGGCGTTACAACACGAAGCGGATTACTCTAACCGTCTCGCCCACGGTCAACATGCCTTCGGCATGTTGAGGATCAATGATGGCAGACCACGCACTCGAGCGGCGCATTGCGCGCTTTCTTGTCGTCGGCTCCCACTGGCCACGGCGCCGCGCCCCACGCGTCGCGCGTGGGTTGCACGGCCACCAGGCCCATCTCGTTCACCGTGCGATGGCACTCCACGCACCAACCCATGGTGAGCTTAGGCCCGGGCACCGGCATCCCCGCCAGGTTCATCAGGTCGTTGCCGATGTGCTGTCCCGTCCTCGCGTGCACCTGCTCCATGGCCTCGATGCGGCCGTGACAGGTCTGGCAGACCAGCCCCGCCTGAATGTGATTCACGTGCGGGAACTGCACGTACTCCGGCAGGCGGAACACGCGGATCCATGGAATCGGCTCCTGCTTGTCCCAATAGCCGTGGAGCTTCTGCACCTGCTCGTTGCCCTGCGCGGCCACCACCTTGTGGCATCCCATGCACTTCTCCACCGACGGGATGCCCGCGGCGCGGCTGCGGCGCGCATTGGCGTGGCAGTACTGGCAGGCGATCTGATACGAGCCCGTGTGGATCACGTGGCTGAAGAAGATCGGCTGCACCGGCCCCTCGCGCACTTTGGCGATGGGCAGCACGTTGGCGGGATCGAAGGCGGGCTCAGCGAACGTGCGCACGTACTCGATCACTTCGTCGATCTGCCAGTCGGACAGTTGCGGCCTGAAGGGCGGCATCAGCGAGGACAGCCCCACCGACTGCGGCCCTTCGGAGATCACGCGATGGAGGAACTCGTGGGGGAGCGGATTCATCACCGCGCCCACCGTCAGGTCCTGTGGCTTGATGGGAAGATTCGCGCCGCCGGGGCCGTCGCCCTTGCCCGTCTCACCGTGGCAGGAGATGCAGTAGTGGTCGTACATCTCCTTGCCCCGCTTCAGCCGAGCCTCGTCATGCTTCGGCTCATGGCCAGCGGCGGCGGGATGGGCGGCGGGCGCATGCAGGCCCGACGACGACTCCTTGGGAGCGGCGGGCACCGCGGCCGACGCGACCTGCGTCTTGTTGGCGGAGCTCTTGGCTGCCCAGCTCGGCAGCCCGACCAGCAATGCTACGAGAATCACGGCAACGACGAGATAGGCGGCCACGATTGGCCGCAGGAATCCATTCATCGAGTTGTTGGCCCCCCCCTTTGAACCCGGTAAACAATACAGAAATCAGCCCCCCAGGTAAAGGCGTTTGACATCGGGGTCGGCCAGCAATGCCGCTCCCGAACCCTCGAAGCGGTTGCGCCCCAACTCGAGCACGTACCCACGGTCGGCCACGGCCAGCGCCCTGGCCGCGTTCTGCTCGACGACCATGAGGGTGTAGCCTGCCCCCTTCATCTGGACGAGCGTCTCGAAGATGAGCGACACGAACTTTGGCGAGAGCCCGAGCGACGGCTCGTCGAGGAGGATGAGCTTGGGCCTCGCCATGAGCGCCCGGCCGATGGCCACCATCTGCTGCTCACCGCCCGAGAGCGTGCCAGCTTTCTGGGTGCGACGCTCGGCCAGGATCGGGAAGAGTGTGTATACCCGCTCCAAGGCTTCGCGGACGCGACCGCCGTCGCGCTCGATGTAGGCCCCCATCTCGAGATTCTCGAGCACGGTCATCTGCGGGAAGACGATGCGCCCTTGGGGCACATAGGCGAGGCCGCGCGGCAGCACCTGATCCGGGCGGAGCCCGGTGATCTCCTGCTTGTCGAAGATGATGCGGCCGCTCGTGGCGTGGACGAAGCCCACAATCGTCTTGAAGGCCGTCGACTTGCCCGCGCCGTTGGGGCCGATCACGCTGACCATCTCGCCCACGCGCACCTCGAGGGTGACATCGTGCAGGATCGGCACCTTCCCGTAGCCCGCGGTCAGCCCTTCCGCGCGGAGGAGCGGCGCCGTCACGGGCGCCGCTCGCAGATGTAGAGGATGTGCGGGTACGGCAGGAAGTCGACCATGAGGTGACGATGCACGGAGAAGCCCACCTCGCCCAGCAGGCGCGTCAGCGCCTCGGCGTCCCAGTACCGAACCGGCGTGCTCGGGTCCATCACCTTGTCGAGGAGGTGGGTGAACCAGCGCTTGTAGGCGGGGCGGCGATCCACATCCTTGATGAGGAGCCGGCCTCCCGTGGGGAGGACCTTGGCCATCTGCTCGAGGAGCGGACGCACCGCCTCCTCGGGAATGTGGTGGACGATGTCGAGCATGTAGGCGGCGTCGAAGGCCTCGTTGCCGCGGAAGTCCATCACGTCACCCGTCTCGTACCGCACGTTCGAAAGCCCAAGCTTGCGGGCGGCCACGCGGGCCATGGCGATGCGGCGCGCGTTGCGGTCGAAGCCCTCGAGGCGCAGCCCGGGGTGGACGCTCGCGTAATAGAGGGAGAAGAGGCCGAAGCCGCAGCCGAGATCGAGGACGCGCCCGCGCTCGGGGAGGTACTGGCCGATCTCGTCGAGGAAACGCTGGCGGAGGATCCCGAAGCGTCCCCAACAGTAGCCGCGGACGATCCAGTCGTCGTAGGCGCGGATGACACTAAGAATAGGATCGGCGCGCATAGATCCGGTAGCCGTCACCGGTGACGGCGAGGGTGTAGTCGCGGGCGAGGAGCCTCGTCACCGCTGGAAACTCCTCGAGGCGGTCGTAGCCGGGCCGCCGCCACGTGTCCTTGAAGATTACGATGGCCGTGGGCCGGCCGCGCTCCAAGAAGCGGACGAACTCGTCTCGCAGCGCCTGGATGCGTGGGTCTGCCTCGTCGTGGAAGAAGTGGAAGTCGTAGAGAAAGCGCGTGGGCTGGCGCAGGTGCAGCCGCAGCAATGCGTGGACGCCGCCGCCCGTGACGTCCATCACCTGCACGGGGCCTTCGCCGGCCAGCGGCCGGAGCTGTCGCACCAGCGCCGCGACGCGGCGCTGCTTGTCGGCGATCCACGGCACATCCGCCGCGTCCACTCCCTTGACGCTGAGGAGCGCCACGGTGAGCACTAGGACGGGGAGGGCGAGCCCGTGGGCGAGCCGGGGAATCCGCGACGGCGTGGCGGCCGCGGCCCGCGAGTGCGCCGCGAGCGGAATCGAGGCCAGCGCGCAGGCGAAGAGGCCGAAGGGATAGAGGTGATATTCCCATCCCTTGCCCTGGATCGTGTAGTGCGCGACTCCGTAGACGAGACCCAGGACGGCGAGCCAGCGACGAACACCGTACGGCTCGGGCAGCGCTCTCGCGAAGCCGAGGAGCCCGAGAACGAGCA